>Ga0101944_10000256_pt1 | contig 169748 bp, 125 predicted proteins | sample DewCreD2012metaG_FD_75245 | JGI IMG/M metagenome (GOLD analysis project Ga0101944, IMG submission 75245) | Hot spring sediment bacterial and archeal communities from British Columbia, Canada, to study Microbial Dark Matter (Phase II) - Dewar... ...
CCCGCTGCGCTTCCATCGATCGACCCGCTTCCTCCAGACTCTCTTGCTCGCTCTTGCCATGCCCGCCGTCGTACCCGACCCGGGCTAGGCCGTCAGCAACGGTGCTTATCGGACGGATACCGAGCTTCTGCGGCAGGTCGTCGTCGATCACGTAGTTGAGGCCGTGCTTCGCCAGGGCCTGCTGCTCGGCGCGGACCGCCACCTTGACCCCCGATGACCCGGTAGGGCTGCGCCTTCCGCTCCCCGGGGCCGGGGTGGAGGGCGGAATCGAAGCCCGCCACAGCCCCCGGCCGGACGGAGCGCTCCGGCCGAGGCGCGCGCCGGCGAGGATCTCATCGTCACGACCGGCCCCCGCCCCCTTTTTCGGGCCAGCAGATCCGGTCAACTTCTGGCAAGCGTCAGGGCTTCTTCTTCGGGAAGCGGGGCATCTCCGGGGGATCGGACGAGGGTGGCCGCGACGAGTTGTGCGAGTTCATCCCCAGCCGCCGCTCGAGTTGCTCCACGCGCGCTTCCAGCCGCTTGATCGTCGCCTGCTGGGCTTGCACGATGTCGAATAACCGATCGATCAACGCCCAGCACTCTTCGAGCGTCGGTGGGTGGATGCGCGGCGGAAGCGACGACACGCTCCGTCATGCAGCACATCCCCAACGGAGGCAAGAAAACGGCATGCTCAACTCGTCAGCCAGGCGCCTCGGCCCCGTGAACGGTTACCACCCAGGCAGTGAAGGCTCATCAGCGCGGCGACCGTCTTCCCTCGCATTCGTGATCAGTTAAGCACGGGATATTATTACAGGATTTACAGTTGGCAGATCTCTTCCCTCGGCGGCGTTGTGGTGGTGGATGTGGAAGCAGCGTGGCGGGTCCGGTCGGCGTCAGTCGCGGGCGAGGCACCCCCACTTGTCCCGCGTCCTGTTCGGGTTCTGGTCGCGGCAGCCGACGGCAATCATCCCGAGAAGGCTGTCGGCGATTTCTTCGGGTGTTGGTTCTCGGCCGAGCCAGAGCCAGAGGAGCGGCAGCCCGAACAGCGGTGCGGCAATGCCGACCATGAGCGGACTGATCGCGCCGGCCGGCAAGCCTCGCGCCGCGGCCGTCGCCACCACCACGGCCGAGAGGATCACGGCCGCCAGCAGGCTGGCGTAGATGTGCGTCCGCAAGGCGCCGAGGTCGCTCGTGTCGAGATGATCGAGATGGCAGGACGAGCGGAGAAGTTTCATCAGCAGCTCGATCTGCCACCGCAGCGCGTACAGCGTCCGGATCTCCTCCGGGGAGAACTCCGCCGGGTCCAGAGAAGTGACGTAGAAGTGGTAGGTGTCCGTTTCCGGGTTCAGGACCCCGACCACCCGCAGCACGATCTCCCCGTGGGACTTGGTGGGGAACGCCGCGTCGAAATCGATCGTCGTCCGAGAGGTCGCCGCCTCGATCTCGGTCACCTCGTTCCAGCGCACGCCCCGCCGGACGAGATCCGCACCGTTCCGCAGGCCGTGGCGCACCTTGACGATCCTCGGCGCGGCGCCTTCCTTCAGCCGCATCAGGAACTCCCCGCCCTGCTCCACGATGCGGGCCAGTTCGTCGTAGTCCATGTAGCCCAGGTCGCGCATGTACAGGGTTCCGCGCTCGATCGGTTGCGAGCGCGCCACCCCGAGATCGCTCTGTCGCTCCCCCGTCACCACCACCCCGAGAATCTGTCGCTGCACCAAGTCCGCCCGGACGTGGAGCTTCCCGGCGGCCCCCATCGTCTTCGTCCGGGTGGCCGGGAACAGCTTTCCCAACAGCGGCGAGAGTTGCAGCACCGTCGCATCCTCCCCCAGCACGGCTCGGGACTGCTCGAGCCGCGAGAGCAGCTCGGGAATCTCCGCCGACGGCAACCGGCTCACCGCCAGCAGGAACAGCGCCTCCAGGAAGGCCGCCGATTCGTCGTCGAACCGCTGCGTCACCGCGCTGCGCGCCACCTGGATGCCCGCCGCCGCCGCCAGCAAGCGCCAGACCGAGGCGAATCCGCGCTTGCCCTCCAGGACCGCCGCCAGCGCACAGCACAGGGCGAACGGAAACGCCTCGATCGCCCGTGGCGCCCGCCGGTAGAACCCGGTCTCAGCCATTTCAACGTGCCCCGGGGCATCCCCAACCAGCCGAAATCACTGGCGCACCAGCGAGAGGGCCCAAGCATTGCTTGCCACACGTTGCATCGGCCGTTGCGGAAACGCCGCTGGGAAGGCCGCTCGAGTGTTTGCCAGGCCCCTCGAAACACGCGGACGTCCAGCGCCCGTTTCGTAGGGGGCCGGTGCGCGACGGCGGCGCGTCTACGTGTGTGCCGTGTTGTTCCGCCAGCACGGCCGAACCTGCGGACTTGTCTTATCAACGGTAATCATGACAGAATTCCTCATGTCGGTGCACGTTGAAATGGCTGGTGCAGGACCAGCGGGTGCGGGATCGGGCGGAGATCCTGCGTGCGATGATGGCCGAGGAGGGGGCGCGTCCGGTGAGCTTCGAGGATCCGGACGCCCGGTGGGGGCACAAGGCGCCGGACAAGCCGTTTCTGGGGTACAAGGCACACGAGTCGCTGGACACGGACAGCCGGATGATCACGGGGGTGGACGTGGTGCCGGGCGACGTCAACGAGGCGGTGCAGACGGACGAGCTGCTGGCGAGAGAGGCGACGTCGCCGGCCGAAGGGGCCGCGATCATCGCGGACGGGCTATGCGACAACGGGACGACGGAGCGGCAGGTCCGCAAGGCCGGGGGGGAGCCGTGTTTCGCCGGGCTGAAGGCAAAGCGCCTGAGCGACAAGTTCGAGTACGACGCGGGGGCGGACCAGATCGTGTGCCCCGAGGGACAGCGCTCGATCGGGAAGAGCCGGTTGGGCCGCGGTGACCTGTACTACTTCTCGACGACCGCCTTGTCAGGCCGCCGGAGACGGACGAGGGCGCCGGCGCGGCCGAAGCAGCGGGGGCCGAGGACGTCGGCGCACCGGCCACGGCGGGGGATGCCGAAGCGGGCCCGGAGCCACCGAGCGGCGCGGAGAAGGAGGACGTGGTTCCGTTGCCGCGGGCGCGCAGGCCGGTCGAACCCCCGGACGGCGGAACGACGAAGGACGCGCACCCGCGTTCGCCGGGGGAACTACGGCCCGTGGAACGCGACGCGGGAGGGCCGTCGCGCGGCGAGGCGTGGTCCCGCTTGCCTCCGGACCGGCCGCGCGGCCATCGTTCATGGTGGAGGAGCTGGCCTGTGCGCGCGACCTGCTGCCGGTCGTCCGGATCGGCCCGCCCGGTCGCGACAACGACGTCCGTGACGACGCCGATGCCGGTTCGAACTTCTTCCGGTTCACCGCCCTCGCCGACGCCGACCGCCGCGTCGTCGCGGGCCTTCCGCTCCGCGACGGCCGGGCGATCTGGATCGAGGTCCACAACGAGCCGAACCTGTGTTACGAGTGGGTCTGCACCCCGGGCACGGTCGCGGGCGACGGGATCGAGTTCCAACAGGTCGCGCACGAGTACGCCGTGCTCCTCCGCGACGTCGCCGACGCTCTCCACGCGATGGGAGACCACCGGATCAAGGTACTCAACGGCGGTCTCGCACCGGGCGGCGCCCGTAGCCCAAACCCTCCGGAGCCGACCTCGCGTCCGGAAACGGTCCGTCGGCCGGGAGCCTCTCCTCGGGTCGACCTTCCGCAGGCGCCGCAAGGACCTCGTCGCGGAACCGGCGGAAGGGTTGGGGCCGCGGGGGACGGGGGCGCATCGCGCTAGCGCAGCGCGGGACTTCCAAACGTCGCCAGCCCCGTGCCCGGAGCGGGGGACAGGTGCGCCTCCGGCGCCGCCCCCGGGCGGACGACGTTGATCCGGATGCGTCCGGCCCCGCCGCCCCCTCCTCCCGCGTTCTCTTCGGAATCCAACGCGGCGTTCTCCCCGTTCCGACCGTCCCGATTCATCGCGTCCGAGCCGTCGCCGCCGTCCGTGGCGCCGGGCTGGGCCAGGCCTCCCGGCGCCGCCGTGAGCGCCGGCTGGCCGGAAACTCCCGACCTGCCGTCGACGTCCGTCTCTTGGCTTCCCCCCGCTCCCCCTCCGCCCCCGTTGGCGGCAACCACGCCCTCCACTTCGAGGACCGCCGCTTCCAGCAGGATCGCGCCGCCGCTGCCGCCGCCGCCGCCCGCACCCGTGTTCCCCGGAGCCCGCAGGCCGCCCTGTCCGCCGCCTCCACCGGCATCGATGGAGCCCCGGACGCCGATCCGGATCGTGCCCTGCGCGCTGATCTGGATCGCGCCGCCGCCTCCGCCGCCGGTCCCGCCGTGCGGGCCCGCTCCGCCGCCGCCCCCCGAGCCGCCGACGAGCGGCACCAGTTCCGGCGTTCCGTAGGTGGCGCCGCCGATCCCTCCGGCGGCGGTGCGCGCCGTGCCGCCGGCGCCGCCGGGACCCCCGAAGCCTCCACCACCACCTCCTCCGTCGTTGTAGGAAGCGCCGCTCATTCCCGGTCGCCCGCCGCCCGGCCCGCCGCCCGCCATCCCCGCTGCGCCCCCGGGTCCGCCGCCGGGTCCCTCCTCGCCCGGGTCGTTGTCCAGCACCGCCGCCGCCGCCGTCACCCGACCTTCCACCAGGACATCGGTTTCGACGAACAACGCCGCCGGGTAGGCGCCGTGGAACGCCACCATGCACTCCCCTCGGACGTGCAGCGCGCCCAGACTCCAGGCCGCCAGCGGCATGTCGCCCTCGGACGACCAGTAAACCCGGAAGGGGATGCCGCGGAGCGTGCCCTCGCCCGGTTCGCGCAGCACTTCCTCCCCGCCCGCCCCGGTGAGGCGGAAGACCCCTCCCTCCGTCGTCTCGAACACCACGATGTCGCCCTCGCCGCACTCCACAGGCGTCCATCCGCGGTCCCACGTCTCGCCCGGCGGCACGTTGGACGGCACGAGTTCCGCGCAACGCGCCAGCCCCGAACCGTCTTCCAGGCACGCGACCGGGCACTCCTCGAAGACCCAGGCGCCGGTTTCCGGGTCGCACGTCGCGAGCGTCATGCGGTCCTCCAGGCAGCGCGGCTCGTCCCTCGTGCAAACCCCGAGGTCGGGCGGAACATCCCCGGCCCCGCCGTCTTCGCCGTCGGGAACTCGAGCGTCGTCGGCGTCGGGCGGCGGGGCGTCCTCCATCGCGTCGGGCCCATCGACCTGCGGGACGTCCTCGACGGCGACGTCGTCGCCGGTCGCGTCCGCATCCGCGGAATCTGCCGCATCGGCGGCCGACCAGTCGTGGCCGCAACCCGCCAGGAGGAGGACCAGCGCGACCCGCAGCGACCCGTCCTGTCCCGCGTGCATTCCGGCGGCCGTCATGCGTCACCTCCGACACCCCCATTGCGACACGGCCGGGGCTGGCGGTCAAGGCGTCTGCCCGTGTAAGGTCCGGTCCGGTCCGGCGAAGCCGGGGTGAAGCGGCCCCGCCGGGCCGACGAAGGGAGGAGGACCCATGCGCGGGATCCTGCTGCTGTCGCTGGTCGCCGCCGCCGGCACCGCCGGCTGCGACGACGACGATGCCGGGGAGCAGACCGGACGCCCCTGCACGACGGTCGATGACTGCTACCCGGAGATCGACCACGCCGCGCTCCAGGGCGAGGTGGTCTGCATGGACCGCGTGCCGGGCGGCTACTGCACCCACCGCTGCGTCGTCGATGACGACTGCTGCGCCGTGCCCGGCGAGTGCGACACGGCCTTCCCGCAGGTCTGCGCGCCGTTCGAGTCCACCGGTCAGTACTTCTGCTTCCTGAGTTGCGAAGGAGTCGCGGACGAGGCGGCGTGGTGTCACGAGGGGGCCGGCGAGGCCTTCAACTGCCGCTCGACGGGCGGCGGCTCGACGAACCGCAAGGTCTGCGTCCCCTAGAGCGCCGGTCGGTGCTCCGGCCGCGCCGTCAGGGCGCGATGAAGTCGTAGCCGACGCGGACCCGCAGCTCCCCGCCCCGCGGCGGCGCGGAGGCGAAGTTCAGCGTCTCCAGCCGCCGGACGATGCACTGCGTCACGCCGGACGCATCGAGACTCGCGTCCGCCGACAGGACCTCGACCCGCACGCCGCCCTGCGGGTTGACGGTGACGACCAGCTGGACGCTGCCGGCGATCGTCGGGTCCCGCGGCAGCGCCTGGTTGTAGCACGCATCGATCAGCCGCTGCTTGCGCTCGAGCGCGGCGCGGAAGACTTTGCCGCTCATCACTCCCGGCGAGTCGAGTCGATCGGCCTGGGAGGTGCACACCGTTCCGGTCACGATCGCCTGCGGCTCGACCTCGGTCGCATCGCCGTGGTGCGGGACGACCGCCGGCGCGCCCGCGGCCGGGCCGGAGCCCACGGGTCCCACGGCCGGTCCCGCCGCCATCGCTTCGCTGTACGTGGTGTACCCGCCGCCGTTCCTGCCGTCGCCGACGACCGCCGTGCCCGCCAGCGACTCGCGGAGGTTGACGATCGAACCGGACATGCCGTCGAACGGCTGGCCGACGCCCAGCACCGGACCGTGGCCGCCGGCCAGGATGTTCCGCAGTTCCAGCGCCTGGCCCAGGCGGTCGCCGAGCTTCGCCAGCTCGCCGTCCGTCAACGATTCGTCTCCGAACGCGCGTCGGGGCGCGGCCGGCGGGACCGGTCGCGCCGGGCCCGGCTTCGGCGGGTCGCCTGCCGTCGCCGTCGGCCCGGGCTCCTCCGCCTTCCCGGCGGGCTCGGTCCCCTCCGTCTTCGTCGCGGTGGCGCCCGGCCCGACCGTCTCGTCCGCCCCGGGGTCGTCCGGCGGCGCCTCGCTCTCCAGCGCGATCGGCCGGAACTGGATCGGCCAGCCGGAGGCCAGGGTCTCCTCGAGCGTCGGCTTGGGCCAGTCGTTCGCCAGCGTGAAGCCCATCAGGCCGAAGTGCACGAGCGCGGCGAAGCCGAGGGACAGGGCGAACCGGGAGTCGAGGCGGGCGAGCCAGCCGCCGCGCACGGAGGCCGGAAGCTGCGGCGGCGGCTGCACCGGCGGCGCCGCGACGAACTGGAACAGCAGAGTCGTGTCGCCCACCACCACCTTGCCGCGGCAGTCGGCGGTCAGCGCCACGCGAGTGCCGTGCGGCCCCGGCTCGGCCTTCCCCGCCGCCGCCAGCCGGTCGAACTCGATCCCGCCGCTCCGCTCGGTCGGGAAGGCCACCTTGCCGGTCATGCCGGGCGCCAGGTTGAGCTGCCACGTCGCTCCCCCTTCCCCCGCGCGCCGCTCGAACAGCGGAAACCGACCCGGGAGCGTCGGGCTGTCGATCGTGAAATCGGCCTTCTCGGAGCGGCCGATCGTGACCTGGTCGCGGTCCCGCAGCAGCCGTTCCTCGGTGATTCGCGCTCCCTGGATCACCCCGATGCGCAGCGCCTTGGGCAGGTGGGTGCGCAGCGCGGCGAAGGCGGCCGCGCCGCGGCGCAGGGCTCGCGGCCGGCCGTCGGGACCGCGCACGACGCGCAGCGGGGAAGGACGGGCGTCCGGCAGGGCCGCGGGCGGCAACAACGTCGGTTGGTCCATCGGTTCTCCTCCTGCCGGCCCGTCCGCCGGGCCGGCCGCGCGGGCCGTCGGTCGGGCGCCCGCGCGTGCCGGCCTTGGTCACGTCCTCCGCCGGGAAGTTCCCCGCGCCGCCGCCACGGCCGCGGCGAAAAAACGCGCCCCGCAGCCAAGGATTTCCGAGATGCCCCAAAACCGGCGCCGTCCGGCGCGGCCGGCCGCGCCGATGCCTCGACTTTCCCCCCTTTCTCGGATAAGACCCACCTGCGGAGCCGGGGGGAAGGAAGCGAGGAGAACGATGCCGACGACCCAACAGATCATCGAGATGACCGAGACCTACAGCGCCCACAACTACAAGCCGCTGCCGATCGTGATCGCGCACGCGGAAGGCGCCTGGGTGACCGACCCGGAGGGGAAACGCTATCTCGACTTCCTCGCCGCCTACTCGGCGATGAACCACGGCCATCGGCATCCGCGCATCGTCCGCGCTGCGATGCGGCAGCTCGAACGGTGCACGCTGACCTCGCGCGCGTTCTACAACGACGAGTTCGGGCCGTTCTGCAAGGAGCTGGCCGAGTTCTGCGGGATGGAGATGGTGCTGGCGATGAACACCGGCGCCGAGGCGGTCGAGACGGCGATCAAGCTGGCCCGCAAGTGGGGCTACCGCGTCAAGAACGTTCCGCGCGGCCGGGCCGAGATCATCGTCTGCGCGAACAACTTCCACGGCCGGACGGTCACCGTGATCAGCTTCTCGACCGAGGAACTGTACAAGGCGGACTTCGGCCCCTTCACGCCGGGCTTCACCGTCGTCCCGTACGGCGACGCGGCGGCGTTCGAGAAGGCGATCACTCCCGACACCGTCGCCTGGCTCGTCGAGCCGATCCAGGGCGAGGCCGGCGTGGTCGTTCCGCCGGACGGCTATCTCTCGTGCTGCGCCGAGATCTGCCGGAAGAACAAGGTGCTGGTGATGTTCGACGAGATCCAGACCGGTTTCGGTCGCACCGGCAAGCGTTTCTGCTACGAGCACGAGGCGGGCCTCAAGCCCGACGTGCTGATCGTGGGCAAGGCGCTGGGCGGCGGCGTCCTGCCGATCTCCGCCGTGGTCGCCTCGCGCGAGGTGCTCGGGCTGTTCCGTCCCGGCGAGCATGGTTCGACGTTCGGCGGCAATCCGCTGGCCTGCGCCGTCGCCCGCGAGTCGCTCCGCGTCCTGGTCGAGGAGGGGCTGGTCGAACGGTCCGCGCGGCTGGGCCAGAAGCTGCTGGCCGACCTGCGCGCGATCCGCCACCCGCTGATCCAGGAGGTGCGGGGCAAGGGCCTGTTCGTCGGCCTGCACCTCAAGAAGGAGGCCGGCGGCGCCCGGGCGTACTGCGAGCGTCTCAAGGAGGACGGGATGCTCTGCAAGGAAACCCACGACGACGTGATCCGCTTCGCCCCGCCGCTCGTCATCGAAGAACGGGACCTCGACCTCGCCGTCTCCAAGGTCCGCAAGCTGTTCGCCTGACGGAACTCCGTCTTCGGCGGCCCGGCCGCGCGTTCGAGGCCGCCTCGCGTCCCCTCTATCCCGCGAGGCCCCGTCGCGCTACGCTGTCGTCATGCGTGCGATGCTGTTCGATGGGGTAGGGCGGCCGCTGCGGCCGGCGGAACTGCCGCTGCCGGCGCCCGGGCCGGGCCAGGTGCGCGTCCGCGTCGCGGCCTGCGGCGTCTGTCGCACCGACCTCCACGTGCTCGACGGCGACCTGCGCCGCCCCAAGCTGCCGCTGGTCCTCGGACACGAGATCGTCGGCCGAATCGAGGCGGTGGGGGAGGGCGCCGGCGCGCTCCCGCTCGGCCGGCGCGTCGGCGTCCCGTGGCTCGGCCGCACCTGCGGAAGCTGCGACTTCTGTCGCGCCGGGATGGAGAACCTCTGCCCGGCCGCCGCGTTCCACGGCTACACGCTCGACGGCGGCTACGCCGAGGCGGTCGTCGCGGACGCGCGCTACGTCTTCCCGATCCCCGACGGGTACGACGATGCGCACGCCGCCCCGCTGCTCTGCGCCGGCCTGATCGGCTTCCGCTCCTACCGCATGACCGCCGGCGCCCGGCGCCTCGGACTCTACGGCTTCGGCGGCGCCGCCCACATCCTGGCGCAGGTGGCCGTGGCCGAGGGCCGGGAGGTCTTCGCCTTCGTGCGCCCCGGCGACGAGACGGCGTGCGCCTTCGCCCGCGCCCTCGGCGCCGTCTGGGCCGGCCCCTCCGACCAGCCTCCCCCCGTCCCGCTCGACGCCGCCATCCTCTTCGCCCCCGTCGGCGCCCTCGTCCCCGCCGCCCTGGCGGCCGTGCGGCCGGGCGGGGTGGTCGTCTGCGGCGGGATCCACATGAGCGACATTCCGTCGTTCCCGTACGCCGCGCTGTGGGGGGAACGCGTCGTGCGGTCGGTCGCCAACCTGACTCGCGAGGACGGCCTGCGGTTCTTCGAGGCCGCGGCGCGCGTCCAGATCCGCACCGAGGTCCAGACGTATCCGCTCGCCGACGCCGGGCGCGCCCTCGACGACCTGCGCGCCGGCCGGGTGCGCGGCGCCGCCGTGCTCGTGATCGCCGCGCCGCCGGACGCCGGATAGGCTCGGACGCGCCGCGCGCCGCGCCGCCGCACGGCCGCCCGTGGTCACCGGCCGGGGCGGCCGCCGGAGCGGCCCGGACCGACGGCGTGGAACGACGGCCGCGCCCGAGGTTTCGCTCCGGCGGGATCCGGGCCGCGCTTCGGCTCTTCCTTCTCCCCTCCCTTTCGGATATGAGGGGCCCGCCATGGCGTCACGGTCGCCTCTCGCTGCCGCCTCCTCCTCCGACGACGTCGCCGTCGTCGGCCTGGGCCGCGTGGGGCTCGCCGTCGCCGCCGCCTTCGCCGACGGCGGCCTGCGGGTGCTCGGCATCGAGAAACGCCCGGAGGTGGTCCGCCTCCTGCAACGCGGTGCGCGGCGTGCCGGCGAGCGGGGCCTCGAGGCGGCGCTGCGGCGGACGATCGGCCGGCGGCTCGAGGTGACGACCGAGTGGCCCCGGCGGCTGCCGGCCATCGTGCTGGTCTGCGTCTCGACCCCGGTGAACCTCGAGACCCGCACGCCCGACCTGCGGAGCATCACCGAGGTCGCCGAGGAACTGGTTCGCCGGCTGCCGCCCGACGGTCTGGTGATCGTCCGCTCCGCCGTGCCGGTCGGAACCTCGCGCAAGCTGGTGCTGGAGCGGGTCCGCCGGGCGCGCGCGCGCGCCGGACTCGCCTGCTGTCCCGACCGGACCGCGCGGGGCGCGACGCTCCGGGAGCTGCGCGCGCTGCCGCAGATCGTCGGCGCGATCGACGAGACCTCTGCCGACCGGGCGTCGGCGCTGTTCCGGCGGCTGACGAGGCAGATCGTGCACGTGCCGAACCCGGAGACCGCCGAGATGATTCGGCTCGTCGACAGCTGCCGTGCCGACCTCCTGTACGCCTTCGGCAACGAGGTGGCGCTGCTGGCCCGAACCCACGGCCTCGACCCGCTGGAGGTGATCCGCGGAGCGAACCAGGGCCCCCCCGCGCCGTCGCGGCGGACGGTCGCCGGCCCTCCGCCCGTTGCGGTTCCCGGCTACGTCGCCGGCGGCCGCTTCTCGCGGGACCCCTACCTGCTGCTCCCGTCGCTCGGCGAGCGGCCCGTGGAGCAGTCGCTGGTGTTCGCCGCCCGGGCGCTCAACGAATCGATGCCGCTGCGCGCCGCGGCGGACGTGCTGCGCCTGTTGCGCGGCGCCGGCAAGGACCCCGCCCGCTGCCGGGTGCTGGTTTGCGGCCTCCAGCGCCGGGGCCGCCGGGGGCCCGGCGGGCCGGCCGACAGCCCCGCCGCCCCGTTCCTCCACGCCCTGCAAGGCTGCGTCGGGAAGATCCTCGGTCACGACTACGAGCTGCCCGCGGACGCCGTCGCCGCCTTCGAGGTCGAGCCGGTCCGTCTGGCCGACGGCCTCGTTCGCGCCGACGCCGTCGTGCTGCTGGACGACCATCCGCGCTACGCCCGCGACCTTACCCCGCGCCGGTTCGCCGCGACCCGCGCCCCCGTCGTGGTGTATGATTCGTGGCGCATGCTGCGCGAAACCGCCGTCCCCGCGTTGCCGCAGGTGCGCTACGCGGGGCTGGGTCACGAAGGATGAGCCCGCCACGCGAACGAAGGGGGTCGAAGATGCTCGTCGCCCTGCGCCTCGCCCTGCTCCTGGCCGCCCTGCTGCTCGGGGGCGCCGCTGCCTGCGCCGACGACCCGTCCGAGTGTCCCGAACCGTGTCTGGCCGGCCAGCGCTGCTACTACGGCGCCTGCATCCCGCTCCACGACGCCGCCGACGCGCCGGACGCCGAGTAGCCGCCGGGCGCCTCGCCCGTACCGGACGCCTCGCCGACCCGACCCTTTCCCGGCCTTCCGCGGCGGTCCCCCCCTCCGCGCCGATCGCCTGTGGTATCATGCCTCCGGAGGGCGTGGTGACGTCGTTCCGTGCGTTTTTGGCCGAGCGCGGACTTCTGCCGGAGGAGGTGCTCGCACGCGCCGTCCAGCGCCAGCAGGCCCGCGGCGGGGACCTCGGGCTCAATCTGCTCGAGCTGGGTGCGATCGACGAGCCGACGCTGGCCGGCTTCCTGAGCGGCTTTCATCAGCTTCCGGCGAGCACGCTCCACGAGATCGAGTCCGCCCCCGCGGCGGCGGCCGACGCGCTCCCGCGGACCCAGGCGCTGCGCTACCGCGTCTGCGCCGTCGGCCTGCGCGTCGACCGGTTGATCGTGGCGGCCGACCGGATCCTGGAGCCGGCCGAACTGGCCGACCTGGAGCAGGCCTGCGGTCGCCCGATCGAACCGCGGATCGCGACGTCGGTGGCCGTCGCCCGCGGCCTGCGCGTCCAGTTCGGGCTCGAACTGCCCGAGCGGCACCGGGCGGCGCTGGAACGGGTGAACCAGGCCGACCGCACCGCCGTGTCGGCGGCTCCGGCGGCGGCGGCGATCGTCTTCGCCGAACCGGACGCGCCGGCGGCGGCGGTGCCGGAATCGCCGCCGGCGGAGGCCGAGGCGCCGGAGCCGAGCCACGGCCGGAGCCTCGACCGCACCGGCGAAGTCCTCGATGGGAAGTACCGCCTCGCCCGCCGGATCGGCGAGGGCGGTCTGGGGGCGGTGTACGAGGCGCACCATGTGGCGATCGATCGTCGCTACGCGGTCAAGGTCCTGCATCCGGAAGTGTCGCGGGACGTGGAACTGGTCGCGCGCTTCCAGCACGACCCGCAGGCCGCCGCCGCCACCGGACACCCCGGGATCGCCGAGATCCACGACGTCGGGGAGACGGCCGACGGCGCGCCGTTCCTCGTCGAGGAATGCGTCGGCGGCGCCGGGCTCTCCTCCTACCTCCGCGAGGGAAGCCGGCTCGCGGTGGGCTGGAGCGTCGAAGTGGCGATCCGGGTCCTCTCGGCCCTGTCCGCGGCCCACGCCAAGGGGATCCTCCACCGCAACCTCAAGCCGTCCAACGTGCTGGTGGTCCAGGAACCCGGCGCTCCACCCGATGTGCGGCTCGTCGATTTCGGCGGGTCGGCGATGGTCCGGTTCAGCGAATCGGGGCTGGTGCGCACCGGCCAGATCGCCCGGCGCGCGTTCCGCGATGGCCGCCTGGTCGGAACGCCCAGGTACCTGGCCCCCGAACAGATCGCCGGCGACCTCGAGATCGATGCCCGCGCCGACCTCTATGCCGTCGGGGCGATCCTCTACGAATGCGTGACCGGACGGGCGCCGTTCGAGGACCCCGACCCGCAGCGGCTGGCGATGCGCGTGCTGTCCGACCGGCTGGTGCGGCCGATCGAACGCAACCCCGCCCTCCCGCTCGGCCTCGACCTCGCCATCCTCCGCGCCCTGGCCCGCGAGCGCGACGAGCGTTACCGCACCGCGGACGAGATGATCCGCGACCTCGCGCCGTTCGTGCCGCCCCGCGTCCGCGCGCGCCTCGGGCTGGTGGAGGACGAGCCCACGCAGGTCTACGAGAACGACGGTCGCCGGCGCTCGCTGCCTCCCGGCGGTCCCCGCACCGTCCCCGACCGCCGCGGCCGCGGCGTCTCCTGGAGCGCGTTCGCCGCCTTCGTCTCCCTCGCCGCCGTCGCCGTGGCGATCGCCTGGCTGCGCCCGTGGAGTCGTCCCGAGCGTGCGGCGCCGACGCCCGCCGCGGCGCCGTCCGCCGCCGCCGCGACCGGCGACGACCGGCCCGCCGTCGCCGCGCTGCCGGTCGAACGCGACTGGGTCGTGATTTCGATCACGGGCGCCCCGCCCGACGCCATCGCGCTCTACGACGGCGCGCCCGTTCCCTCGCTGCCGCTGGTCGCCAAGCGGAGCTACGGCGCCGTGACGCTGGAGGTCCGGGCGCCCGGTTTCGGGCCCTACAAGCGGCTGATCGTGCCCGACCGCGATCAGCAGGTCGAAGTGACGCTGCTGGGCCCGGACCCCGAACCGGCCGAGGTGTCGTTCGAGGCGGCGCCCGAGGAACCCGCGGAACCGGAGCCGGAGCCGGAACCGGTCGTCTTGTCGCCTCCGCCCGCGCCGGTTCCGCTGCCGCCCCCCGCGTCGGCCGCGCCGCCGCCTTCACCTCCCGCCGCGCCGCCGCCTTCCGCGCCGGCTCCCGCTCCTCCGGCGGTCGCGCCGGCGCCGCGGGATCCCCCGGCCGCGGCCTCGTCGCCTCCGGCCCCGGCTTCCGCGCCGGCGGGCGCCGCGCCAGGCGCGCGGCCGGCACCTGCCGCGGGCGCGGCAACCGGGTCCGAGCGTCCGCGCGCGCCCGCCGCGGCTCCGCGTCCCGCCCCCCCGACGGCGCGGCTGTCGGTGATATCCAGGCCCTGGTCGCACATCAGCATCGATGGGCGCCCGACCGGTCGCCGCACGCCGCTCGTCGAGTACGAGGTTTCCGCCGGCATCCACCGCGTGTGCCTCGAGACCGACGACGGACGCCGGCATTGCGCCGCGGTGCAGGCGGTGGCCGGGGCCACGGCGCGGCTGACGCACCAGTTCTGACGTCCCCCGCCCGCTCGTCCCGCGCCGAGAGCCGCTCCGCGGCGCGCCCTGCGCGGCGTTGACGACCGGCCGTCGACGGTCGCGCACCGCGGGAACCCGGTCCCGTCGCGACGGAGGGCCCTGGACTTTCCGCCGGGGACGGGCGGCGGGACGAACGCGGCCGCCGCTCGCGGGTCAGTAGCCGGAGCGGACGCGGTAGGTGACGACGGCTTCCTCGCCGGGACGGACGGGGACCTTGAACACGGCCAGCGACGAGGTCTCCTTGAACCACTCGTGCGACGACGACAGGACCTCCCAGTCGCCGCCCATCGGCTCGCGCAACTCGACCGTGATCGGCTCGTCCTTGTGGTTGCGGATCTTGATCTCCCAGGCGCTCTCCCACAGCGTCGAGGTCAGGATCTCGAAGTCGGTCTGGCGGCGGTCGGCGCGGACGTCGAACGCCTGCCCGAGGCGCAGCTTGACCCGCTCTTCGCGCGGCGTGTGCGAAATCCGGTCCTCGCCGATGAACTGCTGGGCGCCGTTCGAGTCGGCCTTGTAGACGCGGATCACGCCGGCCGGCAGCGGCATCCCCATCCCGTTCTGCTCGCCGTTCTGGAACTCGATCCAGACATCGACCGGGAGATCCTCGAGCGGTCCGCCCAACTCGCTGGTGTACCAGTAGGAGTTGCCCTCGAGCCGGAACTTCTTCTGGACGGCGAGGTTCTCGGCGTCGAGCAACTCGACCTGCTTCTGCTCGCGGTCCGCCAGGTCGGTCTTCCGCTGCAGCGTGTACAGGTGGTACTCGAACATCCCTTCCTCGACGAACTGCGGCGGCTGCCTCTCCGGCGGCAGGAAGCTTCTCCTCCCGTCCCGTATCCTGTCGTAGTCGACATCGACCGGCGGGTGGACGATGTTGACGTTGCCGGCCACGAGTTGCAGGGCGGCGTCGGTGAAGCCGATGCCGGAGTTGTTGCGCAGCGTGACCCAGCCGGTGAAGTCGGCCTCCGCGTCGTTCGCCGCGAGCACCAGCACGTAGTCGGCGTTCCAGCCCATCCCGCCCGTGATGTAGGCGGCTTCCACCGCGCGGCGGCCGGCCTGGCGGCTGTCGAGCAGCCATTCGAGCGTCGGGCGTTGGACGAAGTTCGGCGGCACCTCGGGGAACACCACGCGGCCCGGGTGATCGAAGGTGATCCCCCGTTCCGTGCGGTAGACGTACTGGAACCCCTCGGTGGAGAGCAGCGTCGCCGTCTCGGTCCGCTCCGCCCCGGTCCGCTCGTTGACCGTCACCAGCCGCAGTTCGCGCTCGAGGTACAACTCCATCATGCGGGAGGGGGTCAGGAGGTCGTACTTGTAGTTCTGCTCGAGGACCGCGAAGGACGGGGTTTCCGGCCGCGGCGCGCCGACGTGGACGGTCTCGGGCCGGATCAACGCCGCCACGTCCTGCCAGCGGAGCGCCGCGGCGCCGCGCGGCAGTTCCACCTCGCGCACCTCGCGCACCAGCGCCAGGTCCGCGTTGTAGACGGTGACGTTGACCGCCTTCCGCGCCTCCGCCCCCACCTCGATCCGGGGACGTTCCTGCGCCGCCGCCGCGCTCGCCGCCAGCAGCACTCCCGCCGCCATCCAACTCGCTCGCATCGCCGCCTCCTCAGTACCGCGTCCGGACGGTGTAGGTCAGCACGACCTCCCGGTCCGGCGGGCAGGTCACGTCGAAACGCACCAGGCGCGCCGATTCCTTGACGAACGGCACGCTGCTGCGGCGGATTTCCCAGTCGCCCGCCATTGGCTCCAGGACCTCCACCACGACCGTCTCCGTCCTGCGGTTGCGCAGCTTGATCTCCCACTCGGTCTCGTAGAGGTTGCCCGACAACACGTCGTAGTCGGTCTGCCGCCGCTCGGCGGCGATGTCGAAAGCCTGTCCCAGGCGCAGCTTGACCCGCTCCTCCCGCGCCGTGTGTTCGATCCGGTCCTCGCCGACGAACTGCTGGGCGCCGGCCGAGTCGGCCTTGTAGACCCGGACCACGCCGGCGGGCAGGGCGATCCCCAGCCCGCCGGTGCGCGCGTTCTGGAACTCGACGAACACATCGACCTGCAGGTTCTCGATCGGCGACCCGTACTGCCCGACGAAGTAGTACGACTGCCCGCGCAGGCGGAACTTCTTCTCCACCGGCACGCCGGCGGCCGACAGGAGCTGGATCTGCTTCTGCTCGCGGTCCGCCAGGTCGGTCGGCCGCTCCAGCGTGTAGAGGTGGTACTCGAACATCCCCCGCTCGGAGAAACCGCCGCCGCCCGCGCCTTCGCCGTACAGGCCGAAATCGTCGCGGGTGTAGATGTTGTCGTAGTACGGCTGCTGGATCGCCACGTCGCCGGCCACGAGCTGCAGGCGGGCGTCGCGCAGGGTGATGCCGGCCTCGTTGGACAGCGTCACCCAACCCGCCAGGTCGGCCTGGTTCTCGTCGTCGGTCAGCACCAGCACGTAGTCCGCGTTCCAGCGCATGCCCCACGTGAGATAGGTCGTCTCCAGCGTCCGGGCGCCGCCGCGCGGCGCCTCCAGCAGCCATTCCAGCGTGGGCCGGGCGACGAAGTTCTCGGGCACCTCCGGGAACACCGGGCGCCCCACGTCGCCCCAGGTGAGTCCCTCGTCGGTCCGCCATACCGCATCGTAGGGGTTGGCGTAGCCGCCGCCGTAGTAGCCGCCGTAGCCGCCGTAGTAGCCGTAGTAGCCGTAGTAGCCGCCGTCGCCGTAGCCGCGGTAGCCGTACGAGGGCTGCGGCGGCGTGCCGGTCGAGACCAGTTCGGCCCGCACCGGCTCGTCGTCGCCCGTCCCCGGGTTGTGGCGCAGGAGCGTCAGGTTCTCCCCCACGGCCAGCTCCATCAACCGCGACGGGGTGAGCAGGTCGTAGCGGAAGTTCTGTTCCAGCACCCGCAACGCGCGGGCGTCCTGCGCGTCGCGGATGTAGACCGTCTCGGGTCGCACCTGCTTCGCCACGTCGGCGTAGCGCAGCACGCTCGTGCCGGCCGGCAGCTCGACGCGCCGCGTCTCGCGCACGACGGCGAGGTTGTTGTTGTAGACGGTGACGTTGGCGCTCTGCCGGCCCTCCGGGCCGGAGACCACCGTCGGCGGCTCCTGCGCCGCCGCCGGCGCGGTCAGCGCCGCCGCCGCGAACCCCGCGAGCCAGGCACCCTTGCGCATCGTTCCCACCTCCCCGCGGACGCTCAGTAGGTCCGCCGGACCCGCAACACGAACTCGTCGAGCGTCTTGACGTCCGGCGGCGGCCACCTCCACCGTCGCCGACGGCACCGGGACGCCGCCGGGACCCCGCGGCGTCGCCGGACAGCCCGCCGTCGCCAGGACCTCGCCAGTCCCGCTGCCAGCCGTCTCGTCACGCGTGCGTCCATGCGACTCCCGTCCGCATCCGTCTCCGGGCCGGCGGGTCTTCCCTACGGCCCGCCGCGCGAAACGATCGGTTTCCCCGGCCGGGATCCCCCGTCCGCCCCGGCCACGTACCACGAAGCCCGGTCGACCCGCAATGGGTCGTCCGCCGCCCGCCGCTCGATCGCGATTCTCGATGCGGCGTTTCCGCGCGCCCGAGTCCGCCCTGGTCGGGAAGAAGACGAGTGCGTGGGTTCGGCTAGATCGGCGAAATCGCTGGCTCGAACGGGTTGCCCTCGAAGGTGCCGCTCGTGATCCGCACCGGCCCCCGCCGGAACACCTCCACCGCGTTGTTCCGAAACACCGTTTCGACCAGCTCCACCTCGGACGCCGTCACGTCGAAGAACGGATTGTCCCCGTGAGTCCGGTTCCCCTCGAACAGGCAACGCTCGAACCTTACCCCCCGCGTCCGCTCCACCCGGACCAGCTCGAACTCCTCGTTGTCGCGGAACGTCGAGTCGAGGAAGGTCACCTCCTTGCTGTCGCGGATGACCGCGATGCCGTACGTGCAGTCGTGGACCGCGACTCGTTCGAAGACGGCGCCGCGGACCCGGTCCAGCTCCAGGCCATAGGTCCCCGATCCGAACAGCTCCGCGTCGCGGACCCGGACGTCCCGGGCCTTCTCGAAGGCCAGCACGCCGCCCCGGCAGAAGCCCGGGGTGGTGTGGCCGAGCGTCAGGTTCTCGATCGCGACCGCATCGGCCTCGACGAACTTCAGCACGAACGAGCCCCGGGGATGGGTGACGAGCCGCGGGGGCGGGGACCCGTGGCCGACGATCTCGAGCCGTTCGAGGTCGTGGATTTCGAGCTGCCACCCGTCGTACGGGTTGGTCCAGCGGACGTGCTCGGTCCCGGCGGGCGGCGGCGGGCCGTCCCGGGTGTCGTCCCACAGCGGGGTCGCGACGCCGGGCCAGAGGTCGGAGAGGTCGATCCGATCCGCGACGACCACGATGCGCGCGCCGGGCGCGACGGCGGCGACGAACTCGGCCGCGGTGCGCACGACCGTTCCGGGGCCGGAGTACGCTTCGCGCGGCGGCGCCGGTTCCGTCGGATCCGTGTTCCCGGCCGCCGCCCCGCCGGCGGCGTCGAGGCCCGCGGTTCCGCCGGCGCCCCCGGTCGCGACCGCGGCGTTCCCGCCCTCGTCCTCCGCTCCGCTTGCGCCCGCGTCTTCCGCCGCGCCCGTTCCGCGCAGCGGCGCCGGGGCGCGGCCTCCGCGACCCGCCGGCTCCGCCGGCTCGTCGGGCCCGGCCGGGGGCCCGCCGCACGAAATCCCCGTCGCGAGCAGGACCCCCAGGACCGCGCCGCGCCGCCGCCGGTTCCGCATGCCGCGATGTTCCATCGCCGTCCCTCCGCGCCGCGAACCTACCACGCGCGGGGCCTCGAAGCACGGATGCGCCACGCCCCGGATCGCGCCGCCGCCGGACCCTCTTCCCTCCGCCCCGGTCGCGCCTGTAGGATGCGCTCCGTCGCAAGGAGGCATCCCGCATGAGCTACCAGCAACCACCCGTCGGAACGCCGCCGTCGGCCGGTGCGCCGGCCCCCGCGCCGGTCCCGGGGCCCGCCGCGGCCCCGGTCCTGCGCAAGGACCCGAAGACCCTCGTCGCCGCGCTGCTCGGTCTCGTCGCCGTCGCCCTGCTGCTCGTCGCCGTCCTCGGCCACACCTGGTTCCGCCCGGAGAACATGCCGGACGAGGTGTCCGGCGGCGCGGGGCTGTGGTCGATGTCGATGGAAGGGATGGGGCGCAGCGTCGAGGAGCCGCTGACGCGACTGGTGGACGCGGCGGGCGACGACGAGGCGCAGGTCAAGGCCGGGCTGTTCGCGTACGGTTCGATGGTCTTCTTCGTCGTGAACTGGTTGTTGATCGCCGTGCTGTTCGTGGGGATGCTGGTCGGCTTCCTGCGTTTCGGGTCGGGACGCTCGGCCGGAGTGCCGTTCGCCCTGACGTTGATCCCGACGATCGTCGCGGTGGTGGCGTTCCTCGCCTGGTTCGGCGTGTCGGTCCTGCTGTCCGAGGTGCTGGATGGGATGGACGTCGGGGGGATGGTGTTCGTGTGGTGGGTCGCGATCCTCGCGGCGTTCGCGGCGGCGATCCTCTATGCCAAGGTCCGTTCGCAGGCGGCGTTCGGCGCGGGCTTCCGCGGGACGGGGGGGATGATGCCGCCGGGCGGCGGTGTCGTCGGCGGCCCGCAGATGCTCCCGCCGGGCTCCGGCACGATCGGCAACCCCGCCGACGCCCTCGGCGGACCCCGCTAGCACCGCGTCTGCGTTCCGCCGGGCGCGCGCGCCGCGCGCGGTCCCGGACCGCGGAGCATTCCCCGTCCCGGCGGCGACGCCGCCGTTCACGGCGGGGAGAACGTTCGCCCGTCCTTCTCCGGGGTGCAGGGGCGTACGAGGCGCCGTGCCGTGCCGGGCGGCCTAGAGCGCGGTGTACGAACACGGTCCGGAGCGGAACGTGGCGTGGAACTCGGGCACCGGCCCCGGCTTCGGCCCGGGAAGGGGAAGGGCGTAGTGCAGGCGGTGCAGCGCCCCCAGGCGCAGGCCGGTCTCGACGTCGAAGTAGAGCCAGCTCGTGCCGCGCAACACCGAGCGCGCCGTCTCGCCCGGGTTGCCGCCCGGAGCGGCGTAGAGCAGGTGGCCAGCGATGTCGCCACGGAACTTGGCGCACAGGCGCCCGTCGAGCCGGGCGTAGCCGACCAGCGTCAGCGGCGCGGCCGCCTCGAGCGTCGCGCCGGTGCCGGGCGGGCCGGGACCGCGCAGCGGCCGCGGGAGCGTCTCCCCCCGCCGGATCGGACGCTCGGGCCACCCCGGCGTCGCGTCGAACTGCCGGACCCAGGCGGCCATCGTCTGCGTGACCGAGCCGTCCGGCGTCCCGTCGAGGAGCCTGCCGGACGCGGCGATGCGCCCCGCCAGCACCGCCGGCGGCAGGTCCCGCACGCCCGGCGCCGGCAACGGAAACGACGTGGTCCACAGCGTCTCGCCGAACGTCAGCTTCACCGCCCGCACCGTCCCCTCGACCCCCGTCACCTCCTCGAGGTCGACCCGCTCGCCGCCCAGCGTCTGTTCGAGCGGCCGGTCGGGGCCGACGGATGCGACGAGCGTTTCCATGACGGCGGGACAGGTGGTTCGCGCCCCCGCCGGCGGCCGGTACGACAGCGTCAGCTCGTCCGGGCCGTCCGCCGGCTCCTCGCCCGGCAACCCGGTCGGTTCCGCGGGCCCCCGGCGGGCGCAGCCGGAGGTCAGCAGCGCCAGCGAGACGATCAGGGCGGTCGCACGGGACGGCATGCGGGACGGCTCGCTCTTCCTACTCGTCGGCGGCGCCGCGGGCCTGCTCGAACAGCTTGGCCTGCCGGTAGTAGCAGTACGGGTTGTCGAACTTGCCCGAGCGGCCGCCTTCCATCCAGGCGGTCCAGGAGCAGCCGCCGCGGCAGACGTCGGCCAGGTCGCAGGCGCGGCAGCCGGGGCCGAGCTGCTCGAGGGTGAAGCCGCGCGTGTAGCGGAAGTTGCCCGGCTTGGTCCAGATCTTCTCCAGCGGTTCCTGGCGGATGTTTCCCTCGACGAACTCGTCCGTCTGCATCGAGAGGCAGCCCTTGATGTTGCCGTTGGCCTCGATGCCGATCACCCGCACGCCGGCCAGACAGCCGCTCCAGACGCCCGCGATCGAGCGTCCGCCGCGGAACAGCTCCTCGTCCTCGGAGTAGTACCCGAGCGAGTCGGAGGCGTAGACGCGCATCCGGCCTTCGTACTGCCGGTAGAGCCTGGCCAGCCGGGGAAGGAGGTCGAGGATCGTCTCGGGCTTGCAGACCAGGTCGAGGTGTTCGCCGAGGTTGCCCATCGGGCGGCCGTACTGGACCTGCCAGTCCTTGATCCCGTGGTTGCACAACGTCTCGGCGAGCTGCTCCAGCTCGTGGTAGTTCTTCGTGTTCACGAACGAGACGCAGGCGGCCGGGAAGCCCTCGGCCTGGCAGTTCTCCAGCGCCTGCATCGCCGCCCGGTACGCGCCGGGTCGGCCGCGGACGAAATCGTGGGACTCCTCGCTGCCGTCGATCGAGACGCCGTAGTTGGACATCCCGACGTCCTTCATCCGGCGGACCGTCTCGCGGTCGGCCTTCAGCCCGTTGGAGATCATGTTCACCCGCACGCCGCGCTTGCGGAACCGCTCGGCGATCTGCGGCCAGTTCTCCCGCATCAGCGGCTCGCCGCCGGACAGGGTGATCGATTTCGTCCCCAGTTTCACGAGCTGGTCGATCAGGCGGTAGGTTTCCTCGTCGGTCAGCTCGTCGCCCCGCGGCGCCCCGGCGCGCGAACCGCAGTGCAGGCAGCGCAGGTTGCAGCGCAGCGTCAGTTCCCAGACCCCCCGGCGCGGCACGTATCCGATTCGGTCGAGCAGTTCCCTCATGGGGCGGCAGGTTAGCGCAGGAAGCGCCGCGCGGCCAGCCGTCGGCGAGGGCCGGGGGGGTGGCCGCGGGGCGACGGCACGGCGTTCGCCTACCGTTCGTCGTCGAAACCCTCGAGGAACGCCGCCAGACAGTCGCCCAGCCGGTCGTGGTTGTAGCCTCCCTCGAGCACGGCGAAGCGGCGGCCGGCGCACCGCCGGCGGGCCTCGTCGCGGGCCAGGCGCCCCAGCGCGCGGTAGTCCTCCAGCTCCAGCAGCCCGCCCCAGTCTTCGGCGAACCGGTCGAAGCCGGCCGAGACCGCGAGCAGGTCGTAGGGCGAGGCTTCGGCGAGCACCTGCCGGGCGCGGTCGAGGAACGCCGCCCGGTCCGGAGCCTCCGGGTGCGCGTACTGCACCCGGGGCTCGGCGCCGAAGCAGTTCTCGGTGCCGTCGCCGTGGTGCAGGTCGAAGTCCAGCACGAAGGCGCCGCCGATCGCCCCGCGGTACAGGAGCCGCGCCAGCGCGACGGCCACGTTGTTGAAGAAGCAGAAGCCCCAGCACGAGTCGGGGCTGGCGTGGTGCCCGGGCGGCCGGATCAGCGCGAACGCGGGACGTCCGGCGAGTCCGTCTTCCGCCGCGGCGGCGGCGCCCCCGGCGGCCAGCATCGCCAGCGGGAAGATCCGGCGCTCCCGGCGGATCTCTTCGAAGTGCCGCCGCGTGTGCACGCGCAGGATGTCCTCCTCGCCCGCCGGGTCCGGCGCCGCCAGCGCGTGCTCCGCCCGGGCCGCCGCCAGCATCGTGTCCAGCCGCCCGGCCTCCGCCGCCGGGTCCCGCGCGTAGCTCTCGAGGAACCGCTCGTGGAACCAGACCCGCATCCCCCACCTCCGCCGCCCAGGATACCACACCGCCGTTCCTCCGCTCCCCTCTTCCCTTCGCCGCCGCCCTGTGCTTGTCTACCGCCCGTGTCGGAGACCGGGCCGGCCGGCGGGGGAGCGACGACGCAGGCGACCACCGCGCCGGCCGACGAGGTGCCGCTGGAGGCGTTCGAGATCCGACCGAGCCGGCTGGGCGAGGCGAAGGTGCGGGCCGGCGCGGACCTGGTCGTGGGCGGCGAACTCCAGGGGCGACGCGCCGGCGCCGGCTGGAGCGCGGCGCGGGTCCTGCTCCATGTCTCCCTGCTGTTCCTGCCGTGGTTCCTGCTGCGGCAGCTCGGCCGGTTCCTCCTCGGCTGGCGCCGCCGCGCCACCCTCCGCCTGGCCCCGGACGGCCTGGTGCTGCGCCGCGAGGTTTCGATCCTGGGCCGGCGGATGCGCGAGGGCGAGTTGCACGTCCCGCTGACCATGGTGCTGGGCGTCGGTCGGGTCCGGCGCTACCGCTGGCTGCACTTCCTGCTCGGCCTGCTCTGCCTCGTCATCGGCGGCTCGGTGGGGATCATCGCGATCCACGACGGCATCTCCGGCGGCTACGCCCCGCTCGCCCTGGCCGGCTTCGGTCTGCTCGGCCTCGGCGTGCTGGTCGATCTGGCCCTGCACGTGCTGGTGCCCGCGGCCCGGAAGCGGTCGCAGATCGAGGTCCGGCTGCCGCGCGAAGACCTGTGGATCTCCGGGGTCGAGGACGACCTGGCCGAGGAGTTCGTCCGGGCGGTGATGCAGGCGGTGCGCGGGCGGTAGGCGCGCGGGGGCGCCGCGGCCCGTGGACCCGGTCCCGCTCAGTTCTGGGCCACCAGACGCGAGACGAGCTTCAGCGTCTTCTCCACGGCGACGCGGACGTCGGCCTCGTCCACCCGCAACCGCACCTCGACCTTCGGGCCCGCGCCCGACACGGTCAGGTGCTGGAACGCCGGGTTGCGCAGCGTGGTGTGCAGGGTCGGGAGGTCGATCTGCTTCTGGATCCGGGCCGTCAGCATCGGCCAGTCGCGTTCGAGCGTGTCGAGGTTGGCGGGGAGCGCCGCGACGGCCTGGACCACGTCGGCCAGCACGCCGCGCACCTCCGCGGCCGCCGCGTCGTCGGCGAAGACCAGCACCAGCCCCAACTCGACGTCGGCGCGACCGGTCAACGTCACCCCCGCGGCGCGGACCCGGGCGACGGCGCGCAGGAACTCCTGCGCGAAGTCCCGCAGGCAGATCGATTCCCGTCCGGCCAGCCGGGTCCTGATCACCGCCTCGATCCCGCGCAGCTCGCCGAATCCGAGGGCGCGGGCGGTGGTCAGGTACATCGCGGTTTCGAGCGGCGTGGCGCAGAGGTCGGCGGGGATCTTTCCCGCCGCCGCCTCCACCAGCCCCTCGCCGTAGGCTGCCACGAGCGGCGTCGCGTCGGACAACGCCACCGTCACGTCGCCGCCGAGCTCCGCGACCAGCTCGCGGAACGCCGCGTTCCCGGCCAGGCTCGGCGCGCTCCCGTTCGCCACCTTGGCCGCCTCCGCGAGCACCGTCAGGTTGGCGAACGGGAACGACCGCGCGACCACCCGCTCGCCGGCCGCCAGCACGTGCAGGCCGCGCGAGTCGGTCAGCCCTCGCACCCCCTCCACCTCCTCGTAGGACGAGGACAGCCCCTGGCGCCGGGCGTGCTCGTCCACGCAGCGCTTGACGTCCTCCAACGTCGGTCCCTCGGCCGCGAAGAACACCTGCTGCGGGCCGCCGGTGAGGCGGACGCCGAGCGCCGCGGTGCGGGTGGTGCTCTCGGCCAGCGCCGCGCACGGCGGCCCGCCCCAGTCGGCGAGCTGCCGGACGACCCACGGGGCGTAGAGGAACTCGCCCAGCGAACCCTGCCGGAGTCCCTCGGCGTGGATCACGATCACCGCATCGACGTCGCCGGGAATCGCCTCGAGGGCCGAGGCGGCCTTGCCCGGCCGGCCGGGGGTGGAACCGCCGCAGCGGCAGCCGGCCGCCGCGAGGGCCGTCGCCAGCGCCGCCGCGGCCGTGCCCCACAATCGCAGGTCGCGTCGCATCCCGAGCCTCCTCGCCCCGCGACCGGCCGCCGCTCCCCGCGCGCCGGCCGCCCCGGAGCCTCCGGCAGAATGCCATTCCCGCGCGGGCGAGTCGAGGGCGTCGCGGCGCGGGGCGCCCGCCCGCTCGGACGCCCGGTTCCCCTTCCCGCGCGAACCCTGGTAGATTCCCGGCCGATGGCGAGCGTCGTGCTGCGGGCGTCGAAGGGTCACGTCCTGGCGATCTGGGCCGGACACCCCTGGGTCTACGCCCAGGCGGTGCTGCATGTCGACGGACGGCCCGCGGACGGCGACATCGTCGATGTCCTCGACGAACACAACCAGCTTCTCGGCTGCGGCTTCTACTCGTCCCGCTCCGCGCTCGCCGTCCGCATGCTGGCCCGCCGTCCCGCCGAGACGATCGATGACGCGTTCTTCCACGACGCGGTGTCGCGCGCCGTGCACCGCCGCCAGCGCCTGATGGGCCTGCCGTCGGACCACACCACCGGCTACCGGCTGGTGCACGCCGAGGGCGACGGGCTGCCGGGTTTCGTCGCCGACCGGCTGGGCGACGTTCTCGCCATCCAGTTCACGTCGCTCGGGATGAAGCGGCGCGAACACGTCGTGCTCGATGCGCTCGGCCAGCTGTTGCGGCCGCGGGCGATCGTCGAGATCCCGGACGAGGATCTCCAGCGGCTGGAGGGGTTCGAGAGCAACCGGCAGCCGGTGCGCGGGAAGTACGAGCCGCCGGCCTGTTTCGAGGAGAGCGGCCTGGCGTACGCGGTCGATCCGCTGTCCGGGCAGAAGACCGGGTTCTACTTCGACCAGCGCGAGAACCGGCGGCTGCTCGCCCGGCTGGTCCGCGGCCAGCGCGTGCTCGACCTGTGCTGCTACGTCGGTGCGTTCTCCGTGACCTGCGCCAAGGCCGGGGCGGCCGAGGTGGACGGCGTGGACACCAGCGCCCAGGTCCTGCTCGCCGCGCAGCGGCACGCCGAGCACGCCGGGGTCGCGGACCGCGTGCGCTTCCTGCGCGACGACGCCCGCCGATTCCTCGAACAGGCCGCCCGCGCACAGAAGACCTGGGACGTCGTGATCCTCGACCCGCCCAAGTACGCCCGCCGCACCGGCGACGTGGAGAAGGCGCTCAAGGGCAAGTACCTGCCGCTCAACCGTGCCGCGCTGCGCGTGGTCTCCCCCGGCGGCCTGCTGGTCACCTGCTCGTGCTCCGGCCGGGTGCGCCCCGACCAGTTCCTCCGCACCGTCGGCCTCGCCGCCGCCGAAGCCCGCCGCTCGACCCGCGTCCTCGCCCTGCGCGGCGCCGGCCCGGACCACCCGGTGCCGCCCGCCTTCGCCGAGGGCCAGTACCTCAAGTGCGCGTTCCTGGAGGTGGACTGAGCATGCCGATGCAGCCGCTCTCCGAACTGCCGCGAACCGTCGCCACCGGACTGCGCGCGATCTTCTGCGACATCGACGACACGCTGACCACCCGCGGACGCCTCGGCGCCGCCGCCTACGAGGCCCTGTGGCGGCTGCGCGAGGCGGGCCTGCCAGTCGTGCCGGTCACCGGCCGCCCCGCCGGCTGGGCCGACCCGATCGCCCGCCTGTGGCCCGTCGCCGGCGTCGTCGCCGAGAACGGCGCCGTCGCCTTCTGGCTCGACGAGCGGGGCACGATGTGCCGCTGGTACGCCCGCAGCCCGAAGGAGATGAAGGCCGACCAGGCCCGGCTCCTCGAAACCGCCTTCCGCCTCGTTCGCGAACACCCGCCGTGCCGGATCGCCGCCGACCAGCCGTTCCGCATCTCCGACGTCGCGATCGATTTCGCCGAGGAGGTCGGCCCGCTGGGACTCGACGTCGCCGACAAGCTGCGCGAGCGGTTCCTCGAAGTCGGCGCGCAGGCCAAGGTGTCCTCGATCCACGTCAACGCCTGGTTCGGTGAGTTCGACAAGGGAACCGCCTGCGAACGCTTCGCCCGCGAACGCCTCGGCCTGGCGCTCGACGACGGCCGCGCCGCCTACGTCGGGGACTCGCCCAACGACGAGCCGCTGTTCGCCCGCTTCGCCCTCTCGTTCGGCGTCGCCAACATCGCCCGTTTCGCCGGCCGGCTGGCCCGCGAGCCGACCTACGTCGCCGCGCACGACGGCGGCGAGGGTTTTCGCGAGATCGCCGACCGCCTGCTCGCCCTGCGCGCCGCGCCCCCCGCCGGACCCGCTACTCGTGCGAAGCGGTCGCCCGCAGGACGGCGCCGAGCAGCACCTTGAGGTCGGGGGTCAGGTCGAGGAAGCGGACGCCGACCGTCGCGTCCGGCCCCCCGCCCTCCCGCTCGACCCACGCCACCTCGCCCGACACGTGCAGCGGCTCCGCCAGGTGCGGCAGCAGGATCGAAAGCTCGACCCGGTCGCCCACACCGTCCGTGATCGGGCCGCTGATCTTGAGACCGCCGAGGCTGATGTTCCCGACCACCTGCTCGATGTACCCGGCCTCGCCCTCGTAGTGGACCCGGAGTTCGATGTTGTGGCGCCGGTGCTGCCGGAACGGCTTCCCCGGCCCCGGACCCCGACCCTCGAAGAACGTCATCGCCGCCCGCCGCCTCTCGCCCGGCGCCGCCGGGGCGGCGCCGCAAAGCCCCCGCCCGCTCCTACCGCGCGCCACGGCACGGGTCAAGATCGCCGGCCGGCCGGCGCGCATCCGCGATTCGCGCCGTGCTTCCGCACGACCCGCTGGCCCCCCGGCGCCGGAAAGGGTATCCTGCCGGCCGGGGCGGAGAGCGGAGGAGGCGCGCATGACCGCGATCGTCCGGGTGCTGCTGCTGGCGGGGCTGCTCGGAGGATGCTACGCGTCGTCCGAGCCCTTCGACGACGACGAGGATGCGGCCGCCGACGCCGGGGCCGACGCGGACGCCGACGCCGACCCGGACCTCGTCCCGCTGGACGACGCCGGGACGGAGGAAGCGCCGTACTGCGGCGACGAGAAGGAACCGCGCGCGACGCTGTCGCGGATCGTCGATGGCACCGAGTCGTTCGACCCGGAGGTCGTGGCGCTCGAGGAGGGCCAGGTGCTCGCGGTCGGCGCGATGCTCTCCCGCGACTGGATGGGCGGTGGTTTCACGAACTCCTGCACCGCGACGCTCGTCGCCGCGCGCACGGTGCTGACCGCGGCGCACTGCGTGCGCTCCTGGGCCGGTCTGGCGCGGCCCGGCGACCTGCGCTTCGCCGTCGGCCGGGATGCCGCCGACCCGGTGCAGGTCTTCGAGATCGCCGAGGTGCACGCCAACCCGGAGTACTCGCCGTGGGGCGGCGGGGCGGAGCAGGCGCGCGGCGACACGGCGGTGCTGATCCTCGCCGAGCCGGCCGCCGAGGCGGTGCCGGAGATCCGGCCGATTCCGATCAACCGCGCCCCGCTCCCCGACGGGTTCCTCGGCGCGGTCGTGCAGAACGTCGGCTTCGGCACCACCGCCCCGCGGGGCGGCGACAACACCCTGCGCTGGTGGACCGTCGAGGCGGTGACGGCGGTCAGCGAGTTCGACTACACGGTGTACGGCGGCGGCGTCTCGTCCGTCTGCTTCGGCGACTCCGGCGGCCCCGGCCTGTGGACCTTCCCCGACGGCGTCGTCCGCGTCGCCGGGACCGTTTCGTGGGGCGACCCGAGCTGCGTCGACTACGACCACTTCGCCCGCACCGACTACAACCTCGAATTCCTGGCGCCGTTCGTCGGCCCCGAAGACCCGTGCGGCGGGCTGACCTGGGAGGGCCGCTGCGAAGGCACCGACGCGGTCTGGTGCGTGGACGGGACGACCTACCGGCGCGACTGCGCCGCCTGCGGCCAGACCTGCGGTGACGCCGGCCCGAGCCTCGGGTTCTACTGCATCTGACCATGCGCAGCCTCGTCGCCGTCCCGTTCCTGCCGCTGCTGGCCGCCTGCGGCTCGGAACTCCCCGAGGAGTGGCCGCCGGGGATGTTCTGCAACGTCGGCGACGACCGCAAGAACCCCGTCGGCACCGCCGGCGCGCCCCTCGTCGACGGGCCGGGCGAGTGGACCGGGGCGATCGTCAACGGCGTGGCCGAACCCGATCCGGCGGTGGCCGACCTCTCCCCGCGCCAGCAGGCCGCCGTCGGGGCGCTGGTCTCCCGCGGCGGCGGCAACTTCTGCACCGGCACCCTGATCGGCGACAACGCCGTGCTCACCGCCGCCCACTGCGTCGATGGCGTCGATGCCTCCGGCATCGGCTTCGCCGTCGGCGTCGATGCCGCCCGCCCCGACCACCTCTTCCCCTTCTCCGCCGTCCACTCGAACCCGCTCTGGGAGGGCTCCGCCGAGCACGACCAGGCCGTCTGCCTTCTCGACGGCCTCGCCTCCGAGCTCTATCCCGACGTCGTGCCGATCGAGATCAACACCGAACCGCTCGAACGCCTCACCCCGGCCTTCGTCGGACGTCCCGTCCAGAACGTCGGCTACGGCACCACCGAACCCGGCGGCGCCGGGACCAACACCCGGCGCTGGTGGACCGTCGAGGTGATCGCCGGCCTGGGCCGTGGGTCGTACGAGACCGACGGGCGCGGCGAGTCCGCGGTCTGCTTCGGCGATTCCGGCAGTCCGGGCCTGATCACCTTCCCCGACGGCGTCGTCCGCGTCGTCGGCACGCTCAACGGCGGCGACGCCTCCTGCGTCGACCGCGACCACTGGGCCCGCGCCGACGTCGATCAGGCCTGGATCCTCTCCCACGTCGTTCCCGCCCCCGGATGCCGGTGGGGCCTGCGCGGCCGCTGCGACGGCGAGGTCGCCGAGTGGTGCGTCGGGGAGGAGGAGGGCGACGAGCGGCGCGAGGACTGCGCGGCGACCGGCCGGATCTGCGGCGCCGACCGCGACGGCAACTTCCGCTGCCTCGCCGGCGAACGCTGCCCGCCCGACCTGACGTTCCAGGGCCGCTGCGAGGGCGACGTCGCCGTCTGGTGCGACGACCGCCTCGTCCGCCGCCGCCACTGCGCTCCCTGCGGCCAGACCTGCGGCTGGGTCGACAATCTGTGGGGGTACGACTGCCTGTAGCGCCGCTCGCCGCGCCCCAAGGAACGCGGGCTTTCGGCCGCGGGGGATGAACGGCTACCGGCCGGCGAGCGCGTGGCGCTGGACGAGCTGCGCCAGGAGCAGGCGGGCGTGGACCGCGAGCCCCGCGGCGCCGTGGAGGTCGAACCGGCGCAGCAGCACCTCGCGCTCCCGCGCCGCCGCGATCAGCGCCTCGCGCACCACCCGCCGGTTGCCGTTGAGCAGCAGCAGGCCGCGGCAGCCGCCTTCCAGCGCCGCGCGACCTTCGGCCAGCGTGCGCTGCGGGTCGTCGTAGTGCGCCGGCAACCACTGCGCCCGATACCCGAGTTCCGGGCCGCGCGCCGCGAACCGCTCGAACGTCTCCCGGTCCCGCTCCGAGCCGCCGACCGCGGCCAGGCGGGCCTCCTCGCCGAAGCGATACCGGACGTGCAGCGCCAGCTCGGCCGTCGGCGGCGGAACCACCGGAACGCCGCGGCTCGTCGATTGCTCCGCCAGGCGAGCCGCCAGCTCCCCGGCGACCTCCGGCTCCTCCGCCCGCAGCTCCTGGATCAGTTCGTCCGCCGACACGAGATCCTCGTCCTCGGGACTGCCGAGGTACAGGCGGATCAGCTCGATCAACGTCTGCCGCCGTCGCGCGGCCGTGCCCGGGGTCGCGGCGTCCGGCAGCGCGTCGGGGTCGGTCCGGGCGACCTGGACCAGCACGAGCAGCCGTTCGCGCGGCGCCACCACTCCGCACTCCCGGCCCTCGCCCAGGACGAAGCGGGCCAGCTCGCGCCGCAGGCCGCGCTCCAGACAGTGCTCGCGCAGCCGCTCGTACACGTCCGACGCCTCGTCGTTGCGCCCCTGGGCGCTCAGGGCCCGGAGCTGCGAGCGCAGCGCCTGGTAGCGGTGGTCCGGCCGGACCGACAGGATCAACGCCCGCTCCGCCGCCCGGAGCGCGCGCTCGGGCGCCCCGGCGGCGAGCAGGTCGGCGGACAGCGCGACGAGCGCGCCGACGTCCTCCAGTTCCTCGAGCACGATCCGGGCGAGGATGTCGCGTCGCCGTTCGTCGTCGAGCCCGTCGAGCGCGTCGGCCACGCGGCGCAGTTCCTCGGCGTCGGGGCGGACCTGCTCCAGCGACTCGCGCAGCAGCGTGCCGGCCGCCCGCAACTCCTCCGAGCCGGGGGCGGGACGTCCCCGGAGCAGCGCCAGGGCGCGCTGGAACCGCACCCACGGCTCGACCGGGCCGGCGTCGGCCGGCGGAGCATCGAGCAGTCGCGCCGCGGCCAGCGTGAACAGCCGGTCCGCCTCCTCATGGCGCCCCTCTTCCCGCTCCAGCACCGCCAGCGCGTACAGCCCGGTGACCGACGAACGGGGCACGGCCGGGCCGGCCGACCGCAGCAGCAGCTCGCGCGCCCGCGCCGCCTCGGGCCGCACCGCCGCGCCCGGCCGCAGCTCGCCCGGCGTCCGCACGCCGAGCAGCGCGAGGGCGTGCCAGGCGGTCGCCGTCGGTCGCAGCGGGTCGTCCGCCTCGAAGGTGTTCTCCGCCTGCAGGTGATACCGCGCCGCCTCCTCGAAGACGCCGCGTCCCGCCGCCGCCCGTCCCAGCCCGTGCAAGATCAAGGCGCGCAGGGCCGGTCCGAGCGCCGCCTGCCAGCTCGTCTTGTCGGCGAGGCGGCGCAGGAGGATTTCGGAATCGTCGAGCGTCGAGGGGCGGCGGGGCGGCTCGTTCGCCGGCGGATGCGGCGGGGCCGCCGGCTCCGGCCGGCGGAACATCGGCAACCGGGCGAGCGCCGCGCGGACGGTGCGGCGGAAGAACTGCACCTCCTCCGTCCGGTCGGGCCGGACCCAGGTCCAGGCCAGCTCGACGGCCTGCACCGGCGCGTCGGCCCGCAGCAGCGCCTCCACCGCCAGCGGCACCGCCTCCGGAGCGATCTGCGGGTCGCGGGCCATGCGCAACGCCACTTCCGCCGAGGCGAGCGCGGCCGCCTCCTCGTCGCGGTGTTCCCGCGCCAGCGCCGCCAGCCTGCCGAACGCGTACCACCGGTCGCGCGCCTCGTTGACCGGCGGCGTCAGCACCTCCGACGGCTCCAGCCCCAGCAGCACCTCCGCGAACCCCACGTGGAAGTACGAGAAGAGCCGTTGCGGGTCGAGGCGGATCACGCCGGCCACGATCTCGCGCAGCCGCCGCGCCTCCTCGCCCCCCGTCCGGGCGGCCCGAACGATCGCGTCGGCCAGGGCCCGATCGAGCTTCGTCATCCACAGCATCGGTGCGAGCCTAACCCGCGACCGCCGAGGTGACAACCGGCGGGCGATGCGGCGGCGGCCCGGTGCGGCGCCCTGCGAGTTGGTCGCCGGTGCGCCGGCGCGGGCGGTTCCGGCGGCCGGCCGCAGGCCGCCCATCCCCGTGCCCGCGCCGACGGGGGTGATGCCGAAGCTCCGGGAGTCGGGTCGTCAGCGGAGGAAGACGCCGAACGCCAGATCGAGCCCGCCGCCGGCCGTCCAGGACGGCTCGGGCCACAGCAGTTCCGCGGCGCCGTACACCGTGACGTCGACGTAGAACTCGTCCGCCGTCACGAACAGACCGCCGCCGGCGCGCAGGCCGAACCCCGCGCGCGTCGTCCACTCGGTCGGCCCGCCCCCCGGGCTCGCAACGGCCTCCGCCCAGCGGTGGCGGAACGTCGGGCCGAGCATCCCGAACGGGACGACATGGTCGTCCCCGCCCCACAGACGCTCGTGGAAGCGGAGCGTGAAGTCGAGCGTCATCGCGCCGACGTTCGACATCTCGCCGCCCCAGTTCCGCGCGTACTTCATCCCCAGGCCGAAGTCGACCTCGCCGTCGTTCACGTAGAACCGCAATCCGAGGTCGGTCAGCGGCTCCGCCTGGTCCCACGGCGACAGGTACGCGTACTGCTCTCCCGCGTCCACGGCGAGAATGAACGAGTCGCCCGCGGCGGGCGCGGCCCAGGCGAGCGCCGCCAGTGCCCATGTCCCGGCCCACCGGCGGCTCACGGCGCACCTCCGCCGCCGCAGCTTGGCGCGACCCAGACCGACTGCGACTTCTCCACGTCGCCGCTCCGGGCGCGCACGAGAATCGACTGCTCGCCGCACCGTTCCGCCGGCGCCGTCACCAGCAGCCGCCAGTGGTCCGGACCTCCCGCGGGGTCGGGCAGGACGATCGCCGCCACCCCCGGCGGCGGCTCCACCCAGACCTCCACCGGGTCGGTGAACCCCGACGTGCGCGAAACGACGAGCGACGCTCCCCCCGGTTGTCCCGGGCTCGGGTAGATCGTCGAGGACGAGATCCAGAAGTCGTCCTCCGGACGGTCGATCCTCGCCGGCGGGTCGAGATCGAAGCCGAAGGCCAGGGTGCACCACAGTCCGCCCAGCGGGCGGTCGAGGTCGGTGAACAGGTACGACGCCCAGCCGACGGCGGGGCGCACCGTGAACCAGCTCCCGATTTCGAACAGCGCCCCGAACGACGCGTGCAACCCCAGACCCCAGTCCCACACCGCGACCGGCGACAGCGACCAGCCGCCGACCGGGTCGAGCCCGACCTCGAGGTACGGGATCACGGGACCGAGGTCCGGGATCCCGAACCCGACCGACGCCGTCAGCCCCGCCAGATCGAAGGTCCGCGCATCGTCGCCCCAACTCCCGATCGTGCGGGCATACGTGAACCCCGGCCGGACGTACCAGACGAAGTCGCTCTTCTCGTCCTGCAGGAGCACCGCGACCGACGTTCCGATCGCCAGACCCTCGCCTTCGACGGGGATGCCGGGCCCCAGCGTGTGGACCGCCGCATCGACGAACGCCCGATCCTCCGTGCCGGCCGCCGCCGCACCCGCGGCGAGCAGGCCGAGCGACAGCGGGAACGCGAGCCGTACGGGTGTCATGGCGGGCCGAGCATACGTGCGAAGCGGGGAAACGATCCAGCCGGTTCGGTGTTCGGCCGCGCCGTCCGCCGCCGAACGCCCCGCCGCGCCGTCGGGGGTCGCCCTCCGCCGTGCATCGTGCTACCGATCGCGGAATGTCCGGTGCGGGAGCCCGCCTGTCGCTCGCGTTCGGCGCCGCCGTGATGGTCGCCGCGTCCACGGCCCTCGGCGACTCGCTCGCCGTTCGCAGCGCCGGCGCGACGGACCCCGCGGCGCTGGTGGAGGGGGTCCGCCTGCGCGTCGTCGGCCCGGTCGAATTCCGGGCCGACGCCGTCCCCGGCGACGGCCTGTGGGTCCTCGACGTGCTCGACTCCCCCGGCGCCACCCGCCTCGTGCTGCTCGCCCCGGACGGGGCCGTCCACGAGCGCACCGTGCCGGCGGACCGGGCCGCGGGTGGCGTCGAACGGGTGCGCGAGCTGGCGCTGCAGGTCGGTTTCCTGGCCGAGCAGGCCGCGGCGCCGTTCGCCGAGGCGGTCCGCCTCCCGAACCCGCCGCCGTCCGTGCCGCCCGACGACGACCGTATCGAACTCCCGCTGGAACTCGCGCTGCTCGGCGTCGGCGACGTCTGGGGAGACGCCCGCGGCGAGAACCTCGGGTTCCGGTTCCTCGGCCGGTTCGGCCTCCGCTGGCGCTGGCACCTGTGGACCCACGTCGAGCTGGGCTGGGAGCGGGTGTCCGACCGCAGTCGCCCCGCCGTGGCGCTCGACGTCGTCCCCCTCCGCCTCGGCGTCGGCGCGGATATCCTCTGGGAATCCTGGGAATTTCGCGCGGCGCTCCAGGCGCTCGCCGAGTACTGGACGGTTTCGGGCGAGGCGTTGCATCCGAGCGGCTGGCGGGGGGGAGGGGGACTGCTGGTGGCCGGGGGCTACCGGATCGTGCCGTGGTGCTCGGTGGGGATCGAGGCGGGGCTGGACCTGACGCCGCGGGCCGTCCAGATCGAATACGACGGGTCGCCGCGCCTGGCCCTCGGACAGCTCCGCTGGCGCGCGGGGGTCTGGGCCGGCTTCGACCTGGCGGGGCTGTAATCCGCGCCCGGAACGGGGCAAGATAGGGCGAGATGTCGGTGCTCGACCGGTTGCTCGAAGCCGTCTCGGGAGAGGCGACCATCTCCCGGGAGGAGTTCGTCGAACTACTCGAGGCGCACGCGCCCGAACTGTACCGGCGGGTGTACGTGTTGCTGGGTCGGGCCGAGTTCGTCGAGGACGTCGCGCAACAGACGATGGTCGAGGCGCTGGCGAGCTGGCGGCGGTACGACCGCTCGCGCCCGATCGGCCCCTGGATCACCGGCATCGCGCTGAACGTGGCCCGGCGCTACTGGCGCCGGGCGCGGCACGCCCGCCGGGCCGCCGAGACGCTGGCGGTCGCCGGCGAAGGCTTGGGGCTCGGCACGCCGGAAAGCCGGTCGCTGTCGCGCGAGCGCGCCCGGCTGCTCTACGAGGCGCTCGACACGCTTTCTCCGCTCCTGCGGGAGACGTTCCTGCTGCGCGTGGTCGAGGACCTGCCGGCGGAGGAGGTGGCGCGGCTGACGGGGACCACCGCCGGGGCGGTGCACACGCGCGTTTGCCGCGCGCGCGACGCCCTGCGGGCGTACGTCGCCGCGCGGCACGCTGCCGAGGAGGTGCCCCGATGACCCCGGGCGAGACCGTTTCGGGCGGCGGTGTTCCGGATCTCGAGGCGCTCTGCGACGCCGCGCGCTCGCTGGCGGCCCAGGATGCCGCGCGGCGCCGCGTCGATTGGGACGCGGTGGAGCTGCGTTGTCGCCGTCGCCGCACCGCGCGGGTCGCGTTCGCCGGCCTCGCCGCGACGCTCGCCGCCGGTCTCGGTGCCTGGTGGTTGCTGTCCGGTCCGACCGTCGACGCCGTCGGCGACGCCGGCGCCCTGCGCGCCGACCGTCCGGCCGCCGCGCCGCCGTCCGGCTACCGCATCCTGCGCCCCGCCGACCGGGTGTACGTCGTCGCCGAGGCGTCGGCGCGCGTGCGGACCGCCTCCGCCGCCGAACTGGTGCTCGCCTCGGGCGTCGTCTGGGTCGATGTCGATCCGAGCGACGGGCCCCTGCCGTTCGCCGTGGTCACGCCGGATGCGACGGTGCGGGTCGCCGGGACGCGCTTCGCGGTCGCCGCGGATGCGGCATGCGGGACCCGCGTCGCCGCTCTCGAAGGGCACGTCGTCGTCCGCCGCGGCGACCGGGAGATCGATGTCTACGGCGGCACCCAGCTCGATGCCGGCGCCTCCGTCCCCGTGCCGCTCGATGCCGCCTGGCGCCTGTCGCTCGAGGAACTGCTGCCGCGGTCGAGTCTCCCGGCGGCGGCACCGGTCGAGCCGCCCGCGGCGGCGAAGGTCGAGGAGCGCGCCGCCGCCGCGGAACGTCCGGCGGAAGTCGTTTCCACGGACGAGACGCCGGAATCGGCGGGCGGCGGCGCCGCCGCCGGCGGCGATGCCGCGGAGCGGTGGTACCGTGAGGCGGAACGGGCGCTCGGACGCGGCGAGTTCGACCGCGCGATCGCGCTGCTGCGGCGCGTCGCCGACGCCGCCCCGGGGTCCACCCGCGCCGGGCACGCGCTGATCGACCTCGGTCGTGCCGCCCTGCGCGCCGGGCGGCCGGCGGAGGCCGAGCGGGCCTACGAGCGGTATCTGGCGCAGCATCCCCGCGGGACGCTGCGCGAGGATGCGTGGGTCGCCTGGTGCCGGCTGCGGGCGCGCGGCGGCTCCCCGGAGCGCGTTCGCGCCTGCTACTCCGGCTACCTGGCCGAATTCCCGGCCGGGGCGTTCGCGGCCGAGGCGCGCGAGGCGGTCGAGCGGGCCGGGGTCGGCGGGCCGTGAGGCGATTCCCGCCGCTCCGCTGCGCCGCCGGCGGCCTCGCGGCCCTGCTCGCCGCCGGCTGCACGCTGGAAATCCACGAGGTGGCCCCGCCGTCGGACTCCCGGACGCCCGACTCCGGGCCGGACGGCGACTGCTCCGACGGCGGGCTGTGGTGCGACGGCGCCTGCATCGACCCGGCGACCTCCCCGGACCATTGCGGCGCGTGCGGGGTCGCCTGCGGAACCCACGGCGACTGCGTGCTCGGCGCGTGCGTCTGCGACCCGGGCTACGCCTGGTGTCCCGGAGGTTGCACGAAGCTCGATTCCGACCGCGCGAACTGCGGCGCGTGCGGAGCCGCCTGCGCTGTCGGCCAGACCTGCCGCCGCGGCGCGTGCCAGTGACCCGCCGCTTCCGGGGCCGCGGCCGCGACGGGTCGCGGGCGCTCCCGCGTGGAGCCATCCGCGATGTCGCACGTTCGGCCGGCCCGTCACCCGCCCGTTGCGGCGTTTCCCTGCGTGCCACACCACAGCTCGTGCATCGCCGCGTCCGGAAGCACAACAGCGCGGATGGCTCGCGTGAAACGCCTCTCGACGCCCGCCGACCGCTTTGCTAGTATCCCGTTCGGCCGGCTTGCTGCATGGTCGGCCGCGAGGAGCCGCACATGACGCACCGAACGGCTTGGATGGGACTCGCGTTGGTCGTTGTCCTGGGGGTCGCCGCGGAAGCGCGCGCCGAGGTTACCGTCCTGGGCCTGCGCAGCCTGGAGGGGGACGAGGCGCTGGCGGAGCGACTGACGGGGTACATCCGGGACTTCGTGGCCCGCCGGGGGCTGGACCGGGTCTCCGACAAGACCCAGACCCTCGAACAGATGACCCTCCTCGCCGACTGCGGCGACGACGTCGACCCGCGCTGCATGCGCGAGATCGCCGAGATGCTCGGCGCCGACGACATCGTCTACGGCTTCATCTCCCGGATGCCGGGGGAGGGCGGCCGCTTCACCTACGCCATCGACCTGCGCCGGTTCTCCGCCGGCTCGCGCCGCGACGTCCGCTCCGCCAGCGGGTCGCTCGAGTCGTCCCGCCAGGGCACCGCCAATCTCCAGATCCTGGCCAATACCCTGATCGATGGACTGTGGGAGCAGCGGGCCGCGACGACGCTGATCGTGCAGAGCAACGAGTCCGGCGCCGCCGTCTACGTCGATGGCGACCTCGTCGGCCGCACCGGCGCCGAGCCGCTGTGGGTGACCGACGTCTCGCCAGGCGAGCACGAGGTGCGGGTGGTCAAGGAGGGGCTGGACCCGTGGGAACGGGTGGTCGATGTGGCCCGCAACCAGTACCGCCTCCTCGAAGCACCGCTCGGAGGCGGCACCGTGGCCGTCGGGCCCGATGTGGGCCCCGGCCCCGGCCCCGGTCCCGGTCTCGGCTTCGGTCCCGGCCCCGGCCCCGAGCCCGGCGGCGGGGAAAGCTCCGGGGTCCTGGGCGACTGGCGCCTGTGGACCGGCGCCGGCCTGCTCGCGGCCGGGGTCGGCATGGCCGGGGTCGGCATCTACTACGGCGTCGAGACGCTGTGGAACATGCCCGACCGCGACCCGGTCTACAGCTACCGCCTGGAGGTCGGTCCGAGCGTGAGCGACGTCTGCGAATACGCCGCGACGGACACCAATCCGGATCACCTGCACGCCGAGGCGACCCGCAACGAGTGCGACAAGGCCGACACCTACCAGATCGTCCAGTGGGTGATGTGGGGTCTGGCGGCGGCCGCGGGCGGCGTCGGCACCTACTTCCTCATCGACCTCGCGCTGGACGACAACGGGGCCGAGTCGCCGGACACCGCCCTCCAGCTCACGCCGACCGCGTTCTTCGGCGGCGGCGGGCTCACCCTGCAGGGCACCTTCTAGCTCCGGCGTTCGCCGACCTTCCCCGGGACGACCTGCACCGATGCGCATCACCGGCGGCAGCGTGCGCGGCCGGCGGCTTGCCGCTCCGCGAGGCCGCGACGTGCGGCCCACGTCCGACAAGGTGCGCGAGGCGATCTTCGATCGGCTGGGTCCGCGCGGCCCCCGCGGCCTGGTCCTCGACCTGTTCGCCGGCACCGGCGCGCTGGGCCTGGAAGCCCTTTCCCGCGGCGCCGCCCGCGCCGTGCTCGTCGACCGCGACCCGCGGGCCGTCGCCGCCTGCCGCGCCAACGCCGCCGTGCTCGGCCCCGCGCCGCCGGTCGAGGTGCGGCGCGGCGAAGCGTTCGCCTTCCTGCGCGGCGCCGGTCGCGGGCTGCGCGCCGACCTCGTGCTGCTCGACCCGCCCTACCGCTTCGACCGCTGGCCCGAACTGCTGGCCGAGTTGCGGAGTTGCCAAGCCGTTCGGTCGGGAGGTATGGTCGTCGTCGAGCGTTCGGCGCGGGCCGCTCCCGTCGCGGCTCCCGGCTACCGGGCGCTGGGCTCGTCGCGCTACGGCGACACCGCGGTCGACCTGCTCGTCGCCGCGGACGAGGCTGCGGGGGTGGAGGACCTTGGTCCGGTCAGGGAGGCGGTCGTGCAGAGCGTCGCCATCTACCCGGGTTCCTTCGACCCGATCACCAACGGCCACGTCGGCCTGATCCGCCGCGGTCTCGAGATCTTCGACCGCCTGATCGTCGCCGTCGCCCGCAACGCGGCCAAGGAGACGCTGTTCTCCGCCGCGGAGCGCGAGGAGATGATCCGCGAGGCGATCCGCGAGGATGCGCGCGTCGAGGTCGTCGCCTTCGACGGCCTGCTCGTCGAATACGCGCGCGCCCGCGGCGTGCGCGTCGTGCTGCGCGGCCTGCGGGCCGTGGCCGACTTCGAGTACGAGCTGCAGATGGCGAACATGAACCGCAAGCTGTGGCCCGCGATCGAGACCTTCTTCATGATGACCGAGGAGGACTACTTCTTCGTCTCCTCGCGCAACGTCAAGGAGATCGCCTCCTTCGGCGGCAAGGTCGATGCGCTCGTGCCCCCCGGCGTCGCCCGGCGCCTCGAGGAGCGCTTCCGCTCCGCGCGGCCGGGCCGGGACTGACCGGCGGCAGGGGAGGGGGAAGACCGCGCCGATGCAGCGACGCACCGTCATCGCCCTCGCCGCCGGCGCCGGCGTCCTCGCCGTGGCCGCCGCCGCCTGGATCGCCGCCCGCTCGATGCGCCCCCCGTCGCGGCTGAGTTCGCCGGATGCGGCGACCGCGGCCGAGGCGGCCGGCGACGCCTCGCCCCGTCCCCCGTCGCCCGACGCTCCGCCGGTCGAATCGCCGCACGCCCGTGTCGAATCCGTCGAGGGTCCGGTGACCGTCCGCCGCGCCGGCGCCGACGCCCCCGTCGCCGTCGGCGCGGAACTGGAGCCCGACGACATCCTGACCACCGGCCCCCAAGGTCGCGCGGTGGTGCGCGTCGACGACGAGAACACCGTCGTGCTCGAACCCGGCACCTCGGTCACCTGGGGCGCCATCACCGGCTCGCTCTCCAGCGTGCAGCTCGACCGGGGCTTCCTCTCCGCCCGCACCGGGCGGCCCGGCGGCCGCCTGTTCCGCGTGCAGGCCCTCGAACGCACCGCCGAGGTCGAGGCTTCGGCCGGCACCTTCGACGTCGCGGGCGACGGGGAGGCGCTGGCCGTCGCCGCGGCCGAAGGCGAGGTCGCCGTCCGGTCCGCCGGCGAGACCGTCGTCGTCGGGGCCGGGCGCTACACGACCGTGCGTCGCGGCGAGCGTCCCGGGACGCCGCGCCAGCTCCCGGGCGACGTCGTCGCCGAAATGTTCTGGCCCGGGCAGCTCGCCGGCGACGCCGGCGCGGATCGCCTCGTCGCCGAACGCGCGGTGGTCGTCCGGGGTCGCCTGTCCGACGGCCTCTCCGGCGTGCTCGAGATCCGCAACGAACGGACCGGCGAAACCTACCGCGTCGTCACCCGGCCCGACGGTTCCTTCGAGACCGAGGTGGCCCTGGCCGAGGACCGCGACAACCCGCTGGTCGTCGCCGGGCGGACCGTCGGCGGCGTCGCCGTCGGCGAGCAACGCGCGGTCGTTCTCCAGGACTCGACGCCCCCGCCGCTGACCGTCCGCATCCAGTGAGCGCGCCGTGCGGCACGAGCACAAGATCCTCCTGGCCCTGGCCCTCGTCGCCGCCCTCCCCGCCGGCCTCTCCGGGACGCTCGCCTTCTCCGCCACCCGCCGGGGCCTCCAGGCCCAGACCGCCGACCTGCTCGTCGCCCTCGCCCGCCAGGGAGCCGGGTTCGTCCAGCACGACGTCGAACGTTCCGTGCAATCGATCGATTCGGTGCTGGCGTTGCCCCAGGGCGGCATCGCGCGTTTTTCGCCGGAGCAGCGCGAGGCGTTCCTGTCGGTGGTCTATCATCTGTTCGACGGCCACGCCGCCGCCGCGCTGGTCGATCCCGCCGGCGCCGAGCCGGTGCAGCAGGTGCGCCGGCGGCCGGAGGACCGCGGCCGGCTGCTCGAACGGCACCCGCCGTCGTCGGAGGCCGACGCCGCGGCGTTCCTCGCGCGGATCCCGCTGGCGGAGGCCGTCGCCCGCGGCCGGGCGGTCTCCGCGCCGTACCGGGCCGCTGCCGGCGACCCACGCGTCGCGGTCGCGGTCCTGGCCCGCTCCCCCGGCGAGAAGCGCTACGTGCTCGCTGCCGAGGTTTCCCTGCGCGGCCTGCGCGCCCACCTCGAACGGCTCCTGCCCCGCGCCGGCGGCGCCGCGCTCGTCGGCCGCGACCCCGAACCGGTGCTCGCCGTCGGCGACCCGCTCGCCCCTGCCGCGCTCCGCGACCTCGGCCCGCTCGACCAACCCGCCGTCCGCGAGCTGCCCGGCGGCGCCCTGGCGGCGCTGGAACCGCTCGTCTCCGGCCACGCCGCGCTGGTCGTGTTCCAGGACGCCGCCGTGGCGCTGGCCCCCGCGCGGCGGATCTTCCAGCAGAGCCTGGCCTGGCTCGCCGGCTCGCTCGTCGTCGCCCTGCTCGTCGGCTTCATCCTCTCCCGCAGCCTCGCCGCCCCCGTCCGCGCCCTGGCGCACGCCGCCCGCCGCATCGGCGCCGGCGAGCGCGGCGCGTGCGTCGAGGTCGCCGACCGCGGCGAACTGGGCCTGCTCGCCCGCGCCTTCAACGAGATGTCCGCCGACCTCCTGCGCCAGCAGCAGGAGATCGAGGCCTGGAACCGCGAGTTGCAGGCGCGGGTCGAGGCCAAGACCGAGGAGGTCCGCCGGCTCCAGAAGGTCGCCGCCCGCGCCCAGCGCGTCGCCGCGCTCGCCGGCCTCTCCGCCGGGCTGGCCCACGAGATCAACAACCCCCTCCAGTCCGTCCTCGGCATGACGCAACTCGCCCGCCGCGAGGCCGCCGGTCCCGTGCTCGCGAAGCTGGAGGTGGTCGAGCGCGAGGCGCGCCGCATCGCCGAACTGGTCCAGAAGCTGCTCCAGTTCGGCGAAGGCCCCGGCGTCGCCGCGGTCGAGTTCGACGTCGACCTGGCGATCGATGCCGCCATCCGCGCCGTCGCCGCCGCCCACCCGGACGTCGAGCCGCAGTTCGAACACCGCCGCGCCGGCGGCAACGCCCTGGTCCTCGGCTACCCCGGCGAACTCCAGCAGGCCTTCGTCGCGCTGCTCGACAACGCCGTCGAGGCGACCGGCGAGGGGGAGATCCCGCGCGTCGAGATCGCGACCGACGTGGTCGAAGACCTCGTGCGCGTCGAGGTCCGCGATCACGGCCGCGGCATCGATCCCGAACACCTCGAGCGCGTCTTCGATCCGTTCTACACGACGAAGCACAGCCGCGAGGGACGCGGCCTCGGCCTTTCCGCCGCCCACCGCGCCGTCGCCCTCCACGGCGGCGAGATCGCCGTTGAGAGCACGGTCGGCGAGGGCACGACCGTCCGCGTCACCCTCCCGCGCGCGCAGCGAGGGACGCTGCTGGCGTGACCCGCCCCGCCTGCGGTACCCTCCCGCCCGCCGCCCGGACCGCCGGCGGCCCCGAGATGGACGTGGGAGGTGCCCGTGAAGCGAACGATCCCCCTGCTGCTCGCCGCGCTGCTCGCCGCCGGCCCCGCCCGCGCCGTCGAACTGGACCTCGACCTCGTCGCCGCCGCCACCGCGCCCCTCAGCGAGGTGCTCCGCAAGGCCTACCCCGGCCCCGACCTCGCCGTCCAGTTCACCTGGGGCGCCACCGGCTACCTCGACCTCGGCGCCCGCTACGGCCTCGGCGTCTTCCCCCAGCAGGCGGTCGACGCGCAGGGCGGCGAACGGGAGCCGGTGCTGGACCATTCGCTCTCCGCCGTCCTCGGCCTCACGATCGTGTCGGGCGAGCAGCTCGGCTGGCTCGAACCCGGCGGCGCGCTCGGCGCCGACCTGCGCCTCGATCTCGGCCTCGGCTGGCACGTGATCGGCCGCGAACACTGCGCCGGCTTCGACGTCGGTCTCGCCTGGCTGCTCCGCGTGGCCCGCGACTGGAACCTCGGGCCGCTGTTCCGCGTGGCGAGCGTCTTCGGCACGTCCCAGGGCACCGCGGCGTACGTGGTCTTCGGCTTCGAGTTCGGCTTCGACTTCGGCGGGCTGCTCGAATCCCCCGCGCCGCCCGCACCCGCGCCCGCACCCGCTCCGGCACCCGCGCCCGCGCCTGCACCCGCGCCTGCACCCGCACCGGCTCCTGCGCCTGCGCCCACGCCCGCGCCTGCGCCTGCGCCCACGGCCGCGACGGCGCCTGCGCCCACGCCCGCGCCCACGCGTGCGCCGACGCCCGCGGCGTGGGCGGGGGACGGCCCGGCGACTATTCGGGGACGGGGCGCAGTTCGACGGTGACCGTCTCGACGGTCTCCCCGACCGCGATCTCGCCGTACCACGGGAAGTGGCCGGGGGCGGTGACCTGCACGCGGTAGGTGCCGGCCTGGAGGTGGATCGGGTTCTGGGCGAGCTGGGCCAGCGTGCCGGCGAGCGACTCGTTGACCGTGACCAGCGCCTCGGCCGGGCCGCCGGCGAAGGCCAGTCCGCCGGGCGGGGGAGGGGGCGCTTGCGGTGCGGTGGGGCACCCCGCGCACCACAGCAGCGCCGTCGCCGTCGCGACTGCCCCGAGCGTCCTTGCGCGTCGTGTCGTCGTCATGGTCGTCCTCGCTAGTCCACCCGGTAGTTGGGTGCTTCCTGGGTGATGATCACGTCGTGCACGTGGCTTTCGCGGAGGCCCTGCGGCGAGATGCGGATGAAGCGCGCGCGTTCCTGGAGTTCGGGCACGGTCCGGGCGCCGACGTAGCCCATGCCCGAGCGGACGCCGCCGCAGAGCTGGTACAGCATGGTGGCCAGGCTGCCGCGGGCCGGGACGCGTCCTTCGATCCCTTCCGGGACGAGCTTGCTTTCCTGGACGTCGCACTGGCCGTAGCGGTCGGCGGAGCCCTCGCGCATCGCTCCGATCGATCCCATCCCGCGGTACTGCTTGTAGGCGCGGCCCTGGTACAGGACGATCTCGCCCGGCGCCTCGTCGGTCCCCGCGAACAGCGAGCCGATCATCACGGTTTCGGCGCCGGCGGCGAGCGCCTTGGTGATGTCGCCGGAGTGCTTGATGCCGCCGTCGGCGATGATCGGCACGTCGTGCCGGCGCGCCTCGGCGGCGCAGTCGAGCACGGCGGTGAGCTGCGGGACGCCGACGCCGGCGACGATCCGGGTGGTGCAGATCGAGCCCGGTCCGATGCCGACCTTGACCGCGTCCGCGCCGGCTTCGATCAGCGCCCGGGTCGCCTCGCCCGTCGCCACGTTGCCGGCCACGATCTGGGCGTTGGGGTGTTCGGCCCGCGTGTCGCGCAGCGCCCGCAGGACGCCTTCCGAGTGGCCGTGGGCGGTGTCGATCACCAGCACGTCGCACCCCGCCGCGACCAGCGCCGCGGCCCGCTCCCCCCGGTCCGGGCCCACCCCGATCGCCGCGCCGACGCGCAGGCGTCCGAGCTGGTCCTTGACCGCGTGCGGGAACATCTCGGCCTTCATCAGGTCCTTGACCGTGATCAGGCCGACCAGCTTCCCCTTGGCGTCGACCACCAGCAGCTTCTCGATCCGGTGCATGTGCAGCAGGGCCCGGGCATCCTCCGGCCCGATCCCCTCCTGGCACGTCACCAGCTCCTTGGTCATCAGCTGCGACACCGGCTGGTCGAGGTTGGTCTCGAAGCGCACGTCGCGGTGGGTGAGGATCCCGACCGGGAAGTCGTCCTTGACCACCGGCAGTCCGGAGAACTCGTGCTGGCGCATGATCGCCAGCGCCTGCCGGAGCGGCATGTCGGGGTGGACGGTCAGCGGGTCGACGACCATCCCGCCTTCGCTCTTCTTGACCCGCGTCACCTCGCGCACCTGGTAGGCCACCGGGCCGTTCTTGTGGATCACCCCCAGCCCGCCCTCGCGCGCCATCGCGATCGCCGTCCGCGCCTCGGTCACGGTGTCCATCGCCGCGGAGAGCAGCGGGATGCGCAGCGCGATCGACCGCGTCAGCCGGGTGCGCAGATCGACCTGCGCCGGCAGCACGTTGCTGTACCCGGGGAGCAGCAGCACGTCGTCGAACGTCAACGCCTGCCGGAACTCGCTCATCGCCCCGCCTCCCCGCAGCGCCGGCCCGCGCGCCCCCGTTCGAGCGCCCGCAGCGCCGCCTCCGCCGCCTCGGCCACGGCCGGGTCGGCGTGCCGCCGGTACGGCTCGACCACCGCCGCCGCGTCTGGCTCCCCGAGGTCGCCGAGCGCCTGGAGCGCCGCGGCCAGCATCACCGGCACCGGCGCCTCCCGCACGATCTCCTCGAGCAGCGACCGCACGTTCGGCGGGCCCGCCGTTCCCAGCGCGCGGATCGCGTCCAGCGCCAGCGCCTGGTCGCCGCGCCGCGCGTCGGTGCGCACCGAGTGCTCCACCACGCGGATCACCAGCGGCTTCAGCTCCGGCCAGCAGCGCCGCGCCAGCGCGCCCAGCGCCCGCTGCCGCAACTCCAGCCGCTCCGTGTGCCGCTCCACCACCTCGGCCAGCATCCGCCCCGCCGGCTCGTCGTCGCGGCCGGCGAGGGCCCCGATCGCGCGTTCGCGCACCAGCGGCGCCGGGTCCTCCAGCAGCCGCCGCGCCACGTCGTCGCCCGGCCACGCCGCGACGCGCAGGAACGCCTCGGCCGCCGCCGCGCGCACCAGCGGCCACGGCTCCTCGGCGAACGTCGTCGCCAGCGCCCGCAGCTCCGCCTCCCGTCCGCGGCGCCCGATCGCCGTCGCCGCCGCCTCCCGCACCCCGGGCCAGGCGTCCGCCAACAGCGGGGCGAGGTCGAGGTCCGCGGGGGCCTCGGCCAGCGCGCGGGTCGCCTCGACGCGCAGCTCCGGCTCCGCGGCCGCCTGCGCCAGCGCCCGCAGCGGCTCGGCCGGCGCGGTCTCGCCCGCCGCCAGCAGCGCCCCGGCCCGCAGCACCAGGTGGTAGCGCGCCTCGAACGAGCGGGCGATCGGCAACGCCGCCGCGACCAGCCGGCCCGCCGCGGCACGCACGCCGGGCTCCCCCAGCGGCAGGACGCGCAGCAGATCGACCGCGAGCGTCTCCTTCCCCTCGGCCAGCGCGGTCTCGATCGCCGCCGCGACCTTCGCCGCCGGCTCCGGCGCGCGCGCCAGCATCGCGGCCAGCGTCCGCCGCAGCAGCGGCCGCTCCGCCTCGCCCGCGCCGTCCAGCTTCCCGGCGACGGGCTCCAGCGCCTCCGGACCGCCGGATTCGGCGAGCCGTTCGAGCGCGGCGGTGCGCGCCGCGGGCGGCTCCGCGTCGAGCAGCCGGACGAGGAGCGGCGTCGCCTCGGCGCCGCGCCGCGCCAGCGCCTCGCGGGCGGCCCGCGCCGCAGACGCGTTCTCCGCGCCGAGCAGGGCGGCCAGCGCCGCCGCCGCCTCGGGTTCCTCCCGCGCCGCCAGGAACGCCGCCGCCCGTCCCGCACCGGCGCCGCCCAGCGCGGGCGCCATCCCGGCCAGCGCCGGCACCGCGGCCGCCCCCAGCGCCCGCAGCGCGCGCTGCGCGGCCGCCGGCGACCCGTCGTCCTCCAGCAACGCCCGCAGCGCCTCCGCGCCCTCGGGCAGCCGCAGCGCCGCGAAGAGCTGCACGTCCGAGAGCCACGTCACGCTCGCCCGCCGTCCCTCGGCCGACGTCGCGGGGACCGCGTCGAGCAGCGCGACGGAGATGCACCCGCCCGCCGGCGCCTCCGGCAGCTCGTACCACAGCACCGCCCCGCCGCGCGTCGCCGCATCGTCGGGCACGGCGAGGCGCCACCGCCGGCCCTCGCCGTCCACGACCAGCAGCTCCTTGGGCCGGCCGCGGGTCTTCGCCGCGTCCGGGTCCCCGTCGTCCGCGGCGCGCACGGCGAGCCAGCGACCGGGCAGGTGCGGGGTCACCAGGCGCGCCGTGGCGAACTCGAGCCGCCCCGCGCCGCCGACCCCTTCGGCCCAGCCGGTCGTCCCCTGCATGTCTTCGAGGCCCGACGGCGCCGCGGCGTGCAGCGGGTTGCCGTCGTCGCCGTGGGACGACGACGCTCCGCGGTACTCCAGGAGCGGCAGCAACACCGCGCCGGCCTCGCTCGGGCTGTCCGGCGCGACCCGCCACCCGTTCGCATCCTCGGCCTGCGCCGGCGCGGCGACGAACCGCGCTCCGGCCGGCGCCACCGCCGTCGCCCCCTGCGGGTCGAGTCCCTCCCGCGGGCCCGACACCGGCCGCAGCGTCGCGCCGGCCCAGTCGTAGGCCCGGCGGTGCAGCAGCGGCAGCCCCGCGACGCCGCAGACCGTCGTCGTCTCCGAAACCACGCCGACCAGCACGTCGAGCTTCCCGTCGCCGTCCACGTCCCCGACCTCGAGCCGCTCCCCGTACCGTTCGCCCGGGTCGCCGCGCAGGCCGGTCCAGCCCGCCCACACCAGCTTCGGCGCGGCCGGTCGTCCCGTCACCGCCACCAGCGCCTCGTACGTCGTCCCCCCCTCGGTCGTCAGCGTCACGCGGCCCAGCCGCGCGTTCCGCGGGCCGATCAGCGTTTCGGCGGCGATCCCCGTCGCGACCGCCGGCGCCCCCTCCGGCAGCTCGAGCCGCGCCGGCTCGCCCGTCGCGCCCTCCGGCACGTTCACCCGCAGCGTCGGCGGCCGCCCCGCTTCCAGCTCGATCGTGCGGCGGCCCGCGCCGTCCAACTCCAGGCTCGCGGTCTGGGCGGCCGCGGCCGCCGGCAGGGCCAACACCGTCGCGCACACCGTGATGCCCAACTGCAGCGTCTTCATGGCGCGGGAGATTACCAGGGACGAAACCGAATTGGGTCGATGTTTTTGCCGTCGTTCGGCCCTCTCGCGCGCGGCCGCGCGCCCGTCAACTCCATCGCAAGCCGGACAGGCGGTGCAGCGCCCGCAGCCAGCGGGCCGGGGGGAACAGCGGTGCCGGTTCGCCGAGGCCGCGGGCACGCGCCGCCTCGAGCAGCGGGCGTTCCACCGAGCCCCGGGCGAGGGGATGAGCCAGGAGGACCGGCCGACCCGCCGGCCCGCGTTCGAGCCGCCCGGCCGGGAGGACCGCGCCGGCCAGGCGGCCGGCGAGGCGCGCGCCGAGGCTGTCGCCGGCGAGCAGCTCCCGCGCCGCCGTCGTGCCGCGCCGCTCGGCCGCCGCCGCCAGGTCCAGACCGTGGAGCAGGAGCAGCCGGTCGAGCTCGCGTTCGTCCGCCGGTCCCAGCGGTGCGACCGGGACGTCCAGCAGCCCCGTCGCCGTCGCGGCGCGTGCGGCGAGGACGCCCGCCAGGCGCCCGAGCCGCGCGGCGGGCTGCGCCAGGCCGCGCCGCAGCGCCGCCGTCGCCCGCGGATGTCCCGCCACCGCGCGCCCGAGGGCCGCCGCCGCGGGGTGGTCGAGCCGCACGGCCAGGTTCCAGACGACGGCCCGGCGCGCCACGCCGACCAGCTCCGCCGGCGACCACGGCGCGTCCTCCGCGTCGTGCGCGTCCCCCCGCGTCACCACCCGCGCCCCCGCTCCCGTACCCTCGACCCGCACGACGCGGTGCGCCACCACCCGACCCGCGCGCACCCCGACCGCGATCTCCCCGACCTCGGGCAGCCGCCCGCCCAACGGCTCGACTTCCAGCTCCGTGCCGGGCGGCACGAACGGCCACATCGATCGCCCGTAGGCCCGCACGACCCACCGCGGCTTCCCCCCTTCCGCCGGCGCCCGACCGTCCACGCGCGAACCCTACTCGTCTCCCGCACCGCCGGCAAACCCCTCCCGCGCTCCGGCCGCAGGAGAATATCTGATAGCCAAGCTCGGGCGGGCGGTGCTAGCCTGCCGCCGTGACGCTCGAACGACTCCAGAAACTGATCGCACGGGCCGGCGTGGCGTCGCGACGGCATGCCGAGGAGCTGATCGTCGGCGGACGGGTGCGCGTGAACGGCAGGGTCGTGGACGCGCTGGGGGCCCAGGCCGACCCGGAGCGGGACCGGATCGAGGTCGATGGCCGGCGACTCCACTTCCCGCCGCCGGTGACCTACGTCCTGTACAAGCCGCGCGGCGTGATGACCACCCTCTCCGACCCGGAAGGCCGCCGCACGATCCTCGACTTCATGCGCGCGGTCGAAACCCGCGTCTTCCCCGTCGGCCGCCTCGACTACAACACCGCCGGCGCCCTGCTCCTCACCTCCGACGGCGAGCTGGCCCACGGCCTGCTTCATCCCCGCCGCCACGTTCCGCGCGTCTATCGCGTCAAGGTCAAGGGACCCGTGCCCGAAGAGGTGCTGCGCCGCTGGGCCGAGGGGGTCGAGATCGATGGACGCCTCACCAGGCCGGCCCGCGTGTCGAAACTCGGCGAGAATGCCGACAACACCTGGCTGTCGTTGACCCTCTACGAAGGTCGGAACCGCCAGGTGCACCGGATGTGCGAGGCGGTCGGCCTGCGCCTGATGCGCCTCACCCGCTTCGCCTTCGCCGGCATCACCATCGAGGGGATGCGCCCCGGCGACTACCGGCAGCTCGACCGCGGCGAGATCGCCATGCTCCGCGGCTTCATCGGCCGGCCCGACCCGCGCACCCGCCTCCAGCCGCCGCCGCCGGGCGTCGACGAGCCGGTCCCCGAGGAACTGCGCGGCGAGGAGGACGACGGCACCTGGTCGGCCTGGAAGGAAGGCGCGATCTGGGAGCTGTTCGACGACGGCGAACCTCCCCCCGTCCCGGAAGCCGCCGTCGCCGACGGCGTCGTCCGCCGCGCGACGCCCGAGGCGCCGGCCGACGAGGCGCTCCCGCCCCCGCCCGCGGAACAGCGCGAACACCCGCGCTGGAGCGGCCGCCTCCAGGGCTCGTTCGACGACGAGGACGAACAGGTCGAGTTCTTCACCTTCGTCCCCGAAGAGGAAGCATGCGAGCCGGCCGGGGAAGCACCGCCGGGCGAGCCGCCTCCGGCCGGTTCCCCGCCCGCCCGCGACGCCGACCGGCGACCCGCCGGTCCGTTCCCGCGCGGCGGCCCCGACCGCCCGTTCCGCCGCCGCGACGGGAACCGTCCGTACCGCGACGGGCCGCCGCGCGATCGCGACCGCCCACCGCGAGGCGACAACCGCCCGGACCGCGACCGTCCGCCCCGGGATGGCGAGCGTCCGTACCGTGATCGTCCGCCGCGGGACCGGGATCGTCCGTACCGCGACGGGCCGCCGCGCGACCGCGATCGCCCACCGCGAGGCGACAACCGCCCGTACCGCGACCGTCCGCCCCGGGATGGCGACCGCCCGTACCGCGACCGTCCGCCGCGGGGCCGGGATCGTCCGTACCGCGACGGGCCGCCGCGCGATCGCGACCGCCCACCGCGAGGCGACAACCGCCCGTACCGCGACCGTCCGCCCCGCGATGGCGACCGCCCGTACCGTGATCGTCCGCCGCGGGGCCGGGATCGCCCACCGCGAGGCGACAACCGCCCGTACCGTGATCGTCCGCCGCGGGGCCGGGATCGTCCGTACCGCGACGGGCCGCCGCGCGATCGCGACCGCCCACCGCGAGGCGACAACCGCCCGGACCGCGACCGTCCGCCCCGCGATCGCGACCGCCCGTACCGTGATCGTCCGCCGCGGGACCGGGATCGTCCGCCGCGCCGGGATGGAGGCGGCCGGCGTCCGGACCGCGGGCGCCCGGTTGGAGGTCGTCCGCGAGGCGGTCCTCCCCGCGGTCGGCCCGGTCAGGGCCCGCCCCGGGGTCGGCCGGGGCCGAAGGGGCGTGGGCGCCCTCCGTTCGGCAAGCCGCGTGGCCGTCCCGGCAAGCGGCGTCGTTGAGGTCGGTCGGCTTCGAGACGCACTCCCGTCGCGCAATTCCCCGCAGAATGAGGTATTCTGAAGGCGAGGCAGCGGCCCGGAGAGGCCGCCGGGCCGGCGGAGGGGTGGACGGGACCGCGGGATGGCGAATCTCGAAGGCAAGGTCCTCGAGGGAAAGTACCGGCTGGTCCGGCGGCTCGGGTCCGGCGGCGTCGGCACCGTCTACGAGGCGGTCCATGCGGTCATCGGCCAGAAGTTCGCGATCAAGATCCTGAAGCCCGAGTTCGCCGGGAGTCCGACGCTCGCGCTGCGGCTCGTGCAGGAGGCGAAGTCGGCCGGCGCGATCGATCACCCCTCGATCATCAAGGTCTTCGACGCCGGTCGCACGAAGGACGGGCTGACCTACCTGGTGATGGAACTGCTGCACGGCGACGAGCTGGCGACGCACATCCGGGCGCGCGCGCCGTTCGAGGTCGACGAGGCGGTCGACATCACCGGCGACGTGCTCGAAGCGCTGGTGGCGGCGCACCAGCGCGGCATCATCCACCGGGACCTCAAGCCGGAGAACGTGTTTCTCACCGCCGGTCCCCGCGGCCAGCGCTGGACCAAGCTGCTCGACTTCGGCATCGCCAAGGTCGTCGATCACAAGCTCGGAGCCCCCCGGCTCACCCACGCCGGCACCGTCGTCGGGACGCCGTTCTACATGGCTCCCGAGCATGCCCGCGGCGCCCGGGACCTCGACGCGCGCGTCGATGTCTACGCCACCGGCGTGATGCTCTTCGAGATGCTCACCAAGCGCGTCCCCTACGACGGCGCCTCGTACAACGAGGTGCTGGCCAAGGTATTGTCCGACCCGTTCCCGTCGCCCCGCAAATTCAATCCGCGGATCCCCGAGGGGATCGAGGCGCTGATCCTGCGGGCGACGGCGAAGGACCGCGACGCGCGCTTCCCGACCGCCCAGGCGTTCCTCGAAGCGCTCGACCCGTTCCGCCCCGAGACGCCCTCCGCGGTGGTCCGTCTCGAGGAGATCGACCGCCGGGCGCCCGGCAAGCTCGACGTCGCCTCCCAGGACCTGGAGATGCTCCCCGAGGAGGCGGTGCCCACGATGGTCGGGGAGCCCCGCGACTCCTCCGGACCGCCCTCGATCCCGCCGCCCCCGCCCGACCGGGTCGAGTCGCTTCCCGACGGAGCGGTCCGCCCGCTCGACGCGACGCCGGCCGCCGTCGCCAGGGCGCCGGACGGGGCGCCGGTCGCCGCCGCGGAGACGGTCCGCCTCTCCAACGAACCCGCGCGGGGCGGGGAGGGGGCGCTGCGCGAGGCGGGCACGCTGGCCGGGTCGGCGGTGACGGTCGAGCGGACCCGGCGGTACCAGGTCACCGCCCTCGCCGTCCTCGGCGCCGCCACGCTGGTCACCCTGGCGGCCGTGCTGTGGCTGCTGTGGCACCGCGCGCCGCGCGAGGAGACCGCGGCCGCCGGCCACGACGGCCCGGTCGCCGCCGCGAATCCCGGGCCGGCGGCGCCCGCAGCACCCGCCGCGACCGACGCCGGTTCGGCCGCGACCGCCCCCTCCACCCGACCCGACCTCGCCGAAGCCGTCCCCGATGCGTCCGCCGCCGCGAGCGTCGACACCGCGCCCGAGCCCGACGCCGGCACCTACGTCGCGCTGTACGACGTGCCGGCGTTCGACGGCGAGCCGCCGCCGCCGGACGACGGCAAGGTGACCGTGCGCATCCTCGGCGCCCCCGCGAACGCCAAGATCTTCATCGATGGCGACGCGGTCGCCAATCCGTTCCGCCTGCCTCCCTCCTCGGGGCAGCACAAGCTGCGCATCGTCGCCCACGGCTACCGACCGTACGCCACCGTGTTCACCGCGGAGGAAAACGTCGCGCTGTCCGTGCGGATGTATCGGGAACGGACCGGCGGCGGTTCGGCCTCACCGGCCGACGGCGGCGGCGTCCCCGACGGTCGCACCGGTCAGCTCCAGCCCAACCCCTTCCTACCCCCCTCCCGCTGACCCCGACGCTCCACCCGCTCGCGATGGCGTGCGAGCGGCGCGGCTTCCCGGCCGGCCGGAGGACCGCCGCGCCGCCGGAATGCGCGGCCCGTTGCGCCCGGATCGCCCCGCACGCCCGAGTCGACGGCGCACCCCAAAGCGTCGTCGGGGCGTCGCGCCGCGGACGCGAAGCGCAGGCCGGTTCGCCCGCCGACGGCCCCCAAGCGGTGCACCGGACCGGGCGGGAACACTCGCGCGCGGAGGCGCTCCGCGCCGCGCGATCCCCTGCGGGTCGCAGATCGCTGCGACACGAATCGGGTTGCGTTTCTCGACTTGATTCGGCTTTCGCGCTAGATGTTCGGCGTCGGTCGCCGTCTCGACCGACGCGGGTGGTTGCGCGGTCCGTGATGCGTCCTTGTCTCGCTCTGCTTCTCGTCCCGTGCCTCGCCGGTCGCGCCGTCGCCGACGAGGAGCCGTGGTACCCCGCCGGACCCGACTGCGTGACGGCCGCCGCCAGCGACCAGGCCCGGCGGGCCCTCGCGGCCTACTGGTTCGAACAGGGGACGGCGCAGGTCGAGGCCGAGACGTTCGCGGAGGCGATGCGGTCGTACGGCTGCTCGCAACGCATCATCCCGCACCCCCACACCCTGTACAACCTGGCCCGCGCGGCCGAATGGGCCGGGGAGTTCGACGTCGCCCTGCGGGCCCTGCGCGAGTACGTCGCCGCCGCGCCGGACGACGAAAGCCGGGCCGCAGCGGAAGACCTCGCCCTGCGCGTCGCCGCCGCCGCCGAGCTTCGCGAACGCCCGCCCCCGGAACCGCCCCCGCCGGAACCGCCGCCGTCCGATCGGGGCGTCGATCTCCGGAAGGCGTTCGGATGGGCCGCCGTCGGCCTCGCCGGCGCCGCCGGCGCCGCCGGCGCCGTGACGGGCGGCCTGGCCGCCCGCGAGCACGCCGCGATCGAAGACGCCGCGGACGGCACTCCCTGGACCGAAATCGCCGCGCACGAGGATCGCCGCGACATCCTCCTCATCGCCATGGGCGCCACCCTCGGCGCCGCCGTCGCGGCGGCCGTCGCCGGCACCGCGCTCCTGCTGCTCGACGATCTCGACGACGCGCCCCAGCCGATCACGGTCGCCCCGGTCGCGACCGCCGACGCCGCGGGGATGGTGCTGACGTGGAACTTCTGAAACCGGTCGCCGCCGGGAGGCGGGGGACGCGGGTGCCCAAGCCCACGCTCACGCCCACGCCGACGGAAATGCGGGTGCCCACGCCCACGCCCACGCGAACGCCGACGCCCACGGGAATGCCGAAGCCCCCGCGAACGTGGATCACGCTCGCGGCGGGATTGGCGGCTGCGGCGGCGGGCTGCTCCACCAACTACGTCGAAGGCCGCTACTCGTGCGTGCCGGGCGAGGAGGATACCTGCCCGCCGGGATGGTACTGCCACGCGAGCGACCGGCGGTGCTACTCGTATCCCCCCGAACGGCCCGACGCGCGCGACGTCGAGCCGGAACTCGATGCCGATTCCGGCGCGGACCCGGGCGACGACGGCGACCTCGAGGCGGACGCGGGCGACGTCGAGGACGGCGCGGCGACGGACGTCGTCGAGGAGGCCGACGGTTTCGTCCCCTGTTCCGGCGACTCCTGCGACGACCTCGACCCCTGCAACGGCCTCGAAACCTGCCGGATGACCGGCCTGTGCGAGCCCGGGACGCCGCTGCCGGACTACGCCGAGTGCACCACGCCGGGGGGGTCGGCCGGCGCGTGCCTCGGCGGCCGTTGCGACTGGACGCTGGGCGAGGTGACCGTGCCGGCGGGGACGTTCCGCCGCGGCGACCCGACCGCTGCCCCCGGCGACCCCGACGCGCCCGTCCACGAGGTCGTCCTCACGCGGTCGTTCCGGATCGACCGCTACGAGGTCACCAACGCGCGGTACCGAGCCTGCGTCGCGACCCGCGTCTGCCGCGCTCCCGACCGGGGCGGCTCGCATTCGCGCGCCCGGTACTTCGACGATCCGGCCTTCGACCGCCACCCCGTGCTGGGCGTGTCGTGGGACGACGCGGTCGCGTTCTGCGGCTGGCTCGGACGCCGGCTTCCCACCGAGGCCGAATGGGAGATGGCGGCGCGCGGGGACTGCGCACGCGCGGCGCCGGCGACCTGCGGCCCCGAGGACGAGCGGCTCTACCCGTGGGGCGACGCGGCGCCCCGCTGCGACCTGGCGAACCACGACGACGCCGCGACCGGCTTCTGCGTCCCCGACGGCGACACCGACGCCGTCGGGGGCCGACCCGACGGCGCGAGCCCCTACGGCGTCCACGACCTGGCGGGGAACGTCGCGGAGTGGGTCGCGGATCGCTACGACCCGGCGTACTACCGCACCGCCTGCGCCTCCGGCTGCACCGACCCCGCCGGTCCGGCGACGGGGGCCGAACGCGTCGTGCGGGGCGGTTCGTGGCACGACGGGCCCGACCGGATCGGCGTCGCCGAACGCGCCGCGCTCGCCGCGGGCTCGCGCAGCGAGGAGGTCGGCTTCCGCTGCGCGCGCGACGCGCCGTGAGGAAACCCGCGGCTTGGAGCGCCCGATGACCGACCGCGCCCCCGGCACCACAACCCTTCCGACCGTCGTGCTCGTGCACCACGCCGCCGGCGGCGCGTCCGACTGGCGCGAGATCCGCGAACGGCTCGAGCCGCGCGTCGTCGTCTGGGCCCCCGACCTTCCGGGACACGGCGAGCGGATCCGCGAACCGCCGCTCGAGACGATCGATGCCATGGTCGAGTGGCTTGCGCGGGGGATGCGGGAGGGGTCGCTGGCGCGAGCGGTGGTCGCGGGACACTCGATGGGCGGCGCCGTGGCGCTGCGCCTCGCCCTGCAACACCCCGAACTGGTTGGCGGACTGGCGCTGGTGTCGACCGGGGCCCGCCTGCGCGTGGCCCGCGCGCTCCTGCAACTGGTCCGCGAACATTTCTCGGAGCTTCCGCAACGAATGGTGTCGCTCGGGTTCTCGCCGTCCGCCGATCCGGCGGTGGTCCGGCGGTGGGTGGAGGGACCCTGGCCGGCGACCCCCGCGGCGGCCGCGGCGGATTTCGCCGCTTGCGACGGCTTCGACGTTCGGTCTAGGCTATCCGAGGTGCGGATGCCGGCGGTCGTGATGGTGGGCGAGGACGACGTGATGACCCCGAAAAAACTCTCGCGGGAGTTGGCCGCAGGGATCGCGGGGGCCCGACTGCGCGTCTTCCCCTCCTGCGGCCATCTCCTGATCTGGGAGCGCCCTGCCGAGCTGGCGGAAGAGATTCTGGGGCTTTGCGCCGCGACGCGCGGCAGCCTCGGGCGAGGTGACGGATGAGCGGGAAGAAGGCGAAGGCCGGGGGGAAGGAGAAGCGGTACCGGCGGCACCCCGACGTCGCCCATCGGATCATCGATGGTACGGCCGTCATCGTGGTCCCCTCGACCCAATCGATGCACACTCTCAACGAAGTCGGAAGCTTCATCTGGCAGACCTGCGAGGGGAAGACCGAGGCGGAGGTCGTGGAGGAGATCGTGCGCGAATTCGAGGTCGATGAGGCGACGGCACGGGCCGATTTCGCGACGTTCGCGGCGGAACTGGTCGAAAAGAAGATGTTGGTGGTGGAGTAGGGGAGCAGGAGCGATCGGTATTGCGCGCAGGCGGGAATCGGCTACAATCCTACCCGGCTGTGGAAGACGGCTTTCCGGACCGGGAAGACGTGCCCTGCCGCAGGGCTGGAGAAGGGGAGATGATGACTTCGCACCGCAACCGCTTCGCCTTCGCACTCCTGGCGTCCGTGCTGCTGGGCCTGGCCGGCTGTCCGGACTCGACGACCCAGTCGGTTTCGATCATCAGCCCGACCGACGGGTCGGTCTTCACCGCCGCCGACGACGTCTCGGATGCGATTGCCGGGGTCCAGATCGATGTGGTGGTTCGCGCGACCGGTGTCGGGGAGGGGACGGCGGTCGATCTTCGCGTCAACGGCGAGTCGGTCGGGGCGCTGACCTGGCGCGGTTCCGACCTGACGTTCGCGGAGGTCACGCTTCAGCCCGGCGAAAACGTGCTGCGCGCCGTGGCCGGCTCGGCCAGCGCCCAGATCACGGTGACGCTGGAGGGGACCACGCCGTGTCCTACGCTCCAGTTCCTGCGCCCGACCGCCAGCGCCCGGCTTGCGGCTTCGGACGACGCGGACCGCAACGCCGCCAACGGTTTCCAGTACGACGTGCAACTCTCGACCGATGCCCCCGACGGGACGTCCGTCGAGCTGCTCCTCGCGGGCGCCTCGGCCGGAACGGCCGCGGCGGCCTCCGGGCGCGTGACGTTCGCCGCCGCGACCCTGCTCTCCGCCCTCCCCGCCCCGGGCGGCGCCCAGAACGTGACGTTGCGGGCCCAGACGAGCGCCGCGTGCGCCTCCACGATCACGATCCAGGTCCTCGGTCCCGCCGTCCCGTGCGCCGAGTTCCACTTCGTCTCGCCGGTCGATGGCGACGTCTTCGGCCTCGACGACGACGAGAACGGCGACCCGAGCGACGGGTTCCAGAAGACGGTGTCGATCTCCACCAACGCCGTGGCGGGGACCGAGGTCGAGCTGCGGGTGGATGGCGGAGTGGTGGCGAGCACGACGGTCGTCAGCACGGTGCTGCGCTTCCCCAACGTCGACTTCTCCGACGGGGCGCACGTGCTGCGCATCCAGTACGCGGAGGATGACGCGTGCGGCGCGGAGATCGGCATCACGGTCGAGACCGGCGCGCCGACCTGCGATATCGTCGACCCGGTCGGCGGCTACCTCAACGCCGCGGACGACACCGATGCGGTGACTCCGGGCCTCCAGACCGACTTCGACGTCGCCAGCGATGCCGAGTCGGGCCGGCCGGTGCGGCTGATCATCGATGGCGTCGAGACCGGGGCGCCCACGGCCTCCATTTCGGGCGGGCATGCCCGCTTCACGGACGTCGCCCTGTCGGAGGGGGCGCACACGGTGCGCGCCCGCTGCGAGAACGCCGTGGGCAACGTCGGCTTCTCCAGCACGTTCAGCTATACGGTCGACACGGTGATCCCCACCTGCGCCATCACGGCTCCGCCGGACGGCACCTGGTACAACGACGGCGACGACGCGCTGGCCGAGGTGCTGGGGACGCAGGTGCGGATCGACGTGCAGGTCACCGACGCGCCGACGGCGACGACGGTCGCCCAGTGCGGTTTCGCGCCGCTCGACCCCGAAGGGATCGTCACTCCGGGCGTCACGGGCGCGGGGGCCGGCTACGTCACGTTGACCGGCCCGGGGAACCAGATCTGCTGCGCCGTCGCGGACGCGGCGGGCAATGCGGGGAGCGCGCGCATCACCCTGAACCTCGACACCGAGGCTCCCCAGTTCCAGATCCGGCGGCCCGACGAGGCGACGACGTTGATCCTCGCCGTGGACGACGAGGGTCCGAGCGACACGTTCTGCCAGTACACGGTGACGGTGGGGTGTTCGAACATCGGCCAGCCGGTGACGTTGTCGATCAACGGGTTCGACCACAGCCGGACGGCGACCTGCACCGCCTCGGCGGATCCGCTCGGCGGCACCGCCACCTGGTCGGCCCTCACGATTCCGCAGGGCTCCGTCACCCTCCGGGCCCGCGGCCGCTCCGTCGGCGGCCTCCTCGGCACCTCGCCGGAGAAGACGGTGACGGTGGACACGCAGCCGCCGGCGCTGACGATCACCTATCCGACCTGCGGCGTGGTGCTGACGCCGGCCGATGACAACGACGCTGCGACGCCGGGAATTCAGTTCCGCGTGAGCGTGTACACCGACACCTCCCCGGTCACGCTCAACGTGACCGACGCCGGCGGCGCGCCGATCGGTGGTTCACCGTACACGAGGACGGTGACGCCGCCCGTGGCGGCCGTCTTCGCGAGCGTCACGATCGTCCCGGCCGGCAGCACGTTCGGAACGGCGTACCTCCGGGCGAGCGCCACGGATGCGTACGGTCAGGAAGGCCTGTCGCTGCCGAATCCGTGCACGATCGAGGTGCGGGATGTCCCGCGAGTGACGATCACCGCGCCGGCGAACGGTGCCGTGCTGGGACCGGCCGACGACTGCGACGCCGGCCGGCCCGGATTCGACCTGGCGGTGACGGTTTCGACGAACATCACCTCGGGCACGGTGGAACTGTTCGTGGCGGGGTCGAGCGCCGGGACGCAGGCCTACACCGGTTCGCCGGTGACGTTCTGCGTCCCCGCGGCGGACGGGTCGAACATTCCGGTGCGGGCGGAAGGCACGGATGCCCGGGGGACGGGGAGCGCGGAGATCCGCGTGACCATCGATTCCTTGCCGCCGGACACGGCGGTCACGGACCTCGACGTGACCGTGGCGAACCGCCGCGGCGGCGAGATCGAGCTGGCTTGGACGGCGCCGGCCGACGCCGGCGGCGGGGCGATTTCGAGCTACCGCATCCGTTGTGCGACCGCGGCGACGAGCCCGGTGACGTTCGACTGGGACACCGCGACGTCGTACTCGTTCACGGGTGTGGCGGGCGCCCCGGGCACCCGCCAGACACAGCGACTGACCGGGTTCCGCATCGAGCGTTCCGTGGCCTGCATGGTGCGTCCGGCCGATGTCACCGGATCTCTGGGGCCGCTCGGGAACACCGACGAGGTGCGTCTGGAGTTCCTGCGGCACGAATTGCTGGGTCCGTCCGCGCCGCTAACGCAAATGGGCGGCGACCTGGAACCCTGTGGCGACGTCAACGGTGACGGCCGGGACGATTTCATCGTTGGCGGACGGACCGGCGATACGGCGTTCCTTGTTATGGGCCGAGCCGGGGGCCTGCCTGCCGCGCCTGACGTGCAACTGGCCGGGCCAAGCGGATCGAGTTTCGGTTGGAGCGTGGCCGGCATCGGCGACTTCAACGGCGACACGCTGGCGGATGTGCTAATTGGTGCGTTTGGCCTGAACGCGAACAGAGGTGGTGCATACCTCTATTATGGGCGGACCAGCTGGCCAGCATTCCTGAGCAGTGCGGATGCGGATGTCACTCTGGTCATGGACGACCCGACGACCTCGTCCGATGACAATGCAGTCATGGGTGCTGAGGTAAGCGCTGCTGGCGACTACGATGGGGACGGGTTCATGGACGCGCTCGTCAGTTCATACTCTTGGAACGCGGGGCAGGGTGCTGTCCTACTCCTGTTCGGTAGGTCGATTCCTGGGGGCACGACGTTGGCCGTACCCGGGGACTACACCTCCGGCTTCGCGGGCGACCTGTGGCTGTTGGGAACCAGCGCCAATGGCCAGCTCGGTGTCGGTGCCGCTGCGGCCTATCGGCTCAATGGTGACGCGTACGACGATGTCGTGCTCGGTGCGCCCGGCGGAGCATCTGGTGGGAAGGTCGTCGTCTCCTACGGTCGTGCCAGGTCGCTGTCGACTGGCCTGCGCACCTTGTCAACATTTGAGTCCGAGGTGACCTCACCCAGGGCGGGGGCCGGCATCAGGTTCGGCTCCAAGGTTGCGCTGGCGGACCTGGGCGGGGAGGGAGCTCTCGACCTTCTGGTATACCTTGCCCAGCATCCCGGAACGACAGGCGCTTACGGCGGTGTGCTGGGGTACCGGAACGACGGAATGGGGACCTTCTCGGCGGCGGCTGTCCTGAGCGTCGAGAACGACATAGTTGGCAACACCAACGACTTCTTCGGGGCCTCGATCGCAACGGGTGCATTCATGCGCAGCACGGGACTCGCGCGACTGGACGCGGATGGCCTCCCGGAACTGCTCTTCGGCTCGAATGCATACGGCACCGAAGGTGGTGCGGGCGTGTTTTACTGGGGTTCGACCTTTCCCACGACGATTCGGGTGACTGAGGCAGACATGGTCATCCGTTCTCCGACGGGTGACGTTACCTCGCGATCGGCCGTGGCCTACGTGGGTGATGTCACCGGTGATGGGTTCGGGGACATGGCGGTTTCGCACACGCAGGCCTCCGGCGGCAGGGGCCGGGTGCTCGTCCTGTATTGAGTTCGGCTTGGTGGATCGGAGGGAAGGAATGAAGACGGGGTACGAAGATATGGCGCCGAGGGTTGTGCGGTCGAGGATCCGGCGGGACGGTCACCAGCGTCGTCCGTATTCCGCGCCTTCAGTGTCGGCGAATGCCAAGTTCGACACGATCGCGCTGGGTTGCGGTTTCTACGAGGTTCCCGCGTGCGGAAATCCCGAGAATAGCTAGCGTACTTGGCGACCGACTGCAGGGCAGCTGCGCGGGGTTCGAAATGGCTTGGTCGGGGCCTAGTGGGGAGGTGTGTCGGCACGATGCGTATGCTACAGTGGCGAAACTGGCGTCGCCCATCTGCTCCGGTCGCGGATTACCATGACGCGAAGACGTACTGTCTGGTTGCGCATCGCCGGGCTTCGTGTCGCCTTGCGAGGCGTGGAGAGCCTGGGTGATCGGCCCAGTGTGCTTCGTGATGTTGGGGGTTTCGCGGTTTCGGAATGTCCGCGGCCGGATGTTCTGGTTGAGATCCTCAGCAGGAATCAGCAGCCGGCGAGGTGGTGCCGATCGGGCCAGATCAAACTGGATGGGCTTGGATCGTATGCAGTTCTCGTGGAAGGAGTGGGTCGTGCTCGGCGGGTAGAACTCCGCGTCTGCGCCAAGACAGCGGCTGGCGTTGTTGCGGCCGTTCACCTGGGATTGGCGCGCGCCCTAGGTCAACGGGATGGCATGCTCTTGCACGCAAGCGCGGCCAAATGCGACGGGGGAGTTGTGGTGTTCCCGGGTCGCTCGGGAGCAGGCAAGACCACGGCTGTTCGGTCCTTTGGAACGGATCAAGTGCTGTGCGATGAGCGGGTTGCCGTGCGAAGGCGCGGGTCGGCTTGGTGGGCGTATTCTGTGCCGCTTTGGGGCGGCAGGTACGGGCCGGTGACTTCGGGGGAGGGGAGGTTGCTCGTCCTCGTGCTGATTCAGAAGGACATGCGGGCCAGCGTCAGGCGCCTGGGAGCGCCTGAGGCTCTAGCGGCAATGGCGCCGGCCGTGAAGCTGCATGACGAGGATCGAAGGTCGGCGATGCGGATGCTGAGGTCACTGGAGCGTCTCGTGGATGGGGTGCCTGTGCTGGAACTGGGGTGTCGGCGCGAAGACAGAGTGGCTGAACTGCTGGATGGTTCTCTGGCGGGCGGCTTGGGTGTGCCGTCATGAGTAGACCGTATGGCCGCGCCTCTGCTGTTGAGGCGCTTGTGCTTCAGTTCGGACTCGCGCAGAGAGTGCCGGTCGCAGCCGCAGTGATTACGACCCGGCGGTGCAGCGAGGCTTGCATGCACTGTATGCAAGCTGACCGGGGCGGTGCGGAAATGACGTTGGCACAGTGGAAGCGCATTCTCGGGCGCTTGGCGGATGCTGGGGTGCTGTTCCTGACGGTCACGGGTGGGGAGCCAACGGTGCGGGAGGACTGGCTGGATCTGCTCCGGATGGCACGGCGGGCGGGCTTCGCGCTTAAGCTCAAGACGAACGGGTACGGGTTGGACGAGCGTGCCTGCGATGCCGTGTCGCGGCTCCCGGTCATGGAGGTGCACTTCAGCTTCTACAGCGTGGACCCGCGGGTTCATGACTTCATCACGCGCACGCCCGGGTCGCATGCGAGGGTGATCGCGGCGGCGCGGCAGTTGCGGAGGAACGGGACGCGCGTGGTGCTCGTGTGCCCGCTCATGTCGGAGAACGCGGACGGCTACGAGGATGTGATTCGGTTCGCGCAAGCCGAGGGCATGGACTACTTGTTCGATCCGGGGATCACTGTCCAGGAGGACGGGTGCACCGAGCCGGCGCGGCACCGGATGCCCGAGGAGATGCATCTCCGGCTCCTCTCGGACCCGCGAATCTACGAGCCGCAGGAGCCGCCGCCGGTGGGGGAAAAGCTCGGCCAGAGCGTGTGCCGGATCGGGAAAGCGATGGTCGCGGTGGCGCCGAACGGCGACGTCTGGCCGTGCTTGTCCATCCAGGAGAAGCTCGGGAATCTCCTGGAGTCGGATTTGAGGTCGATCTGGGTCGGGAACCCGGTTCTGGAGAAGTACGCCTCGATTCGTTGGCAGGACCTGCCGAAGTGCCGCGAGTGCGAGCTGTTGCCCTACTGCGTGCGGTGCCACGCGAACGCCCTGCTGGAGGACGGCGACCTGTACGGACCGTCTAGACTGGCGTGCCAGGCGGCGCGGTTGCGCCGGGCGGTGGGTCAGGCTCGAGGAAACGGCAAGAAATAGTTTCGTCGGAGCGCGAAGGTGCCTGTGGCCGAACAGAACGGGCAGGGCGCGCCGGTCAACGGGATGGTGCGTCTGCGGATCGAGTCGGGTCACGCCAGCGGCGGCGGAACGGCCGGGGTCGTGACGAGCAGGGTGCCGTGGGCGTACCACGATCCGGAACCGGGTTCGAAGCGCCGGGCGAGAGCTGATGCAATTGATTCGAGCTCGGACGAATCAATCGCGACGCCGAAGCCGGCGTGGGGCAGAAACTGGATGCGCTCGGGCAGGTCGGATGGTCGTCCGCGTCTTGCGCGGCGCGCCAGATCTCTCGCCAGACGGAACGCCCGCGAGGCCGGCGGCACCGACCGCCAGTAGCTGACGAGAATCGGTCCGGATGGACAGGTGCGGTGACACGCGGTCAGGCAGCGGCGCCGGTCCTCCGGACGCAGGACGTGGGTCAGGCTGCCCCAGCCGAGAATGACCGCGTCGTACACGTTCCCACGCAGAGGGGACAGCGGGTTTTCGCGGGAATCGAGTACCGCCGCGGAGAAGTCGGAATACGACCCCGTCGCTACCAGGCTGGCGGCCGGCAGGACCGCCCTGCATCTCGCGGCGGCTCGAGCATTCGGTTCGAACGCGTCGACCCGGTGGCCCGCCCGTGCGAGGACCAGCGCTTCGCGACCGCTTCCCGCCGCCGCGACGAGGATTCTCGCGGGGGCCGGGGGCAGCACCCGGTCGTACCACTCGCGCTCCCAGTCGAACAGCCCCTTCGATGGGTCGGTCACCGGCCGGTTCTCGTAGAGGCTGATCGTCAAGCGCATCGCTTCGTCGGCGGTCAGCGTCCCGGCCAGGAAGCCGCCAACCGCCGCGCGCGTCAACTCGGTGAAACGCACGACCAACCGGTCGAGGCGGACGTATTTCTCCACGGCAAACGAGACGGCCTTGAACCGGAAACGGCCGGAAGCGGGGGACGGGAGATTCATGTCCGAAACAATGGCGGATTGCTAGTCGTCCTGCAATCCGCCTCCCGCGACGAGCCATCCGCGCTGTCGGGCCGTCGGGCGCGCGACGGCCCATGGCTTGGGGTGTCGTTGCTGGGGTCTCGCCGCCGGCTGTGGGACTCATCGCGGACGAGCGCACAGCGCGGATGGCTCCGCGATGGCCGACGTGGGTGAGATGCGTGCATCCGTCGAGAACGAGGTGCCGACCGGCCGCGCGGGGACCGGCGAAGCTTCGCATCGAGCGGCATCATCGCCGGCCTTGGTGGGAGACGTGAGGAGGCAGGGGTCCCGACCGTTGGGGAGTTCAGGGCCGAGGTGACCGGTATTGCCGGGTGTCGGTGAGCGCCACCGGGCGCGCCTGGCGGGGTCGAAAGGTGAGCCGCCGAACGGCGCCGCGGCGCCGCGCGACGCTCGATGGGACGCGCGCGGTTCCGAGCCCGGGGACAATGGCCCGCTCGTCCGCCGACCCTCCGCGCTGTCGCGCGGCACGCGCGCCTGGGGACGCGCGCGGGCGGTCAGCCCCTGGTCGCGAGCGACGGTCCCGAAGCGGCGAAGGCAGGACTGGGGCAGGCTCGAACGGCGCGGCGGACCCGGCCGTCGAACAGCGCGGTCGCCGCGGGGGACGGCGGAAGCGACGCGGATGCCGCAGATGCTCTTCGTCGCGAGGCTCGGGCCGTGGCGGGTCGGCCGCGCGGCGCTTCCGCCGATGTGGCGCCACCTGGGGATTCCAGACCCCAACTCCGCCATAGCGATTTGGCCGCTGGCCGATTTCGTCGTCGTCGTCGTCGGGGCATGGGCAGGGGTCACCACGCGGGTGACCGTTCAATTTCGCCGAGCACGACCACGTCTGCGGCGACGACCACGCGGCAACCTGGCTACGGCGGGGTCCTGGGGGCGACAGAACCCACGCCGCGGTGCGGGTTCGGCAGAACACGTTGCGTTCGTCGCCGCGGACGCGGTCGATCGTGCGGACGGCGGGCTCGCGCCGCGCGGGTTCGCCCTCTCCGGTCCTCCGGACCCCTCTCACCGCGATACAACGGTCGAGGCGATGCGATGCCCCGCGGCCGGCGACCGTTGCCGCGGAGCAGGCTGTCCCGTCGCCCCGCCGGCCGCGTCCGTCCGCGGCTCCTCACCGCGGCTCTGCGTCGGCCTGACCGGGGGCCGCGTCGCGCGGCGCTTCCGCATCCGGTGGTTGGAGAAGCAGCACCGGCGGAGAACCGCCGCAGCGGCAGTCCGGGCCGGGCAACATGTGCGACATGCAGCAGAAGGGCAGAGCAGAGTTCGCCGCATGGGAGTTCGGCGCGTGCCTGCCGGCGGCGAAACCGGCATCGCGGGCCGCATTCCGGCCTTGGGCTTCCGAGGTTCCTTCGGCCGAGGCTGCGTCCCCGGCGTCCGCCGCCTCCGTCCCGTCGTCACCCTCGACGACATCTTCCGTCAGGCCGGGGGCGGCGTCCATCCGCGAAGGCCGCGGTGGGACGGGTTCGGTTCCGGCGTCCATTTCGGGATGCTTGTCCGCCGCGTCGGCGTCCGGCAGGCATGCCACGGCCTCGACCGTGGACCTCGTGCCGCTCTCCCTCGTCGGTCCGGCGTCGGCCCGCCCGTCGATGGACGACCCGGAGTTCCGACACCCGACGCCGAGGCCGCCGAAGGTCAAGCAGGCCGCCAGGCCGGTCGCCGCGGCGGCGAGGCGGCCACGTACCGCCGCGGACTCGCCCCGTCCGGGCATCCGCTCGCAGTACGGGTTCTCGATTCGCCCGGTGGCGGCCAGCGCGGTGGCGTGACAACCGCCGCCGCACGGTCCGGCCGCGCTGCAGCTTCGGCAGCGTCCCGCCAGCCGGCGGTGACGAAACGTCCGGTCGACGGCCGCCGCTACCGCCAATTCATCGATCGTCCGTTCCCGGATCGTTCCCAGGTCCCGCTCGACCGGTAGCGCCAGGCATCCGGTGATGGTGCCGTCGCTGCGGATTCCCAGCACTCGCCGTCCCGCCTCGCAGCCCCGGAAGCCGCGCCGTGCGGTCGGGCGCGGCGACACGACCTCGCCGCCGGCGGTCGTCCACACTCTCATGGAACCGTCCTCGCAACCGGTGCCGAGGTTGTCCCCGAGCCGCAGGATCGGCAGCGTGTGACGCAGTGCGACGAGTTGGCGTACCACCGCCGGAATTGCTGCCGGCGCCAGCCACAGTTCGGAACGGTCTTGCGGGATGCCGAGCCACACCTGCCAGACTCGCGCCCCCAGCGCCTCGACGCGCCGCCCCAACGCCTCGATCTCCGACCGGTTCACGGCGAGCAGAGTCGTCAGGACGGCGAACGGCAGCCCGGCCGTCTGGAGGGCTCGTGCGGCACGGAGCACGGCCTGATAGGCTCCCTCTTGTCCACGGACGGCGTCGTGCGTCGCCTCCAACCCGTCGAGGCTGAGGAGTACTTGCCGTACGCCGACGGCGCGCGCCCGGCGAGCGACGGCGAGGTCGAGCGTCCATCCGTTCGAAATCAGGTGGACCTCGATCCCCCGTTCGTTCAGCCGCCCCGCGATCGCGGACCAGTCCGGCCGCAACAGCGCCTCGCCGCCCGACAGCGTGACCCGCCGGACGCCTCGATCGGCCAAGTCCCTCGCCAGTCGGTCGGCCTCGGCGGGAGACAGTTCGGCCGCCTTCGATCGTCGTCGTCGAGCGTAGCAATGGCGGCACTGCAGGTCGCAGGCATCGGTCAACGCCCATTCCACCAGGCTCGGGAAAGCTCCTTGCATGATCGTCTCCTCTTTCCGCGGGTGGCACCCATCGATGACGGCTCTCTTGCCCGGCGGTCCCAGCAGACGAAACTCCGCCCGGAGATGTTCTACCCGAGCCGCACCCGCTCGCCAACGCCCGGCGCGCCGGCCGGGTGCGAGATGCCGCCGTGCTCCTGGGTCGAGTCGTCCTCGGCTGCCGGATGGGCTCGAGTTAACCATCGAATTCCACGAGGGAGTACATTCCACCCGCGGCCAGCCTCGCCACCGTCTCCGCGGCCGTTTTGGGTCGGGCTTCTCCTCTTCCTTCTCCCTTCCCTTTCGGATATGAGGGACCGGCCATGGCGCCACGGTCGTCCCTTGCCGCCTCCTCCACCGTCGCCGACATCGCCGTCGTCGGCCTGGGTCGCGTCGGGTCGCCGTCGCCGTCGCCTTCGCCGACGGCGGCCTGCGAGTGCTCGGCATCGAGAAACGCCCGGAGGTGATCCGCCTGCTGCAACGCGGCGCGCGGCGCACCCGCGAGCGGGGCATCGAGGCGGCGCTGCGACGGACGATCGGACGGCGGCTCGAGGTGACGACCGAGTGGCCCCGGCGGCTGCCCAAGATCGTGCTGGTCTGCGTCTCGACCCCGGTGAACATCGAAACCCGCACGCCGGACCTGCGGAGCATCACCGAGGTCGCCGAGGAGCTGGTCCGCCGGCTGCCGCCCGACGGTCTGGTGATCGTCCGCTCCGCCGTCCCGGTCGGAACGTCGCGAAAGCTGGTGCTGGAGCGGGTCCGCCGGGCCCGCGCGCACACCGGGCTGGCGTGCTGTCCCGACCGGACCGCGCGGGGCGCGACGCTCCGAGAACTGTACGCGCTGCCGCAGGTCGTCGGGGCGATCGACGAGACCTCCGCCGACCGGGCGTCGGCGCTGTTCCGGCGGTTGACGAGGCAGATCGTGCGGGTACCGGACCCGGAGACCGCCGAGATGATCCGGCTCGTCGATCGCTGCCGCGCCGACCTCCTGTACGCCTTCGGCAACGAGGTGGCGCTGGTGGCCCGGACCCACGGCCTCGACCCGCTGGAGGTGATCCGCGGAGCAAACCAGGGCCCCCCGCGTCGTCGCGGCGGACGGTCGCGGCCCCTCCGCCCGTCGCGGTTCCCGGCTACGTCGCGGGCGGCCGTTTCTCGCGGGACCCCTACCTGCTGCTCCAGTCGCTCGGCGAGCGGCCCCTGGAGCAGTCGCTGGTCTTCGCCGCGCGGGCGCTCAACGAATCGATGCCGCTGCGAACCGCGGCGGACGTGCTGCGCCTCGTGCGCGGCGCCGGCAAGGACCCCGCGCGCTGCCGGGTGCTGGTCTGCGGCCTCCAGCGCCGGGGCCGCCGGGGGCCCGGCGGTCCGGCCGACAGCCCCGCCGCCCCGTTCCTCCACGCCCTCCAGGGCTGCGTCGGGTGGGTCCTCGGTCACGACTACGAGCTGCCCGCGGACGCCATCGCCGCGTTCGGGGTCGAGCCGGTCCGCCTGGCCGACGGCCTCGCCCGCGCCGACGCCGTCGTCCTGCTGGACGACCACCCGCGCTACACCCGCGACCTCACCCCACGCCGCCTCGCCGCGACCCAAGCGCCCGTGGTGGTGTATGATTCGTGGCGCGTGCTGCGCGAGACTGCCGTCCCCGCGCTGCCGCAGGTGCGCTACGCGGGGCTGGGCCACGAAGGATGAGCCCGGAACTCGAACGAAGGGGGTCGAAGATGCTCGTCGCTCCGCGCCTCGCCCTGCTCTTGGCCGCCCTCCTGTGCGGGGGCGCCACCGCCTGTGCCGACGACCCGTCCGAGTGTCCCGAACCGTGCCTGGCCGGCCAGCGCTGCTACTACGGTGCCTGCATCCCGACCCACGACGCCGCCGACGAGCCGGATGCCGAGTAGCCGCCGGGCAGGCCCGCGCCGGACGCCTCGTGCGGCAGGACCGGTTCGTTCCGGGCGGCGCGAACGCGGCTGCGGAAGATGTCTCGAAGATGCTCGGGTGCTGCCGGAAATCGATCGAGGACGGCTCGTTCCGGGCGCCGCAGCGGAGATCGGAGGGTGAATGGCCGCAACCCTATGCTGGATCATCGGCTTCTCCGCAGTCCTTGCCTCCATCGGCCTGGGTCTCAGACGGCGTGCCCTAAGGAAACGATGGCATGCCTGCCCTGGTCGTGTGCTACAAAGAGGCATAGGGCCTACGAACGCAGCCGTCGCCGCGGAACCACTCTATCGATTTGAACCCAAGGTGCGATACGAATATGTCGTTGACGGGAAGAGATACGAGAACGACAGGATATCCTTCGTGGCAAGGATAGGCAGCGAGAAGCTCGCATGGAAGATCGCCAGGAGCCTACCGGACGCGGTCACCGTTTACTACGATCCGCAAGACCCGGCGATTTCCATCATCCGGAAAGACTCGTGTATCCTCGTCGTCTGCCTGTCGGTCCTGGGATTCTTTGCGATCCTGATCGGGACGGCGTTGTTTCTTGCAGAGCGACATCCTGAGTAGGCGTGGGGCGCCCCAATTCCCTCCGGTCCGGGACAAGCGCGTGTCTCGGTCTTGCATCGTGGGCGTGGTCGCCGGCACCCCCCTCGCGGTGACCTCGGCACGACGGACGCCCCGAAGCTTGCCCCTGCCGTGCGATCGCTATACCGTCGGGCCGTCTGGAGGGAAGCGATGCCCGACGCCGAGAAGCCGGCCCGGAATCCGTCGAAGGGGGCGACGAGCGGGCGCCACCCGTGGTACGCGGACGGGACGCCCTCCGCCGTGTACGCGGTCATCAAGCGATACCGGGAGGAGGCGACCGACGACCGCGAACCCGGGTCGCGCGCGGGACTGCTGTACGAGATCGGCCGCCTGTTCGAGGAACACCTCGGCGACACCCGCCAGGCCGAGGCGCACTACCGCGAGGCGCTTTCGGCCGTGGCGCACCACGTCCCGTCGCTGCGCGCCCTGCGCCGCCAGGCGCTCGAACGCCGCGCCTACAGCCAGGCCCTCGAACTGCTCGACCGCGAGATCGCCGTCACCCGCGACGCAAGATCCCTCGCCGCGCTGCGCCGCGAGCGCGCCCTGCTGCTGGAACATCATCTCGGCCGCTCCGAAGAGGCCCGCACCGAACTGGTCCAGGCCCACGCGCTCGACCCCGACGACGGCATGGCCCTGCGCGCCCTGGCCGCCGCGGCCCGCCGCGCCCGCGACTGGCCGGCGCTGCGCGACGCGCTGCGCGACGAGGAGGAACACGCCTCCTCCCCCGAGCCCAAGCGCGCCGTCCGGCTCGAACTGGCCCGGCTCGAGGAAACCACGTTCGACCGCCCGGACGAGGCCGAGGTCTGGTACCGCAAGATGCTCGAGGCGGACGCGAACGACGCGGACGCGCGGGACGGGTTGCGCCGCGTCTACCGCCGCAACGGCAAGTGGCGCGAGCTGCTCGATCTGTTGGCCGAGGACGCGGCGCGGGCCGAGGGCGAGCGGCGGGCCGACCTGCTCTACGAGGCCGCCCGCGTGGCGCTCGACCACCTCCAGGATTCCGGGCGCGCCCGCACGGCGCTCGAGGAGCTCCGCACGATCCAGCCCGACCGTCCGATCGCGCTGCGCGAGCTGCTGGCGATTTACGAGGCGTCCGGCAACTGGGAAGAGGCGGCGATCACGGCCCGCGCGCTGGCCGGGCTGTCGTCCGACCCGCGCGAGAAGCTGCTGCTGCTCCACCGGCTCGGCCTGATCCTCCACGAGCGGCTCGACCGTCCCGACGAGGCGATCCTGGCGTTGCGCGTCGCCCTGGCGCTCGACCCCGTCTCCGCCCCGGTCCTCCAGGCTCTCGGCGAAATCCTGGTGCGCCACGGCCGCTGGCAGGATCTGTGCGGGATGCACCTGGCCGAGGCGGAGGCGCAGGACGACCCGGACCGCAAGGCGATGGCGCTGTGCCGCGCGGCGGAGGTGTGCGAGCGGCAGTTGCAGAAGCCCGAGGACGCCGTCGTGCACTACGAGGAGGCGCTGGCGGTCCGTCCTGGCTTCCCGCCCGCGCTGCGCGCCCTGGAGCTGCTCTACCGCCGCACCGGCCTGGCCCGCGACCTGGCCGAGCTGTACCGGCGGCTGGCCGAGAACGCCTCGGAACCGACGCTCAAGGTCGGGTATCTCGAGCGTCGCGCGGCGACGCTGGAGAACGTGGTCGGGGACGTCGAGGCCGCCGTGGAGACCTACGAGGCGATCCTGGAGCTGGAGCCGCAGCACGCGGCGGCCGGCGCGGCGCTGATCCGGATCCACGAGGAGCGCCGGGACTGGGAGCAGCTCCTCGCGCTGCTCCAGCGGCTCGCCGAGCGCGACCGCAACGAGGAGAGCGCGGCGGCGCTGCTGCTGCGGGCGGGCGAGCTGGCCGAGCGGGAGCTCGGGGACGCGGCGCGGGCCCTGTCGCTGTACGAATCGGCCCTGGCGCTGCGGCCGACCCTGCTCCCGGTGCTCCAGGCCGTCGGCCGGATGCTCCACCGCGGCGGCCGCTGGGAGGAGCTGGTCGCGCTGTACCGCCGCGAGCTGGATCAGACCGACAACCCGGCGATGCGCGCCGCGACGCTGTGCCGCATCGGCGGCATCTGCGAGGAGAAGCTCGGGGACCCGGAACGCGCGCGGCAGGCCTACCACGACGCGTTCCTCGCCGACCCCGCCTGCGCCCCCGCGCTCCAGGCGCTGCTGCGGCTGCACCACGAGCGGAAGGACCTGGAGGGGGTGATCACGGTGCTGGAGGCGGAGGCGGCGGCCAGCCGCGACAATCGGCGGCGCGCCGCCGTGCTGTGCCGGATCGGCGAGATCTGGGAAGACCCGCTCGGCAAGCCCGAGCTGGCCCTCGACGCCTTCACCCAGGCGCTCGAGCTCGACCCGTCGCTCAACGCCGCCCGCCACGCCCGCGCCCGGCTGCTCGCCGAGCGCGGGGCGTGGGAGCTGCTGGCCGAGCTGCGGATGGAGCGGGCGCCGACGCTGACCGACCCGGACGAGGCGTACCGGGCGTGGTTCGAGCTGGGATTCCTGCTGGCGGACAAGGTCGGCAACCTGCCGCGGGCCGCCGAGTGTCTGCGCCGGGCGCTGGAGCAGCGGCCGGACGACGTGGCCGCGCTGCGCGCGCTGGCCGCCGTCCAGGCCGCGCTGTCGGACTGGGAACCGCTCGCCGACACCCTCGACCGCCTCGCCCGGCGGCTGCCCGCCGACGCCGTGCGGCTCGGGCACCTGCGCGAACGGCTGGTCGAGGCGGAACGGGCGGGGCTGCCGGCCGCCGAACGGGCGCGACTGCTCGACGAGCTGCGCGGGCGGGCGCCGCGCGACCCCGAGCTGGCGCTGCTGCGCGAGGGCCCGGCGCTGGCCGCGGCCGACGGCCGGGCGCTCGTGGAGACGCTGGAGGCCGAGCTGCCGCCGGACAACGCCGACCCCGCGGTCCGCGCCGCCGCGCTCTGCCGCCTCGCCGACTGGCTCGCCCGCACCGGCCGCGCGGCCGAGGCGGTCGACCGCGCGCGGCTCGCCGTCGATCTCGACCCGACCTCGCTGCCGGCGGTCAGCCTGTGGACGTCGCTGGTCGAGGCGACCGGCGGGGCGATCGGACCGGAGCATCTGCAACGGCTGGCCGAGGCGTCGCGGGACCGGGCGGCGCGGAGCGCGTACCTGGTGCACGCCGCCGAACAGGTGGCCGAGCAGCCCGGGCCGGAGGCCTGGGACCGCGCGCGGGAAATGCTGGGCCAGGCGCTGCGCGTCGACCCGGCCTCGGTCGAGGCGCTGGGAGCGCTGGTGCGGATCTACGGCGGGCGGGGCGAGTGGGAGCGGCTGGCGGAACAGCTCGGCCGGATCGCGGAGGAACGCGGCGACCGGCCGGAGTCGGTCGAGGTGCTGTACATGCTGGCGACGGTGCAGCGCGACCGGCTCGACGACCGCCAGGCCGCCGTCCGCACGCTGAACCGGATCCTGCGCCTCCAGCCGCAGCACGCCCCCGCGCTGGCCGACCTGGGCGACCTGTACGCCGAGTCGGACCAGATCAACGAGGCGATCGCGATCTACCGCCAGCTCCTGAACGTGGAGGGCGACGAGACGGCGGCGGCGCAGGCGGCGGTGCATCTGTCCGTGCTGTTCGAGGACCGGTTGCAGGACACCGCGGCGGCCCGCGAGGTGCTCGAACAGGCCCGCGCGCGGTTCCCGCGGGCGCCGGCGGTGCTGGAACGGCTGGTGGTGCACCTGCGGCGCGAGGGGCGGTGGCGCGAGGCGCGGGAGATCGTCGAGCAGCTCGCGGCGCGCGACGACCTGGCGGCGTCCCGCACCGGCTACCGCCTGCTGCTGGCCGAACTGCTGCTCGAAGGCTACGCCGACGAGGCGGAGGCGGTGGCGGTGCTCCGCGCCGCGGCGGCCGAGGAGGTCGGCTCGCGGCGCGCCGTCTCGCGGCTCGTTCACCTGTGGTCCGAACGGGGACGGTGGGCCGAGGTGGCCGGGTTGCTCGAACAGCAGGTGGCGCAGGCCGGGGACCGGCTGGACCGCTCCCACGCCCCGCTGCTGCTCGAGCTGGCCAAGGTGCGCGCGTTGCACCTGCGCGACCCGGCGGGGGCGATCGCGGCGCAGGAACGCGCCGTGCGGCTCGACCCGGACAACCGCGCCGCCCGGCTGCGGCTGGCGGAGCTGGAGCTGCAGGCGGGGAACACGCGCGAGGCGCTGGCGCAGGCGCGCCGGATCCTCGCCGAGGACCCGCTGGAGCGGAAGGCGCATCGGATCCTGTTCGAGGCGCGCGAGACGGCGCCGCGGATCGCCATGGCCGCCGCCCAGGCGCTCCGCTGCCTCGGCGACGAGGACGCGGCGGTCGAGACGATGCTCGGCCGCCGCCGGCCGCGCGGGCCGAACGACCTGGCGGGGCTCACGCTGCCCCCCGCGATGCTGCGGTCGCTGCTCCCGCCCGCCGCGGCGCACCCGGCGGGCGAGGTGCTGGCGGTCGTCGCACCGGCGGTCGGCGTCCTGTTCGCGACCGACGTCGAGGTGCACGGGGCGACGAAGCGCGACCGCGTCGGCGGACGCGGCTCGCCCGCCGGTGGGCTGTCGGCGGTGGTCGAGGCGGTCGCCCGGGCCGTCGGCCTGGAGGACGTCGCGGTGTACCTCGCCGCCGTCGACCCGGCGCGCGGGGCCTTCGTCGAGCCGGAGGCGCGGCCGGTGGTCGTCCTGCCGCGGGAGCTGGGCGAGGCGAGCCCGGTGGAGCAGATCTTCCAGCTCGGCCGTGCGGCGGCCAAGATCGCCCTCGGGCTGCACCTCGTCGACAAGCTCGGCACCGCCGAGCTGTCCACGCTGCTGGAGGCGCTGCTGCGGATCGTCGGGGCCCCGGGCCGCGAACGGTTCTCGGATTCCGCCGAAGGCCGCGTGCTGGAGCTGGCGCGGCGGCTGGACCGCGACCTGCCCCGCCGCACCCGCCGGGCGCTCGAACCCCTCGCCGCGGCCCTCGCCGAACGGCCGCTCGACCGGCCCGAGGCGTTCGTGGCGGGGGTCGAGCTGTACGCCGATCGCGTCGGCCTCGTCCTGTCCGACGCCCTGGTGCTCGCCGTGCGCAGCGCGGCCCGGCGTGACGCCCCGGAAACGGCGGGCAGCGACGACCTGCGCGAGGCGCTGCGGCTCTCCCCCGCCGCCCGCGACCTGGTCCGTTTCTCCGTCTCGGAGGAGCGCGAGGCGATCGGGCTGTAGGTCAGAACATGTAGTTGACGCGCAGCCCGAGCGTGAACAGCTCGGGCATACCGACGCCGAACTCGGGGGTGATCACCAGGTTGCGCAGCGGCTTGAACCGCGCGCCGATCTTGCCGGTGATCATCGGGTACACGGGCCAGATGCCGTCCGCCTTCTCGGGGATCGGGCCGTAGTCGCCGCCGCTGACCTCGCAGTAGTCAGCGTGCGCCGGCGGCTGCCCCGGCCCGTCGCACGCCACCCAGTCGCCCCCCTCGCGGTACGCCTCGTCCCGCGTCACCTCCCCGGTCTTGATCCCGATTCCGAATCCGCCGCCGTAGATCAACGACACCCACGGCTCGAACTCGTAGCCGGACAGGAACTCGGCGGTGATCCAGACCAGCCCGAGCGTGGACTTGATGATCTCGGTCTCGGATTCCGGATCGCCGTCCTCGCGCGTCCAGGTGTCGACCGGGTAGCTGCCCCACCAGACCGAGGCGACGATGTCGAGGCCGTTGCGGCGGTAGGTGAACTCCGGGCCGAGCGCCCAGCCGATCACGGTTTCGAAGTGCTCCAGGCCGAAGGCCTCGATCAGGAAGTCGGGGACGAACAGGACGTGGCTGCGGATGCCGACGAGGAAGTACGCCTCGTTGGGATCCTCGACCAGCGCCAGCTCGGGGTCCTCCGCGGGCGCTTCGATCGGGGGCGGCGGGGCGCCGCCGCCCTGAAGGAACGCGGCGTCGTCGCCGGCCGCGGTGTCGCCGGGGCCAGCCGGTTGCTCCTCCGGCGCGGCCGGCGGGGCGCCGGCGCCGAGGAACGCGGCGTCGTCGTCGATCGACGGCCGGGCGGCGGCGGGGCCGGCGGACGCCGCGAGCAGGCAGGTCACCAGCAGCAGCTTGCGCATCGGTTGCTCCCTCCCGGCGGTCGCGCGCGGAGCCGCGCCGCCTAGTCGTTCGAGGCGGACCCCTCGATCCGCCGGATTTCCCGGGCGAGCGTTTCGCGAACCACGTCGTCGGTCTCGCGTCCCGCGCGCCGGCGCAGCGCGCGCAGCGCGGCGGGGCCGCCGACCCGTCCGAGCGCCGCGGCGGCGGTTTCGCGCACGGCGGTCCGTTCGTCGTCGAGGTACGGGGCGATGGCGGACACCGCGTCCCGCCCGAAGCCGGTGGCCAGCCCGTCGATCGCGCGGCGCAGGATCAGGTCGGAGAGATCGGAGCGGGCGAGGAGTCCGAGCAGGGCGCGCTGCGAGACCTCGTCGGGAAACCAGCCGAGGGCGTAGGCGGCGCGGCCGCGCACCAGCGGCAGTTCCGCCTCGTCCAGCGCGACTTCGATCAGCGCGTCCCGCGCTCCCGGCCCGAGCTGGGTGAAATCGTCCGCCGTCGGTTGGCGTTCGTAGGCGCGGAGCAGGCCCATCATCCGCGCGTGCGCCTCCGCCGACAGCGCGGTCGGCTCGGCGGCGGCGAGCGTCGGGGCGAGCCATGCGACCAGCATCGAACCCGCGAAGAGGGAGCGCATCGTCCTTCCTCCGCGCCGGGCACGGCGCCCGGCCGCCGTCACGTCCGGTAGCCTACCCGACTCGCGCCCGCCGGGCAATCAACCCTTCCGCCTGTCCGCTCGTGGGTCCGTAGGGGAGGGCGAGGCCGCCGAAGCCCGAAGGGCGAAGGCGGTCGAGTCCTGCCGCACATCGTGCCCGGAAGGGCGGGAGCACTCGCGGCTGGCTTTCCCCACGCTCGCGCTCCCCGACACCGGGAAACGGCGCCGGCATCGCCGACATCTCATGGGGGAGGGTCAGCCCAATCGCCCGCGCCCACGTCCACGGCATGGGGTGTGGGGGGTGGGGCGACGTCGGAGGGTCAGAGTGAGGGCCGCGGCGAGCGCCCAGACGCCGGAGGGGTCGGGAAGGGCGGAAGGGACGGCGCACGACAGGCCGCCGCCGCGCGCCTCGGCCACGGGCGGACCTGCCTCGCCCGCTTCGTCCCCGGCGTTGCCGGCGTCGTCGTCCTCGCCGCATCCCTCGTCGATCTCGCCGTCGCAGTCGCCATCGATCCCGTCGCCGCAAAGCTCCTCGCCCGGCGCGGCGCCGCCCGTGCAGGCGCAGTCCGGAAGGTCGTCGATCGCCTCGTTGCAGTCGTCGTCGATCCCGTTGCACGTCTCGGGCCCGGGCGGGGCGCCGCCGGCGCAGGCGCACGCGGGGCCGAGACCGTCGTCGGGGCCGTCCCAGCAGTCGTCGTCGCGGCCGTTGCAGGTCTCGAAGGCGGTCGGGACGCAGCCGCCGGTGTCGGCGATCGCCTGCGCCACCAGCTCGGCGTAGGCGGCGACGGCGGTGAAGCTGGAGGCGCCGCTGCACACGCCGACCAGCGCCGCGCTTGCCACCCCGACCAGCACCCCTTCGAACAGCGAGGGGCCGCCGGAGTCGCCGGAACAGACGCGGTTGTCCGTGGTGGCGTACGACAGGCGGCCGAACGACGAGACGTAGCCGTCCCGGCGGTACTTGACCCCCGAGGACGAATCGTCGCCGGGAATCGACTGGCCGTAGCCGATCGAGGTGACCGTCGCGCGCAGGGCGAAGCCGGGCCAGGGGACGAAGGCCCAGCGGATGCGTCCTTGGGTGAAGTCGCGGTCGAGCAGCAGCACGCCGATGTCGCCCTCGTCATAGCCGTCGCCCGGCGTGGTGCGGGTCTCGACCACGCCGTACTCGTCGGTGAAGCCGTGCCAGCCGGGACCGACCATGACGTGCCAGCCGTCCGCCGGCGCGTGCGCGGGAAGACAGTGCTTGGCGCTGACCACGACGCGCGGCGCCACCACCGTCCCGGTGCAGGCGAAGCCCCAGTCGTGGAACAGGAAGACGACCGGGTCCATCCCGGGCTCGGGAATCCCGTCGACGATCGGCCGGCGTTCGGTCCCGACCGGCTCGGCGGAACACCCGGCGAGGGCCAGAACGACGGCGCAGGGCAGGGCGCGGAGACGCATCGCGGTCGCTTCCTTCCTTCCCCCAAGCGGACGGCCGGGTCGGGGCGGAGGGCGGGAACGGTCAGCGGCGCCGGCGCCGCAGCGCGAGGAGGGCGCCGAAGGCGGCGAGGAGCGGGAAGGCCGCGGGGCGCGGGGTGGCGGCGGCGCGACACCCGCAGCCCTCATCGACCCAGACGTAGATCACGTCGGGCTGCGCGTCCGCCGGGGCGTCTGCGCCGCCGTCCGCCTCGGCCTCGGCGGGCGCGTCGGCCGGGCCGTCGGGTTCGGCGTCGGCGTCGGCGTCGTCCTCGGCGGCGTCGGCGTCGGCATCCGCGTCGGCGTCGGCGTCGGGGCCGGGGAGGTCGACGCGCGTGAGGCGGATCGCGTCGTAGGCGATGCGCAGCCGCAGGCTGTACGACTCGCCCGTGTTGTCGCGCAGGTGCACGTGCTGCCCGCCGCCGGCGGCGAACGCGAATTCGCCCAGCAGGAGCCAGTCGTCGGCGACGGAGGCCTGGTCGACGACGACGGTGTCGGTGGTGCCGGCGTGGAGGATGTCGTAGGGGGCGGCGTGGGACTGCGCGTAGTCGCGGTCCATGTAGGCCTCGACGCGGTACCGCCCGGCCTCGACGAACTCGAGGTTCCAGGTCTGCTGGTTGTCGGGGTTGGGGTCGCTCCAGGCGTGGGTCCACCACAGCGAGCCGCCCCAGCCGCCGTCGGTGGCGTGAAACCACGAATCGGACCCGCCGACGCGCACCGCGCACACCTCGGTGTCGTCCACGATCCGCCCCTCGGGCGGAATCGGCTCGCAGATCGGGCAGTCGCCGGGGCAGGTGGCGTGGGTCTCGCTGCCGGTGCAGCGGCCGTCGCCGCAGACCGGCGTGGCGTGGGTGAAGGCGGCGAGGGCGGCCAGGTCGCCGTTGAAGACGTCGCGGTCGACATCGCCCGAGATGCCCGGAACGCCGGGGGCGACATCGTACTGCCAGAACACCCAGTCGGACCAGGCGTCGGGGATGGTGGGGCAGGTGACGTCCCAGTGCGCGGCCCAGAGGATCAGGTCGTTGACGGCGGTGGAGTTGCAGACCGAGCCGCTCCAGAAGCCGATGCTGGTGTAGATCACCGGCTTGCGCCCGGTCACCGCCTCGACGCGGTCGGCCCAGGCCCGGATGCCGTTGGTGATGCCGGTGCAGCCGACGCCGTCGGTCTGTTCGACATCGATCATCGGGGGCAGGTCGCCGGGTTCGAGGGTGCCCATCACGGAGAGGAAGTGGTCGGCCTGGGCGCGACCGTCCATCGAGGGGCGGAAGTAGTGGTAGGCGCCGCGGGCGATGCCGACGCGCCGCGACTCGGACCAGTTGCGGGCGAACTGGTCGTCGACGTAGCCGGTGCCCTCGCTGGCCTTGAAGTAGGCGAACGCGATCCCGGAGGTGGCGATCTGGTCCCAGTTGACGGCGCCCTGCCAGTGGGAGATGTCGATCCCCTCGAGGGTCGGGCCGTCGGCGCAGACGCGCGCGGCGAAGGAGACCTCGCCGATCGTCACGCCGGGGTGTTCGACCGACCGGACGTCGTCCGAGCAGCCGGCCGGGGCGGCGAGCGCGACCAGCGCGGCGGGCAGCAGCGCCAGGCGGTTGCGGCATCCGTTCATCTTCAGACCTCCCTCCGTCTTCCGCGGGGACGGCGACCGAGCCCTTCCACGCGGTAGCGTGTACCGGCGGCGGGTCGGCGTCAACCGGTCCGGAAGGCGTCGAGCTTGCGGCGGTCGAGGGTGGCGGGACGGGCGCGGGTGCGGGCCCACTCGCGGAGCGCCTTGATCCGGTCCTCGTAGGTCGTGGCCAGCGGCACCGTCTCGGCGGCGGCGGCCAGCAGGTCGGCCTGTTCCAGCTCGCGGCCGGCGGAGAAGGCGGCGTAGAGCGCCGACAGCACGACCTGCTCCAGCTCGCTGCCGGAGAACCGGTCGGTCTTGCGCGCCAGGGCCTCGAGGTCGAACCTTGCGGGGTCGCGCCCGCGGGCCGCCAGGTGGATGCGGGCAATCTCCAGCCGCTCGTGCGCGTTCGGCAGGTCGAAGAAGAAGATCTCGTCGAAGCGTCCCTTGCGCGGCAGCTCGGGCGGCAGCGCCTCGACCTCGTTCGCGGTGGCGACGACGAACACCGGCTCGCGCTTCTCCTGGAGCCAGGTGACGAAGCCGCCGAGCAGGCGGCGGGCGCCCGCCGCCTCGGTGCCGAAGCCCTTTTCGATCTCATCGACCCACAGCACCACCGGCGCCATCGCTTCGGCGATGCGGGTCGCCTGGCGCAGCAGCGCCTCGGGGTAGGGGTGTCCGACGATCAGGCCGAGGTCGAGGCGGACTTCGGGGAGGCTCCAGAAGCGGGCGATGGCCTTGGCGGCGAGCGACTTGCCGCAACCCTGGACGCCCATCAGGAGCAGGCCGCGGGGCGGGGGGAGGCCGAAGTCGCGGGCGCCGCGGGAGAAGGCGAGGCGGCGTTCGTCGAGCCAGCGTTTGAGTTCGTCCAGGCCGCCGACGCGGTCCAGCGGCACCTCGTCGGCGACGATCTCCATCCCCTCGGCCCGGCCGAAGCGCCACCCCTTCTCGCGCAGGACGACCGCCGGGCCGGGGACGGCGCCGCCGGCGGTGCGGACCGCCTTGCGCACCACCCAGCGCGCCTCGGCCAACGTCAGGCCGCGCAGGGCGTCGCCCACCGCGGCGAGCGCGGCGGGGTCGGGGGCGAGTTTCAGGCCGGCGAGGGTCTCGGCGGCGACCGCGGCGAGCGCGGCGGGGTCGGGCAGCGGCAGCGAGAGCACGACCAGGTCGTGCTCCAGCTCGGGCGGGACGCGGAACAGCGGCGAGACGAGGATCAGCCGGCGGCCGGGCGGGGCGGCGGCGACGAAGGCGCGGATCCCGCGGGCCACGACGGGCTGGTCGAGGAACGGATGGACGTCGGCGAGCAGCAGCACCTGCGGGCCGGTCGCCTCGCGCAACGCGCGCAGCTCGGCCGTGATCGCCTCGGCCGGCGCGACGCCGGGGGCGTCGAGCACCGACCAGCTGCGGACGGGGACGCCGAGCTCGCCGGCGATGGCGGCGACGGCGGCGACGAGCCGCGACTCCTCGTGGGTCTCGCAGCAGACCACCGGACAGCCGGCATGGAGCACCTCGCGGACCGGACCGTCGAAGGCTTCGCCCACGTTCAGCGCTCCTCCGGGCCCTTCAGGGGCCCGCCCGTACGCAACGGACCGGATTCTCGCTCGTCTTCCCCCACCCGCTGACGAACCCATTGGAGAAGTTGCCGGTCCACGCGAAGGTCGGGTTGCCGGCGCTCGACGTCGAGGTCTTGAAATAGCCGGCGCTCGGCGTCCAGGGGAACACGTCGGTCCGGATTGCCGGGTTGATTCGGAGCGGGAAGATGATCGTCGCCATCTCGTGCGCGTCGGGCAGGCGCCAGTCGTCGAGCCCCTGCCAGATCAGGTTCTCGCAGTAGGCCAGCGCGGCCTGCCAATTGTAGGACGTCGCGCTCCCGGCGGTGCAGTCGTTGCCGCTTCGACCCGCCACGCACCCCTGCCAGACCAGACCCGTGACGCGATCCTCCACGACGGGCTGCGACGCCGGCGCCGGCGTTCGGCCGAACCGCGGCGCCGGGTAGTCCAGCTTCGGCTCGCTGCGCACGCACCGGGCTCGCATCGTAGCTGTCGTCGTCTTCCCGTAGCCGCCGATGCTGCCGTCGTTGAAGTTCACCACCACCGCCGAGTTCGACGTGCCGTCGGCGTAGGTGTCGCTGGTCCAGTAGTAGATGGTCGGAGTCGAGGGGAAGACGGCGACGTCGATCCGCGGGGCGAGGGTTCGCCCGAGATTGACGATCGAGTACAGCTCGCTCAGGCCGGGCAGCCGCCAGTCGTCGTAGCCGCCCCACGACAGCCCCTCGCAGTAGGCGAGCGCCTCCCCCCAGGCGGGGTTGGTGGGTGTGCCCGAGCAGGTGCTGCCGGTCATGCCGGCCGCACAACCCTGCCAGAACAGACCGGAGACGAGGTCGTGCACGACGGGCTCGGCGCCGCCCGACACCGACCACCGTTCGTTCGGGATGTGCATGGTGTCCCAGCCGTACTGCCAGTCCTGACCGCAGAACGGGGTCGCTCCGCAGTCGGTCGCTCCAGGACTCCCGGGGCAGTCGATCGACGTGCCGTTGTCATAGCACGAGCGCTGGTTCGTGTCGGGCATCCTCCAGAACGGTTCCGGGGCGTTGCAGCTCGAGGTGCCGCACCCCGGAGAGACGCAGGTCCCGTTCGAGCAGATGTCGTAGGCACGGTCCGAACTGTCGACGATCTCGCAGGGGGTGAAGTCGGGCCTACCGACGCAGTCGGGCACGGCGCAGATCCCCCACGCCTGGTTGCAGACCAGCCCGCCGGGAGTGCACTCGGACTCGGTCGTGCAGGGGTCGCCGACCACCGGCACCCCGCACCCCTCGTCGGTGACATCGTCGCAGTCGTCGTCGAGACCGTTGCAGACCTCGGCCGGAGGCGTGCAGACGCCGGACCAGCGGCACTCCTGGCACGCCTCGCTGCCCGAACTCGAGCAACTCGTGGCGCAGGGACGGGTCGCGGAACCCTCACAGTCCTCGACACCGCTCCGGACGAAACCGTCCCCGCAGCTCGCGTTGCGGCAGGTGTCCAGGCAGGCGTCGGTGTTGCTCGTGTTCGCGTCGTCGCACTCCTCGACGCCCGACCGGACGAAACCGTCTCCGCAGCTCGCGTTGCGGCAGGTGTCCAGGCAGGCGTCGGTGTTGCTCGTGTTCGCGTCGTCGCACTCCTCTCCCGCCTCCACCACGCCGTTGCCGCACACGGGCGGCGCGTCGCCTTCGACCTCCCCGTCGGCGCCGTCGTCGGACACCTCCAGGTCTGGTCCGAGGTCGGGGAGGTCCTCGGCGTCTGGTCCGAGGTCGGGGAGGTCCTCGGCGTCGGGTCCGACGTCGAGTTCGGCCCCGTGGTCCTCGACGTCTCCCGCCCCGTCGACCGGCTCGTCGCCGAACAGTGCCAGGCCGCACCCCGACCCCAGCGCGAGGGCGAAAACCGACAGACTCAACCGACCAGGCATGCGGATGCCACCCATGAGACTCCTCCCTTCCCACGACAGCGGAACCACGAATCTCGACGACGCGGAGCGGCCGCGCCGCTCGACGCACCCCGACGCATGTTTTCCATCTTATATTTGATGGCTTGCTGCCGGGCAAGATGTTGCCGGAATCCGGCGGGTCGTCCGTTTTGCCGAGGGGGTCGAGTGTGGCCGCAGGGCATCCGCGTCGACGACGGATGTCCGCGGTTTGCAGCGGGCGGGTTGCCGGGGGATGGGGTCCGAGAGCTGCGGCGACCTCGCCGTCGGACTTCCGGTCGAAGGCGTCGCCCGCGTTCAGCGCTCCTCCTGGACCGTCACGCGGACCACCTCCGGGAACGAGGTGATGCCGGCGGCGAGCTTGTGGACGGCGACCTCGCGCAGCGAGCGCATGCCGTCGTTGCGGGCCTGGCGCGCGATCGAGGCGGCGTCGGAGCGGTCGGCGACGAGCTTGCGGACGCCGTCGGTCATCTCCAGCACCTCGTAGATGCCGGTGCGGCCGAACAGGCCGGTGCCGCGGCAGCGCGGGCAGCCGGTGCCGCGCGCAACCTTGAGTTCCGGGGGGCGCCCGCCGCGCATCGGGATCTCGAGCAGCGCGACCTGGTCCGGCGTCAGCATCTCCTCGACCTTGCAGTTCTGGCACACCTTGCGGACCAGGCGCTGGGCGACGACGCCGGTGAGGGTCGAGTTGATCAGGTAGCGGTCGACGCCCAGTTCCATCAGGCGGGTGACGGTGGAGGGCGAGTCGTTGGTGTGGAGGGTGGAGAAGACGAGGTGGCCGGTCAGGGCGGCCTGGACGGCGTATTCGGCGGTCTCGGCGTCGCGGATCTCGCCGACCATGATGATGTCGGGGTCCTGGCGCAGGAAGGTGCGGAGCATCGTGGCGAAGGTGACATCGATCTTTGGCTGCACCGCCACCTGGTTGAACTCCTCGACGACCATCTCGATCGGGTCCTCGATCGTGACGATGTTGACCTCGGGCGTGCAGAGCGCGCGGAGCGAGGAGTAGAGGGTGGTGGTCTTGCCGGAGCCGGTGGGGCCGGTGACGAGGATCAGGCCGTTGGGGCGGGCGATGAAGCGCTGGTAGGCCTCGAGTTCCTCGGGGTACATGCCGAGGTCGGCGAGGTCGACGAGAATCTGTTCGGGGTCGAAGATGCGGATCACGACCTTCTCGCCGAAGGCGACGGGGAGCGTCGAGACGCGCATCTCGACCTCGCGGGTTTCGCCGCCGCCCGCGCCGCCGCCGGCGGCGGTCTTGATCCGGCCGTCCTGCGGCTTGCGGCGCTCGGCGACGTCCATCCGCGCCATCATCTTGAAGCGCGAGACGATCGCCGCGTGGACCACCTTCGGCACGCGGTACACCTCGTGCAGCACGCCGTCGATCCGCATCCGCACCACGCTCGCCTCGCGGCGCGGCTCGAGGTGGATGTCGCTGGCGCGGTTGTCGAACGCGTAGTGCAGCAGGTACTCGACGGCGTTGACGATGTGCCGGTCCGTGGCCTCGATCTCGTCGACCCGCTTGAGGCGGAAGTACTGTTCGAGGTTGCCGAGGTCGGGGCCGGCCTGGAACGGGGCGCCGCCCCGCACCTGCTCCTCCGCAGCGCTGACCGAGCGCTGGAAGCCGTAGACCTCGGTGATGATCTTCTGGATCGCCCGCCGGCTCGCCATCACCGCCTCGACCTTGCGCCCCGTGATCCGCTGCAACTCGTCGACCAGCGCCTCGTCCAGCGGGTCGGCCATGGCGATGCGGATCGTGCCATTGCCCGACTCGAGCGGCACGACGGAGTGGCGGCGGGCGAAGGGGCGGGAGACGGTCGATGTGATCAGGTCGGGGGACAGCTTGAGCGGGTCGATGTGGACGAACGGCAGACCCATCATCCGCGCCTGGACCTCGACCACGCGCTCCTCGTCGAGGTGGTCCGACGGGTCGGAGGCGAGCGGGAAGTGGAACGAGGCGATCAGCTCGGCGTCGGTCGGCTCGCGCACCTCCTCGCCCGGCAGGCGGGCGGCCAACCGCTGGCGCTGGAGGTGGGCGCGCTGGGCCGCGGCCTTCGCCGCGATTTCGTCGCGATGGGCGGGCTTGAGCAGTCCGAGGTCGACGAGCGCGGCGAGCAACTCGGCGAGCGTGGGGACGCGCGGGACGGCCGCGGGGTTCGTCGGTGGCGTCATCGCTCCTCCGCCGGAGACGGTCCGGTCCTGCGGCCGATCCTGGCCGACCGGCGCCCCAGCGTCAACCACCGGCTGCCGGCCGGGGGTTGCCAAGTCCGATTCGCGTGCTTACGAGGGGTGCCACGAAAGGGAGGTGTTCGATGCTCAGCCAGAAGATGCAGGATGCCCTCAACGCCCAGATCCAGGCCGAGGCCTATTCGGCCTGGTTGTACCTCGGGATGGCGGCCCACGCCGAACAGCTCAACCTCCGGGGGATGGCCCACTGGCTCCGGGTGCAGCACCAGGAAGAGCTGGGCCACGCCTACAAGCTGTTCGACTTCGTCCACGAACGGGGCGGGAAGGTTGCGCTCCGGACGCTCGAAGCGCCGCCGGCCGAGTACGGGACGCCGCTGCAGCTCTTCGAACAGGTGTACAAGCACGAACAGCACGTGACGAGCCTGATCCACAAGCTGTACGAGACGGCGGCGGCGGAGAAGGACCTGGCGACCCAGGTGTTCCTAAATTGGTTCGTCACGGAGCAGGTCGAGGAAGAGGCGAGCGCGCTGGAGATCGTCGAGAAGCTGAAGATGATCCCGGAGAAATCCGGCGCGATGTTCCAGCTCGACAAGGAACTGGGCAAGCGCGGCCAAGACTGACCGGGGTCCCCTACGGGCGGGTGTCGGTCGGATAGCGCGGAAGCGCCCACTCCGTCCAGATCGCGTCGTCGATCCCGCCCGCCGCGGTGATCCGGCGGTACAGGCGCGCCGCGGCGGTTTCCTCGCGCGGCAGCGCGGCGTCCTCGAAATCGACGCGGTACAGCCCGAAGCGCTGCCCGAACCCGTACGACCACTCGAAGTTGTCCGTCAGCGACCAGTGCAGGTAGCCGCGGAGATCGATCCCCTCGGCGAGGGCCGCGCCGACGGCGCGGAGGTGTTCGAGCAGGTAGAACGGGCGTTGGGTGTCGCCGGAATCGGCGCAGCCGTTCTCGGTGACGTACAGCGGCCGTCCCCAGCGCGCGTAGCGGCGCAGCGTGGCGAGGAAGCTGCCGGCATCGATCTCGCGCCCCATCTCGTTGTGCGGAAGCCGCGGGTCGTAGCGGGCGACATCGAGCAGCGGCAGGCCGTGGAGCGGCTCGATCGAGCGGAACGCGCCGGCCTCGGCGCGCCCCGGGCCGTAGTAGTTGACGCCGATCCAGTCCAGCGTGTCCGCCAGCTCGGGATACGTCCCCTCGGGCGGCGTGGTGTCGGCGTCGTCGAAGTCGCCGTCCATGTTGACGTCGAGGCGGCCGGAGGTCCAGGCCTCGGGGAAGACGTCGTTGACGATGTACTCGATGCGTTCCGCGGCGAAGACGTCGTCGGGGTCGGCCGGGTTCTTCGGCGGGAAGAGGCCGGCGACGGCGGCGTTGCCGACGAGCGCCGGGACGGTGTCGCCGTCGGCGTCGGCGAGGTCCAGCTCGCGGATCGTCGCCGCGGCGCGCGCGTGCCCGAAGATGAAGTGCATCCCCGCAAGCTGCGCGCCGTCCAGGTCCAGCAGGCCGCCCGGCGGATGCTCGCCCGAGAGGTAGCCGGCCGACATCACGGAGAACGGCTCGTTGAGCGGGATCCACTGGTCGACGTCGGCGGCCAACGCCGGCACCACGTGCCGCGCGAACCCCTCGAACGCGTCCTCGAAGGCGTCGTCCGCCGCCCGCAGCAGGTCCACGCTCCGCGCCCGCGACTGGACCCACGGCGGCACGACCCAGTGGTACAGGGTGACGAAGACTTGCAGACCGCGGGCGCGCGCGGCGCGGACGACGGCGACGTAGTGGTCGAGCGCCTCGTCGTCCCACACGCCGCGTTCGGGCTCGATCCGCGCCCACTCCACGCCGATGCGGATCGCGTTGTGGCCCAGCGACACGGCCCGGTCGAGGTCCTCCTCGTAGAGTTCCCAGAACCCGGCGCCGCGGCCCGAGGTCTGGTGATCGATGATGTGCAGGTCGTCCTCCCACTCGGACCAGTTGCTGGCCACGGTGCCGCCGTCCGGCGCCGCGCGCCCCTCGACCTGGTAGGCCGCCGACGCCGTGCCCCACAGGAAACCGTCGGGGAACCGGACATCGACCGGGCCGTCCGGCCACAGCGGAGCGTCGTCCGCCGCCGCATCCTCGCCGCCGCCGTCGTCGCCGTCGGCGTCGCCGCCGTCCCCGGCGTCGGGGGCGTCGGCGGCGGCGTCCGGGGCGGAGTCGTCGTCCGAACAGCCGGCGGCGAGGAGCGCCGGCAGGAGCAGGGCGAGCGGCAGGCGGGAATGGAACATGGGCACCTCCGCCGCTCATGCTATAGTCGCGCGGCCCGGCGGGGAAGGACGTCGTGCGAACGTCGGGGCCGGGGGAGGGGAAGACGGCGATGCGGAATCGAGCGTTCGCGGGGGAGGGAACGGGGCGCGACGGGACGTCCCGGCGCGCGGCCCTGCTCTTGGGGGCGGCCGTGGCCTGCGGGGCCGCGGCGCTGGTCGCCTGGCCGGCCGGCTGCGAGGACGACCCGAACGGGACGCCGACCCCCCCGCCGTGCGGCGTGGTCGACCCGGCGACGGGCGAGGTCCCGGCCTGCGGGCCGGGGTTGTTCTGCGACTGCGTGATGCACCAGTGCGCCGAGCCCGAGGCGACGTGCGCCACGGGATACCGCGTGGCGGAGTTCGGCGGGCTGTGCCTGTCGCCGGCCCAGGTCGCCCGGCTCGTCGCCTCCACCCCCGAGGACCACCCGGCGTGCCTCGAACCGGACGGCGGACCGGACGGCGACGCCGACGCGGACGCCGACGCGGATGCCGGGGCGGACGGCGACGCCGACGCGCGCGAGGATGTCGGGGAGCCGGACGACGCCGGGTCCGAGGACGGCGAGGCCGGCGGGCCGATCGAACTGGCGATCTTCTCGCGCGAGGAAATGTACGCCAGTCCGACGGACCGGCGGCGCATCTCGCGCGACTTCGGTTTTCCGGTGGTGCAGGACTACCAGCGCATCACGGTGCGGTTGCGGGTCCACACCGGCTGTCCGACGTTCTGCGACCCGCTGGCCCGCCTGGCGACCGTGCGGTTGGGCCTCGACGGGGGGGGGGAGGTCGAGCTGCTGCGGGCGGTCACGCCGTTCGGCGGCGACGCGGAGTGGACCGAGGACGTCACCGACCTCGCCCCGCTGCTCACCTGGATCCACCCGGTGAGCGTGACGCTCGACACCACCGAGGGCGGCTGGGAGGTCGACCTGTGGATGACGTTCGAGCCCGGCCCACCGCCCCGCGAGGTGCTGCGGGTGGTGCCGCTGTTCGATCACGCGAACTACCGGGTGCCGGCCGACGTCTCGCCGGTGCTGGTGCGGATGCCGGTGGGGGTCGCGGGGGCCGCGCTGCGCAGCCGTTTCACCGGTCACAGCACGACCGGGGAGGGGTGCGACGAGACCTGCGAGCGGACGGTGACGGTGTCGGTCGATGGCGCGCCACGGCTGGAACAGACGCCGTGGCGCACCGACTGCGCCTCGTTCGTCGCCGCCAACCCGCTCGGAGACCCCGCCGTCGTCTCCCGGGCCCGCTCCGGCTGGTGCCCGGGCGACCGGGTGCGCACCGTCGTCACCGACTTCACCCCGTGGCTCTCGGGGCTGGACCAGGTGTTCGACATGGAGATCCCGGAGATCGATCCGGCGACCGGGAACTGGCGCGTCAGCGCGGTGCTGGTGCTGTATCGGTGAGCGGGGCGGGACGGCCGGCGGGCGAAACGGGCCCGGCGGGGCCGAGGGGAGTGGGGGTGGAGGGGTCGGAGCAGGTCGGGATGACGACGCTCGGCGGGAGAGAGCACCGGAAGCGCCGCGGGGCGTCGACCGCGGGCGGCCGCCGGCGCGCGAACGGTCCTCCGGGGGCGGCGCGGTGGTGGGTTCCGGCCGTGCTGCTCGGCTGGTCCGCCGGGGCGACGGCGCAGGAGGCGCTGGCCGCGGCGGGATCGGTCGGGACGGAACGCGGGGCGCAGGCGGAGGGCGGGCCGGGCGGCCCGGTGGGCGACGGCGCGGCGGCGGGGCCGCGGGTGCCGGCGGCGGCGTACGACAGCGACGGGTTCAACGGGCCGGCCCACGAGGACTGGCTGCTCGGCAATCCGTTCCGGCTGGTGCCGCGGCCGCGGGACGAGACGCCGCCCCGGCTGCCGCGCGGCCGGCCGGTCGAGGGCGGGTTCGCCGGGCGGCGCCTGCTGCTGACGTTCGACGACGGACCGTTCCCGGAGACGACGCCGCGGCTGCTGGAGGTGCTGCGGCGCGAGCGGGTGCCGGCGGTGTTCTTCCTGCTCGGTGGCCGGGTCCAGGAGATCCCGCAGCGGCGCGAGGGGCGGCGCGTGGCGCGGAGGATCGTCCAGGACGGCCACGTCGTGGGGAACCACTCCTTCTCCCACCCCCACCTGACGCGGCTCGACCCGGCGGAGTGGCGGAACCAGATCGTGCGGGCCCAGGAGGCGATCCGTTCGGCCGTCGGCTACGCGCCGACGCTGTTCCGCCCGCCGTACGGGGACATCGACGGGTCGATCGACCGCTATCTCGAGTATCGGGGATACACGCGGGTGCAGTGGACGTACATCGCGGACGAGTTCCGGGGGCGGGCGCCGGAGCTGCTGGTGCGGGGGATCCTGGCGCAGATCCGGGAGCGCGAGCGGCAGGGGCGGAACGTGGGCGGCGTCGTCCTGCTCCACGATGCGCACCCAAGGTCGGTCGAATGCGTGGAGTTGCTGATCCGGCGCATCCGCGCCGAGAACTGCGCGCTGCTCGACGCCGGCGACGAGGACGTCTGGCGGTTCGTCGATGCCGGGTCGTTCTACCAGCCGATCGGGTCGCCCCGCGAGACGGCGGCACTCGACCGGTCGCGCGCCACCCCCGCCGAGGTGGCCGAGGCGCGGACGTGGTGCGAGGAACACCGCGACGAACTGAATTCGATCCGGGCGCTGGACCGCCTCGAGGTGGACATCGACGACGCGGGCTTCGGCCGCGTGCCGGGCGGGGGGACCTATCAGCCGGCCCCGGCCGATGGACCGTAGGCCGCGCGTGGGCAGGCCGGTTGCGGGTCAGCGGATCGGGGTGGCGAGCGAGACGCGGAACACCGCCTCGGCCTCGTCGAGCCGGTCGAGCGGGAACGAGACGCGGACGACGCGCTCGATGCGCAGCGTCAGGTCGGCCAGTTCCGGCGCCGCCGGGAGCAGGTCGAGGGCCTCGACGGGGAGGCGGAACGCGCCGTCGTCGAGCGGGTGGCAGATGAGGGAGCGGCGGCTGCCGTCGGCATCGATCCACGACAGGTTCAGCACCAGGTCGCTGAGGCGGTCGGTCCACGGGATCCATTCCAGGTCGAGTCGAGGTTCGGCGTCGAAGGTGCCGAAGAGGCCTTCGCGGGCCGTCAGGCCGTTGACGTGCAGGTCTTCCCAGGCGGGCGGCGCGTCCACCGAAACCCAGGGGGAGTGGTCGGAGCCGCCCCGGACGTCGTAGCGTCGTCCGGGGATGCAGGGCAGCGGCGACACGCCGCCGTAGGTCACGCCGCTCATCACGTCGAGGAGATCCGGGAAGGTGCGGACGGGCAGGGCGTATTCCGCGCCTCCGCCGCGGACGAGGATCGGGCCGACGTCGAGCAGTTCGATCTCGGCGCCGCGCGAGGCGGGGTCCACCGCCGGCCCCGCGGAACGGGCCCGCGTCGCGCACCCGTCGGCGGGCGGCAGTCCGTCGAGGTCGGCCAGCCCCAGCACCTCGCGGACCTCGGACTCCAACGGCTGCGGGTAGCGCACGAAGCGCGCCTCCACGAGGAAGCGCGGGCCCGACCCGGCCGTTCCGCCGGGCGCCTGGGGATCGACCGACTCCGCCGCGTGGAAGACGACGACGCCCAGCGTGCGCAGATCGCCGCGGGCGCCGTCCGCCCGTCCGGAAAGGCCCAGTTCGTCGCAGCCGGTCGCCAGGACCGTCAGCATCCCGAGCAGCGTCGCGGCGGCACGCTCCCAACGCACGAACCACAGTATAGCCAACGCTCCCCGGGTGCGGCAAGGAACGGGGCCGCGGCGGTGCGTCGCCGTCGCAAGACGAGCCGCTTCGGCGGCGTCGGGCGCGCGGCATCCCACGGTTGACGCCGGGGCGCGGGTCTGCCTATCTAGACGGCCGGCGGGGCGGTGCGGGAGAGCATGCGGGTCCTGTCGCTCCACGTCGTGCATCGGAAGGCCCTCCCGGGCGGCTACGCGGTCCTGCGGCTGGGCGGCGAACCGATCGAGGCGGAGCCCGGTCAGTTCGTAATGTTGCGTGGCGACTGGGGATTCTCGCCCTTTCTCCCCCGGCCGTTCTCGCTGGCGCTGGTCGAGGGGAACGAACTGACGTTGTTGGTGAAATCGGTCGGCGAGGGGTCGCGGCGGCTGGCCGCGGTGCAGCGCGGCGACACCCTGACGCTCCACGGGCCGCTCGGGACCGCCTTCCGGAAGCCGGAGCGGGGCGAGCGACTGCTGCTGGTGGGCGGGGGGGTCGGGATCGCGCCGCTGCTGTTTCTGGCGCGGGTGGCCAAGCCCTCGATCGGCGGAGGCCTGGCGGCGATCTACGGCGGCCGGACGAGGCGGGACCTGCCGATGGCGGCCGAACTGGCGGCGGCGGCGGAGAACGTGACTTTCGTCACCGAGGACGGCTCGGCGGGGGAGAAGGGGCTGGCCAGCGACGCGATGCGGGCGCTGCTGGCGCGGCCGGGGTTCGACCGGGTCGTGGCCTGCGGGCCGTGGCCGATGATGGCGGCTGCGGCGCGGCTCGCGGCGGAGAAGAAGGTGCCGTGCGAGGTATCGCTGGAGGCGATGATGGCCTGCGGCTACGGCATCTGCCTGGGTTGCGCCGTGCCGACCGTCGGCGGCGGATACCTCTACGCCTGCTCGGACGGTCCGGTGGTCGATGCCGGCCGCGTGGTCTGGGAAGCGGGCGACCTGGAGCCGGTGGCGAGCGCCAAGCCGTTGCCGGAGCGGCGCCGCGCCGGATCGCGGCGGGCGCGCCGGCCGGAGGGGGCGTCGTGAGCGGCGAGCGCCGGCTGGCGATCGGGTCGCTGGTGCTGCGCAACCCCGTGCTCACCGCCTCCGGCACCTGCGGCTACGGCCTCGAACTGGCCCGCTACTTCGATATCGCCGTGCTCGGCGGCATCTGCACCAAGGGCCTCTCGCTCGAGCCCCGCGCGGGCAACCCGCCGCCGCGGGTCTGCGAGACGCCCGCCGGGATGCTGAACTCGATCGGCCTGGCGAACGTCGGGGTCGAGGCGTTCCTGGCGGAGAAGCTGCCCAGGCTGCAGGCGGCCGGGGCGACCGTGATTGCCAACGTGCTGGGGACGACGCCGGCGGAGTTCGAACGGCTGGCCCGGAAACTCGACGGCCGGCCCGGCCTGCACGCGCTGGAACTGAACCTGTCGTGTCCCAACGTCCGGGAGGGCGGCCTGCGGCTCGGGACCGACCCGGGACGCGTGCGCGAGGCGGTCGCGGCGGCGCGGGGCGCGACCCGGCTGCCGCTGGTGGCCAAGCTGTCGCCGGAAACCGCCGACATCGGCGCGCTGGCGCGCGCCGCGGCCGAAGGCGGCGCCGACGCGGTGTCGGTGATGAACACGATCCGCGGCATGGCGATCGACGTGCGCACCCGCCGCCCGCGGCTCGGCAACGGGATCGGAGGCCTGTCGGGACCCGCCATCCGGCCGCTCGCCGTCCGTCTCGTGTTCGAGGCCTCCCGCGCCGTCCCGATCCCGGTGATCGGGGTCGGCGGGGTCGCACGCTGGGAAGACGCCGTGGAGCTGATGCTCGCCGGCGCCACCGCCGTGCAGGTCGGCAGCGCCTCGTTCGTCAACCCCCGCGCCCCGCTCGACGTGCTCGTCGGACTCGACGCGTACTGCAAGGAACAACAGATCGCCTACGCCGACCTCGTCGGCGCCGTCTGCCTCGACTGACGGCGCGGGCGGCCCGCGGCGCGGGTCGAAGGCGCGGCGGGGCGGCGGAGCCCGTCGGCGGGTCACGCGCCGAGGCGGTTGGAGAGCGCCAGGAACAGGAAGGCGAGGAACACCGCGAGCGAGAGGCCCGCGGCGACGGCCAGGGGCGCGAGCGCCCGCGGGCCGACGCGGCGGGCGAGCCGTGGGGAGGCGAGGAAGGCGGCGACGGTGGCGCCGGCCGTCAGGACCCGCAGCACCCACGGGAACGTCGCGCCCCCGACCCATCCGGTGCGCTCGAGGAGCCACGAGGCGCCGAGGGCCAGGACGAAGGTCCAGAAGGTGGCCAGGCCGACGACGAGCCGCGCACCCCAGACGGCGGCGTCCGTCTCCGGCCGCTGCCGCGCGCTCACGACGACCCCTCCTCCCCGCGTTCCCAGGGGGTGAGGCCCGAGGCGATGCTCCGCCGCACGTCCGCGATCAACTCCTCCCGCCGCTCGAAGCCGTACCCCTTCGGATCGATCGGCTCGTGGATCCGGATCCGGACGCGGCCGGGGAGGAGCTGGAAGGTGCGGCCCGGGAGCACGTGCCGGGTGCCGGAGATCGAGACGGGCAGGATCGGGAGGCCCAGGTCGAGGGCCATCATGAAGCCGCCCTTCTTGAACTCGCGCATCCGGCCGTCGCGGCTGCGCGTGCCCTCCGGGAAGAACATCACCGAGATGCCGCCGTCGAGGAGCGGCCGCGCGCGCTTGAGGCTCTCGATCGACTTCTCGCGGCTGGAACGGTCGATGAAGATGTGTCCGCCGGCCGCGCAGTACCAGCCGAGCCCCGGGACCTTGCGCAACTCCTCCTTGATCACCCAGCGGAACTGGCGCCCCCAGTGGCCGTAGAAGGCGAGGATGTCGAAGTGGCTCTGGTGGTTGCTGAGGATGATATAGGACTGCCCCTTCTTCGCGTGCTCGCGGCCTTCGACGGTGACCCAGACCGGGTTGACGCGGCAGAGCAGCCAGGCCCAGACGGTGCCGAAATGGAAGGCCACGCGCGGGGCGAAGGCGGCGACGACCACGGCGAGCGAGCCCAGCACCAGCGTGGTGACGGCGAGGAACGGGATGAACACCAGCCAGGTGTAGGGGGCGTACAGCCGGCGCAGGATGCGCCGCCTCCGCTCGCCGGGCTCCTCCGCGCGCGTGGCCTCAGCGTCGGGCACGCCGCCGCCCCTCCTCGTGGAGCCGGGGATTGAGCGCGCCGGCGATGTCGCCGAACCGCGTCTTCCTGGCCCGGGCCTTCTTCCGCATCAGCTCCGCGTGCTCCCGCTCGCCGACGAACGCCACGATGCGGCAGATGCACGATTCACCGTCCACCAGTCTCCAGGGGAAGCAACCGATCACCGCGCGCCGGTTGAGCAGCAGATCGATGTCCCCGCCGAGACACTCGGCGTGGACGATCCCGTGGTCGAACAGCTCGAGGTGCATCAGCTGGTACTTGGAATCGTCGAAGACCTGGTCGAGCGACCGGCGGTAGCGCCGCTGGAAGTGCGCCTCGGCCTCCTTGGCCTGGCGCGGCATCCACTGGCGGATGATCGTGTTCATCGGGTGGTCGGCCGACCCGTAATCGACGCCGATCCAGCGGAGCTGCTTGCGCCGGCACCACAGGGCGAACTCGCGGTCCGGCCCCGGGTGCTTGACCATGTAGCGCACCTCGTCCGCCGTCGGCTGGTCCCAGCCGTAATGGTGGTACCCGGTGTGGAGGATCAGGATGTCGCCCTTCTTCACCTGCACCCGCTCTTCGATCATCCGCGAGGTGTAGACGTCGTAGTCGCCAGCGGCGTCCGAAAGATCGACGATCACCCCCTCGTGCATCAGGTAGTCGAGCGGCAGGGCGGCGATGTCGCGGCCCGGGGTGTGGAAGTGGATCTCGCCGTCGAGATGGGTGCCGACGTGGTTCGAGTGGGTGAGGAGTTGGCCGTTGGCGCCGTTGGGAGCGAGCCGCTTGAAGTACTTGATCTGGAGCGGCTCGTAGGTCGGCCAGGCGGGGGTTCCGATGCCCAGCGGAATCGACAGTTCGATCGGCAGCATGCGCTCCTCCTTCCGACTCACGGCTGGGAAAAACGCTCCCGCGCGTGCGCGTGGAGCGCCTCCAGCGCCTGATGAAAACACGTCCAGGGGGGCGAGACCAGCCCGGCGCCGACCTGGCCGACGCCGGGGTCCTTGTGCGCGATGCCGGTGTTGATCACCGGCAGCAGGTTCAGCTCCTCGACGCGCCGGACGTCGATCCCGGTCGGCGTGCCGGCGAAGTCGAGCGCCGGGATGGCCCAGGCGGGATTGGAGCCGAGGGTGATGCGGCGCATCCGGCGCGTGGTCGCCAGCGCCTCCTCGGCCGAGCCGCCGACGAACTGGACGATCGCGGGCGCGGCGGACATCGCGAACCCGCCGAAGCCCGCGGTTTCGGTGATCGCCGAGTCGCCGAGGTCCGGGTTGGCGTCCCGCTCGCCGAAACCGGGGAAGTACAACCCGCGCACCGGCTGCGCGGGTCCGGTGAACCACCGGCCGGGCAGCGCGGCGAACTGGATCCCGAAGTCGGTCCCGTTGCGCGCCATCACCGTGACCAGCGAGGCCAGCGGCACGCCCTCCGCGGCCTGCAGCATGCACTTGGCCATCGGCATCGTCAGGTTGAGGAAGAAGTGGTCGTTGGCATCGATGAACGACAGCACCCTGGCGATCGCCTCGCGCTCCCGCGGCAGGCGGGCCAGGGCGGGAGCGAGTTGCCGGAACAGCAGCGAGGTCCCGGCGCGGTTCCGGTTGTGCCCCTCGTCGCCCATCTGCAGCGCCTGGGCGACGAGCAGCTTCAGGTCGATCGGCCCGCGCGCCGCGAGCGCCTCGCCGAGCGCCGGGGCGAGTTCGGCGGCCATCCAGCGCAGGCGTTCCAAAACCTCCGGCGCGTACGCGCCGTACCGCAGCACCCTGCCCAGGCCCTCGTTCAGCGTGCAGAACGTGCGGGCCCCGCGGCGCGGGCCGTCCGCCCGGTCCTCGACGATCCAGACCGGCATCGAAGGAGTGAGCAGGCCGGCCATCGGGCCGACCGCGTCGTGGTGGTGGCACGGTTCGAAGCGCACGGCGCCGGCGGCCGCCAGCGTCTCGGCCTGTTCCGGCGTGCCGGCCAGCCCTTCGAGCAGCAGGCCGCCGATCACGGCGCCGCGCAGCGGGCCGGACATCCGGTCCCACTCGAGCGGCGGGCCGGCGTGGAGGAACAGCCCGTCCCGCATCCCGGGCACCACGTCGCGCGCGACGCCGACGCCGACCAGGTGGGGCCGGCTGGCCAGCACCCGGCCGAGCGCCTCGGTGTTGGCGCGGTCGATCGCGGCGCCGAGGGCGCCGCCGGTCAGGCGGCGCAGCATGCGGATCCGGTTCGGGTCGCCGCCGCAGGGCGGGGCGAAGTCGAGCCGTTCCACGGGCGCGCCGGCCGCCTCGGCCCCCCGGATCACCTCGTCGATCCCGGCGTGGAGCACGTCCAGCGGGCCGCGCAGCAGGGCGCGGGCGGCGTCGTTCGTCATGACCGGCCTCCGGTCCCGTGCGCGGCGAGCAGCGCGGCGGCCACCGCGGCGGCCCGCGCCCCCGACGGCTCGACGTGGATCTCCGCCTCGCGCAGCGTCCGGCGCTGCCGGTCCAGGTCCTGCGGGTCGGCCGCCGTGCCGGTCAGCGAGGCGACGACGATCGGCGGCTTCCCGGCCCGGGCCTTTCGGGCCTCCCCCACCGCCGCGGCCAGTTCGGCCGCCGGGTCGAGGTGCGCGCCGTCGCCGAGCACGACGTCGAGCAGCAGGAGGCCGACGGACGCATCGGCGCCGACGGCGCGGAGCAGGTCGCAGCGCATCGCCGGATCGACCATCGGATGCGGCCGGCCGACGGTGTAGGCGTCGTCGCCGACATCGACGACCAGGTGGCCTTCGTCCGGAAGCGGGCGGCCGGGCCGGAGCGGCTCCGCCGGCGTCGTCACCGCGATCCCGGCGCGCTCGAACGCCACGCTGGCCTCGGCGGCGAGCGATCCGCCGCCGAACAGGCCGACGGCGCGGCCGCGCACCGGGCCATGGCGGGCGGCGAGCCTCCCGGCGGCCTCGGCGGCCGGGCCGGCGAGGTCGAGCGGCTCGGGCGTCCGGCCGCGGGCGAGCGCCACGGCCCAGGCGGCGGCCTCGTCGAGCGACCCGGCGTAGCGCACCCCGTCCCGGACGCCGGACCCGGCGGCGCCGAGCCAGCGGACGACGACCGGCCGTCCCAGGTTCCGCAGGACGTCGTGAAGGCCTGTGGCGACTTCGGCGGCCGGATGCTTGGCGGCGACGACGATCACCTTCGTTTCGGGATCGCCGGCGAGCAGCCGCACGCCGAACTCGGTCATCCGGCCGCCGACGGCGGCGGACAGGTCGCGGCCGCCGGTGCCGATCGCCTGCGAGATCCCCTCGCCGCCAGCCGCGACGAGGCACGCGATCTCCTGCACGCCGGTGCCGGAGGCGCCGACGATGCCGATCGCCCCGCGCGGAACCCGGTTGGCGAACCCGAGGCCCACGCCGGCGATGATCGCCGTGCCGCAGTCGGGGCCCATCACCAGCAGGCCCAGTTCCTCCGCGCGCCGCTTGAGGGCGACCTCGTCTTCGAGCGGCACGTTGTCGGAGAACAGGAAGACGTGGCGGCCGGCATCGAGCGCCTGGTGGGCGAGGTAGGCGGCGTAGGGGCCGGGGACCGCGATCGACACCAGGTTGAGCGACGCGCGCTCGGCGAGCGCCTCGCGGACCGAGCCGGGACGGACGCGGGCGGCGGCGCCGGTCGCGGCGGGAGCGCGGTGGAGCCACTCGAGCGCCTCGCGCTCGGCGGCGTCGAGTTGTTCGACCGTTCCGGCGCGCAGGGCGACGACGATGTCCAGCGGGCCGGCGTCGGCGAAGCTCTCCGGCGGGAAGCCGGCGTCCTCGAGCAGCCGGCGGTTCATCTCGGTCGCCATCAGCACGACGGCCTCGGCGAGGCCCGGGAGGGCGGCGACGCGGCGTCCGAGGCGCATCAGGAACGCCGAGTCGCGGTAGCTGTTCCTGCGGACCAGGATCCGTTCGGCCATGCCTCGCCTCCGTCCGGCGCGCGCCGGGGCCCCGCCGTCGAGAGGTCCGAGCCTAGCGGTGTCGGTGGTGTCGTGCAACCGGCCGGGTCGCCCCCGGATCCCGCCGTAGCCAGGTTGCCGCGTGGTCGTCGTCGTAGACGTGGTCGTGGTCGGCGACATCGAACGGTCACCCGGATGGCGACCCCGGTCCATGCCCCGACCACGACGACGACCACGACGACGTCGAAATCGGCCGGCGGTCGAAATCGCTACGGCGGAGTTGGGGGCGATGACGGCGGATTGTGCGGCGGGGTCGCGATGAGGTAAGAATGCCGGCCGGACGGACAATGGTAGATGGGGCCGCTGGAAGGAGGGCCTGAGATGCGACAACAGACATCTGCACGAAGCGGAATCGTCCCGTGCGCGCTGCTGCTCGCGGCGCTGGCGTTCGGCGCGACCGCGCCCGCCCGCGCCTCCGACATCGGTTCCGGCCGCCCGTTCGGCCTGGGGATCATCCTGGGCGACCCGACGGGCATTTCCGGGAAGTGGTACATCAGCTCCGAACACGCGATCGATTTCGGGGTGGGCGCCGGCTGGATGGGCGGGCACTCGCTGCACATCCACGCCGACTACCTGTTCCACTTCATGCTGGTGAACCACTCGGCCTTCGACCTCCCGCTGTACCTCGGGGTGGGGCCGACGTTCGCGTTCTGGTACGGCGATTACCACGATCGCTACTGGGGTCCGGGAGACTACTGGGGCGACGACCGGTTCGGCCTCGGCGTCCGCGTCCCGTTCGGCATCTCGTTCCAGTTCAACGCCGTGCCCCTCGACCTGTTCCTCGAGGTCGCCCCCGCGCTCGCGCTGTTGCCGGGCATCGGCTTCTTCGTCGAGGGTGGCCTCGGCCTGCGGTTCTGGTTCTGACGGCAGTTCCGTCCGTTCACCGGTTCGACCGCCCGTCCGACGCGGCGGTCCAGGGGGTGCGGAGCAGGACGGCGAGGGCGCCGGCGAGCATGTCGGCGCCGGAGTGGGCGCCGACGTCGGCCAGGGCGGTCATCGCCGCCGCGATGTCCGTCGCGTCGCGCCCCGGCTCGCGCCAGCAGTCGATGAGCGCCAAGAGCGGCTCGGGGAACGACCCGCGCGCGGCGTGGGCCAGCATCTCGCGGCCCACCGGGCTGGTGACGTCGGCCGGCAAACGATGCAGCGCGGCGAGGAAGGCGTCGCAGGCAGCCGAAGGGATGCGTCCGGCGCCGGCGAGGACCGTTCCGGCGGCGGCGAGTCCGACGAGCAGATCGTCTCCGGTCGGGGTGGAGCCCGGCCCGAGCCCGGCCAGCGCGCGCACCCGCCGATCCCAGGCGGCGGGGTCGCCGGCGTCGCGGCACAGCGCGTCGGACAGCGCGCGCAGCGCGGCGGCGGCGCGCCGCAGCGCGGCCGCCTCGATCCCGGCCTCGTGGACCGGGTCGAGGCCCAGCAGGGCGCGGGTGCGTTGCGGCAGCGGCAGCGGCGCCCACCGCACCGCGGGGCCCTCGAGGTCGTCCGGTCCCCGCGGCGGGGCGAGCCGCAGCGAGACGCCGTCGCCTTCCAGCCGCACCGTGCGCGGGGTCCCGGTCGCCGCGTCGCCGAGCCGCAGGGTCCGGCCGTCGAGCCGCGCCGGCTCGCCGGGCCGCGGGGCGAGTTCGCTCCAGGGGAGGGCGATGCCGCCGGGCACCAGCGGGCGCTCCTCGGCCAGCAGCGTGAGCCGCCAGTCGTCCGCCGCGTCCGGCTCGAGCAGCGCGGCGCGGCGGAAGACGGCGGCGACGCGGCCCGTCCACGGAAGCGACCGTTCGACCAGCGCCCGGTCGAAGCGGCGGCCGGCGACGGCGGCGGTCACGGCGCCGGCTCGTCCTCCGCCTTGGCCCGCAGCGCGGCGAGCACCTTCTCGGCGGTGATCGGCAGGCTGGTGATGCGGACGCCGCAGGCGTCGTACAGCGCGTCGGCGATCGCGGCCGGCGTCGGGATCATCGTGTGCTCGCCGATCCCGCGCGCCCCGAGCGGCCCGTCGGCCTGCGGCGTCTCGACGAAGTGCGCCTCGAGCCGCGACGGGACGTCCTCGGCGGTCGGGATCTTGTAGTCGGTGAGCGACGCGTTGCGGATGCGACCGGTGGCGCGGTCGAGCAGCAGTTCCTCCATCACGCCGGTGCCGAGGCCCTGGACCATCCCGCCGTAGGTCTGGCCGCGGATCAGGGCCGGATGGACCACCTTGCCGACGTCGTAGCACCCGACGATCCGCTCGACGGTGAACCGGCCGGTCTCGGGATCGACCCGCAGCTCGACGCCCTGGCAGCCGAAGGTCCACTTGGCGACCGGCTTGGGGCTCTGGCTCGTCTCCGGGTCGAGGAAGATCAGCCCTTCGGGGACGAAGCCGGCGGCGGCGGCGACGGGGCCGCCGATCGCGTGCCCGTCGTCGAACTGGTAGCCCATCGCGAGGCGCGCGAGCGGCAGGGAACGGCCGGTTTCGGGGTCGAGGACGCGACCGTCGGCGAGGCGCAGGCGGGCGGCCGGGGCGTCGAAGGCCCGCGCCGCCATCGCCAGGAGCTGCTGCTTGCAACTCTCGGCGGCGCGGAGCACGGCGTTGCCCGTGGCCCAGGTCTGGCGGCTGGCGACGGTCTGCCAGTCGTACGGCGAGAGGTCGGTGTCGGGCAGGCCGCGCACGCGAACCTGGTCGAAGGGCAGGTCGAGCGCCTCGGCGGCGAACTGCGCGGCGACCGTCCTGAGCCCCTGGCCGTAATCGATGCCCGAGATCAGCACCTCGAGCATCCCGTCCTCGCAGAACTTGAGCACCACGGACGAGGCGGCGTCGTTCGGCATGGCCGGGGCCTTCACGGCGCAGGCCAGACCGCGCCCGCGGTACGGTTCCCGGCGTCCGTCGCCCCAGCCGAGCTCCTCGGCCACCTTGCGGATGCACCGATCGACGCGGCCGGCATGCTCGTCGAGCACCTGGCCGGTGACGGTCGATTTGCCCGGCCCGAGGCAGTTGCGGAGGCGGAACTCGACCGGGTCGAGGCCCAGCTCGAGCGCCACCATCGTCATCTGCTGCTCCAGCGCCCAGTGGATCTCCTGCATGCCGAAGCCGCGGTAGGCGGAGCCGACGGGGCGGTTGGTGTAGACGCCGATCGAGTCGCCCCACACGTTCGGGAACTCGTAGGCGCCCCCGCAGGTGTAGCCGGCGGCGCGGACGACGTTGACGCCGTAGCCGCCGTAGCCGCCGCAGTTCCAGAGGTACTGGAGCTTCTGCGCCAGGACCTTGCCGTCGCGATCGACGCCCGTGACCAGCCTCGCCTCCAGGCCCTGGCGGACGACGACGGCGTAGAACTCCTCGCTGCGGTCGACCATCACGCGGACCCAGCGTCCGCGCGCCTTCATCGCCAGCGCCGCGGCGATCGGCTCGAGGTTGATGCCGGCCTTGCCGCCGAAGCCGCCGCCGACGTGCGGCACGACGACGCGCACGTCGCCGTGCGGCATCCGGAAGCAGGCGCAGAGCAGGTGGCGGACGGTGAAGGGGCTCTGGGCCGAGGTCCAGACCTCGAGCTTGCCGGCGCCGTCCATCCGCGCCACGGAGACGTGCGGTTCCAGCGGCACGTGCTGCACCTGCGGGACGGAGAACCGGTGCTCGATCGCGTGCGCGCAGCGCCGCAGCGCCGCCTCGTAGTCGCCCTTGCGCACCTTGAGGTGGTTGCAGACGTTCGTCCCGGCTCGCGGCGTGATCCACGGGACGCACTCGTAGCGGCCCAACTCGGGATGAACCAGCGGCGCGTCCGGCGCCAGCCCCTCGGCGACGTCGAAGACCGGCCGCAGCGGTTCGTACTCGACCTCCACGCGCGCCGCGGCCTCGCGCGCCGCCTCGGGGGTCTCGGCGGCGACGGCGGCGACCGGGTCGCCGACGTAGCGGACCCGGTCGGTGGCGAAGACGGTCTGGTCCTTGAGGTAGATGCCGACGTGGAACGGGAAGTCCCGGCCCGCGGCGACGGCGCGGACGCCGGGGACGCGCGCCGCCGCCTCCAACCGGACGTCGCGGACCAGGGCGTGGGGGTGGGGCGAGCGGACCACGGCGGCGTGGAGCATCCGCGGGAACTTGAGGTCGGCGGTGTAGCGCGCGGCGCCGGTGACCTTCTCCAGGCCGTCGACCCGCGGCACGTCGGTCCCGACCCAGCGCGCGGCGCGGCCGCTCATCGGACGAACTCCTTCCCCGCGGCGCCGCGCAGCTCGGCGGCCGCCTCGCGGACTGCGTCGAGGATCTGGCGGTAGCCGGTGCAGCGGCACAGGTTGCCCGACAGCGCGCGTCGCACCTCGTCCTCCGTGGGGTCCGGATTCTCGGCCAGCAGCCCGGCGGCAGTGAGGATCATCCCGGGCGTGCAGAACCCGCACTGCAACGCGTGGTGCCGGAGGAAGGCCCGCTGGAGCGGATGCAGCACGCCGTCCCGGGCGAGACCCTCGATGGTGGTGATCTCGCGGCCGTCGGCCTCGACGGCGAGCATCAGGCAGGAGTTGATCGGCTTGCCGTCGACGAGCACGACGCAGGCGCCGCATTCGCCCTCGTTGCATCCCTCCTTGGCGCCGGTCAGGTCGAGGTCGTCGCGGAGAAAGGCGAGCAGCGAGCGGCGGGGGTCGACCTGCGCGGTTTCGAGCACGCCGTTGACGCGGACGGTGATCCGGTGGGTCATGCGCTTCCCTCACTCCCGGCCCAGGGCCCGGGCGGCGCGGGCGACGAGCACGCCGACCATTTCGCGGCGGTAGGCGGCGGACCCGCGGACGTCATCGATCGGCCGGCAGGCGGCGCGGGCCGCCTCGGCCGCCTCCCGCACCGCCGCCTCGTCCGGTCCGCGCCGGTCCAGCGGCGCCTCGGCGTCGGGGACCCGCAGCGGGGTCGGGGCGACGGCGGTGAGCACCACGCGGTGCGTTCCGTCGCTCCCCGCCGCGCGACGGCCGACCAGCACGCCGACGGTGGCGAGATCGACGCCCCGGCGGCGCGCGAGCCGCTGGAACGAGCCGCGGCACCCGGCGGCGGCGGCCGGCAGGACGACGGCGGTGAGCAGCGCGCCGGCGGGCAGCGCGGTCGCGCCCGGGCCCAGGAAGAAGCCGGCGATCGGGAGCGCCATCTCCCCGTCCGGGCCCGTCGCGCGCACCTCGGCGTCCAGCGCCAGCAGCGCGGCGGCGGTGTCGGCGGCGGGCGAGGCGTTGCAGATGTTGCCGGCCATCGTGGCCCGGTGGCGCAGCGGGTACGACCCCACGGCCAGGCAACACTCGGCCAGCAGCGGGTAGCGCTCGCGGACGGCCGGATGCACGGCGATCGCCGCCAGCGGCGCGCCGGCGCCGACGGACAGCGCCCCGTCCCCACGCTCGACGATCGCCGACAACTCGGGGATCCGCTTGACATCGATCAACCGGGAGGGCGACCGCCGGCCGAGGCGCATCTGGGGCAGCAGATCGGTGCCGCCGGCGAGGTAGTGTGCGCCGGGCCGCTCGGCCCACAGCGCCACCGCCTCGGCCGTCGTGCGCGCCGACCGGAATTCGAATGGCTGTCCGTCCATCGCGTCGCTCCTTCCGCCGGCAACCAGCCCTTCCTAGCAGACGGCGCGCGCGCTGCCAACCGGGCCGAGAGCGGCGGGCGAACCCCATGCCCTACCTCGACTGTGCAGGATCGGTTGTCCGCCGGGGCCCATGGTCCAAGCCGCCGACATGATTTCCGATCGTAGGGGCGCCACGTAGCCGGCCCGAAGGGCCGGCGAGTGCGCCCCTACTACGCGCGGCGCCGGAAGCGGGGTAGGATGGCAAACGTGGCGGACGGGGGACCCACCCTGGTCGAGACGGCGGCGGCGCTGCGGGCGGGGACGCTGCGCGCCGCGGACGCGGTCGCCGAAGCGCTCGACGCCGCGCGCGCTGCGGAGTGGTTGAACGCGTTCGTGATGCTCCACCCGGAACGCGCGGCGGAAGAGGCGGAGCGGATCGATGCCGCGCGCGCCGCCGGAACCGACCCGGGACCGCTCGGCGGCGTGCCGGTCGCGATCAAGGACAATATCGACGAGGCGGGGGTGGTCGGCTCGGCCGGCTGCGCCGCGTACCTCGACCGCGTCCCCGACGCGGACGCCACGGTGGTGACGCGGTTGCGCCGGGCGGGCGCGATCGTGATCGGGCGCACGAACATGCACGAACTGGCCGACGGGGTCACCTCGGAGAATCCGCACTACGGCCCGGTGCACAATCCGCACCGGCGCGGCTTTCACCCGGGGGGTTCGAGCGGCGGGTCGGCGGCGGCGGTGGCCGCCGGCATCGTCCCCGCGGCGCTCGGCACCGACACCGGCGGTTCCGTCCGCATCCCGGCCGCGCTGTGCGGGGTGGTCGGCTTCAAGCCGACCCTGTTGCGGATCCCGACCGACGGGATCGTTCCGCTGTCGACCACGCTCGACCACGCCGGCGTGCTCGCCCGGACCGTGCGGGACGCGGCGCAAATGGCGGCCGTGCTGACCGAGGGCGCGATCGCCGTGCCGCCCGAGGCATGGTCGGTCCCGCAGACCGGCCTGCGCGCCGGCGTCCTCGACTTCGGCTTCCCGCCGGATCCGGGTGTCGCCGGGCGCTTCGCCGAGGCGTTGCGGGTGCTGGAGCGGCTCGGCTGGGCCGTGACGCCGGTCGAACCCGGGGCCGTGCCGCTCCTCGGCGCGGCGACCGGGGTGTTGTCGGCGATCTACGCGCCGGAGATGGGCCGCCGGCACGAGGCGCGGTTGCGGGAGCGGCCCGCGGACTTCTCGCCGGACGTGCGCGCGGACCTCGAACGCGGTCTCGCGCAACCGAACGGACGCTATCTCGAGGCGCTCGGACGCCGCGCCGATCTGATGGGCCAGCTCGACCAGGCGATGGAGGAGCTGGATCTGCTGGTCTCTCCGGCGACGCCGCACCCGGCGCGGCCGTTCGGCTCGCCGGGGTCCCACACCTACCTGCGCTACACGTGTCCGTTCAATCTGACGGGTCAGCCGGCGATTTCGGTGCCGATGGGAGACGTGGACGGCCTGCCGGTCGGATTGCAGCTCGCCGGCCGGCGGAACATGGACGCGCTCGTGCTGCGCGCGGCGGCGGCGTTCGAGGACGCGCTCCGCGGCGCCGCGGAGGGGCGGACGGCGGGGTGAGCGGCGAAGGAGGTGCCGATGCGGGGGTGGATTGCGGCCGGTTGGCTGGTGCTCGCGGTCGCCGGGTGCGGCGACGACGCGCCGGCGGGGCGTTGCGGCGACGGGGCCTGCAACGGCGGCGAACGGTGCGACACGTGCGCCGCGGACTGCGGCGCCTGTCCCGCGCCGGTATGCGGCGACGGCGCCTGCAACGGGACGGAGGGGTGCTGGAGCTGTCCCGCGGACTGCGGCGCCTGTCCCGACCCGGTGTGCGGGGACGGCGCCTGCGAGAACCCCGAGAACTGCCGGACCTGCGTTGCGGACTGCGGAACCTGTCCGGCGGTCTGCGCCGACGGCGTCTGCGACCCGGGGGAGGACTGCGCGAACTGCGCAGAGGACTGCGGGCCCTGCCCGCGCTGCGGCAACGGCGTCTGCGACGGCGACGACGACTGCACGAGCTGCCCCGTCGACTGCGGCTCCTGCCCGCCGGTCTCGTGCGGCGACGGCGCCTGCACCGGCACGGAGGACTGCCGCAATTGTCCCGGCGACTGCGGCGTCTGCGCGGGTCTCGGCCAGGGGATCCGCCGCATCGTCTCCGTCGAGCGCGTCGCGCAGCTCACCGGCCAGCCGTCGCTCAACAACACCGGCGCCGTCAACGTCTACGGCGCCGACCTCGGCAGCATGTTCGTCCACGGCGACGACCGGCTGTACTTCCTGTTCGGCGACACGTTCGGGCCTCCCGGCACGCCCGTCGGCTCCGGCGACTGGCGCTCCAACACCATGGCCTGGTCCGCCGACCTCGACCCGCGCGACGGCGTCTCGTTCGACGGCTGGATCACCGACGGCGCGGGACGCGCGCGGGCGCTCGTGGAGGGCGACCACGACCCGAACGACGGCACGGGCGAGGTGACCAAGATCCCGACCTGCGGCTGGAGCGACGGCTCGCGGATGTACCTGTGGTTCATGTCGGTGCGCCGCTGGGGCGACCCGGGACGGTGGGACGCCAACTTCGCCGAGATCGCGACGTCGGACGACGACGGGGCGACCTGGGTGCGCTCGGGCGCGCGGTGGCCCGCGACGAGCAACTTCATCCAGGTCGCGACGGTGGAGCACGGCGGCCGGCGGTGGTTCTTCGGCATCCCGGCCGGACGCTTCGGGGGCGTGAAGGCGGCGCGGGTCGACCCGGCCCGGGTGCTCGAGCCCGGCGCCTACGAGTACGAGGCGCATGGAACGTGGGTCGGCGACGAGGCGGCGGCGGCCGAGGTGGTGCCGGGGCCGGTGGGCGAGCTGTCGGTGCTGTGGGACGGGTACGTCGGCCGGTGGCTGATGACGTACCTCGACGAGTCGGCGGGACGGATCGAATTGCGCGAGGCGCCGGACCCGGCGGGGCCGTGGGGCGAGCCGTGGGAGCTGGTGTCGAGCGCCGACTACCCCGGCCTCTACGGCGCGTTCCTCTCGCCGCGGCTCCAGGAGGACTACGGCCGCGTGGTCTACTTCGTGATGTCCCAGTGGGGCCCCCGGGTTTCGGCAACCAAGGGAAGCCGCCGGAAGCACTCGTGCTCTTCGACCTTCCACCCCCCCCTCAGGCCGTGCGCAGGTTCTCCAGAGGGGCCTCGTCGTTCTTGGACGCTGGAGGCCGGCAAGACCGGCTGGTCGTTCAGGCGGCGGCGGGTCCGGCTACAGCGTCAGGACCAGATGCAGGCCCCAGGCCGGGCGCCCGGTGCCCGGGTCGGTGCCCACGATGCCGGGGTGCAGTGCGAGTTCCCGAGGCGGTTCGGTCGCCGTCGTCGTCGGGTCCGCCGTCGTCGTCGGGTCGGCGGGCGTCGTCGAGCGCAGGACGGCCGAGGGGCCCGCCGAGGCCCAGAGCGGGATCCCGATCAGCAGCGCTAGCCCGCCGAGGCCCATGACGGCTCCGCCCGTACCGTAGTAGGTGTCGGAGGAAACGACGTCCGACGCCAGGAATGCGGGGAGCATCACAAGCAGACCGATGCCGATCGCGCTGAGGCCGCCGCAGGTCAGGATCGAGCCCCACTGCCCGGTGGCTCTGCTGCTGTCCTCCAAGTCCCAGTCCTGCCGTCCTCCGCGGGCGTCGACGGGGAACGAGGCGCCGCCGAACGAGAACGTGTAGGAGCCGTTGAGAACCCGCAACGTGCACGGGGCCTGGCATGCTACCGGATCGGCGCGTGCGGCGAGGGGACGGCCGAGCGCACCCGGAGGGGGTACCGGAGGGTCGACCGGCACGCCGGAGACGGTCAGGCCGAGGTCGGTGGTGCGGAAGACCAAGTCGGTCGTTCCCGTCACCGGCTGCGCAGCCGGGGGCGCCACCGGAGCGGTCGGGCCGCCGGCCGTGCCGGCGAGGGCGTTCGTGCCGCCCTCCGAGACGGGCGGGTAGGGCGACCCGAGCGCGCGCACCTGTCCCGCCAGCGCCGACTCGAACCCCCGCAGCGCCTCCGCGAAGCTCGAGTTTTTCACTGCGTCGGGGTTCAGTTCCTGTGCCCTCCGGAGCGCCTGCATCGCGGTGAAGATGCGATGGAGCGTCGGATGGTTGCCGCCGATCCAGGCGCGCACGGCTTGGACCGCGAGCAGGTCCAAGGAGCCGAGGCCGACTTGATGGGTGTCGCAGATCGCGACGTTCCACTGGTAGGCGGCCAGAAGCAGCGAGGCGACCCCGGTGGTGTCCTGAAGGGCCAGATCCTCCAGCCGCGCGGATGCGGCGGCGGTTCCCGTGCCGGCCGCCACGCCGCACGCCTCGCCGATGGTGTGCAGCCAACCGCCGGTCCCCTCGCCGCTGTCGGCCACCGCCCACTGGGCGTTGAGCGCCGCCAACTCGGCCTGGGCGGCCCAGTCCGCGGAGGCCACCCGTTGCTGCGCCTCGGCCACGGTGCCGAGTTCCCGGATGCCCGGATAGGCCGACGCCACGGTCTCGATCGGCAGCGCGTAGCCCATCCCCTCGGCGTCCTGCCGGCGGAGGATCACGACGCCGAGCAGCCTGTCGTGCTCGTCCACCAGCGGGCCGCCCGAGTTGCCGGGGTTGACCGCCGCGCTGATCTGGTACAGGCCGGTGACCGACTGCCGTGAGATGATCCCCTCGGTCGCCGCCGGGCTTGCGAGGCGCCTCGGACGCCAGCCCACGCCGGCGCCGCCCGGACGCAAGGCGCGGCGAGCCGGTCCCTTGCGGGGTCCGCGCACTTGACCCTCCGGAAAGGCGGGAGCCACAAGAGATCGTCACAGGGGAGCGGACGTGGGCAACGGACGGGAGCCGGCGAACTCGACGGGCAGCGGAATGCCGCTCTGGATACGCTGGGCCCCGGTCGTGCTGGACTTGGCGATGGGCGGGACACTGGCCTCTACGGCGCGGTCCTCTCGCCGCGGCTCCAGGAGCACTTCGGCCGCGTGATCTACTTCGTCATGTTCCAGTGGGGTCCGTACAACACGTTCCTGATGAAGGCGACGTTCGAGCGCCTGGAGGAGCCGGCGCCGCAGGGCCGCGCCGGGCGGCTTCCCGCGCAGCACCGCGGCGCGGACGGCACCCTACGAAGCCACGCCGGACTGGTATCCGTTCACCCGAGGGGACCTCCTGGCCGCGCGTCGGCCGGGAAATCGCGCGCCGCCGCCGACGCGGCCGCTGCGTCCACCCCGGACCCCCCGCGCATCGTCTCGGGCCAGGCCCTCGACGACGCGCCACTCCTTTCCCGCCACCGCCGGGAGGGAGTGAACCGTGGCCCGAACTGTACTAGAACGGCGGCCGTGACGATGCGAGCCGCCGGTGGGCGACCTCCGACGCTGCTGGTCTGCGCGGGCGATCCCTCGGGCGACGACTTGGCGGCGCGGGCGGTCGAGGCGTGGCTTCGCCTGCGTCCGGGCGGTCGGGTCGAGGGGCTGGGCGGACCGGCGCTGGGCGGCGTCGGGCTGCGGCCGTTGTCGAATTCGCCGGTCCGCTGGCCCTTCCCGTCGCCGACCGGCCTCGTCGAACCGCTGCGCGCGGTGCCGGCGCTGCTGGCCAACGCCGCCGCGTTCGTCGCCCGGTCGCGGCGGGACGACGTGGCCGGCGCGCTGCTCGTCGACCTGCCGGACGTCAACCTGCCGCTCGGACGCTTGCTGCGCCTCGCCGGCGCGCGGGTCGTGCAGGCGGTGGCGCCGCAGACCTGGGCCTGGCGACCCGGCCGCAACCGGCGGCTCGCCGCCTCCTGCGACGCGCTCGCGGTGATCCTGCCGTTCGAGGAGGCGTACTTCCGCGCCCGCGGCTGTCCCGCGCGGTTCGTCGGTCATCCGCTGGTCGACCGGCTGGGGCCGCTCCGGCCGCCGGCGCCGCCGGCGGGCGCGCTGCGGCTGGCGCTGCTGCCCGGCAGCCGGCCGGAGCGCGTGCGTCACGTCCTGCCGCCGCTGCTCGCGGCGGCCGCCGAACTGGCGCGGCGCGGGGCGCTGGCAGAGGTCGTCGTGTCGTGGGCCCCGGCGATCGATGCGGCGGAACTGGAGCGGCGGGTGTCGCGCGCCGGCATCGCCGCGCCGGTGCGCCTCGAAACCCGCCCGCCGCTCGAATGGCTCGCGCCGGGCGGCGGGGACGCGGCGGCGCCGGAGCAGGTCTGGGTCGCCGCCGGAACCGCCTCGCTCGAGGCGGCGGCGGCGGGGATTCCGGCCTGCGTCGTCTGGCGCACCGACCCGCTGGGATACGCCGTGGCCCGGCGGCTCGTGCGCGGCCGGTTCGCGGGTTTGCCGAACCGGCTGCTCGGGCGCGAGGTGTTGCCCGAACGGCTCCAGGACGCCCTGACGGCGCCGGAGCTGGTCCGGGTCTCGGAGGAGTTGCGGCGGCCGGAGGCGTTCGCGCGGGCCGCGGCGGCGGCCGCGGAACTGCGGGCGTTGCTGGGCGGGCCCGGTTTCGCCGAACGGCTGGCGCGATTGGTCGACGAGGTGGTCCGGTGAGCCGGACGGGGCGGCGCGCCCTGGCGCTGGTCGCGGGCGTCGGGCTCCTGCGGCTGCTCGGGTCGCTGCCGCTGGGGCTGGGCGACGCCGAGGCGCTGTATGCGGTGTACGCGCAGCACCTCCAGGGCGGGTACCTCGACCACCCGCCGCTCATCGGGTGGCTCGACGCCGCGGCGCTCGCGGTCTGGTCGTCGCCGGTCGCGCTGCGGGTGGTGGCGCTGGCGCTGTTCTCGTTGTCGGCGTGGCTGCTGTTCCGGCTGGCGTGCGAGCTGTTCGGCGAGGCGGCGGCGTGGATCGCGGTGGTGCTGCTGTGCGTCGCGCCGGTCTTCCATCTGGGCGGCCTGGCGGCGGCTCCGGACGCGCCGCTGGTCCCGTTGTGGCTCGGCACGCTGTGGATCGCCTGGCGCGCCTGGAAGCGGGCGCGCCAGGGCGAGCCGTCGTGGGGCTGGGTCGCGTCGCGGGCGGCGGCGGGCGGCGCGCTGCACGGCGCCGCCTTTCTGGCGAAGTACTCGGCGCTGGCGCTGGCGCCGGTGCTGCTGGTCGCGGCGTGGCCGCTGCCGCGGCGCAAGCGCCTGGCGGCGTGGGGTCTCGGCGCCCTGGCGGCGCTGCTGCTCGCGTCGCCCGTGATCGCCTGGAACCTGGCGCACGACTTCGCCTCGGTGCGGCACCGCCTGGAGTGGTCGCAACCCGGCGCGGGCCTGTCGCTGCGCAATCTCGGGGCGCTGGTCGGTGGACAGCTCGGCTACCTGTCGCCGGTCGTCGCCGCGCTGTTCGGGTGGGCTGCGGTGCGCGGATGGCGCCTCGCGACGGGACGCGCGGCGGAAGCACGGACGGCGGGGGAGGGCGCGACCGGCGGTGGTCCGGCGGAGCCGCGGAGCACGGCGGTCCGTTTCTGCCTGGTGGCGACGCTGGTTCCGTTCGGCCTGCTGGCGTCGATCTGTCTGTGGAGCCGCGTCGCGGAGCCGCACTGGCCGGTGCCGGCCTGGTTCGCCCTGCTGCCGCTGGCCGGAGCGCTCGTCGCGACGTCCGCCGCGCGGGGCGTGCGCCGGCTGTACCGCTGGGCCGTCGGCGTGGCGCTGGCGTTCGACGCGCTGGCCTACGTCGTCGTCCTGACGCCGGTGGTGCCGGCGCTGGCGCCGGAGTCGATGTACGAGGCGAAGTGGGACATCGTCAACGAGCTGTACGGCTGGGAGGAGGTGGCGGCGGCGGTGCGGCGGCGGGTGCCGCCGGGCGGCGTCGTGGCGGCCGGCCACTACACGATGTGCGCGCAGCTCGCCTGGAACCTGCGGGACACCGGCATCGCGGTCGGGTGCCGGACGGCGCGGCCGAGCGACTTCGACTTCTGGGTTCCGGAGCCGGGGCGGCTGAAGTCGTCGCCGGTGCTGTGGGTTTCGGACGAGCGGTATCCGGAGCGACCGGCAGAATGCGGGGCGACGGCGCCGGAGCCGGCGCAGGTCGTCGAGGTCCGGCGCGGCGGGGCCCGGGTGCGGCGGTTCGTCCTGACCCCGTACCGGGAGGGCCTGCCGGCGCGGTTCGAACGGTTCCCTTGCGATCCGGGGCGGAGCGAGTCAGACTGACGCGTCAGGAGGGGAAGACGATCGTGCGGAGCGTACATCGTGCTTTCGGGATGCTGGCCGGGTGGGCCGCGGCGTCGTTGGTTCTGGCGGCGGGGTGCGGACCCTCGGCGGACACCCCCTGTTCGCCCGCCTGCGGTGCGGGATTCGCCTGCTACTACGGCGTCTGCGTGCCGGACGTCGACGCGAGCGGTCCGCCGGACGTTCGGGACGACGGGGGAGGCGAGGACGGCGGCGGGGACGACGCCGGGATCCCGCCGACAGGGAAGCTCGATCTGTTGTTCGTGATCGACGATTCGGGCGGAATGGCGGAGGCGCAGCAGATGCTGGTCGCGGCCTTCCCGCGGCTGCTCGACGCGCTGTTCGCGCCGCCCCCGGCCCCGGGCGGGGATCCCGAGTATCCGCCGGTCGAGGACCTGCATGTGGGGGTCGTGTCGAGCGACATGGGGGCCGGGGGGTTCTCCGTGCCGACCTGCGAACGCAGCGACGACGGGCGCCTGCAGCACGAGCCCGCGACCGGCGTGCCGGGGTGTGCGTCGTCGTATCCGGCCTTCCTGACGGCCACATCCCCCGGCGCCGCGACGGCGCGCGACTTCGAGTGCATGGCGACGCTGGGGACGAACGGCTGCGGGTTCGAGCAGCCGCTGGCGGCGATGCGCGAGGCGCTGACGGTCCACATGGCGTCCGGGGGCGACGACGCGGCGTTCCTGCGAGCCGATGCGCGGCTGGCCGTCGTGGTGGTGAGCAACGAGAACGACTGCTCGTCGGACGACGCGGCGATGTTCGACCCCGCCGGACCGACACCGCTCGCCACGCGGTGCGTCGACCTGGTCGACCGGCTGACCCCCGTGGCGCGCTTCGTGACGGCGCTGGAGAGCGCGAAGCCGTCCGGCGCCTTCGCGGCGGCGTTCGTGGTCGGCGTCCCCCCGTCGCTCGCCACGTGCAATACGACGGGGGATCGCCTGGCGGCGTGCCTGGCCGACGCCTCGATGCAGGAGCGGATCAACCCCTCGACCGGCCAGGTGCAGTTCGTCTGCGAGGAGGGAGCCGTCCGGGCCACGCCGGGCGTCCGGCACGTGGAGGCGGCGAGCCGGTTGGGGCGCCGGGCGATCGTACGTTCGATCTGCGACCCGCGGTACGAGACGTTCTTCGCGTCGTTCGCCGAGTTGGCGCAGACGACCCGCTGAGTTCCGGGGACGGGAGGTGCAGAGCATGCGACGGGAGTTCCGCCTGGTGGTGGTGGCCTGCCTGGGGTGGGGGGTCTGGGCGGCGTGCGGCGACGACGACAACGGCGGGGATGCGGCGGATGGGGCGGACGTGGCGGACGAGGGCGGGGACGCGGAGCCCGAGCGGATCGGCGATCTGCGGCCGGACCCCGGTTTCGTCGGCATGCCGGCCGGCGAGTCCCGGACCGTGCGGCTGTGGGTCGGCCGCCCGCCCGCGAACGAGATCACGCTCGACGTGGCGACGGACGACGACGGCGTCGTGTCGGTGCCCGCCGCGCTGACGCTGCCGGCGGACGCCTGGTACGTGGATCTGGAGGTCCGGGGCGAGGCGGTCGGCTCGACGACGATCCGGGTGACGTACGACGTGCGCGAGGCGGCGATCGCGGCGGACGTGGTGACGACGGACGTGACGTGCGCCGGGACCGGCGCCGGAACGCTCGCGCCGGGCGGCGTCGTTCGCGGCGCGGACGGCCTGGAGGACGCCTCGGTGGCGATGGGTTCGACGGCGGAACTGCCGGCGCTCGCGGTGTCGATCGCCTGCGCCGGGGACATCGTGCCGGCCGGCTACACGGCGCTGGGTCCGGCGGTGACGTTCGCGCCGGCGCACCGCTTCGTGCGCGAGCTGGACTTCACGATTCCGGTGAAGGCGGGTCTGCTGCCCGCCGGGCGGAAGATCGGCGACGTGACGATCTTCTGGCGGGACGAGCATGCGGCGACGCGGGCCGTGCCGATGGCCTCGGTCTGGCTCACCGGGGCCGTCGGCGGCCGCGGTTCGCTGCGCTTCTCCTCCACGCGGCTGGGGACGTTCCAGGCCGCGGTCGAGGACGCGGCGGGGACGCGCACGCGGACGCGGCACTACACCTACAAGGGGATCGTGGGCGTGTCGATGGGCGGCGGCGGCACCGCCTCGGTCGGTTTCCGCAATCCCGAGCGCTGGGACTTCATCGCGCCGCTCGGCGGACCGGCCAACTGGACCCACATGCTGCACTACGTCGAGCGCTACTACCTCGGCGGCTTCTGCACGGCGAGTCCCGGCGACGGAGGCGAGGTGGGGGAGCACTGCGCGGTGCCGCCGGCGACGCAGCCGTTCGAGCACACGCAGGAGTTCGAGAACTGGTACTACCCCGAGGGACGGGACGGGCAGGGGGGGACCTTCGACCGGCAGGAGTACTGCCAGATCTTCCGGGACATGTCGCTGGCCCTCGGCAACCCCGGCATGTACAACGCGGACTCGGTCTATCTTCCGCCCGGCGTGCCGGAGTCGTGGTGGCGGCAGTCCTCGGAGGAGCGCTGCGCGAACCCGGTGGTGCTGGAGAACTTCTACGACGACGAGTACAACCCGGACGGTTCGCTGCCGGTGATCACCTTCTGCGACGGCGCGGAGGCGCGGCTGCCCGACGGGAGCGGAACCGATCACGGGCGCTGGGATCCCGAGGGCGGCAACGACTACCCGCTCGACGTGGGCCTCGCCGTCGACGTGAACGGCAACGGCGTGCGCGATGCGGGCGAGCCCGTGCTGCGCAGCGGGCACGAGCCGTACGACGACGTCGGAACCGACGGCCTGCCGAACGAGCGGGAGCCCGGGTACGACGCGCGGGACAACCCCGACCCGAACGACGACGACTTCGACTACCAGTTTAACCCCGCGGGGACGGAGGGGAACTGGCGCTGGGACGGACCGGCGGGGACCGACCCGGGCGAGCCGTGGGTCGATGCGGGGCTGGACGGCGTTCCGGGCACGCCGCAGCAGGGGGCGGGAGGCTACGACTTCGGCGAGGGGAACGGGGTGTTCGACCAGTCGCCGTACTTCGAGAACTACCTGGCGCATGACGCCTGGACGCTGCTCTCGAACCTCGCCGACGCGGAGCTGGACCGGATCGAGGTGCTGGCGGACGCCGGGATCCACGACCTGTTCCCGTTCGCCGCGGGGGAGAACGCGATGCTCGCGGCGCTCAACGCCCGCGGGCGGCCGGTGCGTTTCTACAACGACTTCAGCTCGCTGTACGGCGGTGCGTACATCGACGAGCAACTCGACCCGGCGAAGATCGATTTCCTGGCGCTGGGCCGACACACGATGATCCGATACGGCAATCCGGACGCGGACGAGGCGGCGTTGGCGCGCGGGGACGGCGGTCACGTGGGCACGGTGACGCAGGTGCTCAATCGGCTCGCCTACGCCACCTTCGCCATGTCGGCCCGCTGGCCGGGCGGGGACCGCACGCGCGTCGCGGCCAGCGCGCCGGGAACGATGATCTCGGCCGACTTCGTCAGTCCGTCCACCGGCCGCGTCTCGCCGTACTCGATGATCCTCCCGCCCGGCTACCACGCCGAGGCGTACGCGACGACGCGCTACCCCGTCGTGTTCTTCCTCCACGGCTACGGCCAGGACCCGCAGGACATGGTCGCCAGCGCGATCATCTTCCAGAACTGGATGGTTTCGGCGACGATCCCGGAGCCGCTGCGGATGCAGAAGCTGATCATGGTCTTCCCCGACGGCCGTTGCCGCTTTCCCGAAGGGACGCCGGACTACGACCGGGAGTGCATCCGCGGGACGTTCTATGCCGACTCGATCCGTCCCGACGGCCCGCAGATGGAGACGATCCTGTTCGAGCTGATGGACTACGTCGACGCGAACTACCGGACGAAGGCGCCCGAGGACATCGTCGAGACCTGGTAGGCTAGTGCGCGCTCCGGCCGCGGGGCAGGACGTTCCACAACGTGGCCATGAAGACGGCGCCGAGAAGGGCCCAGGGCATCGCCCACAGCTTCCAGGCCTGCCAGCCGTAGTCGGTGGCGATCGCGCCGACGGCGACGCCGGTGACGGCGGCGGCGAGATACTGCATGCCGTCGAACAGGCCGGCGGCGGTGGCGACGCCCTTGCGGCCGCCGAAGTCCATCGAGGCGGCGCCGCCGACCATGCCGTGGGCGCCGTTGACGAAGAAGCTGAGCAGCGACAGGCAGACCGCGGCGCCCCAGGGGCCGGCGCCCAGGGCGTCCGAGCCGTAGAACAGGCCGAGGCAGGCGAGCATGCCGGCGAAGCCGATCACGACCACCGGGGCCCGCCGGCTGCCGAAGATCCGGTCGGACATCGCGCCGAAGGCGAAGCCGCCGAGAATGCCGAGGATCGCGATGCCCCAGGCCAGGAATTGCGGGATGAATGCGGTGCCGGTCAGGTCGTACTGGTCGAGGAAGTACATCTTCCACCAGCCATCGACGGTGCTGCGGCGGACGAGCCCGATCATCATCGAGGCCAGGGCGATCATCCACATGTGCCAGGAGGTGAAGATCTTCCGGATCACCATCCAGGCGGTGACCGTCTGTCCCGCCTCGCCGATCACCGCATCGCCGGTGTCGCGCGCCGGGTAGCCCGCCTCCTCCGGGGTCTCGGTGACCAGGAACAGGTTGAGGAAGAAGAACAGCGCCACCAGGGCCGCCGGGATCCAGAACGCCCAGTGGACTGGCAGGAACGCCGCGATGAACGGTGCGCCGGAGAAGGCGAGGATCAGCCCGAACCGGATCAGGACGCCGAAGATCGCGCTGAACGTCCCCCGCTCGCGGATGTGGAACCACTGCGCGTTGATCTTGACGATCGCCAGCGCGCCGAACGACTGGAAGTAGCCGTTGACGCCCCAGAGAATCGCCATGATCCAGGCCATCGTCCGGGCGTCGTCCACCCATGCCAGCCGGGCGGCCTGCACCAGCCGTCGCGCCGAGCCGCTCCCCTCCCAGACCGCCGGGACCTCGACCGTCAGGCACAGGGCGCCGAAGACGAGGTTCGCGATCACCACCCCCGCGGCGCCGATCAGGAACGCCTTGCGCCCGCCGATCTTCTCGGCCAGCGGTCCGTTGAAGAACACCGACAGGCCGTAGACCAGCGGCAGGATCGTCTCGAACAGCCCGAGGTCGTTCTTGGTCCAGCCGAACAGCGCCTGCAACTCCGGCGAGAGCGCCATGAAGTTGTAGCGCGTCATGTAGAACAGCGAGTACAGGACGCCGACGAGCATCCAGTTGCGGAAGCGCCGCATCCGGTATTCCGGATCGCGGAACTCCGCGGGGATCGCGGATTCCTTGGGGGCCATCGAAACCTCCCAGCGCCGTGGCGCGGAGGGGGACCGTACCAGAGGGTCGCCGGGCCCGCAATCGCCTTGCGCGCGCCCGCGCGGCGTTGCAGTCGCGACCCCGCCATGCTACCGGTGTCGTTGCGGGACCGGTCGGACCCGCGAAAGGACGGCGCAGGTGTCGGGACACAATCGCTGGGCGAAGATCAAGCACAAGAAGCTGGCGGGCGACGCCCGCAAGTCCAAGGGCTGGAGCAAGTTCCTCAAGGAAATCACGATCGCGGCCCGCAGCGGCGGCGGCGACCCCGCCAACAACGCCCGGCTTCGCGCTGCGATCGACCGCGCCCGCGCCGACAACATGCCGCTCGACACGATCCAGCGCGCGATCAAGAAGGGCACCGGCGAACTCGAAGGCTCGGCGCTCGAGGAACTGGTCTACGAGGCCTACGGCCCCGGCGGCACCGCGCTGGTGATCGAGTTGATGACCGACAACCGGAACCGCGCCGTCGCCGACGTCCGGCACATCCTCGACCGCAACGGCGGCAAGATGGCCTCCCCGGGCTCCGTGACCTACATGTTCAAGAAACGCGGCACGATCATCTTCGAGGCCGGCGCGGTCGATGAGAACGCGCTCCTCGAAGCGGCGCTCGAACTGGGCGCCGAGGACATCCAGACCGAGGCTGAAACGGTCACTGTCTACACCGACCCGGCCAACTACATTTCCGTCAAGGAGGGGCTGGAGCAGAAGGGCTTCCAGCCGGCGGGAGGCGAGGTCGCGATGCTGCCCGATACCACCGTCCCCGTGTCGGGCGAGGCGGCCGACGCCCTGGCCAAGCTCGTCACCGTCCTCGAGGACCACGACGACGTCCAGAACGTCTACGTCAACGCCGACCTCGACGAGGCCGCGCTGGCCCGCGCCGAGAGCTGACGAACCCTCTCGACCGCGACCGCGCGCTGCCGGGGCGCTGCGCAGTCCTCGCGGTTGTGTTACGCTCTCGCTTCCGGAGCAGGAAACCATGACCCGACGCCTCGCACCTCCCCGGCTCCTTCCGCTGCCGCTGGCAATCGTCCTCGTCGGCGCTTGCGGCACGCCGCCCGCGGGACCGGCCGCGCCGTCCGCCGAGGGAGATCCGGCGGCGGACCCGCCGGGAGCGCCCGGGCCGGCGGCCGTCCATGTCCCGCCGGTGCCCACCGGCGTCCGCTCGCGGACCCTGCTGACGCAGCCGGTCGCGGAGCGTCCGCCGGCGCCCCCCCCGCCGCTCGCCGCCGGCTCGGCCCCGGCCGCGGAACGCGCGGTCGGCGACGGCGCGGTTCCGGAGCCGCGATCGGCGCGGGCCGACGACCCGGGAAGCCGCGGCAACGGCCTCGATGCCTTCAAGGTCCGCGAGGTGATCCACGCCGCGCAGGGCCGGATCCGCCACTGTTTCGACCGGCTGCGGCAGGGCAGTCCGCGCGTCACCGAGGCGCGCGTCTCGGTGCGGCTGGAGATCGCGCCGGCGGGGAACGTGGAAGAGGTCGAGGTGACGGGGTGCGCGCCGGACGACGACACCTTCGCCAGCTGCGTCCGCGCCCTCGTCCGGTCGCTCGATTTCCCCCCTGCCTCCGCGCCGACGGTCACGACCTACCCGTTCGTCTTCTCGGTGGCCAGCGGCGAGCAGTAGCGCTCGCCCGGGGCCGGTCGTATACTCCGGCGGGGGAAGAGGTCCGGGGGATGGAGGCCGGGGCGGGCATGGCGTGCTTCGGCGAACCGTTCCGCGAGCCGACCGGACGCGACCGTTCCGGGTCGCGTCGCCGTCGCCGGGGCGTCCCGCCGGCGCTGTCGAGGAGTGAACCATGAGAGGCTTGGGCGGTGTCGTGCGGCCGTCGTTCCTCGTCTTCCTGCTGCTGGGCGCCGCCTGCGGCGGACCGTTGCCGGTGGGCGATCCGGACGGCGGCCGGGACGGGTCGTGGGTCGAGGACGCGACGTCGCCGCCGGACGACGCGGTGGCGCCGCCGGACGACGCGGTGGCGCCGCCGGACGACACGGCGCCGCCGGCGGATGTTCCGGTCGGACCGTGCGGCGGGGAGTGCGACGCGCACCGCTACACGACCTGCACCTGTGGGGCCGCCGACCCGTGCGGCTGGGCCGGCAACGGCCTGTGCGACGGCGCCTGCGATTCGGTCCTGCCGTCGGGGCATTTCGACGACGCGGCGGACTGCGGGCCGCCCCCGGTGTGCGGCGGCGACTGCGACGCGCACCGCTACACCGCGTGCAGCTGCGGCGCCGACGACCCGTGCCGCTGGAGCGGCAACGGGACCTGCGACGCCGCCGCCTGCGCCGGCGTCGCCGGGGCCGACTTCGACGATTCGGCCGATTGCGTCCCCGCCGGCCGGACGTTCGGCCTCACCTCCGTCCGCACCGACGGGCTCGATGCCTCGGACGCCGACGACTTCGCCTCGGGCGTCACCGGCCTCGGCTACACCCAGCTCTTCGCCGACAACAGCGCCTCGACCTCCGACCTGCGCACCTATCTCGGCCGCTCCGACCTCACCGTGCTGTACCACACGGGACACGGCGACGCCGGGATCGTGTTGACCACCGACGGCTACCTCACGGTTTCCGCGGTCTCGCCGGGCGGGATCCGCGCGCAGCACGTGATCTTCGCGACCTGTCTCACGCTGCGCGAGTCGTGGGCCGGCGCCTTCGGCTCCACCGCCCAGACCGTGATGGGCTACACGAACTACTCGTACGACTACCTCGACAACGACGTGGTCGACGCGATGATCTCGCCGTTGCGCGCGGGGCGAAGCTGGATCTACGCCTGGTACCAGGCGAACGTGCCGTTCGACATGGTGGCGGACCGCTGGGCGGGCTACGTCCGCGAAGGCTCGACGATCGTCGAGTACTCGGCGCGGACCGGTCGCCGGCCGTCGGCCGATCTCGCGGACGTCGCGTGGGTCGCGGTGCCCGGGACCGCGCGGGTGCTGGCGACGGCGGAGCTGCTGGTCGACGTCCGGACCTTCGGGCGTTCCGCGGTCGCGCCGCGCGTGGCGGAGGCCGCGGAGCCGGCCTGGTGGGTCGCGCCGGAGGAGTTCGGCGCGCTGGGTCCGGGGGTGGGCGACGAGGAGGCGGCCGCGGCGGCGGCCCGGGAGTGGCTCGCGGCGCACGGCGGCGTGCCGGAGGGGGCGGTCCCGGCGGCGCCGCTGGCCGTCGTGCGGCGCGGCGACGCCGCGGACCCCGGGACGGTCGTCGGTCGCGTGGTGCGCTGGGCGCGCATCGCCGCCGGCCTGCCGGTGCAGGGCAACCTCGTCGCGCACCACGTCGCGCTGCTCGTCGGACCCGGCGGCGTCGTGGCCGAATCGCGGTACTGGCCGGAACTGGCGGTCGAGGGCGGGGAGGAGGCGGCGTCGTCGCTCACCGTCGCCGAGGCGGTGCGGGCCGCGGCGCCGGCGCTGGAGCGAACGGCCAAGGGGCGCGAGGTGCGATTGATCGGCGCCGCGCCGGTGTGGGGCGCGCGCGGCGCGCGGGACCGCGCCGGCGATCCGCTCGTGCCGGCCTGGGCGTTGCGCACGGCCGAGGGGTTCTCGCTGGTGGTCGAGGCGGCGACGGGGGCGCTGCTGCTGTAGGGCGGGGCGGAAGGACGGCCCATCGCGGGCGGCCGCCGGACCGGCGGCCGGCGCCGGGGGCCGGAGGCGGAGGTTGTCGTTGCGCAAGCTGTTTCTCGTCCCACTGGCCCTGGGCACGGTCGCCGCGTCCGCGGCCCGCGCCGACGAACTGTCGCTCGCCGGGACGCTGGGGGGCACCGCGCCGCTGACCGAGGTGATGCGGCGGGCGCAGCCGGGGTTCGCCTTCGGTCTCGAGCTGACCTACGGGCCGGCGCCGTGGTTCGAGTTCGGCGCGCGCTACGCGCTCGGCGTGTTTCCCCAGGAGGAGCGCGACGAGTTCGGCCGGGTCCGCGACACGCTGCTCGACCACGGAGCGGGCGGCGTGCTGCGCTTCACGCTGGCCGGCGGTCCCGACGTCGGATGGCTCAACGAGCCCGGGACGATGCGCGGCTCGTTCTGGCTCGAACTGGGCGGGGGGTACCACAGCATCGGTCGCGAGAGCTGCGGCGGCTTCGATGCGGGGATCGGCTGGGAACTGCGGCCGCTGCGCAGCCTGTTCTTCGCGCCGCTCGTGCGCTTCACCTCGGTCTTCAACACCAGCCAGGGGATCGCCTCGTACGTCGTGCTCGCCCTGGCGGTCGGCTACGACTTCGGGCGGCTGATCCGCCGCGCCGGAGCGGGCGAGGCGGACGACGAGGCGACGCAGGCGCCGTCGCGGCCGCCGGCGTCCCCTCCGCCCCCGCGCGCGCCCTATCCCGACGCCCTGTCGGGAGGCTAGGGGCGGAACCAGCGGTTGTTGATCGCGTCGAGGGTGCCGTCCCGCTTCATCGATTCGAGGGCGGCGTTGAAGGGGGCGACGAGTTCGCTGCCGGGGGGGAAGGCGAAGGCCAGCGGCTCGTCGGAGGTGAGCTGCGGTCCGATCTTGATCCGGCCACCGCGGGCGGCGACGAGGCGCAGCGCGGTCACGTTGTCGACCACCACCCCCGCCACCTCGCCGGACAGGAGCGCCTCGACCGCGGCGTCGAAGTCGGGGTAGGTCCTGACCCGGTCGGCGGCGAAGGCGGCGCGCGCCGCCGCCTCGTTCGTCGTGCCGGCCTGCGTTCCGACCACGTTCGCCGGGTTCTCGGCGAACTCCGCGACCTCGTCCACCGTCGCCGCGAACGGCACCACCAGCACCTGGCCGACCGTGATGTACGGGACCGAGAAATCGACCAGCGCGTCCCGTTCCTCGGTGACGCTGATTCCGTTGGCCGCCAGGTCGAAGCTTCCCGCGGCCAGCGCCTCGAAGATCCCCTCCCACGGCACCGCCGTGAACTGCGCCGTGCAGTGGATCCGCCGGCAGATCTCGGCCAGCGCGTCGTAGTCCCAGCCGTACGGTTCGCCGCTCGCGCCGCGCACGGCGTTGAACGGCGGGTAGTTGTTCTCCACGGCGACGGTGACGGTTCGGCCGCCGAGGTCCGGGAGGCCCGGGAGCGACGGCGACGCCGTCGTTGTCGGATGCTCCGGCGGCGGCGCCTCGCCGGGACAGCCGATCAGCGCGACCAGGGCGGCGACGGACGCGAGCGGGACGATGAGGCGTTGCATGGCGTTCCTCCTCCGGGCGCCGAACGTCTCCCCGGGGCGTTCGCGGGAACGACCCGGGCGATCGTGCGGCCCGGTCGGTTCACCGTGCGCTATGCCACTCCGGGGCCGGCGAGTCAAATCGGGGGAGACGGCGCCGGCGGAGGCGCCGGACGTCCGCGCCCGGCGTTCACGGCACGAGGTACAGTTCGGTCTGGGGGCGGGAGAGCCACTGGGCGCCGTCGGGGTCGACGGCGACGATCTCCTCGATCGTCGCGATTCCGTGACCCTCGACCGGGAGTCGCGGCTCGATCGTGTAGACCTGGCCGGCTTCGACCGGCAGGTCGGGCAGTGTGCCGTAGCGTTCCCAGCGCGGGCAGAGCAGGCCGGCGCCGTCGTGGGCGGAGCGGCCGACCTGGTGGCCCAGCGCGTGCGGGTACTCGGGGTAGCCCTGCGCGACGATGTGGCCGCGCGCGATCGCGTCGATTTCGACCCCGCGGACGCCGGGGCGGAGCGCCGCGGCGGCCTTGTGGACCGCCTCGACGATGGTCCGGAAGCCGCGTTCGACGGCTTCCGGCGCCTTCCGCTCGCCCGGCCGGAGGAAGTACCAGGTGCGCTGGAGGTCCGAGACGTAGCCGTCCTTGCGGACGCCGAAGTCGGTGTTGAGGATGTGGCCGGGTTCGATCGGGCGGTCGGTCGGGCCGGTGTGCGCGCCGGCCGACTCGGGCCCGGTGAACACGGCGGGGCAGTGTTCCGGCTCCCAGGCCGGCTCGAGTCCCGGGATCTTGCGCATCTCCTCGAGGATCATCGCGGCGACCTGCTTCTCGGTCAGGCCGTGGCGCAGGCGCGAGGTGAGAGCGTCGTAGATGTCGCAGGTGATCCGGCACGCTTCGGCGATCCGCGCCCGCTCGCCCGGCGACTTGCGGCCGCGCAGCGCCGTGATGACGGCCTGCGAGGATTCGAGTCGTCCGGCGTAGGGGGTTCCCTCGAGGGCGCGGGCGAGGAGCAGGAACATGCCGTGGGTCAGGCCGTCGGCCATCGTGTCGTCGAGCGAGTAGTTGACGGCGATGCGGCGGGGGTCGAGGCGCTGGACGGTTCGCCGGAGGTCGTCGGAGACGCCGCCGACGTAGCCGATGATCTCGGAGTAGTGGCCGTGGGCGCGCAGGTTGGCCTGGTCCAGGCTGCCGACGATCGCGATCCGGTCGCCGCGGGGGGTGAGCAGGAACGCGGAGGGCCAGGTGACGTTGGAGCCGACCACAAGGTCGAAGGACGGGTCGTGGAGCGTGGCGCTTTCGCGGGCGAACAGCAGCCAGAGGTCGATCTCCAGCTCGCGGAGGATCCCGGGGACCTGGTCGAGTTTCTCGGACACCATCGGGTCGCCGATCGTCATGTTCTGCTCCGTGTCGCCGCGCCGTCGAAGCGCAGCACGTTGTGGGCGAAGATCTCGATGCGGGCGAGGGTGCTCGGGGGATACGGCTGGCCGTCGTTCTCGAGGGCCAGGACGGGGTAGCCGCGGCGGCGCGCCCAGGGGGCGTAGACCCCCTCGAGCAGGCGGCCGGGCAGGCAGGCGAAGGGGGCGATGATCGCGACGCCGGAGTAGCCGTCTTCCATCGCCGTGGCGGCGACGCCCGAGGAGACGGTGGCCTCGGTCTCCAACTCGGGATCGATGAAGTGCTTCCGCGCGTTGCGCATGATCACGTCCATGTCGTGCGGCGCATCGGGCAGCAGGCCGGTCGAGCGGAGGTGCCGGCGAATCTGTCGTTCGATGCGCTGCTTGTACAGGTGTTCGACGTGGTACCAGGCCTTCTCGCGGAAGACGCCGGAGCGGCCGGAGCGCAGCAGGCCCTGGCGCCGCTGGGTCTGGTCGAGCAGCAGCTTGCGGGACCAGTCGGTGTAGTGGAGCCACTCCGCGATGTCGGTCGCCTTGGGGAAGATGCCGTGTTCGATCAGGTAGTCGGAGATCTCGCGCACCGAGAAGTCGTCCCGGCGGACGTAGATCTCGCCGACGATCAGCACCTTGCGGACGTCGTCGAGGGTCCGGCGGCGCGGGATCGCGCGCAGCATGCGGGCGGCGCCGGCCAGCGCCCTGTCGAAGGCCCGGCCGCCGGCGCGCAGGCCGTCGAGCACCTGGCGCCAGGCGTCGCCGAAGGTCCGCAACCCGCCCGCGGGGTCGCGCGCCAGGAGCTGCACCCCGAGCCGCACGTCGGTGAACACGTCGCCGAGCACGAGGGCGCGCCAGGCGTCGCGGCTGAACGTGGGACCCAGCTCGCGGTACGAGTTCTCCGACCCGCCGACGAGCAGCACCACGTTCTCCCACCCGAGCTGCTCGAACAGCTTGTCGTAGAACACGTGGTACTGCCCGGTGCGGCACGGCCCGAGCGTGCTGGGGATGAAGACGACGAACACCTCGCCCGGCCGGTTGGGCGGGCGGCGGGCGAAGAAGTCGAGCACGCTGCCGAGGACGAGCAGCGCGGGGATGCATTCCTTGCCGGAGGCGACGTTGCGGGCGAGCTGGGTCGTCCGGACGTCGGCGACCGGCAGGTGCACCGACTGCAGTCCCTGCCGGCGCGAGGCGACATCGACCGCCTCGGCCGACAGCTCGCCCATCGAGGGCCAGACCACCGTCACCCGGGGATCGCGGAGGTCGAACCGCTCGCCGGTCCGGCGGTCGACCAGATCGGCGAACTGCCGCTTCGGCGCGATCTCGTAGCGCCGCACCTCGCGCGACGCCCGCGGCGGCGGGCCGGCCCGGCGGTAGCTGTCGACGATGTCGAGGAACGCCTCGATGCGGGTATCGATGCCGGCGTCGGCGGAATGGGAATCGATTTCCAGCACGAGGTACGGCTTGCGGCCCATCATCCAGCGGACGTAGTGGAGCATGAACGAGTCGGGGGCGCAGGAGAAGTTCGAGATCCAGGCGAGGTACAGGTTCTCGACCTGGCGCACCCGCTGCACGGCCTTCATGTCCTGCTGGCCGTAGTACCAGTACATGTTGGGGAAGATCGTCTCGTCGGGGTCGTAGATCATGTCGAACGGGACGACGGTCACGCCGCGCGAGGCGAACTTCCGCGGGATGCCCATGTTGGCGTCGCGGGTGAAGGCGTTGTAGGGGCGGCCGAGCAGGGCGACGTAGACGGTCCCGGGGTCGCGCCGGATCCGCTCCAGCAGCCGGCGGCCGCGGTCCTGCCAGTCGTGGACGAACCGGCGATAGACGCCGAGCGCCCGGTCGTAGGCGGCGAGGCCGCGGCGGCGGGGGAAGCCGAGCCGTTCGGCGAGGTCGCCGAACGAGTCGCGACTGGCCTCCCAGCCGTGCTTGAACGAGACGAGCGGCCGCAGCACCCGCGCCTCGTCCACGCCGAACGCCTGGCGCGCGAAGAACGGCAGCCCCTGCGTCAGCGGGCAGGTGCAGGCGTGGACCGGACCCTGCTCCAGCGAGGGCATGTCGCGGAAGTGGGGCAGGAACACGAAATCGACGCCGCGGTCCAGCACGTCCTGGATCGCCCCGTGGGCGATCTCCGCCGGGAAGCAGTAGTTGCTCTCCAGCCGCGCCAGACCTTCGCGCGCGATCGTCTCGGACAGCACGGTGCGCACGCCGAGCGAATGGAAGAACCAGGAGTAGAAGGGCCACAGCGAGTGGACGGAGAAGGCGCGGGGCACGCCGACGACCTTGCGCGTCTGCTGGACGAACGCCGCCGGGTCCGCCGCGTAGTCCTCGAACAGCAGCCGCTGCCGGAGCTGCACCAGATCCTCGACCTTCCCCTCCTCGACCTTCCGCCGCTGGCGGACGTTGGTGTACTTCGAGCAGCGCCCGCCGAACGGGTAGCGGCGGCCGGCCACCTCGAGGTTGCGGATCTCGCACAGGTTTTCGCAGGCCTTGCAGGGGAAGCTGCCGCGCACGTCGAGCCGCCGGTCGAGGATCGCCTGGAGGTCGAACTCGCCCACCTCCAGCAGCCCCTCGCGGTGCTTGTCGCGCGCCAGGAGCGCCACGCCGAAACAGCCCATCAGTTCCGGGTCGGGCGGCACGGTGATCGGCTTGCCGGTCATGCGGGCGAAGGCCAGCGGCACCGCCGGGTTCTTCGCCACGCCGCCCTGCAGCGCGATGCGGTTGCCGACGGCGCGGTTGCCGACGACGCGGTTGAGGTAGTTGGCCACGATCGAGAACACCAGGCCGGCGACGATGTCCTCCCGCGCCGCCCCCTGCTGGATCGCCTTGCGGATGTCCGAGTTGATGAAGGCCGAGCAATGCTGGCCGAACTTGAGCGGCGCGCGAGCCTCCAGCGCGACCGGACCGATCTCCTCGGCCCGCTCCAGGCACAGATCGCCCCGCGCCGACTCCTCGAGGAACGACCCCGTCCCCGCCGAACACGCCTCGTTCATCGCGTAGTCGATCGGCACGCCGTTGTTCAGCGAGACGTACTTCGCATCCTGGCCGCCGATCTCGAACAGCGTGTCGACCTCCGGGTCGAAGTACGCGGTGCCGACCGCGTGGGCGATGATCTCGTTGTACACGCCGGCGGTCTCGAGGAAGGTGCCGAGCAGTTCACGGGAGGAGCCGGTGGCGGCGGCGAGACGGATCCGCGGGCGCGCGCCGCCGAGCTGCGGCAGGAGGCGGCGGACGCACTCCTGGAGCGCGCCGACCGGGTCGCCGTGCGTCCGCCCGTAGTGGGCGGCCGCGATCTCCAGCGTCTCCGCGTGGACCAGCGCGATCTTGGTGGTCGTCGACCCGCCATCGACCCCGAGGATGTATTCGCCCGCGGGGTCGAACTTCCCGCGCCGCGAGGGCATGTAGCGCACCCGGGACTCCAGCTCGCGCAGGGGCGGGTAGGTGCCGAACGACAGGCCGACGCCGGCCCCGACCAGCCGCTCCACCGGGGGCAGCGGCGCCCCCCGCTCGCCCGCCAGGTGGGCCGCGCCGAACGCCTCGAACGCCGGCGCCTCCTCCGGCACCACGAACTCGACCCCGGGCCACGCCGCCCGCAGGAAACCGACGAGGAACGGGTTGCGGGTCACGCCGCCGGCCAGCACCACCCGGCCGTCGCGGATGCGCGCCTTGGTCAGGAACTCGCCGACCTTGTCGGCCATCACCTTCGACAGCGACAGGGCGATGTCCCCGCGGGTGCACTCGCCCTTGTTCAACCGATGGGTGCAGTCCGACTTCATGAACACCGAGCAGCGGGCGGAGATGCGGTGCACCCGGGCGCCCTCGGCCGCCGCGACGTAGTCGTCGAGGGTCAGGTCCATCCGGCCGAGCTGCTGGCGGAAGAACTCGCCCGTTCCGGAGGCGCACTTGTTGCCGGCCAGCGTGCTGACGATGCGTCCCGCCTCGTCCAAACCGTAGACCACCAGGTCCTCGCCGCCCATCGAGACCACCGCGCGCGGGCGCAACCCCTGCACCGCCAGCGCCCGCTCGACGGCCACCGGGCCGATCACCTGGGGCACTGCGAGTCGCCGGCGCCCTTCCGTGCCCGTGGCCAGCGCGCGCACGTCCGGCGCGCCGGTGGCCAGGCCGAGCCGCGCGAGGATCCCGCCGAGCGTCCGCGGCACGTTCCCCTCGTGCGCCGCCCCTTCGAGCACGGGCGGCCCGTCGTCGCGCAGCAGGCAGACCTTGATGTTGGTGGACCCGACGTCGATCCCGATGCTGCCCGCGCTCATCCGTCGTCCGCTGCGCGCCGCGTCGCGGGCCCGCGGACGGTTCCCGGGCCGGAGCGGCGGACGCGGCCGGATTCCTTAGTCGGATGCGGGCCGAATGGCAATCCCGCCGCGCAGGTACCCGGGCGACGGCCTCGCGCCGCGCGGGCGGGGGCGGCCGCGCGGGTCAGACCTGCGAGCGATCCCCGGCGCGGCGGCGAACGAGCCAGGCATCGATGTCCTGGAACATCCGGTTGGCGCGGCCTTCGGCCAGCCAGTGCGCCAGGTCGTCCAGCGTCCAGTCGACGGTGTCGAGCCGCCGCGGCCGGAAGGCGAAACAGCGCACGCAGGTGAAGGAGAGCCAGCACGACCGCACCGAGCGGTCCAGGCATTCGTCGTAGCGGCGGCAGGCGATCCGCCGGTGCAGGTCGACCTCGTGCACGCGCAGCGTGCGGTACAGGCGCACGGGGTTGGGACGTCGCAGGGAGGGCTCGTCCACCGTCAATCCCCCCCGGCGGCGTCGGCTCCGCCCGGCGCGGCGGGTGCCGGCGCGACGCGCGGCGGCGGGTGGAACAGGTCGATGCGCCAGCAGCCGTCCTCGCGCACCAGCCGCTGGGCGCTCCACGGCCCGAAACGCTGGGCGCCGACGTCCTCGGCCGGCCGCACATCGACCCACGCCTCGTCGCCCTCGACCGACCGCAGCGCGAGCCACTCGGGCCGCGGCAGGACGGAGCGTTCCGGCACGAGCAGTTCGGCGGGCGAGACGTCCTGTCCGAGGACGCGGGTCGCGGCGGCGGCCCGGCGGTCCATCTCGGCGCGGGCCGCGCGCGAGAGCAGCGCCAGCGCCGGCGCCGTGTCGCCGCCCTCGAGACGCTCGACGAACGCCCGGGCGACGGCGACCGGGTCGCCGCAGGTGTCGCGGCGGCTGCGGCAGCCGGGGCCCGCGGCGAGCAGGGCGGCGAGGGCCAGGGCGGCGGCCGGGGCGCGGAGGGTCATCGGTCGCCCGCCTTTCCGGCGGCGACGCGCAGGCCCATCCGGTCGCGCACCTCGCGCATCGTCTCGCGGGCGATCGCGCGGCACCGTTCGGCGCCGGCGTCGAGCGCCTGGAGCACGCGTTGCGGGTGCGCGCGCAGCTCCGCGGCGCGCGCGCGCGCCGGCCCGAGCCGGGCATCGATCGCCTCGGCGAGGAGCCCTTTGCAGTCGCCGCAGCCGATGCCGGCGATGCGGCACTCGCGGTCGACCCGCTCGACGACGTCGGCGGTCGAGAAGCCCTTGTGCATCGTGAAGATGTTGCAGATCTCGGGACGGCCGGGGTCGGAACGGCGCAGGCGCTGCGGGTCGGTGTAGGCCGGCCTGAGCTTGCGGCGCAGCTCCTCGGGCGTCTCGAGCACGCCGAGGTGGTTGCCGAGGCTCTTGCTCATCTTGGCCTTGCCGTCCAGTCCCAGCACGCGCGGGGCGAGGCTCAGCTTCGCGTTGCACTCGGGGAAGGTCTCGCCGTAACGCCCGTTGAAGTGCCGGGCGATCTCGCGGGCCAGTTCGAGGTGCTGGAGCTGGTCCTCGCCGACGGGCACGCGGGTCGCCTTGTAGAGCAGGATGTCGGCGGCCATCAGCACGGGATAGGCGAACAGGCCGGCGTTGACGTTCTCCCGGTGCTGCTCGGACTTCTGCTTGAACTGCGTCATGCGGCCCAGGTCGCCCATCGGGCAGACGGTCATCAGCGCCCAGCACAGCTCGGTGTGCTCGGGCACGGCGGACTGCACGAACAGCGTGCAGCGGTCGGGGTCCAGGCCGCAGGCGATGTTGACGAGGGCGGCATCGAAGATGCGCTGCGGCATCGCGCGCGGGTCGTAGGCGACCGTGGTGGCATGCCAGTCGACGATGCAGAAGATGCAGTCGTGTTCGTCGAGCATGGCGACCCAGTTCTGGATCGCGCCGAGGTAGTTGCCGACGTGGATCTCGCCGCTGGGCTGGATTCCGCTGAACGCGCGCTCGCGGGACGCCATCGCGCCACCTCCGGGCCGACGTTCTAGGGGCGCGGGGCCCTCCGGGTCAAGGACCCGCCGGCCCCCCGGGTCCGGACGGCCCGCCCGTCGCCCCGGCCCGCCCGTCGCCGGGCGGGGCCGAGGCGCCGGCCCGCGGCGGCGCCAGCGTGACGCGGTTTCGCCCGGCCTGCTTGCTGCGGTACATCAGCTCGTCGGCCCGCGCCACCACCGTTGCCGGCGTGTCGGCGGGGTCGGCCATCGTCGCGCCGATCGACACCGTGACCGACAGCGGCCGACCGTCGACCCGCAGCACGGACCGCTCGACCAGCGCGCGGCAGCGCGCGGCGAGCGGCGCGAGCAACGATTCGACCTGCATCGGCACCACCGCGACGAATTCCTCGCCGCCCCAGCGGCCGAGGAAGTCGAACGAGCGCAGGCTGGCCCCGATGGTGCGGGCCACCAGCGCCAGCACCCGGTCGCCCACCTCGTGGCCGTGGGTGTCGTTGACCTGCTTGAAGCGGTCGATATCGATGAACAGCACCGCGAACGTCCAGCCGTACCGGCGCAGCTCGTCGAGCCGCGCCTGGAGCGTCAGTTCGGCGAAGCGCCGGTTGCCGACGCCGGTGAGCGGGTCGAGATAGGCGAGCTGCTGGAGTTCCTGGAGCCGCTGGAGGGAGGCGAGGCGGGCCGAGTTGTCGGCGAAGGTCTCGACGGCGCCCGCGACGCGCCCCTCCCGGTCGCGCAGCGGCGCGACGCGGACCCGCACCGGCACGCGGTGCCCGTCCCGGTGCTGCAGGTACAGATCGGCCTGGCGCACCTCGCCGTCCGCCAGCGTCGCCGAGAGCGGACATCCCGTCCGGCAGAGCCGGTTGCCCTGGTCGTCGACATGCACGAGCAGGTCGTCCGAGCAGCGCGATCCGAGCACCTCGGCCGCCGGGTAGCCCGCGATCCGCTCGGCCCCCTGGTTCCAGTAGACGATCCGCCGCCGGTGGTCGGTCACGTACACGCCGTCCGGCAGCGCGTCGACGACCGTGCGGAAGAACTGCGGGTCGGAGAGGAGATCGGTCGGTTCGGGTCGTTTGGTCACGGGGCGCCTCAGGGGTCCAGGCAGGCGACGTAGGCGGCGTCGCCGCTGTTTTCCACCGGGCCGAAGCCGGTGGCGTGGCCGCGGGCGCGGCACCACTGGTGAATCGCGCTGTTACAAGTCAGTCCCCACCGTTCGGTGGTGCCGTTGCACGTCGGCTGGTAGGTCGACAGCTCGGTGTAAGTCGCCGCCAGGACCCGCGCGATGGCGGAGGGGACGCAGACGATCCACGCGTCGGGGTAGCTGTTCTCGACGGGGCCGAAGCCGCTGGCGAAGCCGCGGCTCGCGCACCAGCGGTTGATCGCGGCGTTGCAGGCCGGGCCCGCGCGCTGGACCACGCCGTCGCAGCCGCCGTGGATCGCCTGGAGCGCGGGGAAGCCGACGTTCTGCGCCGCCTCGCCGATCACGCAGGCGACCGTGGCGGCGCCGCCGGCAGCCTCGACGGGCCCGAATCCCGAGTTGGCGCAGCCGGCCCGCCAGCAGAACCGATGGATCGCCGCGTTGCAGTCCGGCCCGACGAGCTGCGTCGTGCCGTTGCACGGCAGGTGGTGCGTGCTGAGCGTGGCGTAGGTCGTGGTCTGCACGACGGTCCGGAAGCCGTTGTCGGCGACGCCGTCGCAGTCCTCGTCCGCCCCGTTGCAGGTCTCGGCGGGCGGCGTGCACCCGCCCCAGGCGCAGCTCGCCGAGCAGGCGCGGGTGCCCGCGGTGCCGCAACTCGTCGTGCAGCCGCCGCTCGTCCCCGCCAGGCAGTCGAACCCGTCATCGACCAGCATGTCGCAGTCGTCGTCCCGCCCGTTGCACGTCTCGGCCGGGGCGACGCAGGAACCCCAGGTGCAGGTCGCCTCGCAGGTCCGCTGGCCGGTGGAGCCGCAGGGGGTCGGACAGCCCTGCGTCGAGCCCGGGGCGCACTCGGACGTCTCGTCGATCCGGGTGTCGCAGTTGTCGTCGCGGCCGTTGCACGCCTCGGGCGGCGGGACGCAGGGCTGCCAGGCGCAGGAGGGGCCGCAGGTCCGGGCGCCCGTGGACCCGCAGGCGGTGCTGCAGGTCGCCGTCGCCCCCGCGGCGCACTCGAAACCGTCGTCGGCGAGCGTGTCGCAGTCGTCGTCGCGGCCGTTGCAGGTTTCGGCAGGCACCGTGCAGTCGCCCCAGATGCACGCGGTGGTGCAGGTGCGGGTGCCGGTCGAGCCGCAGGGGGTCGAGCAGGAGCCCGAGGCTCCCGGCGAGCAGGCGAAACCATCGTCGGGCAGCGTGTCGCAGTCTTCGTCCGCGCCGTTGCACGTCTCCGGCGGGGGCGTGCAGGCGGCCGCCGCCGGCGGCTCGCAGGCCAGCGTGCAGGGGCCGCTGCCGGTCGTGCCGCAGGTCGTGGTGCAGGCGGTCGAGCGGCCGACGGCGCAGGCGAAGTCCTCGTCCGTGGCGCCGTCGCAGTCGTCATCGATCCCGTTGCACGACTCGGGCGTCGACGAGCCCTCGCAGGCGGTCTCGCAGCCCGGCGTCGAGTCGCGGTCCTGCCAGCCGGTGCGGCAGACCAGGATGCAGTGTCCCAGCTCGCAGCGGCCGTCGGCGTTGAGCCCGTCGGCGCAGGCGTTTCCGCACGTTCCGCAATTCCGGTCGTCGGTCTGCGGGTCGATGCAGCCGTCGGGGCAGGCCAAGCGCCCGCTGCCGCAGGTGCCGGAGCACCGCCCCTCGTTGCAGACTTCCGCCGGGCCGCAGGTGCGACCGCAGGCGCCGCAGTTGCCCGGGTCGGAGTAGGTGTCGACGCAGCCGGAGGGGCAGAGGGTCAGGCCGGGGGTGCAGCCGGTGTCGGTCCCGTCGTCGGGCGGCGCGTCGGGCGGAACATCCGGAGCGTCGCCGCCGCCGTCCGGAACGACGCCGTTCCCGGGGCCGCCGGTGGCGCACGCCGCGAGCGCCGGCAGCGCGAGGGCGACCATCGTGCGAATCGTGCAGCGATACCACGGCATCGGGCGTTCATCCTCGCTGCCCGGACGGTAGCATCGGCCCGCGGGGGCGGCAAGGCGGCGCCGGCCCCGCCACGCGCCGCAGGCGGTCGCCGCCCTCCAGGACCCTATCCCCTCGCCTTCGTCCCTTGGTACACTGCGCCCCGTGCGGGCGGTCGTTCCAACGGTGGTGGCGTGTCTGCTGGCCCTCGCGCCGGGTCGGGCCGCGGGCGACGACCTGGCGGACTTCCAGCGCGCCCGCAACGCCTACGAGGCCGGCGACTACGGGTTGGCGGCCGAGCGGTTCCGCGAGCTGCTGGGCCGGGACCCGCCGCCGGGCCGCGCGGTTCGCGAGGAGTGCCTGCAGTTCCTCGGGGCGAGCCTGCTGTTCCAGGGGCACGAGGATCAGGCCTCGGCGGTCTTCGACCAGTTGCTCGTGCTCGAGCCGGACTGGGAGCTCGACCCGGCGATCTTCCCCACCCCGATCCTCGACGTGTTCGCCCGCGTGAAGAACCAGATGCGCGAGCGGCTGGCGGCGTTGCAGGCGGCCGAGCAGCAACTGGCGGAACTGGAGCGGCAGCGGCGGATCGAGGAGGACCGGCGCCGCCGCGAGGCGCTCCGCGAGGCGCTCGAGCCGCGCTACCTGGCGCGGGTCAGCGACGAACGGCATCTGGTCCTGGCCTTCATGCCGCTCGGGGTGGGCCAGTTCCAGAACGGCCAGGAGGCGAAGGGCTGGACGTTCCTCGGCATCGAGGCGGGGCTGGCCGCGGCGAACCTGTGGACCTTCCTGTCGTGGGACTGGTACCGGCGGGAGGCGAACGAGTGGCGCGGCACGGCGCGGGGCGACCAGGCGGCGGCCTTTGCCGACGGGTACAAGTACGCGAGCTGGGCGGTGCTGGGGTCGCTGGCGGCCGTGATCGTGGCCGGCGTGATCGATGCGCTGGTGTTCTACGAGGACCCGGGGACGCAGTGGCGGAGCCTGTCGGTCGAGGAGGTGCCGGAGGACCAGCGCCTGCCGGTGCGCGACCCGGCGGAGTTCCTGCCCCCGCCTCCGGCCGGGCCGGACGAGGCGCCGCCGGCCGCCGTCGGCTTCGGCTGGACCTTCACGCTCGACCTGTAGCGCGGGAAGCTACTGTCCCGGGTGCTCGGCGCGCTCCAGCAGCTCGCGGGCGATCGGGCGCCACTTGTTGCCGGCCACCCCCCAGTCGCCCTCCGGCGGCCGGGAGAGCACCCAGCGGAGCAGTTCCCGCGCCTCCTCGAACTCGCCCTGGTCGAGCAGCGCCTCGGCGAGCATGATCCGGTTGACCGGGAAGTCCGAACACTCGATCGCCTGGCGCAGGTATTCGATGCCGGTCTCCGGATCGCCGATCGACTGCGGCCAGGGCGGGGCGGCGATGTAGAGCATGCCGAGCGCGACGAGGGGGCCGCAGTTGTCGTAGGTGCGGTCGAGTTCGACCGCGCGTTCCGCGGCGGCCAGGATCCGCGGGATCATGTCGAGCGCGCCGACGGTGGTCCGCTCGGCGACCCGCCCGAGCACCGCCGCCACGTAGTAGTGGCCCTCGACGCGGTCGGGGCGGATCTCGGCCGCGCGCCGGGCCGCCGCCAGGGCCGTGTCGAGCCACTCGCCGCGGCGCGCGTCGGTGTCGTTCTCCTCGGCGAGGCGGAACAGCGTGCGCGCGCGGAGCACCTCGGTCACGTAGGGATCGGAGCCGAGGCTCTGGGCGTGGTCGAGCGCGGCGAGGGCCTCGAGCTTCTTCTCCCGGCTGGTGCCGATCCGGGACCACTCGTCGGCGAGACGCAGGCAGGCGAGCGGGTCCTGGGGCAGGGAGTGAGGCCCGTCGTCCACGCCGTCGGGGGGCGGCGGGCAGGCGGCAACGAAGGCAAGAAGGACGACGGTGGTTGCGGACGCCGCGACCCGCGGCCGCGCGGTCCCGTCGCGTGGAAACGCCGACGCGGGGCCGGCGGCACGCGAACGCACGAGCCGCCTACTCCTCGGCCGTCGCCGGCGGCTCGCCGGCGTCCTCCGTCGGTTCCAACCCCGGGACGGTTTCCCGGCCGCGCTCGCGGATGCGCGCCGCCTTGCCGGACAGGTTGCGCAAGTAGAACAGGCGGCTGCGCCGCACCTGCCCCTTGGCGGTGACCTCGAGCTTGACCAGCCGGGGCGAGTGCACCGGGAAGACGCGCTCGACGCCCACCTGGTGGGACACCTTGCGGACGGTGAAGGTCGACTTCGCGCCGGCGCGGTGGATCCGGATCACGACCCCGGCGAAGACCTGCACCCGCTCCTTGTCGCCCTCGACGATCTTGTAGTGCACCCGCACGGTATCGCCGGAGCGAAACGCGGGCAGCGGGTCCTTGCGCAGCATCCGCCCTTCCACCGTCGCCATCTTCTCGGACAGGGTCGCCATCGCGGTCCTCGTTTCTCGCGCCCCGGAGCCCCGGGTCCCCCGGCCGGGAACGCAGGCAGCGCATCTTATTCGACATCATGCCGATGTCAACTCCTCCGCGCCGGCCGTCGGCGGCCGGCGTCGCGGCGCGTTCCACGCGGCGGCGTTTGACCGGCGGAGACGCCCCCGCTAGAGTCGCGGCGATGACCACACGGTATGCCGGCTACTCCGGAAGACTGCTCGATGTCGATCTCGGCGCGCGCACCTGGCGCGAGTTCCCGCTCGGCGATCGCTGGGTCGAACTGTACCTCGGCGGCAAGGCGCTGGCGGCGCGGATTCTGTGGGAGGAGCTGGAGCCGGGGATCGACCCGCTCTCCCCGGCCAACCTGCTCGTCATCACCCCGGGACCGCTCACCGGCAGCGGCGCCCCGGCGTCGAGCCGGTTCAACCTCTCGACGAAGAACGTGCTGACCGGGGGCGTGTTGTCGAGCAACTGCGGCGGCACGTTCGGTGTGCACCTCAAGCGGGCCGGCTGGGACGGACTGATCGTGCGGGGGCGGGCCGAGCGGCCGACCTGGCTGGCGGTCGACGAGACCGGGGCGCGGTTCCTCGACGCCCGGCACCTGTGGGGGCTGGACACGGAGGAGACGCAGCGCGACCTGTCGCCGAAGGTCGGCCGGATCTGCATCGGCCCGGCCGGCGAGCAACTCGTGCGGTTCGCCTGCGTCGTCTCCGGCCACCGCGTGCTCGGCCGCGGCGGCACCGGCGCGGTGATGGGCTCGAAGCTGCTCAAGCGGATCACGGTCGCCGGCGGGCGGCGGCACGCGGCGGACGATCCCGAGGCGTTCCGGCGGACGGTGCGCGACTGGGTCGCGACGCTGCGCGGGCATTCGATCACCGGTCGCCAGCTCCCGCGCTACGGGACCGCGGCGCTGGTCAACGGCACGAACGCCACCAACACGCTGCCGACGCGCAACTTCCGCGCCGGCCGGTTCGAGGCGGCGGACGAGGTGAGCGGCGAGACGATGGCGGAGCGCCACCTGGCGCGCAACGACGGCTGTCTGTCGTGCCCGATCCGCTGCGGCCGGGTGGTGCGGCACGCCGGGGGCGAGCGCAAGGGGCCCGAGTTCGAGACGATCGGGATGCTCGGGCCGAACATCCACAACGCCGACCTGCCGAGCATCTTCCGCTGGAACCTCCTCGCCGACGCGCTCGGCATGGACACGATCAGCCTCGGCTCGACGATCGCCACGGCGATGGAACTGCGCGAGCGGGGGCTGTTTCCGGAACTGCCGGTGTCGTTCGAGGATCATGCGGGGATGGACCGGCTGATCGAGGACGTGGCCCGGCGGCGGGGGGTCGGCGCCGAACTGGCGGACGGGGCGCTGCGGCTGGCGGAGCGGCGCGGGGCGCCCGAGCTGGCGATGCAGTCCAAGGGGCTCGAGTTCGCGGCGTACGAGCCGCGCGGGGCGGTCGGTCACGGCCTCGGCTACGCCGTCTCCAACCGCGGCGGCTGCCACATCAACGGCGGCTACCTCGTGTTCTTCGAGGCGCTCGGTCCGGTCAACATCGATCCGCTCACCCCGCTCGCCAAACCCGCGCTCGTCGTGTTCCAGCAGAACACGATGGAGGCGGTGGCGGTCGCGGGCGGCTGCATCTTCACGACCTACGCGGTGATCCCCGATCTCCCCGCCTGGGCGGTCAACCCCCACGGCTGGCAGGCCCGCCTGGTCAACCAGGTGCTCCAACTCACGCGCTTCGCCCTCGGCGGCCAGGGAAAGATGTCGCCCGAGGCGATGCCGTTCCATCTGCCGCTCCTGCCGCACACCCGGGCGCTGGCGAGCTACACCGGGGTCAAGATGAACCTCGGGCTGTTCAGCGCGGTGGGCGAACGGGCCTACACCCTCGAACGGATGATCAACCTGCGCGAGGGGCTGCTGGGGGAAACCGACGCGCTGCCGCCGCGGATCACCGACGAGCCGCAGCGGCCGCACGAGCCGCGCTCGCGGGTGCCGCTGGCCGAGATGCTGCCGGTCTACTATCAGGTCCGGGACTGGGACGCGGCGGGCGTTCCCACCCGCCGGCTGCTGGACAAGCTCGAACTCGGGGACCTCGCGGAGGTCGCGGACGAGGTGCGCGAGCGTCCCGAACGGTTCCGGGCGCGCCGCCGGGCGTGGCGCGAGCGCGAGGGCGAGGTGTTGCGGGCGGCCCTGGCGCCGGCGCGGGAATGGACCGAACGGGCCGAGCGGGAGCGGGACCGGTGGCGGGAGGAAGCGCTCCGGGCGCGCGCGGCGGACTGGGCGGCGCGGGTCCGCCGCGCCTCGTTCGCGATCGCCCCCGACCGCTGCCGGCGCTGCGGACTGTGCGCGGGCGAGTGCCCGGTCGGGGCGATCGCCTGGCGTCGGACCGAGCGGGCGACGATCGATCCGGCGAAGTGCATCCGCTGCGGGCGCTGCGCCACGATCTGCCCGCCGCACTTCGACGCGGTGCGCCTCGTTCCGGTGCCGGCCGACGAGGATCGTTCGCGCGTCGCCTACCGGGTCCTGCCCGACAAGTGCGAGAAGTGCGGCCTGTGCTTCCGGAAGTGCCCGGTTCCCGGCGCGATCTCGTGGCGCAAGGGGGAACTGGCCGCGATCCACGACGAGCTGTGCGTGGCCTGCGGCCGCTGCCGGGAGGTCTGTCCCCCGAAGTTCGGCGCGATCGAGCGGGTCGTTCGCCCGGCCGGGGACGCCTGAGGAGGACACGATGGTTCGGGTCCAGTTCGCTTCCCACCTCGGCCGGACGCTCGGCGTCCGCGAGGCGCGCGTCGAGGCCGGCTCCGTGCGCGAGCTGCTGCGCGAGTTGTCCCGGACCCACGGCCGGCCGTTCGAGATGGCGGTGCGGAGTTGCAAGGTCATCGTCAACGGGACGAACGTGGCCTTTCTCCGGGGGGAGGGGACGCGGCTGGCCGACGGCGACGAGGTGGTGCTGTTGCCGCCGCTGGCGGGAGGGTGAGGTCGTGCACGCGATCGGCGGGGACTGCGACAAGTGCGGGTTCTGTGTCCTGGAGTGTCCGGTGGACGCGATCGAGGAGGGGCCAGCCGTCTACCGCATCGTGCCCGAGAAGTGCGTGGAGTGCGGGGCCTGCGTGCCGGTTTGCCCGCTCGGGGTGATCGTCGAGCGCGCCGGCCCGGACGCCCGCGGCGATGCGCCGTGACGGCCCGGCTGGCGCCGGCTGGGGAGCAGGGAGAGGGATGCGCGGTACGGACCCGGAAGAGAGGTTCCTCGCCGACCTGTTGCGCGAGCGGTCGCGGGTCGCTCTCGACGGGTCGACGGCCGCCGCGCGGCGGCTGCGGCAGATCGATCGGCGGATCCGGGAGCGCTTCGAGCGGACCGTGGCGGTGTTCGTGCTGGACATGGCCGGCTTCACCCGGCTCACCCTGTTGCGCGGCATCGTGCACTACCTGATGCTGATCCGCCGGATGCAGGATGCCTGCGTGCCGGTGCTGCGGCGGCATCGCGGACGGCTGGTCAAGGCCGAGGCGGACAACCTGTTCGCGTGGTTCCCGGCGGTCGCGCCCGCCGTGGAAGCGTCCCTCGAGATGTTCGACCGCCTGTCCGAGATCAACGCGCCGACCGACGACGAGTCGGACGTGCAGGTGAGCATCGGCATCGGCTGGGGCCCGACGCTCGTGATGGCGCACGACATGTGGGGCGGCGAGTTCAACTTCGCCTCGAAGCTCGGCGAGGACCTCGCCGGCGCCGGCGAGATCCTGCTGACGGGCGCCGCGCACCGCGAGCTGCGGGGCAGCCCGTACCGCTTTCGCCGCCGGCCGGTGAACGTCTCGGGGATGCCCTACGACGCCTGGCAGTTGCGGCTGACGGGGCGCGGAGGGCGGTGACGGCCGCGCGGCCGGCTCTCCCCGGCGGCCGCCGGAGCCGGGCGCGGGAAGGGAGGATGCGATGGGCAGGTTGTCCAGGCTGGACGTGGAATGCGCGGTTCCGCTCGCCGTGCGCGACGAGCTGCAGCCTTCGGAAATCGATGCGATCCTCGGGATCGTGTTCCTCGCCGCCGCCGCCGACGGTGCGCTGGCGGACGAGGAGGCCGACGCCTTCATCCGGATCATGCTGCGGCTGTTCGGCCAGCAGGCCACGCCGGAGCGGATCCGCGCGGTGATGCAGCAGATCGCCGCGCGCGTCCAGCGCGGCGAGTCGTGCCAGGCCGCCCGCTGCGCCCGCGTCGGCGAACTCGCGGCGATGCTGCGGCGCACCCCCGCCCGCGAACTGGCCTACAAGCTCTCCTACGTCATGCTGATGAGCGACCTGCAGACCAACGACGACGAGTTCGCCTTCGACGTCGAACTGCGCCGCGTGCTCGGCATCGCGCCCGAACGCGTCGAGGAACTCCAGGACGAGGCCTCCCGCGCGGTGCTCGGCGAACCGAGCCGCAGGGGACGCGGCGCGCCGACGTGCGCCGGCGAGGCGCCGGCGCAGATCGACCTGCCGTTCGCCGACGCCGCCCCGCCCGCGATGGCGGCGCAGGAACCGTCCGAGGCCGCCGCTCCTCGCGCGCGAGCGGCTCGGGGGCGGGCCGCGGCCGGAGAGACGCCCCGGCGGCCGGGCGCAGGCGCCAGGCGGAAGTCGGCGGGGAAGGCACCGCGCCGGACGGCCACGAAAGCACCGGCCAAGGCGGCGAAACAGCCGCCGCGGGAAGCCGCGCACAAGACCGTGCGCCGGGCGTCGCCGAAGCGGCCGATCCCGAAGAAGGCCGCCGGGAAGAAAGCCTCGCCCGGACGCCGCCGGCGCTGATGTCGGCCGTGTCTCGCCCGCGGATCCTGTACGTCGAGCCGTACGAGGCGGGATCGCATGCGGCGTTCACCCGCGCCCTGACCGGCGGTCTGGACGCGGAGTGGACGGTATTGACGCTGCCGGGCCGCCACTGGAAGTGGCGGATGCGGGGTTCCGCGGCGTGGCTGGCCCGCGAGCGGTCCCGGGAACTGCGTGGGCCGTTCGACGCGATGGTGGCGAGCTCCTATCTGCCGCTGGCGGAGCTGGTCGGACTCGCGCCGTCGCTGGCGGCGGTGCCGCGGCTGTTGTACTTCCACGAGAACCAGCTCGCGTTTCCGGTGCGGGCCGAGTTCGCCGGGGAGCGCGACCTGCACTTCGGCTTCACGCAGCTCGTGTCCGCGCTGGCCGCGGACGGTTGCGCGTTCAACAGCGCGTGGAACCGGGACAGCTTCCTGGACGCGGCGCGCGAGCTGCTGGGCCGCATGCCGGATGCGGTGCCGGCGGGCTGGGTCGAGCGGGTGGCGGAGCGGAGCGTGGTGCTGCCGCTGCCGGTCGCGCTGCCGGAGCATCCCGGGGCGGAGGGCGCCGACGTGCCGCCGGGTCCGGGACGGGCGGCCGGCCCCGTGGTGCTGTGGAACCACCGCTGGGAGCACGACAAGGGGCCGGAGCGGTTCTTCGGTGCGTTGTTCCGGCTGGCGGAGCGGGGCGTCCCGTTCCGCGCGGCGGTGTGCGGCGAGCAATTCCGGGAGGCGCCGCCGGTCTTCGAGGAGGCCCGCGCGCGCCTCGGCCCGCGCCTGCTGCACTGGGGGTGGATTCCCGAACCGCGGGCGTACTGGGACCTGCTGGCCCGGTCGCAGATCGTCGTGTCGACGGCCCGGCACGAGTTCTTCGGCCTGGCGGTGCTGGAGGCGACCCATCTGGGCGCGCGGCCGCTGGTCCCGGACGGGCTGTGCTACCCGGAGATCTACCCGGCGGAGTTCCGCTACGCCGGCGAGGCGGCGCTGGAGGCAGAGCTGGAGCGGCTCTGCCGGGCGTGGACGGCCGGAACGCTCGCGCTGCGGGCCGACCGGCGGGCGTGGACCGCGCCGTTCGCGGCCGAGCGGGTGCTGCCGCGCTACGCGGAGCGGCTCGGGGCGCTGGCGGGTCGCGCGGTGCCCCTTGCCCGGGACCGCGGACCGCGCTAAGGCTGCCGTCATGAACCGGCAGCAGGCGATCGATCTGTTCGCGGAGTTGAGCCCGAAGGAGATCGCGGCGGCGTGGAGCGCCGGCCGCCCCGTGCGGCCGCCCGAGATGCGTCGCGGGCTGTACCTGGGACGCGCGGGCGGGTTTCCGCCGGCGTTCCGGCCGATCGTTCGGCACGTGGTGGGCCGGGACTACTTCGCGAAGCTGATCCTCGACGGCTGGGGGGTGAACGTCCGCGTCGCGCAGGACGGCACGCACGCGCCCCTCCCGTCCCCGCTCGTGCCGGGCGGGTTCAAGGTCGACCTGCCGTTTCGGCTGGGAGCCGAGGCGCTGGACTACGGCTTCTACGCGGCGGGCCGCGACCTGGGATTCCCGGGCGGGCTGAGCCAGATGCGGGACTTCCTGCGCGCCGTGGACTTCCGCAGCCTGACCGAGGTGCTCGGCGAGGCGACGCTGGCCAAGGTCGGCGCGCGACGGGGCGTGGCGTCCGAGGCGGGCGAGCTGGTGATCGGCTACATCGCGCCGCTGGGGGTGCAGGCGTTGCAGACGTCGCCGTTCGGGATGTGCTGGTGGCGCGACGTGACCGAGCCGGAGGCGGAGTCGGCGCGCGCCTACCTGCGCACCTTCCGGCTGCTCGACGCCTCCTGCGGCGACGCGGCCGGCTGATCGCGGGCCGTCCGCGGCGAAGGAGCTGCTCCGGCGCGGCGGCGGCGCGAGGAACGACGGGACGGGGCGAGCCATGGCGTCCACGACGGACTTGCATCGGGAGAAGGTCGAGGCGGTGGCGGCGCAGGTGCGGGCGCTGGCGGCCGCGGGCGAGCGGGCGCACGTGCACAAGGGCGGCGTGCACCATTTCGTGCCGCTGCCGGGCGATCGGCGGTTCCGCGGCCGGGCGGTGGACGTCTCCGCGCTGAACGCGATCCTCGAGATCGACCCGGCGGCCCAACGCTGCACCGCGGAGCCGGGCGTGCCCTTCGGCGTGCTGGCCCGGGCGACGCTGGCCCACGGCCTGCTGCCGACGGTGGTGCCCGAACTGGAGGGGATCACGGTGGGCGGCGCGGTCGCCGGCTGCTCCGTCGAATCGATGTCGTGGCGCGAGGGCGGGTTCCATGACGCGTGCCTCGAGTACGAGCTGGTGACGGGGACGGGCGAGGTGCGCACCTGCACGCCGCAGGACGACCCGCTGGTGTTCGGGATGCTGCACGGGTCGTACGGCACGCTGGGCGTGCTGACCCGCGCGACCTTCCGGCTCGTTCCCGCGACGCCCTACGTGCGGCTCGAGTACCGGCGCTACGCCGATGCGGCGCGGTTCCGGGAGGCGGTCGAGGCGCGGATCGCGGCGGGCGACTTCGAGTTCATCGACGGGATCGCGCACGGGCCGGACCGGCTGGTGCTCTGCCTGGGCCGCTTCGTCGAGCGGGCGCCGTACACGAGCGACTACCGGGGGAGGCGGATCTACCACCGTAGCACGGCCGAGCGGACCGAGGACTACCTGACGACGATCGACTACTGCTTCCGTTACGACACGGAGTGCCACTGGATGACGGAGACCGTCCCGCCGCTCACCTGGGCGCCGGTGCGGGCCGTGGTGGGCCGCTGGTTTCTCGGCTCGACCAACCTGATCCGCTGGTCCAAGGCGCTCGAACCGCTGCTCGAACTGCGCCGGCGGCGGCCGGAGGTGGTGTGCGACTACTTCGTGCCGCGACGGCGCTGGGAGGAGCTGTTCGCCTGGTACGCCGGGGCGGTCGACCACTGGCCGCTGTGGGTCGTGCCGTACCGCATGCCCGCGCCGTACCCGTGGCTCGCCGATCGGCACGTGGCGCGGATGGGGGACGACCTGTTCTTCGACTGCGCGGTGTACGGGCGGCGGAACGACGACCCGCGGCACGACGTGTCGGAGCTTCTCGAGCGCAAGATCGGGGAGCTGGGGGGGATCAAGACGCTGATCTCGCGCAACCACTACACCCCGGAGGCGTTCTGGGACGTGTACGATCGCGGGCGCTGGGAGACGGTCAAGGCGCGGCTCGACCCCCACGGCGTGTTTCCCGGCCTGTACGAGAAGTTCCACGGGGGCCGGCGCGACTCCGCCGCGCCCGGCGCCCGCCCGGACGCGTCGCGGGTGGGCGGCGGTCCGCGATCCTAGTAGGCCGACGGGCGGCGGCGCTCGGCGTGCCAGTAGCGGTAGCTCGACATCCGCTCGCGCTGTTCCAGCGGCGCGCGGTGCGTGCAGGTGGAGAACTCCTCCGTGCCGCGGAGCGCTCCCCACCGGACCTCCGGACAGTCGTTGGGGTTGTACGATTGCTCGAATCGCTCGATGCGCTCGATCAGCTCGCCGAGGGTCAGCTTCCAGGTCGTCTTGTCGGAACGCCGATAGCGGATGAACAGCTCGTTCTTCGAATGGTTCCATTCCTTGCGCAGCAGGCGCTCCAGTTCGGCCGGCGTGGCGTTGGCGGGAAGCCGGAACAGCGCCGGGTCCTCGAACACGGTCCGGGGGTAGGCGAGCAGCTCGTCCATCGCCAGCAGCAGGCGCAGGTCGCGGGCGGGGGTCGAGTAGTCCTCCCAGGGGCCGCGGGTTTCGAAGATCGCCCCGCCCTCCGGCATCTCGATCGTCCGCCAGTCGTGCGCCTCCAGGTACTCGACGGCGACCTCGACCGCCGCCACGCGCGATTCGAGCAGCTCGATCAGCGCCTCCATCTGCGAACGGTAGGCGGCGACCGGGTCGAGCGGTTCGGGATTGAGGCGCCGCAGGACGGTCCGGTAGAACTCGTGCTCCGAACGGAACTCGTACTGCTCCGTGGACGGATCGGGGTAGTCCGGGTCCGCCGCCAGTTCCGCGTCGGTCGCGAAGCGGAAGCGCCCGCGTTCGTAGCGCACCGGACGAAAGGCCTTGAAACCGCCGGTGCGCAGGGCGGGGTCGAAGAAGAAGTTGGCCCGCGAGAACCGCTTGTGGGACACCGTCCGGTCGGGATGGCCGTCGATCGCCAGCAGCATCCCGATGCGCTTCTCCGAACCGGGAACCCAGCGGCTCAGGACCAGCACGTGGCCGCCGACATCGATGAACACCGTGCCGGGGCGCAGCGTGTCGCGCGACAGCGCCACGGGGTAGAACTCGCCGGCGTCGGCCTCGGGCAGCGCGCGGCCGGTGCCCGAGTGGACCGTGTCGCCGACGTCCTCCTCGAGCCACGCGTTGAAGCGCCGGACCGGCGACTCGATCGCGTCCCAGGCGCTGTTGAGATTGGTCTCCGGGATTTCGTCGCAGCGCGTCCCCCGCTCGCGCGTCCCCCGCAGGCAGTGCCGGACCGCGAACGGCAGCCCCAGCTTCCAGGAGAAGTACGCGCGCAGGAAGAAGGGGGTGTCGCCGCAGTCGGGCGCCACGACCACCGGCTCCGGCCCCTGTGCGTCGTCCTCGTCCAGCCCCAGATGGCCGTACAGCAGGTTGCGCTTCGGGTCGCGCAGCACCTGGTGCAGCGGCCGCCAGCCGGCCTTCGCCCCGGGGTCGGTCAGGAACAGGCGCTCGACCCACGCCGCGTACAGGTTCTCCAGCTCCCGATTCCAGGCCCGCGTCACCTCCCACACGCCCGTCTTCGGCGCCCGCATCCGCCGCGGGGCCCGCGCCGGGATCTCCACCCGACCGCAGGCCAGCGGCCGGGCGGGGTCCGTCGAGCGGACCAGCACGCGGCGCGTCCCGGCCGCCGGCGCCGGCACGATCACCGACCAGGCCCACGGCGGACCGCCCCACGACTCGTTCCAGTTCCGCGGTCGGTACGTCTCCCGTCCGTCCGGCCCGAGCATCTCGAACTCCACCGACGGCTGCTCGGTCTCCGAAACCGCCGTGAGCCGCAACGGCTTCCCTGCCACCGGCCGCGCCGGCGACACGAACAGCTTGACCGGAGCCTCCTCCGGATCGGGACAGATCACCTCCACCGGGCCGGCCGGCGCATCCGTCCCCGCCGGTACCGCGACAGCGGACTTCCCGTCGGCAGGAGCCGACTTCGCGGCGACCGCCGGTGCGACCGGCACGACCGCCCCCGCCGCCTCGGCGACGCTCGCCGCGACCGCCTCCGCCGCCTCCGGAACGGTCGTCCCCGCCGCCGAACCCGCATCGGGCGCTCCTCCGGCGCGGGCCGCGGACATCGGCCGGCCGCTCTCGTCCGCCGCCGACAGGCCGGCCATGCTGCAGTGGGACATCTGCGTCGCCGCCAGGAGCGAGAGCGCGATCACCAGCGCCACCGGCCACTGGTCCACCGGCGGCGCCCGACCCTCCACCCGCTCCCCGATCTCCTCGTCGTCCGAATCCGCCATGTCGGCCGCCACCCCCGCATCGACTCGATTCAGATCCATCGGCCGGACAACCCTCGGATGATGCTTGTCCCACATGGTGGTATTATATCCTACATAGATCATCGCACGGAAATTCTTGTCTGATTCCGGGAGACGGATGTCGGCCCGGGCTAGTTGGAAGTGACCGGCGACGGTGCCGAAATCGTGATGGAGTCGATCACGGTGAGCCAGTCGGTCGAGTCCTCGATGCCGAGGAGGAGGTGCGCGGCATCGGCGATCGGCTCGTTCCAGGAGGCATCGACGGCGACCCAGCGGCCGTCGAGAACGATCTGGGTCCAGGCGTGCCAGCCGAAGAAGCCGAGTTCGTCGCCGACGTAGATCAGGCCGGAGACCTGGCGGGCGGGGAGGCCCGCGGCGCGGGCGAGGGCGGCGACGAGCAAGGCATGTTCGGTGCAATCGCCGACCTTGCGTTCGAGCACCTGGGATGCGGTGCCGAGGTTGGTCGACAGGTTCTTGTCGATATTGTCGTAGACCCAGGCCACGATCCGGTCGGCCCTGTCGCGGTCGCCGGCGGCGCCGGCGGTGATCTCGCGCGCCAGGGCGACGACGGCGGGCGCGTCGGAGTCGACCTCGGGGGTCGGACGCAGGTTGCGGGCGCGCTCCTCGACGGTGGCCTCGGGGCCGGGCACGGACCGGAGGAGCACGTCGAACCGTCCATCGTCGCGCGGCGCGACCTGCTGCTGCGGGCCGGAGGGGATCGCGAACCCCGCCGGGACGCCGACGATCAGCCGCAGTTCGCCGATGTCGGCGGGCCGGCCGAGCGGCCGGTCGACGGGGATGCGCAGGTCGAGGGGTCCGAGGGCCGAGAGGTCGCTGCGGGCGCGGTCGCGGTCTTCCAGCCGCAGCACGATGCCGGTGCCCATGCTGGCCTCGAGGGTGGTGTTGCCGGCGACGCGCAGCAGGAACGGCTGGAGGTCGCCCTCGTGGAGCACGCGCAGCGTGGCGACGGGGGTCTCGATGCCCGCCACCACCTCGCGCTCGACGGAGACGACGGTCACGGTGTCGGTCTCGTCCCGGGCGTCGTCGTCGTCGAAGGCGGGCACGACCATCGTCATGCCGGGGCGAAGCCGCGCGGCATCGAGACCGAAGGCGCCGACGGCCGCCAGCGCCGTCTCGGCGGTCGGCGGGCACGGCCGCTCGGGCGCGGCCCGGCCCTGCACCGTCTGCCGCAGCACGAGCCCCTCGGGTGTCGCCGTCGTGCGCCGCTCGACGGTCCCCGCGGGCGTCTCCTGCCGGTCGCGCGATTCCACGAGCGGGAACGGCGGGTCCGTGCCGTAGAAGTCCTCGGAGCGGATCACCGATTCCGACCGCAGGCCGGGGAGCAGCCCTTCCTGGACGATGCGCAGTTCGAGACGGGCGACGAAACCGCCGGGCTCGCCCGCCGCCGCCCGCCCGAGTTCGACATGGGCCCAGCCGACCTTGCGCCCGGTCAGGTACACGCCGTACCAGGCATCGACCGTCCCGCGGGCGACGAACTCCGCCAGCACCTCCGGCGAAACGAGGTCGCCGCCGGGCCAGGCGTCGTCCGTGGCCTCCAGGACGGCGTCGGACTCGACGGCGCCTCCGGTCGGATTCGGGGCGTCGGGGGACGTCGTGCCGGACGTTCCGTCGTGCGGGTGCCCGGCGGTTTCCTCCGCCGGGCGGGAGCCGCAGCGGCAGGCCGGGAGGAGCAGACCGATCGCGAGCAGGACCAGCGGGCCGCGGACGGAGGAGCGGACCATGCGCGCACCGTAGCACAGAACGGGCCGTCCGGTGGGTGGTTCGAAGTGCGGCGGGTCGGGTGCGGGAGGGGAGGGCGGGGCCTACGGGCGGTTGACGGCGGCGACGTAGTTGCCGGACGCGGCGCCGTAGCCGTCGACGTAGAAGCCGAACAGGCCCGCGCCGGCCGGAATGGTCGCGCCGATGCGCGAGGCGTTCGTGGGGGTGCAGGCGGGAACGGCGTCGTCGTTGCAGTCGAGGTCGTTGCCCGTGGCGCCGGAGCGGACGTAGAGCAGGGTGTCGTAGGTCGCGATGCTGCTGCCGCAGGTGGTGGCGCTGAAGGCGCCGCCGGCGTCGCCCGGGCAGGTCGTCCAGTAGTAGGTGTCCTCGGGCGCGCGGTCGCCGCCGCAGGATCCCGTCACGACGCCGGGGGTCAGCGACATCGTGTTGCCCGTGTACGTCGCGAGCCCCGGGGTCAGCACGGTCGGCGTGCCGTCGCTGCCGACCGGCAGGTGCTCGATGTTGAGCGTGTAGTTGCCCGAAGCCCCGCCGTAGCCGTCCACCAGCACGTAGTAGGTGCCCGCCGCCAGGTTGCGGACGATGTGGTCCTGCTGCAGGCCGCAGGTGTCGTCGACGCAGGCCGGCGCGACCCCGCCGCATCCCGCGAGCAGCGCGAGCTGGGTGTCGAAGGCGCTGCCGAAGGTGTTGACGAACACCAGCTCGCGCTGCGCCAGCGTGAACCTGTACCACACGTCCCGGCTCGGCGTTCCCGAGCCGCTGTCGCAGGAGCCGGCGCTCGGCGTGTAGCCCGCCGTGCTGCCGGTGACCGTGGTGCGGCCCGCGGACAGCGTCAGCGGGATCGCGTCGGCGCACTCGTCGCCGACCGGCCGGACGCTGCTGTTGAGCACGAACGGTCCGAAGTTCGTCGATTGATAGCCGTCGACGACGATGTAGTAGGTGCCCGCGTCGAGCGTGGTGCTGATCCGCGACGCCGTGTTCCCGGGGCCGATGTCGTCGTTGCAAGCGACGGGGGTGCCGCTGCACGCGCCGTTGTAGATGTACAGCACGGTGTCCCACGTCGTCCCGTCGGTGTCGAAGACCACGTTCGAGCAGGTCGTGATGCGTACGACGTAGGTCACGTCGGGGGCGGGTGACGTCGCCGCGGCCACGCAGGCGGCGGGCGGATTGTAGTCGCTGTTCGCCGCGCAGGTCGAGCCGCGGACCGGCGTTCCCGGCGGCAGCACCGTCGCCCCCGCGCAGGTGTCGTTGGCCGGCGCGGGCCCCAGGTTGCACGCGCCCCAGTTGCAGGTCGAATCGCAGGTCTGGGTTCCCGAACAGGCCCCGACGGTGCAGGCGCGCGTCGCGCCCATCACGCACGCGAAGCCGTTGTCCGGACCGCCGACGCAGTCGTCGTCCCGCCCGTTGCAGGTCTCCACCGGCGGCGTGCAGGCCGTGCCGGAAGGCAGGACGCAGGACGTCGTGCACGTGCCGACGCCGGTCGAACCGCAGGTCGTCGTGCACGTCACCGACTGCCCGGCGCAGCAGGCGAACCCGTTGTCGCAGACGCCGTTGCAGTCGTCGTCGCGGCCGTTGCAGGTCTCGGCGGGCGGCACGCAGGCGCCCCACGCGCACGTCGAGCCGCAGGTCTGGGTGCCGGTGCTGCTGCAGGTGGTCGTGCAACTCCGCGTCGCGTCGCGCACGCAGTCGAAGCCGTTGTCCGGACCGCCGACGCAGTCGTCGTCGCGGCCGTTGCAGGTCTCGGCGGGCGGCACGCAGGCGCCCCAGACGCATGTGTCGGAGCACGTCCGGGTCCCCGTGCTGGCGCAGGTCGTCGTGCAGCTCTGCGTCGAGGCCCGCACGCAGTCGAAGCCGTTGTCCGGCCCGCCGACGCAGTCCTCGTCCAGCCCGTTGCAGACCTCGGCCGGCGGATTGCACGCACCCCACTCGCAGGCCGTCGAGCAGGTGCGGCTGCCGGTCGTGCCGCAACTCGTCGCGCACGAACCGGTCGCGCCCACCGCGCAGGTGAAGCCGTTGTCCGGTCCGCCGACGCAGTCCTCGTCCAGTCCGTTGCAGATCTCCGCCGGCGGCACGCAGTCGCTCCAGGCGCAGGCGTCGCAGGTCTGGATCCCCGACGTGCCGCAGCTCAAGGTGCACGAGCGGGCGGGGTCACCGTCGCAGGTCTCGTGCCCGGCCCAGACGAACCCGTCGCCGCACGTCGCGTTCCGGCAGGTGCTCAGGCAGGCGTCGGTGTTGTCGGTATTCCCGTCGTCGCACTCTTCGCCGGGGTCGATCGTGCCGTTGCCGCAGGCGACCGTCGCGCAGACGCCGCCGCGGCAGACGCCCGCGCCGCCCGCGGGCAGCGTGCACGGCGTCCCCTCCGCCGGCGGGGTGCCGGCGACGCACACGTGGCCGGTGCACGCCTCCGCCCCGTTGCACGTCTCGCCGTCGTCGCAGTCCGCCGCCGCCTCGCAGGTCCAGGTGCAGTCGGTCTCGCAGCCGTCCCCCGGCAAGGCGTTGCCGTCGTCGCACTCCTCCGCGCCCGCGCGGACGAAGCCGTCGCCGCACGTCGCGTTCCGGCAGGTGCTCAGGCAGGCGTCGGTGTCGTCGGTGTTCCCGTCGTCGCATTCCTCGCCGGGGTCCAGCGTGCCGTTGCCGCAGTCGGCGCCCACGCACCAGCCGCCCCGGCAGACCCCGGAGTCGCCCGCGGGCAGCGTGCACGGTGTGCCCTCGGCCGGCGGCGCGCCCGCCGTGCAGACGTGTTCCGCGCACGTTTCCACGCCGTTGCAGTCGTTGCCGTCGTTGCATTCGGTCGCCGCCGTGCAGCTCCAGGTGCAGTCGCGGTCGCAGCCGTCCCCGTCGAGGTCGTTGCCGTCGTCGCACTCCTCGCCGGGATCCGTGATCCCGTCGCCGCACGTCGGCGGCACGTCGGCCTCCACTTCCGCACCGTCGTCGTCGCCGTCGGCATCTCCGTCCGCCGCGCCTTCCGGGCGATCCGGCACGTCCGCCCGGTCCGGCACGTCCTCACCGTCGCCCGTCTCCTCGAAATCGATTCCGGCGTCGTCGGTGGCGGTCGAGTCCCCGCCGCCGCAGGCGGCGAGGCCGGCCAGTCCGAGGACGACCCAGATCCCGAGCCACATCGCTGCGCGTCGCTGCATGAGAAACCTCCCGGTGCCCGAAGCACCCCCAGCAAGCCGGGGCGGAATCTAGCACCCGCTCCCGGGGTCGGCAAGTCGCGGGGCAGCCGCGCCGGCGGGCCCCGGGCCCCCCGATGGCCCCGCGGATCGCGGCCGGCGCTCCACCCGCGGCTGCGGGACTCGTGGCGGACGGCCGAACATCGCGGTCGTCGCGGTCGGGGCTTGACGCGCGGTCCCCCGGCGGGCTACCTCGCCGCCGGCGCCGTGGCCGTCCGGCGACGGCCGGCGCTCCGGCGAGGCCGAACGGATGCCGTTGCGCGTGAACATCGATGGCCGCATCCTGCGCGAAGACCGCGCGCGGATCTCGGTCCTGGACCGGGGCTTCCTCTACGGCGACTCGGTGTACGAGGTGCTCCGCACCTACGACGGACGGCTGTTCGCCGAGGCGCGCCACCTGCGCCGGCTCGCGCGTTCCGCCGCGGCGCTGGCGATCCGGCTGCCGCCGCGGGCGTGGCTCCAGCGGCAGATTCGCCGGACGCTCGCGGCGGCGGGCGAGGTCGACGCTTACGTGCGGGTGATCATCACCCGCGGCGTCGGGCCGATCACCCTCGACCCGACCTCGGCCCGCACGCCCTGCACGGTGATCCTCGTCCAGGCGTACGAGCCCTACCCCGAGGCCGCCTATCGCCGGGGGATCCGGGTCCACATCCCGGCGATCCGGCGCAACGCCCGCGAGGCGCTCGACCCCGCCGTCAAGAGCGGCAACTACCTCAACTCCGTCCTGGCGCTCGGAGCCGCCCGCCGCGCCGGCTGCGACGACGCCCTGATGCTCGATCGATTCGACCGGGTCACCGAGGCGACCTCGGCCAACGTCTTCGCCGTGCTCGACGGCATCCTCTGCACCCCGCCGCTCGACGCCGGCATCCTCGAAGGCGTCACCCGGGGCCTCGTGCTGCGGCTCGCCGCCGCCGACGGGCTGCGCTGCCGCGAGCGGCACCTGCGACGCGCCGACCTGCGGCGGGCGAGCGAGGTGATGCTGACGAGCACGCTGCGGGAGGTGATGCCGGTGGTGCGGATCGACCGCGCCGTCGTCGGCGACGGCCGGCCGGGACCGGTGGCCCGCCGGCTGCGCGAGCTGTTGCAGGCGCATGCCCGGCGGGCGGGCGCTCAGGTGCCGGCCGCCACGCGCGCAAGGAGCGGCGCCAGTGTCTCGTCGTCCTGCGGATCGACCGGATCCAGGTGCAGGCGGCGGTAGGCCTCGACCAGGTCCGCCAGACCCGTCTCCATCCGCTCCCGCCGCTCCCAGGCGAGCTGGTCGCACAGGGCGACCCAGTCGGCGAGCCGGCACATCCGGTCGACCACGTGGCGGCCGGCGGCTTCCAGGCGCGCGGGGGTCGCCCCGAGCAGCCGGGAGACACGGTCGCGGACCTCGGCGAACAGGGCCCGGGCGCGCGCGGAGAACTCCCCCGGCAGCGCACGCTCGATCCCGGCCACCTCGGCCTCCGCCGCGGCCAGCCACGGCTCGTGCAGGCCGCGCGTCGCGAAATCGCGCCAGACCTGGGCGATCAGCGTATTGTGCGTGCCCTCCCAGCTCTCGATCACGATCGCATCGCGGTACAGCCGCGGTAGCGGCGAGAAATCCTCGATCGTCCCGTTCCCGCCCAGCACCTCGATCGCGTCGCGCACCCCGCGGGTGCAGGCCAGCGCGGTCCAGTACTTGTTGATCATCACCGCGATCCGCCGGGCGGCGGCGAGTTCCTTCCCCGCGCGGCCGGTGTCGATGCGGTCGGTCCAGTCGAGAATCCGGAAGGTCGTGGCGAGCGCCGCCTGGAGGTCGATCTTGATCCGCGCCACCCGCTCGGCCACCGCCGGATAGGCGCCGATCGGCCGGTCGAACGCCTCCCGGTGCAGACCGTAGGCCTGCGCCTCCTCGAAGGCCCGCCGCAGGATGCCGCAGGCGGCCAGCGCGTTGTGGACGCGCGACGTGTCGAGCACCACGCCGACCAGGTTGCGGAAGCCGTGCTCGAGCGGCCCGATCGCTTCGGCCAGCGCGCCGTCGAACTCGATCTCGCCGGTCGGCATCGAGCGCGTGCCGATCTTGAGCTTGAGCCGGCGGAGGCGGAAGCCGTTGGGCCGGCCGTCGAGCAGCCGGGGGACGAGGAACAGGCCGAGGCCGCGCGTCCCGTCCGGCGCCCCCGCCGGCCGCGCGCTGACCACGAACAGTCCCGCGTCCGCCACCGAGCAGAACCACTTCTCGCCGGTGATGCGCCAGCGCCCCGGCTCTCCGGAAACCGGCTCGGCCACGCAGGCGTTGCGCCCCACGTCGGACCCGCCCTGCACCTCCGTCACGAACTGCGCCGCGTGGAGCCGGCGGTCGTAGTCGGTCTCCAGCAGCGCGGGCAGCCACCGCGCCCGCTGCTCGGGCGTCCCGGCGCGCTGCAGCAGCTTGATCGCCCCGGCCGTGCACGCCACCGGACAGGCATGCCCGGCTTCCCCGTTGCGGTCCAGCAGGTAGATCAGCGCGCCGCACAGCGTCTCGCGGCCGGGCTCGCCCAGGACCGCCAGGGCTCCGCTGCCCCAGAACGTCCGGCCGATGCGGTGATGCGCCGGATGGAACACCACCTCCTCGCGGTCGTGCCCCAGCGCGTCGTGGCGTTGCAGCACCGGCAGATGCTCGTCCCGGTTCGTCTCGAACACGTCGGCATCGGCATCGCGCGCCGCCGCCGCCGCCGCCCGCAGCCGCGGCTCGGCCGCCGTCCAGGCCGCGCCGAGATGCCGGCGGGCCAGCGCGCGGAAGAACGGGTCCGCCTCCAGCGGGTCGCGCGCCAGCCTCGCCCGCCACGCCGTCAGATCATCACGCCCGCGCTCCTGCCCCGGAATCGTTCGCTGCTCCATCGTCGATCGCCTCCCGCCGTCGCCGGACCCGCTCGGCCCGGCGCGGTCGAGCCTAGCGCGGGTCGGCGGTCGAGGAAACGGCCTTCGCGCGGCCACCCGCGTCCCACCGCCACGGCGACGCGTCGCCGGGGAGATTGCGGGCCGGGAGGCCCTGCGACATACTGGTGTGCATCGAAGCCGACCGGGTGACCCGGGAGAGGAGGAACCCCATGGCCGGACGAACGACTGGGCCGCTGCTCGGAACGGCCCTCGCCCTGTTCGCGACGGGGCCGCTCGGATGCGCCGGGAGCGGCGAGTGGATCTACGTGCCTCCGGACGGGTGGGACGCGCGGGCGGACGACGGCGGGACGGTCGAGGGGATCGAAGACGTGCCGCCGGGCGACGACGGCGCCCCGGAGGACGTCTCGCCAGCCGAGACCGACGGGACGGGCGACGTCCCGTGCGGGACCGGCTCCTTCCCGTACGGCAACACCCAGGAGGCGTACACCGCGCCGCCCGGGGCGCGCTACATGTACATCAAGGCCTGGGGCGCGGGAGGCAACGGCGAGGCGATGTCGCCGGGCTGCGCGCTCGCCGACAACGGCGGGATCGGCGGGTACACCGAGGCCGTCTACGAACTGGTCGGGGAGCCGCCGCCGATGATCGTGATCGTCGGCGGGAAGGGCCACGCCGACGAGGCGGGCACGATGTTCTTCGGCTGGGGCCAGGACGGCGGCGGCGGGCTCTCCGGCGTGTTCATCGGCCCCGACGAGATCACCCCCGCCGACCAGGGCAAGGCGCTGGTCGTCGCCGGCGGCGGCGGCGGCACCTGGCCGGGCTGCGTCGCCGGAGGGACCGGCAACCATCCCGAGGCCGGCGGCCAGACCACGATGATGGGCGCCCGCAGCACCTCCGGCGACGAGACGGGAGTCAACGGCGGCGGCGGCGGCTACCACGGCGGCGACGGCGGCGGTCGCAACGAACCGGGAATGGGCGGCACGGGCTACGTCGATGAGACGCCTCCCGCCGGCCTGCGCTACGTCCGGCACCGGATGCTGTGGGCCGTCCCCGGCTCTGCCGAGGCGCCCAACGACGAGGACCCCGACTACCCGGCGCCCGACTACGAACCCGCGCTCTCGGAACGAGCGGGCCGGGTCGTGATCCACTTCACCTGCGAGGAACCACCCCTGATCTGAGCCGCTCCGCACGCCCGCTCTCGGGCCTGCGCCGGAGGAGTCCATGCGATACCGATTCATCCTGGCCACGCTCCCCCTGTTCGGCCCGGCGTGCGACGGCGACGACGCCGACGCCTGCTCCGGTCACGGCACGCTCCGCACCTGGAGCGACGGGACCGTCTGCGAATGCGACCCGGGCTTCACCGCCGATCCGCAAAACCCCGCGACCTGCGTGCCGACCGCGGCGCTGTGCAAGGGCGGCGCAATCGATTTCGACGTCGACGGCGACGGGACCAACGAAAGCTGGTTCGAGCCGACCGCGCTGGAGTGCGAAATGTACGAGCGGGTCAACCGGACGCGGGCCTCGCACGACAACGAGGGGACGCCGGAGTGCCATCATCCGCTGGCGTACGACGTCGAATGGTCGGCGCATGCGCGCAACCACAGCCGGCAGATGGCGGACCGCGGCGCGCTGTTCCACGCCGATTACCCGGCCGGCCAGAACTGCGCCTACGGCTGCGGCCCGGCCTGCGAGATCGAGATGTACATGAACGGCTCCGGCGAAGACCACTGCCCGCCGCTGTCGCACCACTGCAACATCATGCGCTGCAGCTTCACCCGCCTCGGCACCGCCTACTGGACGCCCGAGGAGGGGACCTGGAACACGCAGAACTTCCTGTAGGCGGAAGCGGCCCGGAACGGTTCGCCCGCCACGACCCCGCACCCCTGTCGGCACGCCGACCGGCAGGGCGGGAGATGCCGTGCCTCGCCGCTCCCTGGTGCGGCTGCCGCAACCGGCCGGACCAGGTCGGATCGGACGGCTGCCCCGCGACGGCCTACGGCAGGTCGACCGTCAGCTGGAACGGGCTCCCCCCCGGCGGCGACCGCGAGCCGCCGTCCAGCACCAGGAAATACAGTCGGTTGCTGAGACCGGACACCGTGACCGTCGAGCCCCCGGAGAAGCCGCAGGCCGGATCGTCGTCGTTGCAGGCGACCTCGATGCCGCTGCACGAGTCGCGGAACACGGTGAGCACCGTGTCGACCGGGAGCGGGGAGGGCAAGCAGGTCGTGGCGGAGAAGGACAGCCCTTCGCACCCGCCGAACGCGAACACGGCGTCGGGCCTCCCCCACGTGAAGCCGCAGCCCGGCTCGGAGTGGTTCGCCGCTCCTTCGGTCGTGCCGGAGTACGTCCCGTCCGCCGTCAGCGCCACCGCGTCCGTCGCGCACGTCCCCGTCACCACCTGGTAGCGCAGCGTGAACGTCCCCCTGTCGATCGATCTCCGCCCGTCGACCAGCACATAGTGCGTTCCGGCGTCGAGCCGGCCGACCCACTGCGAACGGAGCCCGCCGCAGGCGTCCGGGCCGCAGCCGGCGAGCGTCGAGGTCCAGCAGTCGCCCGAACGCACCTCGACCACCGAGTTCCAGGTCTGGCCATCCAGCGTGTCGAGGTAGACGACCGCCGGTGCGCGGAGCGACAGGCTGTACCAGACGTCGGGGCCCGCCGCGGCGCAGCCGCCCCCACCGAAGCTGCTGGCGCTCGTGGTGCTGCCCGTGACGGTCCGCGTGCCCGTCCCCGAGAAGATCAGCGGAATCGCCCCCGTGCACGAGTCGTTGGGCGGGACCGACCCCGGGTCGGCCACGTTCACCGTGAGCACGTAGTCGCCCCTGTCGCCGGGCGTCTTCCCATCGATCACCACCCAGTACGTCCCGCTCTCCAGCACCAGGACGAGTTGCGCCTGGCCCGGCGTCCCGCCGGCCGAGTCGTCGTCGCAGGCCAGCTCGGCGCCGGGACAAGTCCAGCCCGGCCCCCACACGCTCAACACCGCGTCGAACGACGTGCCCGTCGTGTCGAACGTCACGAGCCGTCGTGTGCGGATCACGAACCGGTACACCACGTCCGGCCCGCCCGAACCGCCGCAGCCCGCCGCGGAGAAGTCGTCCGCCGCGCCGCAGGTGTTGCCGCTCACGGTCCGCGTGCCCAGCGAGTCGGAGATGCTGCGCAGCGAACTGTCGCAGTTGTCCTCCTCCGGCGGGCTGCCCAGGTCGCAGGAACCCCAGACGCATCCCTCCGCGCAATGCCGCGTCCCCGCGCACGCGCCGACCGTGCAGGACTCGCTGGTCCCGGGGCGGCATTCGAGGTCGTCATCGATCAGCGTGTCGCAGTCCTGGTCCACGCCGTCGCAGACCTCCGCCGGTGGGGTGCACGTCCTGGCGTCCGGGGGCTCGCAGGTGTCGGTGCAGGCACCCGTCCCCGTCGTGCGACAGATCGTCGTGCACGGCACCAGGACGCCCCGCACGCACGGGAAACCCTCATCGACCTCATGGTCGCAGTCGTCGTCCGCGCCGTTGCAACTCTCGTCGGGCGGTTCGCAGAGTTCGACGCCGGCCGGTTCGCAGGTCGCCGTGCAGGGGCCGCGGCCGAGCGACCCGCAACGGGTCGCGCACGGTGCGACCGCGCCCGCCGCGCACTCGAATCCGTCGTCCGGCTCGCCGTCGCAGTCGTCGTCCCGCCCGTTGCACGTCTCCTCGGGAGGCACGCACGTCCCGGCGCGGCGGCAGTCGAGGCAGGCCTGCGTGCCGGTCGAGTCGCACTCCGTCGCGCACGGAACCGGGTCCGGCGAGTCGCACGCCTCGACCCCCTCCCAGACGAAACCGTCGCCGCACGAGGCGGCGGCGCAGGTGTTGAGGCAGGCGTCGGCGTTCGACCGGTTGCCGTCGTCGCACGCTTCCCCGGAATCGAGGTCGCCGTCGCCGCACGTCGGCAACGAACAGTCGTTGCGGCACGCATCGTCCTCGATATCGTTGCCGTCGTCGCAGGTCTCCCGGGAATCGACCACGCCGTCGCCGCAGTGGGCGCGGATGCAATCGGTGCGGCAGGCGTCGGGCGCGGCGTCGCTGTTCGCCGGACCGTTGTCGCATTCCTCGCCCGGATCCCGCACCCCGTTGCCGCACAGGGCCGCCTCGGCCTCGATCCCATCGTCCGCCTCGGCCTCGCCCCCCTCCTCCGGCGCGACGTCCCCCCCGTCGGTCGCACCGTCCGCCGCCGTCCAGTCGTGGCTGCAGCCCGCGGCCAGCAGGGCCAGCAGACCGAGCGCCGGTCGGAAACCCGCCGCCGCCCGCCGTTCCGCCCGCCGTTTCCCTCTTGCTCCCGCCATCCCGCCTTCCTTCCGTGCAATTAGCCTGACCGGATGTCGCCCGCAGGTCAAGTCGCGGGCCGGTCCCGGGCCAGGCGCTTCCACGCGCGGGCTCGCCCGTGTCGGGTCGCCGTAGTATGCTTGCCTCGCTCCGGCCGTCGGGCCGGAGGGGGGCCGGGTCATGCAGCGTCGGATTGCCTTCTTCGTCGCCGCCGCCGTCGCCTGTGCCGTCGCCTGCGCCGAAGGCAACGTCTCCTCGGCCCCGGACGCCGGCGACGTGTCTCACGGCGCCGACGCCGGGACGGACGAGGCGGCGGAGGCGCCGTGCCCGCCGGGCCACACGACTTGCGGAGCTTCGTGCGTCGATCTCAACTCGGACCCGGAACACTGCGGCGCCTGCGATCGCGCGTGCGCGGGGGGCGAGGTCTGCAACGAGGGACGCTGCGCCGGCTCCTGCACGCCGGAACTGACCGATTGCGCGGGCGCGTGCGTCGACTTGCAGACCGACGAGGCGCACTGCGGGGGGTGCGGGCTGCCGTGCGGTGCGGGCGAGTCTTGCATCGGCGGCGCGTGCCTGTGTATCCCGGCCTGCGCGGGCCGGGAATGCGGTTCGGACGGCTGCGGCGGAAGCTGCGGCTCGTGCCCCGCGGGGTGGAGTTGCGAGCCCTCCGGCGACTGCGTCTGCCGGCCGGCCTGCGCGGGCCGGGAGTGCGGCCCGGACGGCTGCGGCGGAAGCTGCGGCTCGTGCGCGTCCGGCTGGACCTGCACCGGCACCGGCGTCTGCGCCTTCGAGAGCCTGACCTTCGAGGCGGAGAGCAGCGCGATGGGTCACATCGTCGGCCGTGCCGAGGCCGACGGCTGGTCGGCCAACACCGCCGCCGACGGCGAGGGACACCTGCTGTACGGCCCGTACACGCGGGACATCCCGGCCGGTTCGCGCCGCGCCGCGTTCCGCATGATGATTGACAACAATACCGCCGATACCCTGCGCGTCGTCACCCTCGACGTCTACGACTTCACCACCAACACCGTCCTGGCGCAGCGCGGCGTGCGACGCAACGAGTTCTCCTCCACGATGACCTACCAGGAATTCGACGTGCCGTTCACCGCGCCGGGCGGCCCCGACCAGCTCGAATTCCGCGTCGACTGGCACGACTACGCCTACATCCGCGTCGACCGCGTCACGGTCCGCTGACGGGCCCCGCCGCGTCGAGACTTCGCGGCACGTCGATGCTTGGCAGGGGCGGGGCCGCGGTCTATGCTGCCGCCCGAGCGAGGAAGGAGGACCCGCGATGCCGAAGCCGATGCGCGTGTGCCTGGAGGAGATGGGGGAAGGAGAGCGGCGGTTCCTGCGCTGCGTGGCGCTGCCGGGCCGCGGCCCGGGCCTGCGCCTCGGACCGGACGGCACCGTGCGGTGGCGCGACGGCGCGGTCGGCTGCGAACTGTGGGTCTCGGCCGATGACCGGTTGATCCTTTTCCGCCCGGACGGCGGGCCCCCGGCCGTCGTCTCCCGCGCCGGACGCTCGCTGGAGGTGCCCGAAGGGAAACCGGTCGTGCTGCTCGCCGGCGACGAGGTCCGCGTCGGCGGCCGGACGTTCCGCGTTCACCTGCACGGCCCGGCCGGCGTGGTGACCGCGCCGGAGCCGCTGCCGCCACGCCCCGAGCGCGGCGGGCTGCGCGTCGCCGCGGCCGCCGTGGCCCTCGGCACCGCCGTCGTCGCGGGCTGCGGCGGCGGCGCGCCGACCGGGACGACGACCCCGGACGAACCGGCGGATGCGTCGGTCGCGCCGACGGAACCGGACGGCGGCGAGCCGATCGAGATTCGCTACACGCCGCCGGCGCCGCCGCCGTACTACCCGCCGGGCGAGCCGCCGGGCGAGCCCGAAGGGCCGGCGTCGGAATAGGCGCGGAGGCGTGATGCGACGTCCGAGCCGCCCCGGCGCCCGCGCCGCCCTCCGGATCGTCCTGCTGGGGTGCGCCGTGCTGGACGTCGCGGCCTGCCGGCAGACGGCTCCCGCGGCGCGGCGGGACGGCGGAACGGCGCCCGCAGCCGCCGGCCTGTCGCCCGTCGCCGCGCGGGCCTGGTTGCAGGACGACACGCTCCCCGAAGGACTCGACCCCCTGCCCGGCGCCGCGCAGGAACCGCCCCTGGTCGTGCTGGAGCGCGGTACGGGAGCCCGCGAACTGCGCCTCGTCCCGGCGCCGAACTCCCGACAGACGCTCGATCTGCGGATCGAACAGGCGATCGAGGAGACGGTCGACGGCGCGGCGCGGCGCACCGATTTCACGGCCCGGGTCGTGCTGGAGTTCGTGGCGACGGAGACGACGACGGACGGCGGCCTGCGCGGAACGCTGCGCATCTCGGGCACGACGCTGGAACGCGAGCCCGCCGCGCCGGATCCGGTCGCCCTGCGGGAAGCCGTCGCCGCGCTGGCCGGCGTCGCCGCCGACGTCCAGTTCGGACCGTTCGGCGACCTGCTGCGGGCCGACTGGAAGCTCCCGGATGCGTGGTCCACCGGGGTGCGGGACGCGGCTCGGCTGGTGACGGACGCCGTCGAATTGGCGACCGTGCCGTTGCCCGCGCAGCCGGTCGGGGCGGGCGGCCGATGGGGTCGCGAGTTCCGCAGCGGCCCGGATTCCGGCCTGGACGCGACGACCCGCGAGCGGTTCCTGCTGGAGCAGTTCGACGGACGGCGCGGCCGCCTGCGCGGCCGGACGCGGACGCGGGCCGGCGAACAGGAACTGCGGGCGCCGGCCGGCGCGACGGGCGTCCAGGTCCGGCTGCTCGAACTGGACCTCCAGGACTCGACCGAACTGCGGTTCGACCTCGGCCGGCCGCTTCCGCTGCAGGGCCGGCGCGCGCTGACCTCGATCCAGCGCCGCCGGCGCACCGCGGAGGGACGAACCGAACTGCTGGAAACGCGCACCCGCACCGTGCTCGAGATCGAACCGGCAGGGGCGGGATGAACGGCTGCCGGGCGGGTGCGTCCGAACGGGGAAGCGAGATGGGCGACACCGATCGCGAACGATGGGACGGCGACGACGCCTACACCGGCGAAGGGATCTCGGTCCGTACCCTGGAGGAGACGATCCGGACCGAGCGCGCGCGACAGAACGACCGGCTGGGCGAGCTGGCCCGGATGCGCGCCCGCAACGCCGAGATCCAGCAGGCGCTGGCCGTCGAGATGGGCCGCCTGCGGGAGCTGTCCGAACGGCTGAGCGAGGACCGCAAGGACGACCGGGGCCGCTGGCGCCGCCTGCTCGACTGGTTCCGCGGCCGCGGCGGCCGGACGCTCGATCATCGTTCGATCGAACAGCTCCTGCGCGAACAGTACGAGGCGAGCTCCCTGCGGCTCAAGGAGGCGGCCGAGTTCGTGGAACGCCTGGAGGCGGCGAAGAAGGACCTCTACGACGAGATCGAACGGCTGAACGGCCGGATCGTCGAGTCGGCACAGAACGAGGAGCGCGCCGCGGCGCTGGTCACGCGTCTCCGCACGCTCAAGGTCGAGCTCGAAGCGCGCCTGATGCGGCTCGATCCGGTGTCGGCCGAGGGCCGCAAGTACCAGGCCGAGCTGGATCGCGTGCGCCGGGGGCTGGCCGAGCACACCACGCGGCTGCGGCTGTACTCCACCGCCGAGGACCGCCTGGCGGGCCTGAAAGACAACACCTGGAAGCTGGCGGAGGTGATCGCCAACCTGCAGGCCGACATCACCCGCTACGTCACCGCCGCCTCGGAGAAGCTCGACCTGATCGGCGGACAGGTCCAGGCGATCGGGGCCGCCGCCGACGCCTCGCTCGTGCTCCTCGAACTGCGCCAGTCGCTGGAGGCGATGACCGAGTCGGTGCACCAGACGACGCGGTTCGTCGCCGAAACGCAGGCCTACTTCCGCGAGAACGTCGACCGGATGGTCGCCGACCTCGACGTCTACGACGCCGACACCGAGCGGGCGTTGACCGAGACCGCGGCGCTGTCGGACGCCTTCAGCGAGGCCGAGGTGGAGAAGGCGCTGTCGGAAGCGATCGCGCGCAAGGCCGCCGCCGCCGGCGTGCCGCAGGAACCCGAGGAGATCGTCGAGGTGCCCGCGGCGGCGCGCGGCGGCACGGCGGGGGGAACCGCGGCCGGGTAGGGTGATGGGCGACCGACCCGCGGCAACCCCGGCGTCCGTGCCGGCCCGCCTGCTCCAGGGCGGCGAGGAAGCCGCGTACGTCGCGCGGCTCGGCGAGATCCTCCACGCCGCCCGGCTCGGGCCCCAGTTCCCCGACGCCCGGCGCCTCGCCGCCCACCTCGGCGTCCTGGCGCCCGCCGTCCACCGCGGGCTGTACCCGGGCGTGGAGGTCGACCTGCGATCCGGGCTGCCCACCTACCGCGAGTGGACGCGGGCGCAGACCGACGTGCGCATCGCCGCCGACCAGCTCCGGCAGCTCGGCGATCGCGCCGCGCTCGCCCGCAAGGCCGCCGCCGACCCGGCCTCGATCCACGCCCGCCTGCTGACCAAGTACGACTACTACGCCGCGATCCGGGACGTCGCGCTCGCGCCGCTCGGGGAGATGACCGTCGCCCTGCGCCGCGTCGAGCCCGAACGCCGGCGCGCCTCGTTCCACGTCGTGCTGGACAAGCTCGACGCCTCCGGCGTCTTCGTGCGCTACACGATCGACCTCGCGCAGCAGGCCGACGCCTGGAACCGCCAGCTCGCGGTCCTCGACGACGACACCACCCGCCACACCGAGGGCTTCCGCTCGCTGATCTACCAGTTCACCTCGTACGACGCCGAGTTCACCCTGGTGCGCCTGGCGACCCTGGGGGGGCTCGAGGTCGAGCGGGTGGTCAAGGGGGTGGTGGGCCCGATCGGCTTTCCCTGGACGCGGGGCTTCGACGAACTGCGGCCGGTGGTCGCCGCGGACGGCTTCGTCGCCATGTTCGCCGTCGATACCGCGGCGCAGGACCTGTCGGCCGACCGGGACAACGACCCCTTCGCCGATCTGCTCCTCGAACGGCTGACACCGGAGGCGCGCGGCGAATACGAGGAGGCCCGCCGGCGGCTCGGCTACAAGGTGTTCAAGGACCGCAAGTTCGTCGCCCCGCGGGCCGCCGTCCCCGCCGTCCAGGCGCTCTGCGCGTCCCGCAACACGCGCAACGTCGTCTACGGCATCTGAGCCGGGGTTTCCAGCAGGTCGAGCACCCGCTGCTGGAACGCCAGCTCGTCCTCGTCGCTCACCGCCGCCAGCACCTCGTTGAGCCGGCCGAAGCAGGCGAGCAGCACCCAGGCCAGCGCCTCCCGGTCGCCCCGCGGGTCCGCCAGGAGCCGGCGGACGAAGCGATGGGAGGAATCGAGCACGAGCAGTTGGCGAGGGCCTTCCCGCGTCGCCACCGGCAGGCACCCCAGCACCAGCTCGTCGAACCGGCGGTCCCGGCCCGCATTCCACCGGTCCTCGCCGCCCCGCCCGAACTCCACGACCAGCGGATGGGAGCGGCCCTCGACGGCGCCCAACGACGCCAGCAGGTCCGCGATCCAGCCGGCGAGCCGGCGCGGGTTCGACGTCGGATCGAGCTCGGGCGGCGGGACGAGCCGCGCGGCGGCGGGACGCACGACCCGCGCGGCGGCGCAGGCTTCGTCGAGCCAGGCGCGCAGCGGGGCGGGGGTGGACGGGTCGAGCCGGGTGCGGGCCGAGTCCGGAAGCATCCCGACGCACGCCGCCGCATGCTCGCCCAGCAGCCGCCGCGCCGTCGCCGGCAGGCCGCCGGACGTCGGGAAGACCGGCAGGTCGAGGATCCGCTCGGCAAGCGGGTCGCGGATGTCGAGCGCGACCGAGCCGTCGGGGCGGGCGACGAACAGGGTGCGGCGGTCGGCCCAGCGCAGCGCCGCCCGCAGGCAGCGCAGGCGCTGCGGATCGTCCGCCGCCATCCCGGGCAGCCGCCGCAGCACCTCGGCGAACAGCAGCGCGACGCCGTGCCGCGCCAAACCGGCGATCCGCTCCGCGGGAACGTCGCCGGCGGTCAGGCGCAGGGCGCCGACCACCCCGTCCTCGCGGACGGCCTCCCGCAGGACCCCGAGCAGCCGACGCTGCTCGTCGACCACCGCCACGGCCGGTTCGGCGACCTCCGCGACCGGCAGTCCCAGCGTGCCCGTCGCGAAGTCGGCCGCGATGTCGACCCGGACGACGTACGCCGTCTCGGGCGGACGTCCGTCGGCCCGCGCCTCGGCGTCGGTGAGGTCGAAGTCGAGGACCGGGGTCACGCGACCGAGCCGCGACAGGACGTGGCGGGCGAACGGGTTCATCGCCAGGCCGCGGAACGGCGGCCGCGGCCCTTCCGGCGCGCCCAGCGGCCGGCCGACGGCGTCGGCGAGCGGCCCCAGGTCCGCCGGGTCGGTCGACCAACCGTCGTGCATCGGCACCCCGGGACCGGCCAGCAGGTCCCGCAGGTCGTCCAGCGAACGGGGCACGCCATCGACGTCGAGGAACAGCGGCAGACGATCGACCTCGACCACCCCTTCGTCCGGCCCCGCCGATCGCCGGCGCCGCAGATACCACAGCAGGTGGCGGGCCGCCTGGCGGCGTAACTCCTCGGTCGGGCCCGCCGCGAAGAGCCGCTGGAGCCGGCGCACCAGCTCGTGCTCGACGAGCCTGCGCCGCTCCGGCGGCAGCGCGGCCGGATCGGCGCCCTCGACGAGCAGCGGGAAGTCGGGCCAGGCGCGCAGGCCCAGCGCGAAGTCGCGGACGCGCAGCCCGGCGGACTCGGCCAGCACGTCGCGCGCGTCCACCCGCACGTAGCTCGCCTCCCCGACCAGCGCGAGCAGCAGGCGCTCCTGCTGCGGGTCGAGGTCGAGGATGCGGGAGCGGTCCAGTCCCCTCAGGTCGGCGGGAACCTCGGGGACGACGCCGTACAGCACGCCCCCCGTCGCCTCGAGAATCTCCTCCAGGTCGCGCGCGCTGCACTCGCGTCCGTCGAGGGTTCGGACGAGCGGCAGGTCGAGCAGCGCGGCCGGGAGTTGTGGGTCGAACAGGGAGAAACGGGGGGCGACGAAGCCGTCGGCATCGGTGCGCAGCCGCAGCAGGCCGGCGCGCGCCAGCGCCCCGAGCGCGGCGCGGGAGCCGGTGGTGCCCGCAGCGGTCGCCGAGCGTTCGAGTCCGGCGACGACCCGCCGCTCGGCGGCCTCCAGCGCCGGCGTCGACAGCCGCACGACGGCATACGCGACGAGCGCTCCGAGGGTGGTGTCGGTGGTGCCCGGCCAGACCCGGAGCAGGGCGCGCGGCGACGCGCTCTCGACCTCGACGCGCAGCAGCCCGCCCGTGAACCGGCTTTCGATCGGCAGCAGGGCCACGCGGCGGTCGGCCGAAACCAGCTCCACCGCCAGCCCACCCGGATGCGGCGGGCGCTCGGGGACGAACAGCGTCGCGCGCACCTCGCAGCGCCCGCCCAGCTCCCGGAGGAACTGGTCGCGCGCATCCGCCCCCGCGGGCTGCGCGGGCGGCAGGACCCCGTCGGCCTGGAGCACGTCGGCGAGGCGTTTGGCGTCGAGCGGCTCGCCGCGGACGGGAGCGACGAGCCACGGGGGCGCCGGCGGCTCGGCCGGCGGCTGGCGGTAGAACGTCAGGTCGGTGTCGTCGCCGACGCACGGTTCGACCACGCGCGTGCCGGGGCCGGCGACGAGTCGGACGGCGTCGGCGTCGGCCGGTCCGGCCAGCAGCACCGGAGCGTCGAGCGCCCTGCCGATCTGTCGGGCGCGCTCGAGCGGCGGGCCGCCCGCGCAGGTCGAGGCCGGAACGACGACGAGCGTTCGGACACGACGGGCGATCTCGCGCAGCTCGCGGGGCCCCAGCGGCGGACCGTCGGGCAGCCGCAAGTCGTAGGTCGCGGCGGCTCGTCCGTCGCGCAACATCTGCGCGTACGGCCGGAGCCGCGCGAACATCTCGTCCAGCCGCTCGTCCCGGACGATCGCGGCATGATCGACCGTCTTGTGCAGGCGATCGAAACAGACGATCCCGCCCAGTCGCAACCCGGGAAACGGCTCGGCCCGCACCGACTCAATCAGGACGCCCCAGGTCAGCAGGTGGAACACCCGGTCGTCCGCCGTCCAGCCGAGCCCCACCGCGCCGTACAGGTCGCCCTCGTCGAACGGCACCCACTGGCGGTAGCCGAACAGCTTCGGCGTGCGGGCCTTCGCATAGCCGAACAGCGGTTCCGAGTTGACGACGATCGGGACCGGCGCGGCCAGGCACCGGCTCTCGATCGCCGCGAGTTCGCCGCGACGCGGGACGCTGGTGCCGGGCAGTCCGCCCGACAGGCCGCGGGCGACGACGTACGTGCCGCGCAGCGGCGCCTCCGGCCGGCCGACCTCGACCGTGTCGGCACCGGTGATCCGCACGCGGGTCGTCCCCTTCGCCGTTCCGTCCCCCGACTCCAGCACGACCTCGTCCGGCTCGAACTGGAACAGGGCGTTGAGGCCGAGCGCGAGTTGCCGCACGTCGGCCGTCTCGAGGTCCTCCCGGGAGGCGAACAGGAAGTCGAAGAGCTGCCCCAGCTCGTTCGGCGCGAACCCTCCGCCCACGTAGGTCAGGCCCATGCGCGAGCCGCGGAGTTCGAGATCGACGTAGTGGGCGCCGTTCGCGACGGCAGCCTGGATCAGCTCGAGGATGTAGTCGTACGGGCTGGCGAGGGCGAACTTGCGGAGCTTGGCGATCGCACGGTCGCGCGCCACGCTGAACGTCCGCCGCTCGACGAACGTGCCGGGCTGGCGACTCCGGGCGATGACCTCCTCGACCCCGTTCATCCGTCCGCCTCCCGCAACGCCTGCCCCAGCAGGTCGCCCTTCTGGAGGTCCACCCGCCGCTCGGCGAGCAGCAGGCTGCGGGCGAGGCAGTAGCTCGCCAGGGCCGGCCACCGCTCGTGCAGCCGCGCCAGCCGGAGGAAGTGCGGGTGCGCCCGGTTCACCGCCGCCTCGAGCCGCCGGCGGCGGTCGGGAACGTCCCGGGGCGGGCGCGCCATGCGCGGCCCCAGCCGGCGGCCCGTGACGAACAGCGGGTCGGCCGGCGTCGGCGCGGCGGGCACGAAGCTGTGCAGCCGGCGGTAGCCGGCTTGGGCCGCCCGGAGCAGGCTCGACGCGCGCGCCAGCAGCGCGTCGATCTCCCCGGGCACCCGTTCGTCGAGCGCCACCGCGACGTACACCTGCTCGGGATCCGCGATCTCCGGCGGCGGCTCGGGACGCATCCAGGTCGTCCACTCCGCGGGCAGGACGGTCTTCATCACATCCTTGGCCCGGGCGGCGAAGCGCCGCCTGCGGTTGAGCCGGACCCAGACGCCGAGCAGGGCGGGGACGCCGCGCAGCGCATGCCCCGCCGACGCGTCGTCGGCCGGCGTCTCGGCGCGGCCCTCGTCGAGCCCGGCCAGGAAGACGGGGACGCCGTCCCCGGCCAGCCGCGCGGTGAGCGGCGTCGGTTGCGCCGCGACGAGCAGCCGGCCGTCGCGCCCGAAAACGTCCCAGGCGTCGGCCAGCGAGAGCGCGGCGCCTTCCACCGTCCGCAGGATCGGGCGCCTGCGGATGCGGTCAAGCGAGGCGGCCGGCTCGGCGAGCAGCCAGCCGATGCGCTCCCCGTAGCGCGCCAGGTCCTCCGCGGTCCACGGACGGTCCGGCGCGCGACCGGCCAGCGCCTCGAGCTCCGCGACCAACTTGTCGAGCAGCGGGCCGTTGGCGGCGGCGTCGAGCAGCGCGATCACCCGGTCGTAGTTCTCGTCGCGCATCACCGACTCGCGGCTCAGCGTGTGCTCGACGTAGCGCGAACTGATCTTGAACGAGATGCGCCGGTAGCGGCGCGCGCGCCGCTCGTCCAGCACCTGGGCGGCGACGTCGGTCGAGGCGAGCGCCAGGCCGCGGTTGAAGAAGGCGTAGTGCGGCCGGTCCGCGTAGGCCAGGACGATCTCCGTCCCGGGCGCCGCGGTCCGCGTCACGCAGGCCCCCTCCACCGTGAACGGCTCGTTGATCTCCTCGATCGTCCGCACGCATCCCACCGGCGGCGAGCGGTCCTCGAACGTGATGCGCGCCTCGGCATGGCAGCACCATTTCCGGAGCGCCGCGCGTGCGCCGGCGACCAGCTCCCGGTAGCGCGGCTCGTCCGCTTCGAGGAACAGCGTCACCCGGGTCCCCTCCACCGGCTCGGCGAGCCGGGTCTTGGTGAACGACCGGTCCTGGTGGAACAGCACCTCCCAGTACTCGCCCCCGCGGCCGGTGTGCACGAGCACGGCGGACGGTTGGAGCGCGAACACCGAGACGAAGCCGATGCCGAACTTGCCGATCTTGGTCAGGTCCCCTTCCTTGGACGAGGCGAACAGCTTCGTCAACTCCTGATCGATGATCCGCTCGTCCATCCCTTCGCCGGCGTCCTCGACGTGCAGGCACGCGGCGCCGACCAGGCCGTGGGATGCCTGGAACTCGGTCCAGACCTCGACGACGGGGCTGCCGGCATCGATGCTGTTCTGCGCCAGTTCGCGGAAGCAGTCGAAGGCGTTGCTGAACTGGGTGACGAGGTTGTCCAGCGCGCCCGCGTCGCTCTCGACGGGCGCGCCGTTCCCCGGCGCGGCGGCCCCGCCGTGCGGCGGCTCCGCGGCGGGCGGCGGGCGGTCCTCCTCGGTCATCGCGGCCGCTATACCACAGAAGCGGGCGTTTCGCCGGCGCGCCGCGTCAGCGCACGGCCAGGCGCAGGATCGTGCGCCGCTTCGCCGGGGGTGCGCTCCGCGGGTCGGAGAGGTAGATCTCGTGGTGGAATCCGCAGGGCCGCAGGCCCTGCTCGCGCGCCCAGGCGACCATCCGGCGCACCGTCTCCGGCTCCGCGGCGTACGGGCCGACGTGGAGCGCCTGCACGCACCGCCCCTCCGCGACCCGCTCCAGCCGCACCCGCTCGGGCAGCGAGTCGCCGCGCTTCGCGCAGAGCTGCTCGCGGGCCTGCCGGACCTCGGCCGGCGTCGTGCCGTCGGGCAGCGGCAGCAGCAGCTTCCAGCGCCACGACGACCGCGGCAGCCGCCACAGCGCGTGCGGATCGTCGAGCCGCCGGAGATCGACGTCCGACCACCAGAACCCCTCCAGCGGCGGAACCTCGAAGTCGCGGCCGGCGGCCTGGAGCGCCGTCTCGAGCGACGAGGCGACGGCGTACAGGATGCCGATCGCCTCCTGGAACTCGGGACCCTCCGGCGCCCCGCGACCCTCGACGACCAGGCAATCGACCGGCTCCAGGTCGACGATGCGGGGACGGACCGCGGCTTCGTAGGCCGCCGCGCGGAGCCGTCGCCGGTCGGTCGGCCGTCCCTGCTTCGGCGCGCGCGCGGCCCGGCGCGGCGTCGGGTGGACGGGCGCGAAGCGCGCGCCGGCCAACCGGGACCTCGCGGCCCCGGCGCGCGGCGCCGGCGGCGGCGCGGACTTGCGACCTCCGGCTCGTCGCGCCGGCGAGGCTGGCGACCGCCAAGCGCGGCCCGGCGTCGGTCTGGCCGCGGTGCGAGGGCGCGGGTTCATGCGGCCTGATTTCGGCATCGGCGGTCTCCCTTCCGCGCGGGAAGCTAGCGTGGCTCCGCGGACGAGGCAAGCGCGGGGGACCCGTCGCTTGACTCCACGCGGGGATTCCGATACGCAGGCCCTCCGAAACCGGAGGTACCCCGAGCCATGCTCGATTACATGCGCCGGAACGCCCAGTCGATCGTGATCGTCTTCGTGCTCAGCATCCTGATCCTGGCGTTCATCATCGAGTTCGGACCGCAGGCGCAGGGCTGCCGCTCCAAGGATCAGGCCGGCCATCGCTCGGCACGGGCCGTGATGTCCGTGCTGGGCTACGAGGTGACGGACCTCGAGTTCGAGCTGTGGCGGACGCACCTGGCGCTGCAGCCGGGCATCCCGTTCCCGCAGCGCTACGTGCCGTGCTACCGGACCGCGATCGAACTGGCGGCCTTCGGTCCGGCGCTCGGCGCCGCCTCCGCCGGCGCCCCGCTGGACGAGAAGGACGATGCGGCGCACTTCCGCAACGCATTCCTGATCCGCGAGGCGCTGGTGCGCGAGGCGGCGGTCCAGGGGATCGCGATCGACGACGAGGAGATCAAGCGGGCGATCGCGAAGGGGCGGGTCTTCATCTTCGACCACGGGTCGTGGACCGATCCCCAGGGGGGCGTGCACTGGTGCGGCGGCGAGCTGCCGCTGCGCATCGGCATGGGACGGTCGGGGAAGTTCGAACCGAAGGCGCTGCGGGCCGCCCTGCAGCAGCAGTTCCAGATGTCGGTCGACGACTTCTACGCGTTCCAGCGCCGCAACCTGCTGGCGCTCAAGATGCAGCAGCTGCTGGCGGCGGCGGTCGCCGTGTCGCCGGCGGAGGTGGAGCAGGCGGTGCGGGAGCAGGCCGAAGCGGTCGACGTGCTGGTGTGGACCGTGGCGCCCGCCGCGGGAACCGACGCGGACGCCGGGAAGCTCCAGGCCCGCTTCGACGCCCTGCGCGGGCAGGTCGCCGACGCGGAGGTCGACGTCGAGGCGG
>Ga0101944_10000260_pt1 | contig 169362 bp, 127 predicted proteins | sample DewCreD2012metaG_FD_75245 | JGI IMG/M metagenome (GOLD analysis project Ga0101944, IMG submission 75245) | Hot spring sediment bacterial and archeal communities from British Columbia, Canada, to study Microbial Dark Matter (Phase II) - Dewar... ...
CGAACCGCGGCAAGACGTGCCGCGCGGGGCTGTGGGGCTGGTCGCGCCATCCGAATTACTTCTTCGAGTGGACTCACTGGTGGGCCTACGTGCTGCTCGGCGTCGGGTCCCCCTATGTGTGGGTCACGCTCTCCGGCCCCGTGGTGATGTTCCTGTTCCTCTATAAGATCACGGGCATCCCTTACACCGAGAAGCGCGCTCTCGCGAGCCGCGGCGACGACTACCGTGAGTACCAGCGGACCACGAGCGCCTTCATCCCGTGGTTCCCCAGGAAGAGACGGGCATGAGAACCGCCATCGAGTTGATGGAGCGGGGCCTGCTGCCCGACGCGCTCATCCGGCGCGGCATCCGCCGCCTGAACCGGATGCGGCTGCGGATGGAAGCCAAGGGGAGCGTCGAGGCGCAGCGCGAGGCCCTGCGGGCGCTGGTGGCCGAGCTTCGCCGGAGCCCCATCGCCACCCACACCGAAGACGCGAACCGCCAGCACTACGAACTGCCGCCCGAGTTCTTCCGCCTCGTGCTGGGGCCGCGCCTCAAGTACAGCGGCTGCCACTGGCCCCCTGGTGTCAGGACCCTCGGCGAGGCCGAGGAGGCCATGCTCGCGCTCACCTGCCAGCGGGCGCAGTTGGCCGACGGGATGGACGTGCTCGACCTCGGCTGCGGCTGGGGTTCGCTGTCGTTCTGGATTGCCGAGAAGTTCCCCTCGTGCCGCATCCTGTCGGTTTCCAACTCGCGGCTTCAGCGCGCCTTCATCGAGGCTCGAGCTGCCGAGCGCGGCATCCGCTCGATCGAGGTGGTGACCGCGGACGCCAATGTATTCGACACCTCGCGGCGCTTCGACCGGGTGGTGTCCGTCGAGATGTTCGAGCATCTGCGCAATTACCGGAGCCTGCTCGCCCGCATCGCGCGCTGGCTTCGGCCCGACGGCCGGCTCTTCGTGCACATCTTCACCCATCGCGAATTCGCTTACCCCTTCGAGACCGAGGGCGACGACAACTGGATGGGCCGCTACTTCTTCACGGGCGGCCTCATGCCCTCGGACGATCTATTGCTCTACTTCCAGGATGACCTGACGCTCGAGGACCACTGGCGGGTGGACGGCACTCACTACGAGAGGACGGCCGAGGCCTGGCTCGCCAACCTGGATGCCCATCGCGCTCGGGTGATGCCAGTCCTCACCGAAGCGTACGGCGCAACCGAGGCCCCGCGCTGGTTCCAGCGCTGGCGGGTCTTCTTCCTCGCTTGCGCCGAGTTGTGGGGCTACGCAGGAGGCCAGGAATGGCTGGTGTCACACTACTTGTTCCGCCCCCGGGCCGGGGCAGGGACGGGGAAGGAGGACTGACGATGATCTTCGCCCGAATCGTGCTGATTCTCACCGGCCTCATCTATCTGGGGTTTGGCATCTTCTTCCTCGTGGACCCCGAGCAGGCTGCGACCATCGTGTGCTACTGGCTCGGCGGCCCCACGGCATTCACCGAGGTACGCGCGTTCTACGGCGGGCTGGAAATCGGCCTCGCCGCCTTCTTGATCACCTGCGCGGCCGTGCGGCGGTTCGTGCCCGTTGGCCTGCTGGCCACGCTCCTGCTCTGCGGCGGCACGGCGGCAGGGCGGCTCGTGGGCATGGTCGTGGACGAGTCCCGCTCCACCGTCGTTGTGGTGTCGCTGGCCGTTGAGCTGGCCGTCGTGGCCCTGGCGGCGGTCGCCCTGTGGCGCGTCGGCCTGCGGTCACGAGAGAGAGAACCCGTGAACTTGCTCCGCCCCACGCAGTCCATCGCGTGTGTCCTGTTCCTTGCCTGCGCGCTGGGCGCGTGCCAGCGGGCCGCAGCGCCCGCCGACATCGAGAGGAGGTCGGTTCCGGTGGCTTCCATCTACGACTTCACGATGAAGGACATTGACGGCAACGACGTCAGCCTTGCGACATTCAAAGGCAAGGTGGTGATGATCGTGAACGTCGCGAGCAAGTGCGGCTTCACGAAGCAGTATGCCGGCCTCCAGAAGCTCTACGAGAAGTACCGCGATCGGGGCTTCGTGATTCTCGGCTTCCCCGCCAACAACTTCCTCTGGCAGGAGCCGGGCAGCGACGGCGAGATCAAGCAGTTCTGCTCCATCAAGTTCGGCGTCACGTTCCCGATGTTCTCGAAGATCTCCGTCAAGGGCTCCGACCAGCACCCGCTCTACCGCTATCTCACTAGCAAGGAAACAAACCCCGAGTTCGCGGGGGCCATCTCGTGGAACTTCAGCAAGTTCCTCGTGGACCGCTCTGGGCGCGTGGTGGCCCGCTTCGGGTCGCGCATCGAACCCGAGGATGCTTCGGTGATCGAGGCCGTGGAGAAGGCACTCGGGGGAGCCTAACCGCGCGGTGCAAGCCGTTCTCGCCACGCCTTGGCGAGGCGCAGCAGAATGGGGACGGCCAGCGCCCAGACGATGGCCAGCGTCAGCAGACTCACTGCCAGCGGCCGCGAGAGTGTGAGCGCGCCCAGGCGTTCGCCCGAGTAGAATGCCGCTGGCCCGCCCACGGCGCCGAGAAGCGCCGCGAGCATCAGGCGCGCCTGAAGCCCGCGGAGCGCGACGTTCAGGAGGAGCGCAAAGTTGCCCCACAGCGCAATGAGCCAAACGTCTGCGAGTGGCGCCGGCAGAACGAGGCGCTTCGGGGTGTAGGCCCCCACGGCGGTGAGGGCTGATTCGAGGGCAAGACCCAGCCCGCACACGGCGGCCGCGAGGAGCAGTTCGGCCTTCCAGGCGCGATGGAGGGCCAGATGAAGGGCGAGCAACCCGGCGAACACGGCCGCGCCGAGCCAGCCGTAACCGTGTGCCGCGCCGAGCACGCACGCGAACCAGCCGACGTAGAAGCCCGCGATGTTGACGGCGAGTTTGGTCATTCAGCTTCCAGCGCTGCCAGAGAGAGGCGGCAGGATTGGCTCGGGGCGGGCCATCGGCTTCGCAAGGAGCATCTGCACATCGCCGATGTAGCGCTCGGCGAATCCCGCCTCGCAGTACGAGAGATAGAAGTCCCACATGCGAACGAAGGTGTCGGAGAAGCCCAGGGCGCGCACGCGGTTGGCATTGGCGAGGAAGCGCTCGCGCCAGAGCCGCAGCGTGGTAGCGTAGTGGGGCGTGATGTCCTCGAGGTGCACGAGCCGCAGGTCGGTCGCCCGCGTGAGCGAGCGGCACATGGCCGTGACCGAGGGGATGCAACTCCCGGGGAAGATGTAACGCTTGATGAAATCCACCTCACGAATGTGGTCTTCGTAGAGCTGGTCGGTGATCGTGATCGCCTGGAGGCCCATCAGGCCGTCGGGCTTCAGGCGATCGGCGCAGCAGCGGAAGAAGATGTCGAGGTAGTGGTGGCCGACGGCCTCGATCATCTCGATGGAGACGAGCTTGTCAAACTGCCCGCTCAGGTCGCGATAGTCGTCGAGCAGGAGCGTCACGCGGTCCGCCAGGCCCGCCTGCTCGATGCGCTGGCGTGCAAGGGCGAACTGCTGCTCCGAGATGGTGGTTGTGGTGACCCGGCAGCCATAGGTGCCGGCGGCATGGATGGCGAAGCCTCCCCAACCCGTGCCAATCTCGAGTACGTGATCGGCGGGCGAGAGGCGCAGCTTGCGGCAGAGGCGGTCGTACTTGGCGACCGAGGCATCGCGCAGGCTGCTCTCGGGCCGCTCAAAGATGCCGCACGAGTAGGTCATCGAGTCGTCGAGGAACAACGCATACAGTTCGTTGCTCAGGTCGTAGTGGGCGGCAATATTAGCCTGACTGCCGCGGCGGGTGTTGCGGCGGAAGGTGTGAAAGAGCTTCTGGAACGGCCACTTGACGAGGCGCGTCAGGCCGCGGTCGATCTGCCCCAACACGTCGCCGTTCCGCAGGACGATGCGGATGGCGGCCGTGAGGTCGTCGGCGGTCCACGAGCCGGCCATGTACGCCTCACCCGCGCCCACGGTGCCACCGAACACGGTGTCGGACCAGAAGCTCGGGTGATGCACCGTGAGCGTGGCCTCGATAGCGAACGCTGTATTGTCGCCGAATGCGAAGGTGTCGCCGCCCTCGCGTAGGGTGAGCTTGCCCGCGCGCAGTTGTGCAAGCCGGCTAAGGAGCGTGCGGCGGGCGAGGCGCGCGAGCGCGCCGGGCTTGGCGTCCCGCGGCAGCGGCGCATCACGTGGCGCGATGGAATCGGTCACGATCCCCCTCCTGACGCCGCCGGCTTCCGCTTGCGGGGATGGGTGTAGAAGGTGGCGCCCTTGCGCCAGAGCCGCAGCGCCTGCCAGTGGATCAGAGTGATGACCTTGAGGGTCATGAATGGATAAGCGACGAGGCAGCGCGCAAGCGAGCGCCCCGTCATCTCGCGGCGCTCCAGGTGCAGCGTGGCGTCGAAGTGCTTCTCGCCCGTCGCCTGGTCGAAGTCCATCATGTGCACGCCCAGCGTGTCGCCGGGCTCCTGGAGGCGCCAGTCGTAGTTGATCTCCATCTGCATGAAGGGCGACACGTGGAAGACCTTGGGAAAGCGGAACCGCTTCCAGCGGCCCTCGCCCTCGTTCTGCGCGTCGCCGAGAACGTAGCAGTGGCGTTCCTTCCAGGGTGTGTTGGTGATCTCGACCACGATCGTCTCGACCCGCTTGCCCTCGGCGTCGTAGCAGTAGAAGATGCTCGCGGGGTTGAAGCAGTAGCCCCAATAGCGGAGGTGCGTGAGCAGGCGGATGGGGCCGGCGGGGCGATGGCCGAGGCGCTCTTGCACCAGGTCGCGCACGGCGTGGTCGAGCGGCACGCGCGGGTCGCCCAGGTGATCCCTGCGGCGAAGGTACGCCAGGTTGAAGTGCCTCGCGGACCAGAGCCAGCGGCCGCGGAACGCAACGTCCAGCTCGGCCAGGTCGAGGCAGACGAGGAAGAGGCGGTACCGGAAGGTGTTCTCCACCGGCAGATATCGGCGATGGCGCACCCAGCCCTCGTAAAGGCAACTGTGCATGGGCTACAGCCCCTTCCCGAAGTGTTGGCAGACGGCCAGGGCGCTCTTCACGCCGTCCTCGTGGAAGCCGTAGCTCCAGTAGGCGCCGCAGTAGTAGGTGCGGTTCACGCCGCTGATCTCGTCGCGGCGCTTCTGTGCGGCCACGCCGGCCGCCGTGTAGACGGGGTGGTGATACACCGTGCGCAGGCGCACGGTTGCGGGGTCAATCGCTTCGGGGGAGTTGAGGGTGACGCAGAAGGTCGCGGGCGCGTCGAGGCTCTGAAGGAGATTCATGTTGTAGGTCACGGCCACGCGCCGCCTGGCCTCGCGTGGAATGAGATAGTTCCAGCTCGCCCAGGCACGCCGGCACCGCGGCAGCAGCGAGGCGTCGGTGTGGAGTACGGTGTCGTTTTCCTGGTAGGGAATGGCGCCGAGAATCTCACGCTCGGCCGGCGACGGGTCGGCGAGCAGGCGCAGAGCCTGGTCGCTGTGGGTCGCGATGACCACCTGGTCGAAGCGCTCGGGCGCGCCGCCGCAGGGCGTCACCTCCACGCAGTCGGTGCGGCGCCGCACGCTCTCCACCGGGCAGCTCAGGCGGATTCGGTCGCTATAGGCGGCCGTGAGCGGTGCGATGTAGCTGCGCGAGCCGCCACGCAGCGTGAGCCATTGCGGCTGGTCGCGGACGTTCAGGAACCCGTGGTTGTGGAAGAACTGTGCAAAGAAGCGGACGGGCATCGCCCCGAAGTCCTCGGGCGCAGCCGACCAGATGGCCGCGCCCATCGGCACGAGGAACTGCTCGACGAAACGGCGCGAGTAGCCCCGCGCCGCGAGGAACTCGGTAAGCGTCGTCGCCCAGTCGTCGCCGGCCAGCACGGCCTGCGACTCGCGGCGGAAACGGAACACGTCGGCAATGAGCCGGTAAAAGGAGGGCTTTAGCAGATTCCGCCGCTGGGCGAAGAAGGAATTCAGGCTGCTGGGGCTGTACTCCAGCCCGGTCTTCTCGCAGCGGACGCCGAAGCTCATGTTCGACGGCTGCCAGGCCACGCCAAGCCGCTTCAGCAGCCGCACGAAGTTCGGGTAGGTCCGCTCGTTGAAGACGATGAAACCTGTGTCCACGGCAAAGGTGCGACCGCCGGCCTCGGTGTCCACCGTGTGAGTGTGGCCGCCGATGTAATCATTGGCCTCGAAGACCGTGACCTCGTGCTCGTCGGCGAGAAGGTAGGCCGTGACGAGGCCAGAGACGCCGGCTCCGATGACCGCGATCCTCACTGCGCTCCCTCCGACTGCCCGGCGCGCAACAGGTTCTTCTCGCGCACGCCCTTGGGAATGGGCCGCAGGTCCCACACCACCCCGAACCACGACAGGAGGACGAGCAGATAGTACGTGATGTCCAGCTCCCACCAGAAGAAACCCTGGCGCACGGGGGTGGCGCAATGGTGGTGGTTGTTGTGCCATCCCTCGCCGAGAGTGAGAATGGCGAGGAACCAGTTGTTGCGGCTCGTATCGGGCGTGTCGTAGCGGCGTCGGCCGAACATGTGGTCGAGTGAATTGATGGTCGCCGTCGCGTGGAAGAGCACCACCGTAGAGATGAAGAAGCCCCAGACGAGCATCTGCGGCCCGCTGGTGCCGAGGCCCGGCGCCCAGGCCGCCAGCGCCGTGCCCAGGCCGTACAGCCCAGCCGCCAACAGCAGCGGCACCACCGTGTCGAAGCGGTTGAGCCAGACCAGCTCGGGGAACTTCGCCCAGTCGGGCACCCGCTCCATGCGCGTGGGGAAGGCCGCCCCCGTCATCAGCCAGCCCATGTGACTCCACAGGAAGCCATGGCGGGCGGGGGAATGGATGTCCTCTTCTGAGTCCGTATGGGAGTGGTGATGGCGATGGTGCGCCGCCCACCACAGCGGCCCGCGCTGGGCAGACGAGTTGCCGAGTACCGCGAACACGAACTGCGCCGCTCGCGATGTCTTGTATGTCTTGTGGGAGAAGTAACGGTGGTAGAAGCCCGTGATGGCGAACATCCGCACGATGTAGAGCCCGACGGCCACCCCCACAGCCGTCCAGCTCCATCCCACCCAGATGACGCCGAGGCAACCGGCGTGCAGCAAGAGGAACGGCAGGCACCGCAACCAGTCGATTCGCGAAGGATCCCCGTCCGCTTCGTCGCCGGCCGACGAATCGAACCAACGGGCAACGGTCAAGAGGACGCCAGAGCGCGCGTCTCGTTCCTTGGAAGCCTTCGCCATTCCCGGCCCTTCGAAGATGCAGCCAAGCGGGTGAGGCCCCTGCATGCGGCAGGTACAGAAGCGCCCGCCCGGTTCGCCTACATTATACCACGGACGGCTTGCCACCGGAACTTGCCTGCCCGGTGGGCGCGCCATGGCTGCGATTCTGGAAGCTGAGAGGACCAGGGGTGCGGGCCGGAATTGCAGGTGGCTGCGGGAGCTCCGAAGGAGCGAAAGGGGATAGCTCAGGGCGAGGCTGTAGGCCGGATGTCCACATCCCGCGAAGCCCGCGAGGCCTCGCGGGACGGGGACGTCCCGCCTACAGGGGAGGAACTGTCTCGGGGGCGATCTTGTTCCCAGGCGTTGTCCTGGACCCTACGCTACGCGCCGTTCAGGCGGAAGAGAGGAGCGATCCACCTACATTTCCGGCCCGCACCCGAGGACCAGGGTGCTCTACCCTCTCGACGGCGTCTGTTGTATAATCCGGGAGGCGAAGCCCCAGGCCGTACGCCGATCCCAGTGTTGGGCGCCCGACATGAGGCCAATGCCAAGACACGTCCGGTCCCTGATCCTGGTTCTCGGGGACCAGCTCGATGGGCGGTCGGCGGCATTCAACGGCTTCGACGCGGCTGCCGACGCGGTCTGGATGGCCGAGGCGGACGAGGAGGCGACCTACGTCTGGTCGCACAAAACCCGCATCGCCATCTTTCTGGCCGCGATGCGGCACTTCCGTGACGCACTGCGCGACAAAGGCGCGGGGGTGGACTACCATGCCCTTGACGCCGAGACCCAGCGCAGCAGTTTCGCCTCTGAACTGGCGGAGGCAGTCAAGCGCTTCAGGCCACAGCGGCTCATCGTGGTCGAGCCCGGTGAATGGCGCGTGAAGCAGGCCCTCTCCGCGGCGGCGAAGAGCCTCCGCGTGCCGCTGGACGTCCGCCCCGACCGCCATTTCCTTTGCTCGCACGAGGACTTCGCCGCCCACGCCGACGGGCGCCAGCAGTTGCGCCTCGAATACTTCTACCGCGAGATGCGCCGCAAGCTCGGCCTGCTCATGGAGGGGAACAAGCCGGTCGGCGGCCAGTGGAACTATGATGCCGATAACCGCCTCAGCTTCGGCGCAGAGGGGCCGGGCGACATCCCCAGGCCATTGAGCTTCCCGCCCGACGATGTGACCCGCGAGGTGATCCGGCTCGTGGAGAGCCGCTTTGCCGACCACCCCGGCAGCCTCGACCACTTCGACTGGCCGGTCACGCCCGCCGAGGCTCGCCGGGCGCTCGACGACTTCGTCGCTCACCGCCTGCCGCAATTCGGCGCCTATGAGGATGCGATGTGGACCGGGCAGCCCTATGTCTACCACTCGCGGCTCTCGGCCGCCGTCAACCTCAAGCTTCTCAGTCCACGCGATGCGGCGTCTGTTGCGGAAAAGGCGCATCGGGATGGCCACGCCCCGCTCCAATCGACCGAGGCGGTCATCCGCCAGTTCATCGGCTGGCGCGAGTTCATCCGCGGCGTCTACTGGCGCCTCATGCCCAATTATGAGAAATCGAACGTCCTCGGCGCGGACGCGCCGCTGCCGTGGTTCTACTGGACGGGTGAGACCGAGATGGCCTGCCTCCGCGAGGTGATCGGGCAGACGCTCGCCATCGGCTTCGCCCACCACATCCAGCGGCTCATGGTCGCGGGCCTCTTCGCCCTCCTCCTCGGCGTCGAGCCGTTCGAGGTGCATAAGTGGTTCCTCGCGATCTACGTGGACGCGGTGGACTGGGTGACGCTGCCGAACGTCCTCGGGATGTCGCAGTTCGCCGATGGCGGCATGCTGTCGAGCAAGCCCTACGTGGCGACGGGGCGCTACATCCAGCGGATGTCGAACTACTGCGTCGGCTGCCGCTTCGACCCCGCGAAGTCGCTCGGCGACCACGCCTGCCCGTTCACGACCCTCTACTGGGACTTCCTGATGCGGCACGAGAAGTTGCTGCGGGCGAACCGCCGGATGGGCTTCCAGGTGCGCAACCTCGATCGGCTGAGCCGGGACGACAGGAGGGCCATTCGCAAGCAGGCAGGCGCCCTGCGCGATACGCTTGCCGCTGAGGCACGGAGATACGCTCTGTGATCAAGATGATCCGGGAGTTCTTCGCCGCCGCGGAGGACCTACTGCGCCTCGTCTTCGCCACCGCGCGCGAGACGCGCAAGTTTGCCAACCTGCCCGCCGACCCGCGCGTGGCGTTGCTCGTGGATGATCGCTCGCATCGCGCGGCCAACCTTGTTGAGGCCACAGCCGTAACGGCTGCGGGCCGCGCCCACGATGCCCAGGGCCAAGAACGCAAGAACCTGACCGAGCTGCTGGTAAACAAGCACCCCGCGCTCAAGCCCTTCCTCGCAGCGTCCGGCTGCGCGCGGATCACGGTCGCCGTTGAAGGGTACCAGGTCGTCACCCGCTTCCAGTCGGTCGCCAAGTTCCGCCGCCTTCGACGGCACGCCATTGCTGTCGTAGACGCGCACGCGCTCCATCCCGCTGCTGGGCGAGTTGCTCTTGAAGACGAAGCCGCACAGCCCCTCGCGCTCGAGTTCGGCCACGCGCCGCTGAGCCCAGGCGGCCATGCGCTCGGTGTGATCCACGTTTGTGCGGGTCGTCACGAGGCGGGGGTGCGCGGGATCGCCCACGAGGCGCATCGCCTCGCGCGGCACGGGAAAGCCGCACTCGACCTCCGGGCACACGGGCACGTACTCCACGAACTGCCCGAGGGTGTCGGTGAGGAACCGGTCGAGCTTGTGCCCGCCGCCGAAGCGGACGTTCTCGCCGAGGAGGCACGTGCTGACGCCAAGACGAACCCTCGTACTCATGGCTCCCCATCCACAAGAGGTTCCGCGCGTGTTCGCTCCCTTCCGCTTCCGTCAAAGCCCGGGGTCGTTCCAGCCCGACCTCGGGCATCAGGGTTGACGTGGGACACTGCTTTCATAGAATGGGAAATGGGGACGGTACTGGTAGATGGGAGCCTGCGATGAGCTTGAAGGAGTATTTCGATGGAACGAAGGGCTTCGGGGTGCTGGCAACCGCGAGTTCAGACGGCACCGTCGACGCCGCGGTCTACGCCCGTCCGCATGTCATTGATGAAGAGACGGTGGCCTTCATAATGGCCGACCGGCTGAGCCACAGGAACCTCCAGTCGAACCCCCACGCCGCCTACCTCTTCCGCGAAGGGGCGAGTGGTTACGCCGGGAAACGCCTTCACCTGACGAAGGTGGGCGAGGAGACCGACGCCGAGAGGATCAATGCCCTGCGCCGCCGCAAGGTGCCCATCGCCTGCGAACCGGGAGAGGGAGAGGTCCGGTTCCTTGTCACGTTCCACGTTGACCGGATTCGGCCGCTGGTCGGCGACTGATGCCACAGGGGAAACCTCCGTGAGACACTTCCGGGTGCGTTCGTCGGTTATTGTCGCTGCCGGACTGCTGTTGCATGCTGGCGCTGCATGGGCGCATAAGCCTATCTTCGCCAGCGGCGCTGCGGGGGATGCGGCGCATGCGGTGCCCGTGAAGGACGTGGATGTCTCAATGGTGGCCTACCAAGTGGTCACGCCGCAGTCGCCCCGAGTGTGGATTGCGTTTGAGGGCAAGAAGGGCAAGGAGATCGAGCTTCAGCTCGGGGTGCCGAGACTCGAGCGGTTGAAGGATGCCCGGCCCTCCGCGGCCGTCATCGGGCCGGGTCTGCCGCAGTGGAAGGGAGAGTTCGACGTTCCTCCCGGCCTGGGCGGGGTGGTCTTCGGAACGGCTGGAGGCCCGGAGCCAAAGACGTTCCACGAGCCGTTCACGGGCACCAACTCCTGGCTGTTTGAGAAGCAGAAACTGGTCCTTCCCGATACGGGCCGCTACTACCTTGTGGGGTACCTGCCCGGCCGAGCCGAGGGGAAGTCCTGGCTGGCCTTCGGCTTCAAGGAAGCCTACGGGCTGCGGGACTGGCTGCGATTGCCGGCGTGGATTGCGAAGGTGAGAAGGTTCCACGAGGTCGGCGGCATGCCGCGCTGGGTGTGGGTTCTTGCGGCGCTGGGTGTGGCCGTGGTCTGGTGACGCTGCCGACCGCCGCAGGCGGCGACGGAGGAACACAGGGTGAAGACAGGCACAAAGGACTTGGTGGGCCTGGCCGTCTGCCTCGCGGCGTGCTTGGGAGCGGCGGCCCTCGGTGCCTTGTTCACCGGCCCGGCCGTAGGCACTTGGTACCAGGAGATACGTAAGCCGGCGTTCTCGCCGCCGAGCTGGGTGTTCGGGCCTGTGTGGACGGCTCTCTACGCGATGATGGCGGTGGCTGTGTGGCTTGTCTGGAAGAAGGGCGATGCGGCGGGGCGGAGCGCGGCGCTGGCGCTCTTCGGCGTGCAGCTCGCTCTCAATGCGGCCTGGTCGCCGATCTTCTTTGGCCTCCGAAGCTTCGGCTGGGCATTGGTGGACATTGTGGCGCTGTGGCTGGCCATTGTGGCCACCCTCGTGGCATTCCTGCGGGTGTCGGCATCCGCGGGGCTTTTCCTGGTGCCCTACCTGGCTTGGGTGAGCTTCGCCGCCGTGCTGAACTTCGCCATCTGGCGGCTGAACCCGTGAGGGGGGGCGCCGCCCATGCGCATCCTGGACACAGGCGCTGCCGCGGATGCTCCTGCCGTTCCGCCTTGGTCTCGGGGGGCCAGTCGGCAGCGGGCGCTAGTTCATGTCCTGGGTCGCTCTCGATGACGCCGTGCGCTCCGTCTCGCACGCCATCGGGTCCGACGGGCTGGCTGGGCCAGCCAATGTTGCATCCCCGAACAGCGGCACGAACCGCGAGTTCGTGCATCGGGGGCGACGGTGGGCTTGCCGGTTTGAGCGATGGCACGCTGGATCAGCTCTATCTTGCCCTACGGCTCGGGAGCCTGGAACCGGTACGCCGAAGCCAGCGAACCGATGCTGTTCATCGCGGGCGACATCTTGATCCGATTCGTTGATGATAGTACAAGGGCCACACTGGAGGTCTTGGCGGACCTCTCGCTCAGAACACAGGTCATCTTCTCCTCCCACCACGCCCGACTGGTTGAACTGGCTCGTGACGCTGCAGGAGATGACCGCCTCACAGTTCATCACTTGGGAAGTGCGCAGCTGGCGTGATAGTCGTTGCGACCCCTGCCTCGAGCTCCGAGAGTGCGGCGCCAGGGGAGACAACCCGGCATGCGATGGCGGACCGACGCGATGAAGGCCAGCCCGCAGTCGGACAATCTGCCAAAGCGGTCGGTGGGCCGCGCTTCGACGGTGGCCGGGTGAGCGAGGTGCGAAAGCCGGATAGGACTCCACCTGCAAGTCTGGCTCTCATCTGCACCAACTCGTTCTCTTGCTGCCGCCCAGCGCAACGTACACGTTTCCGGCAAGCAGGGAGTGGCAAGGGGATGACCGGTGGAACAGCTCGCGTTGCTCCGAATTGACGCCGACGAAGACTGTGCCCGATTTGTGCCCCTTTTGGATCACAGAATCATCACTTCCCGCCCTTGCTGTCCCTTGCAGTCACTTCGGACGCCGAGCCCCGCCATCGCCGCAAATGCAAGCAGGGCAAGGACTAAATCCATAAGTCCTTGCCCTGCCCGATGGTGGAGACGAGGGGATTCGAACCCCCGACCTCTAGAGTGCGATTCTAGCGCTCTCCCAATTGAGCTACGTCCCCGCAACTCACCCGTTATTCTACGCGGCCCTGCCGAGGCTGTCAAGCGCCGATTGGCGCAACCAGCAGTTCCGCTTTGAGGGCGAATGTGTCTGGGAGGCTTCGGATTGGGTCGGCTGTGTACTGTGGGGAGGTTCTCGCGGGCCATGGGTGGGCCGACCAGCGCTGAAGCAGGAGCTGGCGGGTGTTGAGAGGTATGCCGAGCGGTGCCTGCGCGGGAGTCCGTCGGGGCCCCCGGAGTGCCGGATGGGTGCGGGCGGCTGGAGGGACGGGCGGCGGGTCACGGGGCGCGGGAGCGACGGCCGGTGCGGGCGCACAGCTCATCGCGGGGGCCAAATTGTGTGGAATCGCAGGCCCCGTTCGGGTAGAATAGAGGACAATCGAAATCGTCGTGGGGCCCCAGCCCACGGGTATCCATTCTGGAAGGAGTGTCGGACGATGCCGAGCAGGTTGCTGGTGGGCGCCGGGCTGTTCGTCGCTGGAGTGCTGCTGTGGAGCCTGGGCTGCGGCTCAGCCCAGGCGGCCGAGACCGCGAAGGAGGGCATGGAGGAGGTGAAGTTCGATCTTCCCCTGCCCATGTTCCGCGGCACGCCCAAGGAGCTGAGGTTCGACGAGCATATCGAGAAGCCATCGGGCAAGCCCCGCCCGGCGTTCCTCGCGCCCAAGGGCACGAAGAACGTGGCGCTGAAGAAGCCCGTCACGAGCAGCGATGATGCGCCGATCATCGGCGAGCTGGCCCAGGTGACCGATGGCGACAAGAAGGGCAGCGACGGCTCGTACGTGGAGCTCGGGCCCGGCCGCCAGTGGGTTCAGATTGACCTCCAGGAGAAGTACGACATCCACGCCCTCCTGGTGTGGCACTTCCACGGCGAAGCCCGCATCTACCACGACGTGGTGGTGCAGGTGGCCGACGACCCCGACTTCATCACCAACGTGCGCACGATCTACAACAACGACTATGACAATTCCTCGGGCCTGGGCATCGGCAAGGACCTCGAGTACCTCGAGAGCAACGAGGGCCGCCTGATGCCGTGCAAGGACATTGTGGCCCGCTACGTGCGGCTCTACTCGAAGGGCAGCACGGCCAACGACATGAACCACTACACCGAGGTCGAGGTCTACGCCACGCCGGCCAAATGACCCGCCGAACCGCCGCCGTCGCACTCATCCTGGCCGTGGCAGCCGGAGCCCTCGCGTTCCGGCTGCCACGCCTTGCTTTAAGGCCGCTGCACTGCGATGAGGCGGTCGAGGCGGTGAAGACGGGCATCCTGTTCGACTCGGGCGTCTACCGCTACGACCCCCACGAATACCACGGCCCCACCCTCCACTACGCCACCGTGCCGTTCCTCTGGCTGAGCGGCGCCAAGTCGTTCGCCGATGCCTCCGAGACAACCTATCGCCTGGTGCCCGTGGCGTTCGGCGTCGGGCTGGTCCTGCTGCTGCTACTCGTGGGCGACGGCATCGGCTGGCCCGCGGCGGCCGTGGCGGGGGCGCTGACGGCGATTTCACCGGCCATGCTGTTCTACAGCCGCTACTACATTCACGAGATGCTCCTGGTCTTCTTCACCGCGGCGGCGATTGGGGCGGGGTGGCGCTATGTGCGGAGCCGCAAGCTGGCCTGGGCGCTCGCCGCCGGCATCTGCCTGGCCCTCATGCACGCCACGAAGGAAACGTGCGTCCTCGCCTTCGCAGCGATGGGCCTGGCCCTCGCGGCCAAGCTGGGCTGGCGCAAGCTCTGGGGCGAGGCGTTTGACCTGCGCGGTGCGATCGAGGCAGAGCACGTTGCCCTGGCGCTCGCGATCGCTGTAACCGTGTCGGTCACGCTGTTCAGCTCGTTCTTCACCAACTGGCGCGGGCCGCTGGATTCGATCCTCACCTACAGGAGCTACCTCACTCGCTCGGGTGGGGCGGGCGCCCACGACCACCCGTGGCACTATTACTTGGGGATTCTGGCCTATGCGCGCTACGGCCGCGGCGCCTGGTGGAGCGAGGGGCTGATTCTCGCTCTGGCCCTGGTCGGGCTCATCGCCGCGCTCTGGCCCCGGCGCTCGAACGAGGGCATGCCTCCCCTCCCCCGCTTCCTGGCCTTCTACACGCTGTTCCTCACGGCTATCTACTCGGCAATTCCCTACAAGACGCCCTGGTGCGCGCTGAGCTTTCTGCACGGGATGATCTTGCTGGCCGGCTTCGGCGTCGTGGCGCTCGTGCGCCTCGTGCCCACCCATCTGCTCAAGGCCGCCGTCGTGCTGCTGCTCGCGGCGGCAGGTCATCAGCTCGCCGGCCAAGCCTATCGAGCTGCCCTCGACCGACGTTTCGTTTGCGACTACCGCAACCCCTACGTCTACGGCCACACGACCTGGGACCTGCTGGAGGTGTCGCGCCGCGCCGAACAGATCGCCCCCGTGCACCCGAAGGGGCGCGCAATGGTGATCAAGGTGATCGCCTCGGATCGCGACTACTGGCCCCTGCCCTTCTACCTGCGCCGCTTCCCCAACGTGGGCTATTGGAGCGACCTGCCGGCCGACCCCGATGCCGACCTGGTTATCGTCTCGGCCGACCTGGCCGATGCGCTGGAGAGGCGTTTGCGCGGCGACTACTTCAGTGAGACCCGTGGCCTGCGTCCCCGCGTGCTCCTGCGCGTCTACATCCGCCGCGACCTGTGGAACGCCTTCATCCACCGCCAGGCCGAGGCCGCCCCCGGCGGCTGACGCCCCCGCGCCCCCCCACGGACGGGAGAATCGGAGCGGAATGTCTTCGCGTTCCGCCATCCTGCGGGTATCAGGTGGCCAATTCCTCTCTCCCCCTGTTTGGCCAACTGAGCAGCCTGCGTAAGCAATGGCTGCGACACCACTTGCGACCCCCCATCAGGCGGCCAACCGGCCTGTGCCCAGCTCCGATTGGCCACCTGAACTGGCACCTCGGTCGAGCAGCGGCCCCCCTCGCACGGGGCGGCGGTAAGATGACACAGGAAGCAGTGAGTTGAAGGGAGCCCCTATGTCCCCACATGCGCAAGAGGTCCTCGCAGAAGCGCTCGCGTTGTCTGCCGCGGAGCGCGCGGAACTCACGGAGCAGCTCCTGGCCAGCTTCGAGGCATCGGACCGCGCACGGATCGGTGCTCTGTGGGCAGAGGACCGCATTGACGCCTACGACCGTGGCGAGTTGCGCGCGAGGCCTGCAAGCGAGGTTTTCCGCCGGATCGAGCGGAGCCGAGCGCGGTGAATGTGGGCTTCGCCCGACTATGGGCAGAACTCTTCGTTTTGGCCAGCCATTGCCAGGACGCAATGGAACACCTGTTCGCTGATCGACTTGCCGAACTGGTAGTTTCGGATGCCAATGTCGACCATCCGCACCCGCTGACCATATCGCACCGATCTGCGAATAAGGTATACTTGCTTGACGCGAGGATAGGCCACACGGTCTGCCTGGGCGGGCGCCTCACTGGATTCGACCTCGAAGTGGCCGTATGCCCAACCGTCCCGCGAAAGGACAATGACATCGGCCTGTCTCTTCAGGCTGTACCGATACCGACCACCTGCGTCTCGGAATACCCCGCCCTCAAGGTAGTCCACAAGGGCCTCCTCTGTCGGAAAGCCCTCGGGCGACTTGTCGCCGTGACCGAAGACAAAGATGCCCCGAGCCATGCTGCTCTCCTTCCAGAGGATTCCGTGTGCAGGTATGCACGCCTACCGGCTGGTTCTGTTTCACGCGGCACTCGGGTCGGGTTCACGCATCACGCCTCGGGCAAATGCCATGGGGCGCGCATGGGGATGTCCACCAGCCGATTCGCCTCGTCGTCGCCGATGCACTGCTGGGCCACGGGGTCCCACCGGATCTTGCGGCCCAGTCGGATGGCGATGTTGCCGAGGAGGAAGAGGGTGTTGGCTCGGTGCGAGCTGTCGGCGCCCCCGCCCGAGGGCTTGCGGGTCTTCTCGGCCTCCTCGAAGCTGATCAGCGGCTTGGTGTCGGGCAGAGCGTCAATGCCGTCCATCAGGCCGGCGGGCTCGCAGCGCCCGTCGCGCCACACTTTCCCCCCAGGGCCTTCGAGGAAGGGATTCGGCTCGGGCTGCGGCCCCCACTCGCCGCCTTCGATGAGGATCGTCACGTCGTCGGCGTAGCGAATGGTGACGCTGTGCCAGGGGCCGCAGGCGTCGTCGTGGGCGGGCCAGGGGGCGACGGCCTCGACCTCGGCCGGCCCTGTATCGTCCTTGTCGAGCATGTACTGAATGGGGTCGAGGTGGTGCTGGCCCTGGTCGGCGAGGCCGCCGCCATCGTAGTCCCAGTAGCAGCGGAACATGAAGTGCACGCGGTGCGGATGGTAGGGCTTGAAGGGTGCCGGGCCGAGCCACAGGTTGTAGTCGAGGTTGGCGGGAACGGGCTGCGGCGGAAGGTGGTGAAGCCCAGTGAACCACTTGACGTTCCAGTTGTAGCCCTGGGCGCGGCCGGCTCGGACGAGCAGGGGCTTGCCCAGGCGCCCGCTCTGGATGAGCTTGCGGAGGCGGCCCATGCCGTAACGGCCGTAGGTGCCGATCTGGAAGACGCGGCCGTAACGGCGGATGGCGTCGGCGACGGCCTGGCCCTCGCGGATGAACTTCGTCATCGGCTTCTCGCAGAGCACGTCCTTGCCCGCCTGGGCGGCGTGGATGCTGATGAGAGCGTGCCAGTGGGGCGGGGTGGCGATGCAGACCTCGTCAATGGCCTGCACTTCAAGGAGCTGGCGGAAGTCGGCGTAGGGGGTTCAGCCCGAGCCGACCTTCCTGGCGGCGGCCTCGAGGTGATTCCTGTCCACGTCGCACACGGCGATCACGCGGCGGTCGCGCGGGGTGAGGAAGGCCTGGCCGCGGCCGCCGGTGCCGACGACGCCGCGGGCGAGCAGGTCGCTGGGCGCTTTCTGGCCCGGGCCGCCGAGGGCGGAGCGGGGGACCACAGAGAACGAGGCCGCGGCAAGCGCGCCAGAGAGCAGATCGCGACGGGCAATGGCTTTGTGCAGCATTGGGGCTCTCCTCGCGCAGGACGCGTAACCAGTGACGCGTGACAGACAGAGCATACAATCCAGAACAGCAGAGCCATTGGTTTCCACGTTGAATGCCGCCTTCGGCCTGGAGGGTTTCAGCGAATGCCCTACTGAACGCTGTGGTCGGGTTCAACGAGCTTGACGTCCAGCTCGGCTCGCACGTCCCTGGAACTGACGAAACGGAATATGACCCGGGTCTTCATGGACGTCGAAGGGTCCGTGTCCATGCTGGACTGGCACTCGACACGGATGTTTCGACTGCGGAATGCTTTAACGAAGAGCGGGAAGCTGTTCCCAAAGCTCTTCTCCTTCTCCTTTGCGGCAACCCAGCGACCACCCAACCACATCTGCACATCCACACCAGTCAGAGAGTCTGGCTCAGGTTGCGTGCAGGATAACCAGAAGTACAGATCGAACTTCACGCGCCAACTGCCACCGGGACTTACCTCACGGAGCTGCTGCCCCTGGCGGTCGAAGGCGACTCTCATTCTCTGGCGCATGCGCCATCTATTCAGTAACCATTGACCGACAAGCAGACCGATGCCGACCATGAAAGGCGCGACTAGAATTCGGAGGATTTCGGACAGCAACGTCGCCGAGCCTGAGCAGTGTACGCTGACCGGGATTGGCTCGCCGCCATGGGCACTGCAACACACGATAGCGAGCAACGCGATTGCGCTCTTGGGCGCTCCGCCAAGCAGCTGCCGATCATTGAGGTGCGTTGGCGGCATGGAACTCCCTCTGAGAGGTCGCGGGTTGCGTCCCGCGTGCCCCGTGCCGCGTGCCGGGGGAAGGGAGCCGCAGGACAAAGGGGCACGCTGCTGCTCAACCGGCCATGATCGGCCTTAGGTCTTCGGTCGGAACGTGAACGCCGTGGAGGCGTTGGGTGACGGCCTGGAGGTCATCCTGAGTCACAGAGCCGGGGGAGAGAAACTCAACGCCGAGCACTTCGCCGTCGGGCGCGATGTCCACAAGGACGCCGGGGCGGACCTCTTCCGTGCGGCATGGCTCCGGAGGCCGCGCGTCGCTCAGGTAGAGATAGCCCGCGAAGGGCTTGCCCTTGCGGTACGTGATCTCGAGGTAGGGGTGCTTGACCATGTCACACTCTCCAGACTGTCACGACCGCCAGCTTGCGGTCGTCGTAGTCGGGCTCGACGACAATGCGCCACTGCTCCTGGTCGAGGCGCGAGTGCAGCACAAACCGACCTTCGACATGGCTCGGCTCAATCGCGACCACATCGGCCATCATGGTCCTGAGGTCAGTCTCATTGAACCCTCTGACCAGGGAGCGCTTGTTCACATGATAGCCGATCTCGATCTCCCAGTCCAGCCATTCTGCCGCCTCTCTCAGCCTGTTGGGCATGGCGCCTCCGACCGGAGCACGGACAGCTTACTCGTTCCCACGCTCTGCATGGGAATGCAGGTTCACGACGCTCTGCGTCGCGCCCACGGACGCGGAGCGTCCAGGGACCCCGTTCCCACGCAGAGCGCGGGAACCAGAGGATAGGACGGATAGGACCGATAGGACAGATAGGACCCAAGCAGAAGAAGCGCACGCCGCGTCCTATCGGTCCCATCCGTCCTATCGGTCCTATCGCGACGGGTCACCGGAGACGGATCACTTCTTCTCGGGCAACACCTTGACCGTGACGTTCTTGTACCACACGGCGCCGCCGTGGTCTTGGAAGCCGATGAAGCCCTTGCGGGGCATGTCCTTGTAGGCGGTCTTGAACTTGTTCTTCGAGCCGTCGGGATTCAGGCCGGCGTCGGTCCACTTGTTGAGGTCCATGTCGATCATCTGGGTGCCGTTCAGGACGACCTTGATGACGTTGTCGTCGCAGGTGATGGTCATGTGGTTCCACTCGTCGGCGGGCTTCATGGGGTTCTCGGTGGGGGCGAGGACGTCGTAGACGGCGCCGCAGATGTGCTTCTCGGGCTTCGCGCCGGCCGAGTCGAGCACCTGGATCTCGATGCCGGTCTGCACGGGGTCGCCGGTCTTGGCGGTGCGGATGAAGATCCCGCTGTTCGTCTTCTTGGCGACCTTGAAGTCGAGGTCGAGGACGAAGTTGGCGAACTGCTCCTTCGTCCAGATGTAGCCGCAGCCCTTCTGCCAGGCGAGGGCGCCGTCGGCGTCAATCGTCCAGCCGCCGGTGGCCTTCTGGGTCCAGGCGTCGAGGTTCTTGCCGTCGAAGAGCACGGTCGTGCCCTCCTCGCCGGCCGAGACCATCGAGGCCATCAGGCACACGCCGCACACGAGCACGCCCAACTTCACCCAGCCACTCATCGCTCTCTCCTCTCAAGGGGCGGGAAATGCCCTGACACACTGGAACCGCTCACCTGCGGAGCCCCGCAATGAGCTGCCGAAGCTGCTCGCGTAGAGGCGCCAGCCTGTGGGCTACAACGTCCCACACGATGTCAAACTCCACCACGAAGTAGCCGTGGATCAGGATGTCGCGGAGGCCGGCCACCTTGCGCCAGTCAATCCCGGGCGCCTCGGCGCGCACGGCCTCGGGGACCTGTTTGGCTGCCTCGCCGAGGACCTCCAGGTTGCGAAGCACGGCGTCGAGTGTCCGGTGATCCGCCTCCAGCGTCTCCCTATCCATGCCGGCAGTGTAGTCCTGGATGCGCTGGATGGCGTCGAGCATGTCCTCGAGGTACGCCTCAACGTCCCTCAACATACTCGACCTCCCGCAGGACTCGCTCTCGGAGGCGCGGCTTCAGGGAGCCGGCCGTCACGAGGTCCACATGGCGTCCGAGGCGGTCCTCCAGCAGGAACTTCACATCCATGTAACGGTCGAATGTCGTGCCCTCGAACTCCACGAGAACGTCCACGTCGCTCGTCTCGGTCGAGTCGCCGCGTGCCGCCGAGCCGAACAGCCCGATGCGCCGCACGCCGTGCCGACGGCGCAAAACGTCCCACTCGTGCTCCAGCACATGACGGACCTGCTCTCTCAAGCTCATGGGCTCCTCCGGGTCGGGTGCTGCCGACCACCCTGGGAGAGGATAGCGCCGCGCAGACGCGAACGCAAGCGCCACCCGGGCCGCCGGGTCACTTCCCCGCCGGGTCGGCGACGAGGCCGTCGAGGCGCTCGCCCTTCGGGCCGCGGAGGCGCAGGCACACGCTCCACTCGCCACCGCCCTGGGTGACTTTGACGAGGAGGTCGTTCCAGCCCTCTTCGAGGGTGACGTCGGTCTTGTCGCTGCCCGGGCTGCACGGCCGCGTGGCGTTGTTGGCGTGGACCACTCTGCCGTTGAGCCACACCTTGAGGCCGTCGTCGCTGCCCGCCTCGATTCGCGCGTTCTGCTTCCTGGGCGATTGCACGCGGGTGCGCAGGTACACGCAGGCGTCGTTCCCCTGGATGCCGGGTGTCTTGTCGAACTCGATGAGCCACGGCTTGTCCTTGCTGGTGCCGATGGGCATGGGCCGCCACTTGGCCGCCTCGCGGGGCACAGACGCCCTGCCCGCGGCGAGTTCCTTCTCGGGCGGGAAGGCCACGTCGAAGAGGCCGGGGCCGTCCTTGCCGCCCTGGGTGTAGGGGCCGGAGACCTGCCAGGCGGTGATGTAGTCCTCGAAGCGCTCGAGGAGCGCCAGGGCCTCGGCGGCCTCTTTCTTCACCTGGGGGTTGTCGCTGAGCTCGCTGAGGCTCTTGAGCACCTCCCTGGCTTTGGCCTGGTACGAGCCGCTGATCTGGCGGGCGACGCGCACGGCGGCGATCTCGGCCTCGGTGCGGAGCGCGGCGTCGTCGATGCACTTGAGGGCGAGGTCGAGCACGCCCAGGCTGGCCACTCCGCCCATGGCGCCGAGGACCATCTTCTTGTCCTCGGGCCGCGGGGCGGCAGCGAGCGCGCTGGCGAAGAGCTGGCGCAACTCGTCGCCCGACAGGCCGCCGACCTTTCCCGCAACGTCCACCGCGCCGCGGATGGCGAGCACGCGGCGGGGCAGTGAGGGGTCGCTCTTGGCGATCTCGAGCAGTTCCTTGGCCACGGAGGCGTCGGCCCAGTTGGGCAGGGCGCGGAAGGCGGCGTCCTGGACCTCGGGCGCGGTGTCCTTCATCGCACTGCGAACGAGGGCAAGGGCTTTGGCCCCGCCGAGGGCCGCGGCGATGCGGAGGAGGGCCACGCGCGCGGGCACGCCCGCGCCGGGGAAAGCGGCCAGGACGGCCGCGGTGCGCTGGTCGGCGTCCTCCAAGCGGCGGGCGATGGCGATGAGGGTGCGCTCGGCGGCGGCGCGCTCGGCGTCGTCCTTGGCCGCCACGAGCATCCTGGCGAGGTCGGGCAGGGCCTTCTCGTCGGCCACGTCGGCCAGGGCCTTCAGCGCCTCGGTGCGCACGGCGGCGTCGGGGTCGGCCGCGGCCTTGAGCAGCGTGGGCGCCACGGCGGGCGTGCGGCGGGCGGCGATGCAGGCGATGAGCTGCACCTTCGCGGTGGGCGCTGCGCCGTCCATCGCCTTCACCAGGGCGCTCGTCAGGCCGTCGCCGGGGATGGCGTTGACGGCGCTCTTCGCGGCCTCGAGTTCCTTGTCCTTGGCCCTGGCCAGCGCGGCGATGAGGACGGGGGCCGCGGCGTCGTTGCGCAGGAGGCCCATGCCCTCGAAGGCCGCGATGCGCACCGCCTCGTCGGCGTCGGCCGCGGCGGCCAGGAAGGTGGGCAGGGCCTCCTTGTCGCGGCCCTGGGCGAGTGCGCCCAGGAGCACGACCTTGAGCTCAGGGGCCGCGGTCTTCATCTTCGCGGTGATGGCGTCGGACACCTCACGGCCGGGCAGCAGGCCAAGGGCCTCGAGGGCGGCGCCGCGTACCTGGTCGTTCTTATCGGCGAGGGCGGCGAAGATCGTGTCGAGTTCCTTCGCGCCACCCGCCCGGCCGATGCCCACGATGGCCGCACACCGCAGGTGGTTGCTCGGCGAATCGAGGAACTTGCGGTAAAGGGCGAGAGCGGAGGCCCTGTCGCCGCCGGCGGCCAGGCGGTCGGCCAGGTGCAGGCAGGCGTCGATGGCGCGTTGCTTCGCGCGGTCGGAGCCTGTGGCCATGCCGGCCACGACGGCGCCGGCGACCGACTTATCGCCCGTGCGGGCCAGGCCTCCGAGGGCAGCGGAGCGGACGTCGTCGTTGGTATCGCCCGCAAGCTTGAGCAGGGCCGGCGCGGCCGCCGCATCGCCGCGGGTGGCCAGCGCGTTGGCCAGAGCCACCTTCCAGGCGGGGTCGGTGGCCGCCTGGAGCGCGGTCACGAGCTTGGCCGTGGCCTCGGGCGCGGGATTGTGCTGGAGGGCCGTGCGGGCGCGCTCGCGGACCAGGTCGTCCTTGTCGTTCAGTTGCGCGGCGATGGCGTCCACGGCCTCGGCGCGGCCGATCATCTGGAGCTGCTTGAGGAACCACACGCGGGGCCACTTGCCGAGGTCGGCCCTCGCCAGGCGGGCGGCCATGGCCTTGCACACGGCCAGGCGCTTCGCCTCGGCGCCGGGCGCGCCGGCGCGCCAGCAGAGGTCCTGGAACGCCTGCTCGGGCCTCTGGCGGTCGGCCATGCTCTCGCTGCTCATGGTGGGCAGCCAGGCGTCAATCACCTGGCCATAGGCGGCCTCAAGATTCGCGGGCGGGTTCGGCCCGTCGAGCTGTTTGACCAGCTCATCCACGTTCGCCTCGCCGGCGAGTGCAGCGCCGACCCCGATGCTCAGCCCAAGAGCCCACAGCGTTCCCGCAATCCTCATGTCTGCCCCCTTGGTCAAGGTTCGTGAGACGTGATGCGCGACGAGACAGGATGGAGGAACGCGGCGCGGTTGCTCTTCCCACGCATCACAGTTCTCGGGTCACGACAGCCTCCAGGGCTGCCGGTAGGGATAGTGGAGCAGGCGGTTGGCCTCGTCGTCGCCGAGGAACTGCTCCTTCTCAGGGTCCCAGCGCAGCTTGCGGCCGATGCGCCAGGCGATGTTGCCCAGGTTGCACAGGCTGGTGGCGCGGTGGGCGATGGCCACGTCCATCACGGGGCGTCGCCGCGTGCGCACGCACTCGAGCAGGTTGCCCATGTGGTTGTTGCTGCGGTACAGCTCGATCTCGCCGGGGCGCGCCTCGAACTTGGCCTTGGGCTCAGTGTCGAAGTTGTCCCAGGACGAGAGCGTGTCCTTGTCGCCGATGTAGAAGGCGCCGTATTCGCCGCCCTTGGGCTCGCCGGGCTGGTCCCAGTGGAGGGTCCAGTCGGGGTTCTTGAATTCGTAGGTGACGCTCATGCGCACGGGGTTGTCGAAGAGGCCGTCGGGGCGGTCGCCGGTGGCCTCGATGGAGACGGGGCCGGTGTGGTCCACGTTCATGGCCCAGCACACGATGCCGAAGATGTGGGCGCCGCGGTCGCGGATGTTGCCGCCGCCGCTGCACATGAGCCAGCGGAAGTTGCCGTGGCAGGTGGCGGGGTGGTAGGGGAAGAAGGGCAGCGGCCCGAGCCAGCGGTCGTAGTCGAGCTGCGGGGGCACGGGCTGCGGGGGCGCTGGCGGATGGGTGGGGTTGGGGTAGTGCCAGCATCGGACCTCGCGCACGGTGCCGCAGTAGCCGTTGCGGATGTATTGGGCCACGTGGCGGCCGTGCATGGAGCGCCACTGGGTGCCCATTTGCACCACGCGGTTGTAGCGGCGGGCCGCGGCGACCATTGCCTGGCCCTCGCGGATGGTGACGGAGAGGGGCTTCTCGACGTAGACGTCCTTGCCCGCCTGGCAGGCGTGGAGGGTGTGGAGGGGATGCCAGTGGTCGGGCGAGGCGATCACCACGGCGTCGATGTCGGGCTGGTCGAGCAGCTCGCGGAAGTCGTGGAACTTCCTCGCCGTGCCGCCGGTGCGGCTGTAGGCGGCGTCGCAGCGGGCCTCGTCAATGTCGCACACGGCGGCCACGCGCGCGTCGCCACGGCCGAGGATGTGGCCGAGATGGCCGCTGCCCATGCCGCCGACGCCGATGTGGCCGGTAAGGATGACGTCGCTGGCGGGGGCCCTGCCCTCGCCGCCCAGGGCGCGGCTGGTGAGGCAGTAGGGCGCAGCCACGGCAGCAGCCAGCATTCCCCGGCGGGTGACTCCTGCGTTCATCGGTTCTCCCTCTGCCAGGATTCGTGACGCGTGGCCCGTGGCCAGATGTGGGTGCGATGACTCTCTGCTCTTCTCATTCGTCACGCATCACGAATCATGCCTCACAGCAGCGCCCACGGCTCGCGGTAGGGCGCGTGGAGCAGGCGGTTTGCGTCCTCGTCGCCCACGATCTGCTCGTGGACGGGGTCGTAGGTGAGCTTGCGGCCGACGCGCCAGGCGATGTTGCCCAGGGCGCACAGGCTGGTGATCCGCTGGCCGGCCTCGACGGGCACGATGGGGTCCCTGCGGCTCTTCACGCAGTCGAAGAAGTTCACGAGGTGGTCATTGCTCACGTAGAGCGCGGTCTCGTGGGCGCCGGGCTCGAAGAAGACCTTCTTGTCGGCCCTCACGCCGTCGCAGTGGCCCACGACCAGCGAGTCCTTGTCGCCCACGAACTGCACGCCGTAGGGGAACGGCTTGTCGTCGGGCGTGAAACCCTTCGGCTCGCCCGGCTGGTCCCAATGGAGCGTCCAGTCGGGGTTCTTGAACTCATAGGTCACACTCATGGTGACGGGGATGTCGTAGAGCCCCTCGGGCCGGTCGCCCGTGGCCACGACCGAGACGGGGCCGGTGTGGTCCACATTCATCGCCCAGCACACGATGCCGAAGATGTGGGCGCCGCGGTCGCGAATGTTGCCGCCGCCGCTGCACAGGAGCCAGCGGAAGCTGCCGTGGGTGTGCGCCGGGTGATAGGGGAAGTAGGGCAGCGGGCCCAGCCACAGATCGTAGTCGAGTCCGGGTGGCACAGGCTCGGGCGGCGAGGCCGGGCGGCTGGGGTTCGGGTAGTGCCAGCAGTAGACGTCGCGCACCTTGCCGCAGTAGCCGTTGCGCACGTACTGGGCCGAGTAGCGGCCCCCGCTCTGCGAGCGCCCCTGGCTGCCCACCTGCACCACGCGGCGGTGGCGGCGTGTGGCGGCGATCATCGCCTGCCCCTCGCGCACCGTCACGCACATCGGCTTCTGGACGTAGACGTCCTTGCCCGCGACGCACGCATGGAGGGTGTGGAGCGCGTGCCAGTGGTCGGGGGAGCCGATGATCACGGCGTCAATGTCGAGGCGTTCGAGGAGCTGGCGGAAGTCGTGATAGGGCTTGGCCTTGCCCTCGGTGGCCGATTCGGCGCGCGAGAGGCGCTCCTTGTCTACGTCGCACACGGCGACCGGCGTGGCTACCCGGCTGCCGATCACCTGGCGGAGGTGCCCGCTGCCCATGCCGCCCACGCCGATATGGCCGACCGCGATGCGGTCGCTCGCGGGCTCCTTCTCTGGGCCGCCGAGGGCCTGGCTCGTGAGCATATAGGGGGCGGCGCTCGCTATGGCGAGGAACCCGCGGCGACTGACGCGGTGCTGCATTGGCGGCTCTCTCCTTCGGAACAAGCGGAGGAATGGATGGGTGGGGGAATGGATGGATGCCAGACAGACAGCCAACCATCCACCCATCCACTCATCCAGCACACCCAGGAATTATGGCAGCGGCGGGCAACCGAGTCAAGTTGGGCCGCTTTGCCCCCAATCGTTCGCTAAGCACCGGAGGGGTCAAGTGGTGGAGAGCCGAAAGGGGTCTTGAGGCGTTAGGGGTGGGGTCCGATGCGGCAGTGTGTGGTTTTGTCGCCCCGGAAGTGCCTGGCCGTGGGCTTCTGGGCTCGCGGTCGGCCGCAAGGGACAGAGCGTCTCTGGGTCCTCCGCAGGATGGCTGCGTAGGCGTCGCGTCGGAAGGTCAGCCGCCGGTCTGCCACACGGGGGTCTGTTGCCACAGGAGCCGGCGGATGTCGGCCAGACGTACCAGGGCGTCCGCGAAGCGGCCCACCACGCGCACCAGGAGTGTGCGGGCGTGGCGGACCAGTTCCCCCGCCTTCGCGAAGACCAGGAACCGCAGCCGCTTCGGCCGGGCACGCTCCAGCTCGGGCGGCAGCGCGACCCGTCGCAGGACGCTCAGGAGGTTGTACGTCAGGACGTTCAGGCGCCACCACGCCGCGTTGGCCCCGAACCGCTCGCACGGCAGCACGCCGCCCGCCAGCTCATTCTTCAGAATGTCGTGCGTGTGCTCGACCGTGCCCGCCTTCGCCCGGTGCCACTGGAGGAGCGCCAGGCCGTCCCGCTCGAAGTCGTTCGTCACCACCGCGAAGTACTTCACCTCGCTGCCGTCGGCGAAGAGTTCCTTCTGCCGCGGCGTGATCCGCACCGCCAGGTAGCGGTCCGGCTTGCGGCCCTTCTTCGCCGAGGGGGCCGACGGCACGAAGTCCACCTCGCCCCAACTCCGGTGGCTGTCCTCGGGGTCCAGGTGCCACTCCGTCACAGCCAGCACGCGGGCCTTGAGCTCCGGGCTCATATCCGCACTGATCGCAAAGATCGCCCGAGGACGGCCCGTCCGCTCGTCCTCCTCGCGCAGCCAGTTGAGCAACTCGTGCTGGTACGAGGCCGAGTCCGCCCGGTAGTTCACCTGCTCCACCCCCTTGGGCAGCGCCGCGAAGGCCCGCTGGACCATCCGCAACACTCCGCTGCCCGCCGGCACGTTCCCATCCCGGAACTCCTCGGCTACAATCTGGTCCTGCTCCGCCCACAGCACCACGGAGGGCTGGTAGCCCCGCGTCCCCTCATACGTCTTCGCCGCCACACGCTTCGTGCTCTCGATGATCGTCCCGTCGTGGTCCAGCGTCGCCACACGCTCCGGCCGGCTCGCCTGCGCCTGACGCACCACGTGCTCGTTCACACGGCCCAGGCCCGCCAGCGGCGCACTCTCCCACGAGCCGTCCGAAGGGAACAACTCCCGGCCCGCCGCCTCCCCGCTCCCCCCGCACCGGCCCTCAAACGCATACAGGAACTTCTTCGCCGCCGCCGCCGAGGGAATCCCATGCCCCAACAGCACCGACACGCCCCCATCCGCCGACAGCGTCCCCAGATCCTCCACGTGCTCCCCGCCCGCCGCGATCAGGCACAGCAGGCTCTCCACGAACTCCCACTCCGTGTAGCCCCGCTCCCGCAGCTTCACCGACACCTCACGCCCCACCACCCCCGGCAGCCCCATCCCACGGGCCGCCTCCACCACCGCCGTCAGACCCGCATGAGCCGTCAGAACCCCCTCGCCCTCCACCTCCTCCAGCACGAACGGCAGTATCCCGTACTGACGGCGAACCCCTCCACGCACCTTCTTTCCGTTCCCCATCGATTCTGCACCCCACGGGTGAACCCCTGCGACAAACACCGGCGCACGCTGAACGAACTATACCACATCAGAGCCCGAGGGCCAACACTTTCAGAGATTCACTATCGAATGATCAGGGCTTTGCGCGCGGCCGGCGTGCTTGGCGCGGGTGGCCATGGGCGTGGGCTGTGGTGGGAGGAACTGGGGGGCTGGAGCCTGTCCAGGAATCCCCGTGGTTTGCGTTGCCGGCGTCAGCGGGCAGGAGCCGAAGGAGGCGGAGCGGCCGGGCATCAGGTGAGCCCGCGCGCAGCGCCGAAGCGGCTACTGGCCCAGGTTGCCGGGGTCCATCTCCTCCGCGTACATGACATTGCCGGCGAGGGTGGACCAGGTCTGGTCCGCCCGCAGCTCCTTGGTGATGTAGATGGTGAAGAGGCGGCAGGAGCCGGCGACGCTGGCGGCCACCTGAGCGTAGATTTCGCGGCGGGTGACGAAGCGCGGCGTGCCGGCGTGGTCCTCCCACTGGCTGAGCTCTTTCCAGTCGTCGCTGTAGACGACGGACTTGAGGACCTGCGCGGCGGGGTGGGCTTCGCGGATGAAGCGCTCGGCGCGCTCCTTGACGGCCGCCGCGTCGCCGCCCTGGTAGGCGTCGGGGCGGATGAAGGTCGCCTTCGCGCGGGCCGCGCGGTTCGCCGCGTCCTTCGCCCTGATCTCGTCAAGCGTCCCGCAGAGGTCGCTCCAGCGCGGGGCATCGGCGGCGAGGAGAGGTTGCAGGCTTGCGACGCGTTCTTCGGCCTCCTTGAGGGAGGCCGCGCCAAGGATGGCGGGCTTGCCCTCGATCGGGCGGCCGAGCTGGCCGAGGGTCAGGCGCAGCCCGTCGGCCGCTTCATCGGCGAGGCGGGCCTTGGTCTGCTCGAGGAGGACGGGGAATTGCTCGAAGCTGCGGGCGAGCGCGCGCTCGAGGTCGAGCAACTGGTCGGTCTTGCCCGCGGAGAATGGCTGGGCGGTGTATGCCTGCCACACGGGGAGTGCGGCGGCGTGGGCCTGCTGCTGGGCGAGGAGGTCGGGCACGGAGGCCGTGCCGTAGCCGAAGGGCGCGGAGCCGTGGGGGGCGAAGGCCTGAAGCTTTGCGAGCCATTCGTCGGACTGCGCCCGCATGGTCTCGCGCTGCTCGTCGGCGGCGCGCGCGGCGGCCTCGTTGGCCGCTGCGGCCGCGGCCTTGGCCGATTGGGCCTGCACCAGGGCGTCCCTCGCGGCCACATAGTCGGGGTGGGCGGGGTCAAACTGGCCGCCGTAGGAGGCGTCAATCTCGGCAAAGACGGCGGCCGCGTCGTCCACTTGGCGTCGGCGGAGGAGGTCGTGGACGTCGCGGATGCGCTTGGCGACGCCGCCTGGGAGCTTGGCGGGCTGCGCGGGGGCGGCGGGCGCGGGCGGCGGGGGGGGCGCAGGGGCCGCCGCGGTGGTTGGAGGCGGGGGCGGGGCCGGCGCGGGCGCGGCTGGAGGCGTTGGGAAGGCCGGTGGCGCGGTGGGCGGCGGGGGGGCCGGGGCGGCGGGGGCCGCGGCCGGCTTGCCGGCGCGGCTCGCAACGTCCTTGCGGAGCTTCGCCAACTGGTTTTCGTAGGTCTTCACCTGCACGTGCGCGGGGTCCTGGGCCTTGGCGCTGTCGAGCGTGGCGGCGATGCCGTCGGCGATGGCCAGGGCCTCGTCGAACTTGCGGTTGAAGAAGGCGTTCTGCGCCTTGCGCAGCTCCTGAGAGATGGTCTTCAGGAGGCCCGAGATGTCGGCCATGCTGCTTCTCCTTGTTCTTGGGGACTGAGCGGATCAGGCCACGGGCGCCGCGAGGTTAGTCGTCCCAGCCGGGCTTGAGGCCCAGCTTGGCGCGGCGCTGGACGCGCGCGTTCCACCAGGTGTTGTACTCGGCGTCGGCCTGCTCCTTGGCCTTGTACCAGGCGTTGCGGATGGCGTCGGAGGCGGTGCCCACAGCGGCGCGAGCGGCGGTGCTGAAGAGCGCCGAGAGGGTGGGCGACTTGATGCGGGCCGCGATGAGACTGATCTGGCGCTCGCGGCTCGCACTGTCCACGTTGGCGACGAGCAATCGAAGGTCCCGCTCGGGACCGGGCCCCCAAGTGTCCTGGTACTCGCGCCACTTCGGGCGCTCCTCAGCAGAGAGGCGGCGCTCGTCCTCGAGGGCCTTCTGGATGGCCGCCTGGTCGGCCGTCTTGCGCTTGAGCGCCTCACGTTTCGCGATGAGCTTGGTCTTGGTGGCGTCGGGCACCTGGTTCAGTTCGCCGTAGGCCACGCCCTTGAACAGGCTCAGATCGTCGAAGAGTTTCCCCTCCAGCAGCGGGGCGTACGTGGTATCGAAGTCCTTGCGGACCCTCAGGAAGGCGTCCCATTGGTCCTTCATCTTGCCCGCCCATTTCGGCGGGTAGGGCGACAGGGTTCTGGAGAGATTCGGGTAACGGTCGGCGACGGCCTTCCAGTCGGTCATGGTCTTCTCGACGTTGCGGTCCAGCTCGGGCGTCTTGTCCCCGAACTCCTCTTTGATCTTGGAGCAGCGCTCTTTGGCCAGGCTGCCGCTCCACTGGAGCATGCAGCAGGCTTCGCGGATTTTCTCGAGCTGGTCCTCGACGTCCTTGACCTTGAGGCCCGTGCGGCTCAGGAGGGCCTGGCCGGCCAGGAGGGCGTCCTGGGCCTCCTTGACCTCGTTGCGCATGGCGGCGACGAAGGACGGGTAGTTGTCAATGGCGTGTTCCATGTCGAACTTCTTGGTGAAGGTGCGGCGCCGCCAGACCATGCAGGCGTGGCCGTTCTGCTCGATGTCGTCCATGAACTTCCGCATCTCGTCGCGGAAGGGCTGGGTACGCGCAGGGTCCTCCTTGCGCTCGGCCATGAGGCGCTCGACCTCGTCGTAGAAGGTGGCGGCCTTGTGGAAGAGGGCGCGGCAGGTCTGCTGCCAGCGCTCTTCCATTTCGGATGAGTTGTGCGACTCGGTGACGATGAGGGAGTCGAGGGTCTCCATCGCGCCGGCCTGGAGGTTGGACGCGACGGCCATGAACTCGGCGGGCCGCATCGGGCCCGTCACGCCCCCCTGCCGGTCGGGCACGGTGGCGAGGCTGGTCTCTTTGTTGCCGAGCTCGGTCTCGAACTTGTACTTGCTGGGCGGCTCCGCGCCGCGCAGGGGCGCCGCGAGCAGGAGGGTCGCCGCCAGGGCCGCCGCGATTCGCTGAGGCGTCAACATCTGGGCTTCTCCTTTCTCGTGGGGCGTCAGAAGGGCTGCGGGTAGTTGGTGATGTACCAGCGGCCGCGCTCGATGCGCTTGAGGAACCGCGGCTTGGGCGAGCCGTACTGGAGGCCCCGCTCGTCGTAGGCCACGGTCTTCAGTTCGGCCTCCTCCACGAGCTCGCCCGCGTGTTTGGCGATCTTCGCCTTGTCCTCCTCGGAGAGAAAGAAGGTCTTGATGTCGCCGCGCCCGGGGTCGAAGCCCTTGAGCACGCGGGTTTCGGCCTTGCCGACCTCCACGTGGCAGTAGAGGTCGGCGAAGCGGCTCTGGTGCCAGTCCCAGTGATAGAGGCATAGGCTCAGGGCCGTTGGCGTCGTCCGGCGGTTCGGGTCAATGCAATCGAGGTAGAGCGGGTAGTTCTTCTCCTTGATCGCGGTGATGAAGGTCTGGACGACTTGCTCCGGCGTGGCGTCGTCGGGCACGCTCTTGACGGTGTAGAGGGCGCCCTTGATCTTCTCCATCTCGGGCTCGCCGGCGAACTGACCGCCCTTCTCGGCATGGGGGTTCGCCCAAGCGAACGTGCGGTCAGGCACCCAGATGGCCATGGGCTCCACCGACCAGCCCCACTGCACGCCGACCGTTTTCTCCTTGCCCGCCTGCGGCACGAGAAGCTCGAGGCCCGTGATACGCCCGACGAGCGTCCAGCTCCCGCCCTCGGGTACGTCGTGGTTGATGAACCGCCGATAGCGCTTGACCGCCTCGTAGGCGCCGAGCCAGGGACGACCCGACAGCTCGACGAAGTAGTGGCCCTTGGTGCCGGAGCCGACATGGACGAATTCGCGGCCCAGCTCGAGGAACTGGTTGGTGGGATAGATGAACTCGTCGAGGACGACGACCTTACCCACCATGTCGTCGGGGCTGACGCTCTTGTGGCTCGGTGCGGGGAAGGGGGTCTCGATGAGCTGCTTGGACGCGGCCATTTCCTTCTGGAACCTCTCCCACTCCAGCTTCGCCACGTCGAGGAACATCCCCTGTAGCTTCTTCTCGTTGAGGCGGTAGGCGGTGGCCTCGGGGCCGAGTTCCTTCGTCTTGCCCGAGGCGGCCAGGAGGGCCTTGCGGGCGCGCTGGAACAGTTCCTCGACCTTCTCGTGGTCCGGGTACTTCTCTTTAAGCTTCTTGATGCGTTCGAGGGCCTGGTTGGCGTCGTGGCTGAGCTTCACGGGCTGGCCGTGGGCGCGCTCGACCTGATCCTCGAAGTTCTTCAGCCGATGCTCGGCCCCACTCAGCTCGAGGGCGCTTGGGCCCTTGGCCTCCTCCTTCTTCGGCCCGCGGGGCGTGGTCGCACCAAAGGCCAGGCCCACCCATGCCGCCATGGCCAACGCTCCTGCCGCGGCTGGGTACCTTGCCATGCGCATCCGGGCTCCTCCTTCTCCTGCTCCAGACTGCCGGGACCGCCCGCTGCTGGCCCGGCGGGCATTTGCATCATAGCACCCTGCCCGCGGGTGTCAAACAGGGGACGCTGCCGGGTCGAACGGCGTGTCGGGCTCGAAGGGGAAAGCGGGCCGCCGCCGGCGGACGTAGGGCAGACGCTCGATGCGCATGTCGCCCGACCCAGGGGTGAGGAGCATGATGTAGCGCGGCGCGATACTGAGGAGGCCGGGGAACAGATAGCCTTCCTTCACCACCACGAGTTTGTAGTGCAGCGGGTCCAGGCCGCACGACGCGAAGTGGCTGGGGTCGGTGAACGCGGTCGGCCCCTCGGCGAGGACCGCCTCGACGCCACCGATGCGGACGACCGCCCAACGGGGCTTGGGGAGGAGGCGCAAGACCTGGGCCTCGGCCTCCAGCGGCGGGCCGTGCCGTTTCTCAATCGTCGCGCCGATGGCGAGGCGCAGGGCTCTGCCCTCCCCCGCCTCGAAGCACTTGCCGACCGCGGCCCGGTCGTTGATGCCGGCGACCACGGCACGCTCGACGTTGCGCTCGACGAGGTGCCGCAGGACAATCGGCAGGTCGCCGGGGGCGCTGGCCGTGACGTTGTCGCCGCTGTCGGTGAGGAACACAGTCGGCTCGGGGGCGGCCAGGGCGCGCGTCACGCCCTCCTCCAGGTCCGCCGTCTCGCAGCCGAAGGCGAAGTCGTGCCGTGCGTCCCAGAGGAGGCGCGCGAGGTGAATGGCCGCGGTGCGGGCCGCGGCGCGCGAGCCCTCCGCCGTTACCATCACGGCCATCCCCGTGTCGGGCGCATCGGTCCAGGCGCAGCCCACGAACAGCGTCGCCGCGAGAATCCTCTCGGTGTGTCCCGCGATGCCTTCGCGCTCGAGCCGCCCCGCCTCCTCGACCAGCGGGCCGAACGGCTTGGCCGTGGTCATCGCCTTCTCGCCTGGCAGGATGATGGGAATGGGCAGCACGTGGGACACGGGGCGCACGTTGCCGCGAAGCGCGTCGAGCAAGATGCGCCCCGCCCGCTCGGCGGTCTCGGCGCCGTCCGTGTGCGGCGCCGTCTTCAGCCCGACCAGGATGTCGCCGAACTCGCCCATACGGGCCGGGATGTTGCCGTGCAGGTCGAACGTGCAGGCGATGGGCACCTCCGGCCCGACGAGGGCACGGACCTCGCCGACGAGCACCGTCTCGGCCGGCCCGATCCCCTCCGCGTACATCGCCCCGTGCAGCCGCAGGAAAACGGCGTCCACCGGCATCGCTGCGTGGAGCGACGCCAGCACCTTGTCCATCGCCTCGCGGCAGGCCGTCCCGTCCACCGTTCCGCCGCCGGCCGGATGCGCCGTCACGCCCGGCACGACCTCGATCTCGGTTCCCTCCCACACCGGCAGCGGCCGCGGGCTCGCCTCGCCGAATCGGAACCCCGCCGTCTTCACGGGATGAAACGTGTTCGTCTCGTGCGCAAAGGCGGTCGTGAAAACGCGCTTCATGGTCTGCCCACGAGGTGGGGCTAACTACTCCGGCTTGATCGCCGCGCGGAGGCCGTCGAGCTTCGAGCCATCCGGCTTGCGCAGTCGGGCGGCCATGCCCCAGTCGCCCCCGCCGTTCCACACCTTCACGAGCAGGGCGTTCCAGCCCTTCTTGAGGGCGACCTCGGCCTTGTCGCTCGCCACGGCGAAGCTGCGGGCCTGGTTGGCATTGATGACCATCGCTCCGTTAAGCCAAACCTTCGCGCCGTCGTCGCTGCCGAACTCGAGCCGCGCCTTCTGGTCCTCGGGCGACCACACGTAGGTGCGCAGATAGGCCACAGCGTTCTGCTTGTCGCCGAACTTCTTGTCGAGGTCCATGTGAAAGGGGTCGGACCGCTTCTCGCCGCCGCCGGGCGGGATGACCTCCCAGGCGACTTTTTCGCGGGGCAGAGACGCCCCGCCTACAAGGGCCTCCTCGGGCGGGAAGGCCACGTCGTGGAGGCCCTGCCCCTCCTTGCCGCTCTTGGTGTAGGGGCCGCTGACCTCCCAGGCGGTGAGGTAGTCCTCGGTCTTGTCAAGCTGGTCGAGGGCCTCCTGGGCCTGCTTCTTCACGTCGTCGTTGGGCGCGGCGTCGAGGAGCTTCTTCAGCACGGCCTTCGCGGCGTCGGGCTGGGTGCCGATGAGGGAGCCCGCGATCTTGATGGCGGCGATGGCGGCCTCGGCCTTGAGCGCCTCGTCGGCGAGGAACGGCTCGACGGCCTTGAGCGCCTCGGGGCTGGGCACGTTGCCCATGCCGCCGAGGATTTCCTTTCTCTCGTCGGGCCGGCGGGCCGCCTTCATCGCATCGGCCAGCAGCGCCAGCCTCGCCTCGGCCGTGCGCTCGCCCGGGAGCGCCAGCACCCGCAGGCAGCCGCGAAGGGCCAGCACGTGGTGGGCCACGTTGTCGGTGCCCTTCGCCACGGCGAGCAGGTCGGCGGCCACGGAGTCGTCGGGCCAGTCGGCCAGGGCTCGGATCGCCGCGTCCTTCACGTCGGCGTTGGCGTCGTTGAGTGCGGCGCGCACGGCCTCGAGGGCGTTCTTGCCGCCGAGCTTTCCGAGGACGCGCAGCAGCGCGCAGCGGGCCGGCCCTTCGGTCTTGGGCAGCGCGGCGAGGAGGGGCGCCGTGCGCTTCGTCTCGTCCTCGATGCGGGCGCACACGGAGCTGAGCGCCCGCTCGGCCGCCGCGCGGCCCTGGTCGTCGGCCTTCACGAGCAGGGCCACCAGGCCGTCGAGAGCCTCGGCGCCCGCGTAGCCGCCCAGGGCCTTGAGCGCCTCGGAGCGCACCGCGTCCTCCGGGTCGGCCGCGGCCTGGAGCAGCGCGGGCACGGCCGCGGCGTCCTTGCGGGCGGCGAGGGTCTTGAGCAGCTCGACCCGCAGCGCAGCGTCGGCGCCGCCCATCGCCTTCATCAGGGCCTCCGTCGCGGGTCGGCCCGGGATGCGGGCTGCGGCGGCTCGGGCCGCCTCCTGCTCCTTGCCGGTGGCCTTGGCGAGTGCCGCGACGAGGCGCGGCAGCACAGTCGCGTCGCCCAGCGCGCCGAGGCCCTCGTAGGCGGCGATGCGCACCGCCTCGTCGGCGTCGCTCGCTGCGGCGATGAGCGTCGGCACGGCGCTCGCCTCGCCCCGACTCGTGAGCAGTCTGAGCAGCACCACCTTCACCTCGGGCTTCGCGGTCCTGAGCTTCTCGGTCACAGCGGCGTTCACGGCGGCGGCGGGCATCATGTTCAGGGCGGCCATCGCGGCGCCGCGGATCTCGGGGTCCCGGTCGGCGAGCGACTCGAAGATGGCGGGGAGATCGGCCGGCCCGCCGGCTCGTCCCACCCCGATGAGCGCGCCGCACCTCACGAAGTCCTCGGCTCCAAGGAGGTTCTGGTAGAGCTTGAGGGCCGCTGCCTTGTCGTCGGCCTCGACCAGGCGGTCGGCCAGGAGCAGGTAGCTCACGATGGCGATGCGCCAGACGCGCGGCGGCGCGCCCTTGCTCGCGCCCGCGAGCAGGTTGGCTGCGCTCTTGTCGCCGATGCGGGCCAGGGCCTCGATGGCCGCGAGCTTGACCCCCTGGTCGTCGTCCTTCACGAGGACGATGAGCGCGGGCGCGGCGGCCTTGTCGCGCCGCTCGCCGAGGGCGTTGATGAGGCCCACGCGCCACTCGGCGCCCTCGGCCTTCGCCAGGGCCGCGCGCAGGGCGTCCACGGCCCTGGGGCTGGGGTTTTTGAGCAGCGCGCAGCGCGCGTGCTCGCGCACCGAGGGCGGCTCGGTCTCCTTGGCGTCGAGCAGCCTCACGAGCGGCCCCACGGCTTCTTCGGTGCCGATGCGCTCGAGGCCCTCCAGGATGGCGATCACGCCTGGCTTGGGCAGGTCGTGCCTGAGCCGCGCGAGCAGGGCCTTCTCGGCCGCGGCGCGTTCGGCCTCCGCGCCCGGCCGGCTGGCGTGCCAGCCGATGCGCGCCAGCACGCGGTTCGCCTCGCCCCGTTCCTCGAGGTTGTCGCTCGTGAGCTTGGGCAACAGTGCATCGAGGGCCTTCGCGTGCGCGGCCTCCCATTCGGCGGCCGTTCGCTTCGCCGCTTCGCCTTTGCCCTGAAGCTCCTTCAGCAGCGGGTCTTCCGCAGCCTCGCCCGCCCACACGCTGACAGCCACCGCACCGCAGAGGGTAAGGCCAAGAGCCCTTGAAAGCCGCATCTATCGCTCCTTCTTCGCTTCGTCTGAAGTCGGCAATCGTAAATCGGCAGTTGGCGATTCTACAGATGCCACGGCGGTCGCATGGGCGGGTTGAGCAGGCGGTTCGCGGCCTCGTCGCCCACGATCTCTTCCCTGGCGGGGTCCCAGACGAGCTTGCGTCCCACGCGGAACGCGAGGTTGCCCAGAATGCACAGACTGGTCACCCGGTGCCCGATCGCCACGTCCATCACGGGCTTCTCGCGCGACCGCACGCATTTGAGGAAGTCGCCCATGTGGTCGTTGCTGACGTAGAGCCTGGTCTCGCCGGCCCCGGGCTCCACGTAAACCTCCTTGGGCGACCAGATGCCGCCGTCGCCGCCGTTGACGACCAGTTCGCCCTTGTCGCCGAAGTACTTGAACCCGAAGGCCGCGCCGCCGTAGTTCTCGCCTGGCTGGCACCAGAAGAGATTCCAGTCGGGGTTCTTGAACTCGTACTTCACCGTGAAGTCGTTGGGGCAGTCGAACATGCCCTTCGGCGCTTCGCCGCTCAGGCACTCGATGCTCACGGGGCCGGTCGCATCCACGTTCATGCCCCAGCAGATGTTCGAGAAGATGTGCGCGCCGCGGTCGCGGATTTGTCCGCCGCCGAAATCCAGGAACCAGCGGAAGTTGAAGTGGCACCGCTTCGGGTGATAGGGGACCCATTTGGCCGGCCCGAGCCACAGGTCCCAGTCCAGCCCCGAGGGGACAGGCTGGGGCGCCTCCCAGCCGCTGGCGGGGTTGTTGTAGTGCCAGGTGCGGACCTCCTTGACCTTGCCGATGTGGCCGTTGCGCACGTATTGCGCGGCGTAGCGGCCGGCGGCGGTCGAGCGCGCCTGGGTGCCGATCTGGACGACGCGGTCGAAGCGCCGCGCCGCGCGCACCATCGCCTGGCCTTCGGCGATGGTCGTCATCATCGGCTTCTCGCAGAAGACGTCCTTCCCCGCCTCGCACGACAGGATCGTGTGGAGCCCGTGCCAGTGGTCGGGTGAGCCCACGACCACGGCGTCCACGTCCTTGCGGTCGAGCAGCTCGCGGAAGTCGTTGTAGACGCCCACCTCGCCCTTGCAGCGTTTCGCCGCGTTCTCGGCGTGGTTCTTATCCACGTCGCACACGGCCACGGTCGGCTCGCGGTCGTTCTGGGCGAAGCGCCCCAGATGGCCGCCGCCCTGCCCGCCCACGCCGATGTGGCCCATGCGGATCTGGTCGCTCGGCGGCGCCGCCAGCACCCGCGAGCCCACCACATAGGGCGCGACCACCCCCGTCCCCAGCCCCGCCAGGAAGCCGCGCCGTGTCACTCGACTGCTCATGAGCATCTCTCTCCTTCGGAGTTGTGTCCATGCCGAAACGTGGGTAATGTGCCAGGGCCGGTGTGCATTGTCAAATCGCCCGCACATCCCGTCCCTCAGGCCAGGATCGCGTCAATGGCCTTCAGTTCGCCGTCAGAGAAGGCCAGGTTGCGGAGCGCGGCCACGTTGTCCTCGATCTGGCCGACGCGGCTGGCGCCGATGAGGGCGGAGGTGACGGCCGGCTGTCGAAGCACCCATGCGAGGGCCATCTCGGCGAGACTCTGGCCGCGCTTCTGGGCGAGTTCATTGAGTTTGCGCACCTTGGCCAGCTTTGCGTCGGTGATCGCCGCGGCCTTGAGGAAGCCATGGGGCTTGCCCGCGCGCGAATCGGCGGGAATGCCGCCCAGATAGCGGTCGGTCAGCAGCCCCTGCGCCAGCGGGCAGAAGACGATGCAACCGACGCCTTCGTCCTTCAGCACGTCGAGGAGGCCGCTCTCGATCCAGCGGTCGAAGAGGTTGTAGGAGGGCTGGTGGATGAGGAGCGGGGTGCCGAGCCGCCGCAGGATGCCGGCCGCCTGGCGCGTGCCCTCGGGGCGGTACTGGGAGATGCCGGCGTAGAGGGCCTTGCCCCGCCGCACCACGTGGTCGAGGGCGCCCATCGTCTCCTCGAGCGGCGTCTCGGGGTCGGGGCGGTGGTGGTAGAAGATGTCCACGTAGTCCAGGCCCATCCGCCCGAGGCTCTGGTCGAGGCTGGCCACGAGGTACTTGCGCGAGCCGAAGTCGCCGTAAGGGCCTGGCCACATGCCCCAGCCGGCCTTGGTCGAGACCACCAGCTCGTCGCGGTAGCGGCCGAGGTCCTGGCGAAGGATACGGCCGAATGTCTCCTCGGCCGAGCCGGGCGGTGGGCCGTAGTTGTTCGCCAGGTCGAAGTGGGTGACCCCCAGGTCGAAGGCCCGCAGCACCATGGCGCGGCAGTTCTCATAGGTGTCCACGCCGCCGAAGTTGTGCCACAGCCCGAGCGAGATGGCGGGCAGCTTCAGGCCGCTGCGCCCGCAGCGGTTGTAGCGCATCGAGTCGTAGCGAGTGGCGGCAGGCGACCAGTTCATGGACTCCTCCTCTCGTCTCCCCACGGGCGACTATAGCACGGTGGGCCGCGCCCTTCAAGGGCTGGTGCTCCGGGGTTGGCTGCCGTTCTCGGGGTAACTGGCGTGGGGGGCATCGGATTGCCTCCGTCCAAGAGGCACCCTCAACGAAGCCGTTGAGGGTGACACCCGAGGGGGCCGTTCGGCGTCGTGGGTGCCACCCTCAAGCGGCCGCTTGAGGGGGCTCTTGCCGCCCGTGCGGCGCAGCAACCTGAGAAGGCGCGCCAGAGGCATGATGCGGCCCCCGGTCGGGCCGCCCTCGCCAGGAGGCATCCAGGGCCTGCGCGTTCCTCGTCTGTATCACGCTGTGGGAGGGAGAGTGGTGCAGATGGGCGGGAACGGCCCCGGAAGGCCCCGGATCTCCCCAGCGCCATACTTGCTCACCTCTCGGCGGCGGCAGAGCGGAACTCGAATGGTAGCGCCGTGTCTGGTTTCCAAGACCATGGGGGCGAGTGGGGGCGCGGGGGTATCACAAGTCCCACCGGCGGAGCGGCAGGTGTGCCCTGGCTGCCAACGACAGCGGCACGGGGTTCAGCCCCGTAGGCGGCGTGGGCGGGTCGTGCCTCGAATACACCTTCAACACCGGCGGCACCTGCTACGTTGGCGTGTCGGGCAAGCGGGCGGGCCTCACGCCCGCGCTGCCCTTCGCCGACGGCGGGTTCCTTGTCGTGGAGGTCGCCTGAGAAGGCCAGTTCAGCGCAGGCGGTGCGCGAGGCGCTCGATGGCTTCGCCAAGACGGGAGCGCAGGCGCGGCACGGCGTGGGGGTCGGGGAGCAGCGCGGTGGAGTAGCGCCCGCCCTTGTTGGGGATGGCCACGAGGGCCGCCGCCTCGGCACGCACGGCCTCGGCCTCGCGCACGCGGATGCCGCGCGCCCTGCCCTTCTCAATCCAGTCGTCCAGCAGGCGAAGGTATTCGTAGTCCTCGATCCCCTCGCGGGCCTGCTCCAGGCGAATCGAGCCGACGGGGCCGTCCACCCCCACTCGCTTCCCTGGATAGGTGAGGTAGCCATCGCCGTTGGGGTAGCGGACGTGGTAGTGCTTCACCCCATCGTCGCTCTGGGAGATGAAGGTGTGCCAGCCGCGGTCCCAGGGATCGTGCGTCCACCAGTTCACGCCCCAGAATTCGTAGGCGGCGACGCCGTACTTCCAGCACAGCCAGGGCAGCAGGCGCTCGATGGCGCAGTACGGCGTGTCGAGGCACATGTGGCCGTCGGTGGTGAACCAGAGGGTGTCGCCGGCCGCGAGACGTTCGCGCATCTTCTCGACGGGGAAGGAGCCGTGGGGGCCGACGCCCCAGCAGGTCAGATGGCCGTCCCACTCGGGCACGTGCTCCCAGGTGCTTGAGTAGACGGGCAGACTGGGCTCGACGCCTCGGATGATCGCGATGGCGTGTTTCATCTGCTCGAGGATGCCCTCGCGTCGGAAGTGCGGCTCGTCGGAGATGTAGAGCGTGACCTTGTCGGCCCAGCCCTTCGCCCGCAAGTGGTGCATGTAAGCCTTGAGGCACTTCGCATAGGCGTCGGCATACTCCTTTGTAAACGCCGGGTGGCCGAAGAGCGGGCGCGGCTTGTGCGCCCAGCCGAACGAGTAGAAGAACCAGGGGGTGTAGAAGCAGTTGACGCCCAACTCATCGAGGCAGTAGGCCGCCGCGCGGTCGAAGTCCGCCGTGTCCATCGTGACTTGGCCATCCTTGTAGGCGAACTTCGGCTCGGGCAGGAGGCCGGGGCTGATGCGGCGCTCGGCGAGGAAGGCGTACCACTTGCGCAGAGCCTCGTCGCGGGTGCCGCTGGCGCCGCCGAACTGGCGGGTGAAGCTCTCGCGGAAGTCGTAAATGACCTTCAGGCGGCTGGTCTTCGGCAGAGCGAAGTCCCAGACCGTGACGTGGAGTGGAAGCTGGACGGGCGGATGACTGGTTGAACGGATGGAGAGAGAGCCGCTGTAGTCGCCGGGCGGCGCGTCGGCGGGCACGCTTACGGTGGCCCAGATGGGCTGAGTCGTGTTGGCCTTGAGGCCGAAGGGCGCCAGGGGCGGCAGGGGGTCGGGCCACAGGCAGGCCCAGCCGTCGCAGCCGCTCGCCCCGCGCGGCGGCAGCTTGCGGCACCAGGCGGGCGCGTCCACCGTGTAGTAGCTGCTCGGGTGATCCACGGGCACGTAGCCGACCAGGTTGAGCGAGACGTCGAGTGCGCGCCCCTCGCGGCTGCGGGGCGGATCCACGGTGAGGGAGACGTTGGAGATGTCGCGCGTGGCGCGGAGGCAAAGCTGGAACGGCTCGCGCTCGTTGCGAGCCGCGGCCACTTCGATGCGCTTCGGGGCATCGGCCGGCAGATCGTCGGGGAAGGCTTTCACGACGGGGTTCACAAGCCACGCGGCCAACTCGTCGCGGTCGGCGCGCTCGCGGCGGGGTTCGGCGGCGCCAACTGCGGCAGCCGTAGCTTCGCCGAAGAAGATGTCGTCGTGCCACACCGCGCCGTGGGCGTTCATCGTGAGGTGGAGGGAGACGGACTCGCAGTCGGCCGGCGTCTCGATGAGGGCGTAGAGCAACGTCCAGCCCTCCGTGCCACTGAGGCCAGGGCCGGCGCCGAAGTACTTCACGCCCTCACAGAGCTTGCCCTCGGCATCGTGGAAGTGGCCGTGGAGCTGCACCGAGCCATCTACATCTCTACATCGCAGCCACGCGGCGTAGAGATAAGTGGCACGGGGCTTGACGGGAATCTCGGGGGAACGCCATCCCGACCACTTGAGCGGGGCGTCGGGGGGAACCTCGAGCCGTCCGCAGGCCCGGCCGGAGTGCGCCTCGGGGTCACGGGCCGCTCGGTAGAGCTTGGAGGCCGCCTGGTCGCTCTCGGCCGAGAGGAGCCAGCCCGAGGGCAGCGCCTCACCCTCCTCGAAGCCTGGATTGGCGGCGAGATTGGCGGCGCTGGCGATCAGGTCGGAGAAGCTCAGTGCCCGCGTCGGGGCTCCCCAAAGTCGCCCAAACCACGAGGGGCGTGGGGAGTAGACGTGAAGCGTGCTCTCAGCCAATGGCGGCATCTCGACTGGGAAGACGAGTTGGTCGCCGAGCCTGGCGGACGGCACGGTTTCGCCTGAGAGGGGATTCACGATGAGGAACGAGGCATCGCGCGGTGCGGCGGGCAGGTGGCGTGCGATCGGCGCAACGTCGGCCGTGGCGAGAAGCCGCGCGGGGGCGTCACCCAGGTTGCGCACGAGGAGCGCAACGCGGTGGGGCGAGGAGCGCTCGCGCCAGGCTGCCGGCACGGGAGCCACGGTGAGGGCGAGGCGCTCGGCGGGGCCGCCTTCGGCGCGAAGCGCCGTCGCCTTGCCGAGCAGCGTGAGGCTCGCGTCGTCGAACCAGGCCGTGCCTGTGCCGCGCAGCACGGTGCCGAGGGTGGCGCGGAGGGCGTCGGGCGGGGTGCGGAAGGCGATCTCGACCCGCCGCCACTCGAACGTGCCCTCCCCGGCCGCGACGACGCGATTGAGCGCCATCGGCTCCTGGCCGTGGACGTGGAGGAACCAGCCCGCCTGGCCCTTCACGTCGCGGCCTCTGACCCAGGCCTCGAACCGGTAGTCGGCGTCGCCTTCCACGCGGATGTCGTTCTGCACCCATTTCACCCAGGAGGGCGGGGCAGCGGGGTCCACGTCGCAGCGGACGCCGCGGCGCCCGCTGCGGGGCGACTCGGCGACCCAGGCCAGGCGGTGCTGGTCGTCGGCCTCGGCCTGCTCCCAGCGGGTGGGGCCATCATCGCCCTCCTCGAAGCCGCCGTTGGCGAAGGGCATGGCCGCGCCGAGCCAGTCGGCCACGGGCCACGCCTGAGGGTTGTCGGCATACACATAGCAGGTCGCCCTGGCGCCGCCCGGGCACTCTACGCCGAAGGCCAGCCGGTCGCCGGCGGCGAGGACGCCGGAGCGCTTGGGCTGGCCGGAGACGTCATGGACATCGTAGAGCAGTTCGCGGCCTCGGTCATCGCACACGCGGAGCGCGGCGATGTGCTCGCCCACGAGGGGCAGTTCGCCGGCGCCGGCGCCAACGGCGGTCTGGACGGGCCGCCCGCTGGCGTCGGCACCCGAGCCATTGCGAACCGTGACGGGCACGCGGCACCGCCACACGCCGCCGCCGGGATACGACAGGTGCTGATGCCAGCGCGCGGTGCCGGCGTGGACGCTGGCCAGGGCGAGCACGAGAGGCAGGAGGACGAGGGAGCGCACCGTGCATCTCCTGGAGAGCGTGGGGTGTAGAGCGATTGTAGCGGCTTCAGCAGGCCCGTGCAACGGGAGGACTTCGCGCGGCGGGCTACTGGGCGGGCTTCACCTTGAGGGCGCAGTCGCCCACGAACTCGGGCAGCGGGATCACTGCTCCGCTTCCCTTGGACTCGGTCTCGCTCCTGGCGAGGACGACGCCCTTGTAGGTGTCCCACACCTCAACCTGGTACTTGCCCGGGTTGAGGCCGGTGAGGCGCAGGGCGATGTCCTTGAAGCGCGGCAGGGTCTGCGGCATGCGCTCCATGGCGCTCTGCGAGTAGACCCACACGTAGGCTTTCGTCTGGTTCTGAAGCGACAGGGCACCCAGGTCGTGATGCGGCCTGGGGAAGCTGTCGGAGGTGAGCACGCGGGTCACGAGCCCCTCGCCGCGCCGCTCCTCACCCTTGTGGTAGGCGGCCAGCGCCTGGAAGTGGGTGTAGAGGTTGTCGCTCTCGATGAACTGGAACCACCAGAACATCGGGCTGCCGCAGGTGTGGGTCATGTAGGTGGCCCACAGGCCCGCATGCAGGTGGGCGCGCAGCACCGCCGCGGGCGAGCCAAACGGGCCGGCGCCGCCGTACTCGGTGACGATGATCGGCTTGCCATAGGCGTTGCCGCACTGGGCCGTGGCCAGTACCATCTTGATCAACGGCATCGTGTAGATGTCCGTCGCCAGGTAATGGATGCCGGGCAGGGAGACGAGGCTGGACTGGATGCGCCCGTAGTTGGTGGAGAAGTGGGTGGTGACGGGGTGCGCCCAGGGGTCGATCTGCTGGAGGTACTCGGTCATCTCGCGGTGCCATTGGACCTTGGGCGCGGCGGTGACGGGGTCGGCGTGGAAGTTCCAGGAGTCGCCGACGAGGTCGATCTCGCTCCAGAGCTCGAAACCGAGGATCCGGGGGTTGTAGCCCCATCGGGCGACGATGTAGCGGAGGAGCTTGCGGTTGATCTCCTTGGCGATCGGGTTGCGGAAGAAGTCCTCGGGGCTCTCGAGGAAGCCGCCATTGACCTCGTTGTAGGGGTTGTCTTCCCACTCGGGGTCGCACCAGGTGGAGGCCTTGCCGTGGTTGTCGATGACGAGGTTGATGTAGAGGTCGTGGCGCTCGGCCAGCTCAAGCAGGTAGTCGAGGCGCCAGCCGGAGTGGAGGTTGTAGCGGGTGAGGCCGTTGTAGTTGCGCCAGTCCTTCACCCATTCGAGGCCGAGCCACCAGGAGCACATCCAGACCTCGGCGAAGTTCTCGCCGTGGTCGGCCATCTTCTTGAAGAGGTAGTCGTAGTTGAAGGTGCCGTGGTCGGGCATGATGGTGGCGCCGAGGGCGTGCTGGATGGCCGCGGCGCGCGGCGTGTCGTCGCTGGGCGAGTGCACGTTGTGGCCGATGGGATAGAACCATTCGCCGTTGTCGAAGGCGAAGTAGTTGGGGTCCTTCTTGCAGACCCGGATGAAGCCCTTGCTCTTGGAGGGCGTGCAGACGAGCGAGCGCCGCCCGGTGACGAGGCGCTCGGGCTCGGTCCGCCCCTTCTGCCGCTCGCCGGCGTATTGCACCGTGAGATAGTAGGCGTGCGGCCCTTCGACGACCGGCGCGAACCGCACCTTCCAGGTGCCGGGGCCCACGGGCACCAGTTCCTCGCGGTTGTTCTTGATCCGGCGCACGTGGTCCTGGTAGTAGAAGGCGGGGATGGTGACCGGCTTGCCCTTGGGGTCGAGGAAGGTGGCGTCAATCTTGATCTGGTCGGGGTCGAATGGGTTGGTGATGTGGCGGTTGATGTCGAAGGTGAGCTCGAAGCGCTCGTAGCGACCCACCTCGGGGGCGTTCTCGCGGAGGTTCAGCACCCGCAGCGGCTCGCGCGCCAGCTCCAACGGGCAGGCCGTCACGGCGTCCAGGTGCAGCGAGCCCCTGAACTGATCGTCGCAGAAGAACTTCACCCCGATCTGGTTCATCCCGTGCGCCGCCACGCTGTCCCACAGCCGATGGTGGGCGCTGGGGCGGAGGTGGGGGCTCGACGGGCCGATGTCCAGGCTCACCTCGTTCCACACTCCGGGCCGGAGCGACTGCTCGAAGAAGTGCTGGAACCAGAGCCCATCCTTGTCCTTCAGGAACAGCAGCGTCTTCACGCTGTCGGGCGCCTTCTCCGGCACATAGACGTGGTAGACGATGCGACCGACGCGGTCAATATCGAAGTTCACGTGCCGCAGCACCGAGGTGGGGCGCGGGAATTCGACGGGGATCTCGAGGGAGTAGCCGCCATCCTTCGCCTTCGCCTGGCTGCGGGCGACGGTCGTCTCGTGCGATTCCCAGCCGTCCGTGCTGGTCTCGAACCGCCACTGGGCCACCGCGGCCGGCGCCTCGCCGGCCAGGGCCAGGCCGGCGGCGACGCTCAGGGCGACCAGAACCGCTCGCAGTGCAGCCAAGGGACGGCTCCGCTTCTAGGGTTTGCTTTTCCCTCGGGGGCTTGGGGTTTTCTTCCCGGCGCTCTTCCTCGCCTTCGGGGCGCCGTTCTTAGGCTGTGCCTTGGCCGCTCTCGTCGCCGCCTGTGGGGCATTGCGTGCCTGAGGAGCCTTGGCCTTCTTCTTCGCCTCGCGCTCCGCGGCCGCGAGCTCCGCGATATGCCGCTCGGCCGTGGCGCACTCCTTACGCAGCACGCAGGTGCGGCAGTCGTACTTCTCCTTCGTGCACACGGAGAGCGCGTGCTGGCGGAGCGCCCAGTAGGTGAAGTGGGCTTCCCGGGCGGGGATGACGCCGGCGAGCCCCGCCTCGATGTCGGCCTCGGCCTCCGCCTCGTGGGCCAGGCCCAACCGCCGCACCACGCGGGCGATGTCGGCGTCCACCAGCACACGGTCGTACTGGAACACCCAGTAGAGCACGGAGGCCGCGATGTAGTGGGGTACGCCCTCGATGCTGGTGAACCAGGACTTGAGGTTCTCACGGGGCCGTGCCGCCAGGGCCTCGAAGTCGAAGGTGTACAGCTCCTCGACCACCTTGCCGAGGATGCGCTTGAGCGCGGCGGCCTTCACGGGCGCCAGCCCACAGGCCTCCAGCACGCTGCCGGCTTGCACGGTCATGCTCACGCGCAGCTCATTCCAGTCCACGAACTCCTCGGCGAGCCTGGCATACGCCTGGCACGCCTTCGCGGGCGGCGCGTCCGCCCACAGCACGGCCATCACCACCTGGTTGAGAAAGGAGTCCTGCGCCTCAGGCGGAGGCGGCAGCTTGTACGTTCGCGCAAGGATCGGTCGAAGACGTCGGGTCTTGCGAATCGAGAGCTTGTGTGACATGGCAGATGCCCAGGAGCCAGCGTGCATGGGGCATGACGACACGGGCGCGCACGGGAACCCGCCCCGTCGCATACTACCTGTGACCGAACCCAAAGTCAACTGGTTTTTGCACTCCCCACGCCAGCCGCCAGTACGCCGATCAGGCCCAGAGCGCCCAGCCCGGAGAGCATCAGGCACACGGAAACGATGCCAGAAACAGGCACCAGCAAGGCGCTTACGGCGAGAGCGCCGAGGCACGCCCCGGCGAGATCGAGCCCGTAGAGCGCCCCAGCCGACGCGCCGCTGGCCGAGTGGAGCGCTGCCGCGAGCGGGAATTGCAGCCCCCCGACGAAGCCCGCCAATAGGGCGACCAGGCTGAATGCCGCCCCAGCCGGAGCCGGCGCCGCCCCGAGCCGCGTTTGCGCGGCCAACAGCAGGAAGCCGGGCAACGCGAGTGGATACAGGCAGATGCCCACCTGCACCCATCGCATTCGCCCCCACGTTGCCCGCCCCAGGCGCACCCATCGCTCCGACATCCACGCCCCTGCCGCCAGCCCGAGCATGAACGCCGCCACCACCGCCCCCACATAATGGTACAGGTATCCGCAAGCCACCTGGAACCCGAGCAGCACGGCGAACTCGACGCCCATCTCGATCAGCCCCGTGGAGGCCACCGAGAAGGCCAGCGCCCCGTCGCGCCAGCGGCCCCGCGCCAGAGGCACACATAGCGAGAACGCCACCACGAGCGCCAGCAGGGCCAGTGGCGCCGCGGCAGGCCGTCGCTCCAGAATCCCCAGCAGCGCCCCCAGGTCGAGCCACGGCGGGGAGTGGCTCGCAGGCCTGGCACGCTGCATCGCGCTCCAACGCTGCGCCTCGTAGTAGTAGCAGCGGGGCGACAAGTCGCGGTTCAGCGCGGGCGGCGGCTCGGCGCGCAGCGCCCGCTGGAGTTCCTCCAGCCGCCCGCCGGCCAGCTCCGTCTCCCACAGGCTGGCATCCACGTACGACGTCTGGAGGCCCCGGGCCTGCATCCGCTGCGCCAGCAGATCCAGCCGATAGGACACGCGCCCCGCCTCGTCGGACGCCAGGAACGTGCACTCGCCGCCGGGGAAGACGATGGCGTGGGCGAACGCCTGGGACAGCGTGCGATACAGGCACGCGAGCAGGCGTTGCGTCTCCTCGGGGATGTAGTTGTGCCCGCCCGGGACGCGGAACGCGAACACCCCGCCCGGCGCCAGCGCCGCGGCCACCTCGCGGAAGAACTCCAGCGTGTAATATCGGTTCGCCTGGGCGGTGGCGGGAGGCCCCGTGGCCGCGATCACGACGTCGAACCGACCTGACCCGCGCTTGAGGAACGCCCGGCCATCTGTCGCCACCACCGCCACCCGGGCATCGGCCAGAGCGCGCCCCGCCGAAGCGGCGAACTCGCGGCGAACCAGGCCGACCACCAAGCGGTCCAATTCGACGTACGTCAGACTCTCGACGGATGGGTGCCGGAGGATCTCCTCGGCCATCCCTGGGCCGCCTCCCAGCAGAAGCACCCGTCGGGGCTCGGGATGCTGGAGCATGGGCAGGTGGGCGGCCGCCTCCGCCGCGGGCGGGTCGGGGTAGCTGAACGCCAGCGCGCCATTCTCGTAGAGACTGCGTTGGGCGCTCGCGCCCGGCGGCCGCACCACCGCCATGCGACCGTAGCGCGAATCCGCCGTGTCCACAAGCACCAGCGGCGCCCAGTAGCGCCGCTCGATGCCCAGGCCCAACCTGCGGTGGCCCAGGGCGGCAGGGAACACCGTCGCGGCGATCCCGCCCACGGCCAGGAGCGCGAGCGCCTTCCCCGCCTGCGTGTGGCGTTCCTCGACGCCCTTGAGCAACGCCCCGAGGCTCCAGACGCCCAGGAGCGCGAAGGCCGTGGAGATCGGGTCGAGCCAATGCACGAGAGCGAACGTGTAGACCGCTCCGCCGGCGGCCGCGCCGGCCGCCTCGGCCAGGTACACGCCGCCCACCGAGCCCCCGGCCGCCTCGGCAGCACGGCACGACAGCGGGAACAGGAAGCCACTGAGGAGGCACAACGGGGCGAGCAACGGCAGAGCCGAGGCCAACATCAGGCCGAAGGGCCGCACCTCGCCCAGTGAGGCCCCCGTCGTCTCACGAAGCACGATCTTGAGGCACTGGGCGCCCGTCACCGTAGCCGCGGCGACCCACGCGGCGGCCAGAAGCGCCCAGGCGAGCCAAAGGTCGGGCCGCCTCAGCCGCCTCGCGAGCCGCCCAAGCCCCAGGCTGCCCAGCCCCGTCCAGAGCAGCCACGTGCCCAGCATCACGCCAACGCACAGCTCGTTGCCGTGAAAGGTCACCACCATGCCGCGCAGCACGACCACCTGCGCCACGATGCCGCAGAAGCCGATGCAGAAGGCCGAGAGGTACACGCCGCCAAGAGCGCCCATGGTCCCGGCATCATAGCCCCGCGACGCGGCGACTTCAAGCGCCTGCGCCCTGATACGCTCCCACATTGGACAGAGGGGAGCATTCGGTCCGCGGCCGGCGCCACTTGACCCAGACGCGGCCCGGCGATAACCTGTACGCAAGGACAAGGCGGCGCGACAGGGGCCGGCGATGCTGGAGAGGAGTCTAGCCATGGACCAGACGACGTTTGCGCTGTGTGCGCTCGCGGCCCTCGTCCTCGGCATGGTGGGCTGCTCGCAGGACGGCGGCGGGTCGGGAGGAGCTAAGCAGCCCACCAACAACTCCCTGGAGAACAGGCGGGCGGTGTTCATCATCGCGCCCCGGGATTTCCGTGACGAGGAGCTCCGCGAACCCACGGCGCTGCTCAAGGCCCGAGGCTGCGCGGTGACCCTCGCCTGCTCGTCGCTCGACGAGGCCACAGGCATGCTCGGAGCGAAGGTCAAGCCAGAGGTCCTCCTCAAGGACGTCCAGGTCTCCGACTATGATGCGATCGTCTTCGTGGGCGGGGTGGGCGCGAGCGACTACTTCAACGACCCCACGGCGCACGCCGTGGCCCGCCGGGCGGCAAGCAGCGGCAAGGTGCTGGGCGCCCTCTGCATCGCCCCCTCGATCCTCGCGCGCGCCGGGTTGCTCCAGGGCAAGCGCGCCACCGCCTGGAGCTCACAGAAGGACGACCTGACGGCGAACGGAGCGAAGTGGTCCGACGAGGCGGTGGTGCGCGACGGCAAGCTGATCACGGGCAACGGGCCCCAGGCGGCGCAGCAGTTCGGAGAGCGGCTCGCCCAGGCCCTTGCCGAGTGAGAAAGGGGCGCCGGCCGGTGCTCGAAGAAGCCACCGTGGTAGGGCTCAAGGGGCGTCTGGCGCGCGTGCGCATGGGGCCCGGCCCCGAGTGCGGCCGCTGTTGCGCCTGTTCCGCCCTCGGGGGCAGTGACCGCGAGATGGAGATCGAATCGGATCTGCCCCTCGAGGTCGGCTCGCGGGTCGTCGTGGAGATTCCCCAGGGCAACCCCTGGCTGAGCTCGTTTCTGCTCTTCGGCCTCCCGCTGCTGGGCCTGGCCTCCGGGGTCATCCTGGGCGCGCAATGGGCCCAGGGCGACGCCGTGCCGCTGCTGCTCGGTTTCGGCCTGCTCGTGCTGCTCTTCGCCTTCGCCGCCTTTGTGGACAAGGCGATCATCCGCAAACGCCAGAAGCCGCCGGCCATCGTCGAGGTGCTGGCGCCCGAGCCGTAGCCCCTGACCGCACAGGAGACCCCATGGCAAAGTCCAAGCGCGCAACGGCGGGCCTCGCGGCCCCGGAGCGGCTGATTCGGGTCGCCTTCATCGGCGCCGGACCGCGCGCCACGACGTCGCACTATCCCTCGATTCGCGACCTCCCGGGCGCCGAGATTTGCGCCATCGCGGAGCTCGACGCCGCGAGGATGCGCAAGGCCGCCGAGCAGTTCGGCGTCCAGGCCACCTACGCCAGCTACCGCGAGATGATCGAGAAGGAGCGGCCCGACGTCGTCTACGCCATCATGCCGCCGCACCACCTGTACGACGTGGCGTTCGCCGTGCTCAGCACCGGCTGCCACCTCATCATCGAGAAGCCGCCTGCCGTCACCACCGAGCAGGCTCGCCAGCTCGTCATCGCCGCGCGCAAGAAGGCCCTGATCACCGGCGTCACCTTCCAGCGCCGTTACTGCCCTGTCGTACGCGCGGCAAAGAGGCTCTGCGAGGAGCGCGGCCCCGTGCACTCCGCCGTCGCCACCTTCTACAAGAACACCGTCGGCGCCGGCCCCTACTACGGCGGGGCGATGGACATTCTGACCTGTGACGCCATCCACGCGGTGGATACGCTCCGCTACCTGTGCGGCGGCGAGGTGAAGAGCGTGGCGAGCGACGTTCGGCGCCTGCTCGCCGACCACTTCACCGCCCACTACGCCCTCGTGCGGTTCGACTCCGGCGTCACGGGCGTGCTCCTCACCAACTGGATGACGGGCCGCCGCTTCTTCACCTTCGAGCTGCACGGCGTCGGCATCTCGGCCTTCGGCGACCCCGAGGAGGGGGGCCGCGTCTACGCCGACAACCAGAAGGAGCCGCTCCGCACCCTCGACCCCTTCGCGCTCGCCGCCAGCCAGGAGCCGCACCGAGCCTATGGCGAGTACGACATGAATGCTCACTTCCTGGACTGCGTCCGCCGCGGCGTTCAGCCGGAGACGTGCCTCGACGACGCCGTGAAGACGATGGAACTCGTGGACAGGATCTACCGCTCGCAGATATGACGCCCGCAGCCGACCATTCCACCTCGCCACCCGGGGCCGAGCCTCTCTTGCCCGGGCCGCCCCAGTTGCTCGAGCACGTGACGCTGTTCATCAGCGTGGTGAAGTGGACCGTGTACGCCACCGTGGTGGGTATGCTCGTGGGCGCGAGCACGACGGTGTTCCTCAAGGCCCTCGAGTGGGCGACGGGCCTGGGCGCGCCCTACCGCTATCATTTCCTCATACTGCCGGCCACGCTGATCGCCAGCACGCTGATCGTGCGGTGGCTGGCGCCCGACGCTCAGGGCCACGGCACCGAGAAGGTGATCGAGGCGGTGCACCAGCGCATGGGGCACATTCCGCTGCTCGTGGTGCCGGTGAAGCTGGCGGCCACCATCCTTACGCTGGCCAGCGGCGGCTCGGCGGGCAAGGAGGGGCCGTGCGCGCAGATCGGCGCAGGCCTCGCTTCGGTGACCGCCCGCGCCTTCCGCCTCAACGATCTCGACCACCGCAAGCTGGTCATCTGCGGCATCAGCGCAGGCTTCTCGTCGGTCTTCGGCACGCCCATCGCCGGCGCGCTCTTCGGAGTCGAGGTGCTGTTCCTGGGCCAGATTCTCTACGAGGTGCTCTACCCCTCCTTCGTCGCCGGGATCGTGGCGTTCTACGTCACCACGGCGCTCGGCATCAAGTTCTTCGCCGGGGCGATTGACGTCGTGCCGCCATCCACGCTGCCCGTACTGCTGGAGATGGTCGCCATCGGGGTGGCGTGCGGGCTGGTCGCCATGCTGTTTATCGAGACGATGCGCCTGGCGCACCGCCTCGTGCACCGGGTACACTGGCCGGGCGCCGCCAAGGTCGTGGCGGGCAGCGCCGTGCTCATCGCCATCGGGCTGTTCGTGTCGCCGCGGTATCTGGGGCTGGGCATCGAGAGCATCGAGGCGGGCCTGAGCGGCGCGCGCTTGCCGCCCGACGCCTTTGCGTGGAAGATCCTGGCCACGTCGGTCACGCTCTCGTGCGGCGGCAGCGGCGGGGTGGTGACGCCGATCTTCTTCCTCGGCGTGGCGACGGGCGACCTGTTGGCCCAGGTGTTCCCCGGGGGCTATGTGGCCATGTATTCCGCCATTGGCATGGCGGCGCTGCTCGCTGGAGCGGCCAACACGCCGATCTCCGCTTCGGTGATGGCCATCGAGCTGTTCGGCCCGAAGATCGGCCCTTTCGCGGCCATTGCCTGCGTCGTGAGCTTCCTGCTCTCGGGCCACCGCAGCATCTACCCCAGCCAGGTGCTCGCGATGAAGAAGAGCCCGTCGCTGGCCGTCCACACGGGCGAGAGCCTGGCCAAGGCGCCCGAAGTTACGGTCGTGCCCCGGCCGCGAACGCTTCTGAGCGTGCTGGCGCGCCTGTTCCGCCGCAGTTGAGCCGCGTCACGGCGAGGCCTTCGGGTCCGGCGCGAGCAGCAGGGCGTCGAGTCTCGCTCCGTCCTCGCGGCACGAGACCTCGATAAGGGCCACGCCGGCATCAAGCCGAACCGGCATGGCCTCGCGCGCGGCGCCTGCGCGAAACGGCGCCCACTCCCACCCCGCGTGAACTCCCGTGTGCCACTCGGAGCGGGGGAGCACGTCGCGGCCCGCCTGCCGCACGCGGACGAAGAACGAATCGTCATCAGGCGTCGGCGCCTGCACGCGGCCGAGCAGGCAGTAGTCGCCCGCTTTGGGCACGTGGACGGTCCAGAGCGCCCGCGCGGTGGGGCTGCTCCCCTTCCCTCCCGGCTCGCCGGGCGCCCAGAGGAACCTGCCGCCCGAGGCCGCTGGGTCGCCGTCCACGCGGAACGGCGGCGCGACGAGGGCGGCGGATTCGGCCTCGAACGGCTCGCCCGCCCGTGCGGCCCCGCGGGCGCCCCGCTCCGCGCGCTCGAGGAGGCGGCGGTAGGTGCGAATCGGCTCGACGTCGCCCAGAACCTGGCGCCCCAGGTCGCGGCCGTTGACCATCAGCAGCGCGTTCTCCGTGCCGGGCTCCCAGCCTTCGCAGGCGAGGCGCTCTTCCTTCACCACGTCGGCAGCCAGGCGAAGCCTTCGGCCTGCGGCCGGCACGGAGACCTCCACGTGGCTGCCCTGGACCCTCGCCTCGGCCCCCGCGAAGTCGCGGCGGAAGGCGGCGAACGCCGCATCGTCGAGGCCCTCAGCGGCGCGCGCCCACACGGCCACCGTGGCCCGCCCCTTGGGCGGCCCGGCCTCGTGGACACACGTGAGGCGCATCGCGGGATGCTTCCCCCCATCGTTCACCAGCACCACCGGCGAGCCGAGGACAAAGCGAATGCCGGCCGCCACGTCCTCGACCCGCAGGAACACCGCTGTGCCCTCGGGCACGGGCCGTTGCCCTTGCGGCTCGACCTTCACTGGAGCATCGCTCACCCACACCTCGGCCTTCGAGGGCAGGGCCACGTGGGAGAGGAGACACGCCGGCTCGGGCGCCCATCGTTTGAACGTGCCGACCTCCGGGTCCGCCGAGGCCAGCACGAGCGCGTCGGCGCCGTGCTGCACGCTCATCTGGAAGGGCACGAGGTGCAGCGCCTTCGAGTGTCCGCCGCCCGTGATCTCCTTCTTCTGGCCGTAGGCGTCGGCGCGGGCGTCCATCAGGAAGTTCACCACGGGCATCGCCGGCCCGCCGGGCAGGTTCACGACGAGTTGCTTGCCCGTCGGCTCGTAGATGGTGCCCGAGCCGATGCTGAAGCGCTGCCCGACGCAGTTCGCGGCCCGCTGCCACGGCTCGGCGCCCCAGCGCTGGTGCACCATTCGCGGCACGGGGCCGGCCACGTCGCGCTTCAGCCGGCGGGGCGGCTCCCACCGGCACAGTTCGAGGAACGCGCCTGGAACGAGAGGCGGGTCGGCGGGAATCCAGCCGGCCATCTTCAGGTGGAGGTCGAGGTAGCCGTGGCCCGTGAGGTAGTCGTAGTCGCGGCTGTGGGCGCCGCCGAGGCGGAGGCCCGGCTCGAACCAGTTCGCCGCGATGTCGGTCCAGAAGAACCGCAATGCGGCCTCGGCGGCTCGGCGGCCCGCCCGCCGCTCGGCGAAGCGGGCGATCAGCCCCAGCGAATCGAGGTTAACCCCGTAGTAGGTCGGGCTGACGTACTCGTGGACCCCGCAGTCCCAGACGTGGAGCAGCCAGCGATCGAGCATCGCATAGCCCTCGTCGGCGAGGTCTGGGCGGCCCGTCGCCTCGCCGATGGCGATGCAGTTCCAGGTCTTCATCAGGAAGATGTTCGTGTAGGACTCGGCCACGCGATGGCGGCGGATGCCTTCGACGCTGAAGCGGATGAGGCGTTCGAGCCGCTCAGCGCCCTCCGCATCCAGCGCCTGCCTGTGCCGCATCCACACCAGGATGCCCTGTTGCATCGAGAACTCGACGGCGTTGAGGTCCTCGGGCCGCTCGGCCCGCCAGTACCAGCGGAAGTTGCCGAACGTGCGGCTCTTCTCGTCGCGGTCCTGCATCTGCTCGGCGAGGGCGAGGGCTTTGGCGATTTGCTCGGGGCGCCAGCCGAGGGCGGCGGCATCGAGGGCGAAGGCGAACAGCTCGCGCACGCCCAGGTTCGGCGGCGTCTTCTCGATCTGCGCCCAGCGCTGCTCGAGGCGCGCCGCGGGGGCCTCCCCGGCGTGCGCGGCCACGAAGCGGCAAACGAGTGCGAGCAGGGCGCTTGCTCTGGCGCGGGCTTTCATGGCCGTTCTCTGGGCCGCGGCGTGGCGCGCGGGGCCTGGGGGGCCGGACCGCCCGCCCTCAGATGGGCATGACGTCGCGGAGGCTGACGCTGGGGGTCTCGGGCACGTACTCCATGTGCTCGCGGTCGAGGATGTAGCGGGCCTTCGGGCCGTCGGCGAGCACGGCGCGCAGGGCCTCGACCGCGTAGTCCACCTCGTCGGCGGTGTTGTAGACGCCGAAGCTGAAGCGAACCATGCCGGGCACCGTGGCGTGGTCGCCGGCCGTGAGGCGGGCGACGATGCTGTGCATCTCGGCGTCGCTGATGTCAAGCAGCTCGCGCACGTAGGGCTGGGCGCAGAAGCAGCCGTTGCGCACGCCGAGGCCCCACTCGTGGCCCAGGATGGCGGCGAGCTTCCCGTGGCATAGATTGGCCGCGTTCATGGTGATGACCCCCAGGCGGTCCTCGCCCACCTGCGGGTCCTTGAGCCCGTAGAGGGTGAGGCCATCGAGGCGCTGGAGCTTGCCGAGCGCGCGGCGGGTGAGCTCGCGCTCGTGTTCGGCCACGTTGTCCATCCCGATGGTCTCGAGCACCTTGATGGCGCAGCCGATGGCGAGGCAGCCGAGCACGTTGGGGGTGCCGGCCTCTTCTTTCTCGGGCAGGGGCGCCCACATCACCTCGTCCATGGTCACGGCGTGCACGGTGCCGCCGCCCACATAGTCGGGCTCGTGCTCCTCGAAGGCGGCCTTGGGCCCTGCGAGCACCCCGGCGCCGAAGGGGGCGTACATCTTGTGGCCGCTGAAGGCGATAAAGTCGATGCGCTCGGGGTCGTCGGGCGCGCCCATGCGGAACGCGCGGTGGGGGATGAGTTGCGTGGCATCCACCACCACCTGGGCGCCGGCCTCGTGGGCGAGGCGGGCGATGCGGCGGATGGGCGGCAGGATGCCGGTGACGTTCGAAGCGCCGGTGACAGCCACCACGGCCAGGCGCCCGGCGTAGCGCCGCAGGTGGTCCTCGAAATCGGCCATGTCGAGCCGCCCGGTGTCGCGGTGCACGCGCACGTGGTGCACCTCGCAGCCGAGCTTGCGCCAGGGGAGCATGTTCGAGTGGTGCTCCATCATCGTGGTGAGGATCACCTGGCCGGGTGCGGGGGCCAGGTGCATGGCCAGCTTATTGAGGGCGTGGGTGGCGTTCTGGGTGAAGATGACGGTGTGGTAGCCGAGGTCGGCGCCGATGAAGCCGGCGACCACCTCGCGGCAGCGCTCGAAGGCGTGGGTGGAGATCTGGGCCTTCAGCCCGCTGCCGCGGTGCACGCTGCCGTACCACTCGAGGAACATGCGCGAGCAGGTGAGCACCGACTCGAGCGGCGGGGTAGTGGCCGCGTTGTCGAGGTTCACGTAGGTGGTCTGGCGGCCGTCGTGGAGGGGGACCTTGCGCTCGACGCCGATGACGCGCTTGCGCACGGTGGAGATCGTGATGCCCTCGGCGAGGTCGCAGCAGGCCTGGCACAGGTCGGCCACTTCATCCTGGAAAGACACGGGAATTGCCTCCTGGGCAATGGGGCGTCCTGGTCCCTATCAGACGTTCGCCGCGGCGGCTTCATCACGCGCCGAGGCTGCGGCGTATTTGGCGGCCAGCTTGCGCTGGATGTCGGTCTTGTAGAGCGAGAACGAGCAGACCGGGATCGTCCGCACGTCGCCCGTGTCGGGGTCCTCGAAGGCGAAGCCGGCGGTGCAGTTCTGGAGGCGCGCGCCGTCGATCGAGTGGTACTCTTCGAACGGCAGCACGATCATGCGCAGGGCGTCCTGGATGCGCGTGTGGCGGCGGAGCACGTCCTTGCCCTTGCGCCCGAGGGCCAGGCCGCCGAGGATGCGGAGCACGGTGAAGAAGGGGCGGCCCTTGAAGATGCGGCGGAAGTCGAGCGCCTGGCGGGCCGGCCGCCACAGGGCGCGCACGACGCGGAGCTGGCCGCGCAGCCGCTGCCAGAAGCGGCGAGTGTCCAGGCGGCCGAGGCCCGGCCCGAGCTGCTCGGCGAGGGTGACGATCTGCTCGGCCACCTCGTGGAGGGGCCGCTTGAGGTAGTGGCTCAGCGCGTGATAGCGCTCGCCGTCGGAGAGGAGCAGCGTCATGGACTCGCAGTTGGGGTGCACGCCGCCGAAGGTGAGGCGGGTGGGGGTGAAGAAGCGGGTGAAGGTGTCGAGCTTGAAGCCGAGGCCGGCGGGCACGAACTCCACCCGCTCGTCGGGGAGGGCTTCGCCGATGATGTGCTCGACGTCCTCGATGGTGGTGTGGACGTCGGTTTCGAACTCGCCCTCTTTCCAGGTTTCGGTGAGGGGGATAAGGTGGAGGGCGGTGATGTAGTCGCGGCCGTCGTGGGCGAAGCGGATGAGGTCGCCCATGTGGCGGTCGTTGATGTTGCGGGCGACGCAGGTCATGAGGGTGTTCTTGCGGGTGCTGTGCTTGCGGAGGTTTTCGAGGGCCTGGAGCTTCTTGGCGGCGGCGCCGGGGTTCTTGCGCAGGCGGTCGTAGATGGCGGGGTCGCGGCCGTCGAACGCGATGAGCACGGGCACCTTGGTGGCGCACAGCTTCTGGCAGTACTCCTCGTCGGCCAGCTTGATGCCGTTGGTGACGATGCGCACGCGCAGGCCGTGCTTGCGGCACAGGTCAATGATCTCGAAGAGGTCCTTGCGCACGGTGGGCTCGCCGCCGAAGAGCTGAATGGTGGGCTTGGGGTCCATGGCGGCGAGACCGGCGAGCACCTTGTCGAAGTATTCCAGGGGCGGCTCGAAGAGGAAGCCCATGCTGGGCGTGTTGTTGATGCAGATGGGGCAGTTCATGTTGCAGCGGTTGGTCACGTCGAGGAAGACCATCCGCGGGTGGTGGGCGTGGGCGCACTCGAGGCAGTTGATGGCACAGGGGCCCACGGCCTCGGGGTCGTAGTGCCAGAGGTCGCGCTTGGCCTGCCAGGCGGCCGCGTCGGTGCTCACGAGGCGCTCGGACGGGCCGCACTTCGGGCAGACCTTGCGGATGTAGACCTTGCCGTCGCGCACGAAGTGGCTGGCCGGAGCGCGCTCCTTGCAGTTCTCACAGAGTCCATAGACAGTCTCTGACACGGGCAGGACTCCGGTCCTGTGTCCGCTGCGCACGGGGAAGGGGCTGCGAGAGGCTACTTCTTCTCGGGCGCCGGCGGGGTCGCGGCGGCTACGAGGTCGTCCTTCTGCGGGTCGCAGCCAAGCCAGCCAGCGAAGAAGTCAACGATCTCGGGCAAGTGCATCGAGGCCCAGAGGCCGACCCATCCCAGGTGAATGTTGCGGCGGCAGGAGAGGGAATCGGGGTAGGGCGGCCGATTGTCGTGGCAGGCCAGGCGCAGGAAGCCCACATTGTACCACGCGGGCTCGGTGGGGAGCGGCTTGTTGGCGGCCTTGAGAGCCGCGATCTCCTCGGGCCAGAACTGGCGTGGATCTTGCGCGTTGAAGTCGCCCACGGTGAGGCACTGGCTGCCCCAGGCGATGACGCCCCAGGCCCGGTCCTCGATGGGCTTCGAGCACCACTTGCCCACCCACAGCCCGTGATAGCTGCCCTTCACGCAACTGAACCCCATGGGCGTCAGGTTGAAGTAATCGCCGGGGTAGAAAGCCAGATGGGGCTGCTTCGTGAGGGTGATGCCCACGTCCATGATATCCGCGGCGTCGCGGCCTCTGTTCTTCATGTAAGTGCTGCAGCACCCTGCGCACGCTACCATCGCCACCAGGCCCGCCAGGCCCACCCAACGACGTCCACTTCTCATCGCTGTCTCCAGTGTGTAACCGCCCGTCGGAAGCCGTTCACGTAGGCAGCAATTATACGGGGAACGCACGCCCTCTGTCAATCGCAATCACTCGCTCACGCGGCCCTGCCCCGGCGAGGCGGGCGTGGCGGCGGCCGCCCCCATCCCCCAAGGCCGAACGTACGCCGCCCCTACCGGCTTGAGGCCGTGGCTGCCAGCGCCCGCTCCATCACGGGCAGAAGCGTGTCGGCGATGAGGCGCTGGCCGCGGGGGTCGGGGTGGATGCCGTCGGGGATGAGGGCGTCGCGCTCGGGGTGCCTCTCGAACGTCTCGTGGACCTCGGCGATGGGCAGGCCGAACTCCTTCGCCAGGTGCCGCGTGACCTCGGCATACTGTTTCACCAGGTAGTTCAGCCCGTGTTTCTGGTAGGCGGGGAGGTTGCGGAGGGCGTAGTGGCCGCTCATCGGCAGCGAGGTGCACAGCATCACGCCCGCGCCCGCCTTGCGAACTCGCTGGATGATCTCGCGCAGGGCCGCCTCGAACTCCGCGATCGCCACCCGCGGCGTGTCGGCCACGCCGTTGGGCGGGCGGAAGAAGCCGGCGTCGTTCGTGCCCAGCATCACCACCACCCAGTCGGGCCGGCGGGCCAGGACGTCGCGCTCGAGGCGCTGGAGCGCGAGGGGCGCCGTGTCGGCATCCACGCCCGCGTTCACCACCTCGACCGGCCGCCCGAGGCGCCGCGCCAAGTCCGCGGCGAGGAGCGTCCGCCACGCCGTCTCCTCTGTCACGCCCGCCTTCTTCACGCAGTTCGTTGTCGAATCGCCCAGCGCCACGATCTTCGTCACGGCGGTTTCTCCAGTGCGTGCGGTGCCTGGCGCACACGCGCCGCCGGCCAGGATGACAGCGGCACCAGAGAGGCAAGCGGCCCGAGCGGCCCTCACTGGCATGCTCCTGCTCTCAATCGGCCCCAGCCCTCGTGGCCACCTCGTCGCCGACCTCGACGTGGCCCAGCATCGTCTTGCCATAGCGGCAGGCGGACATGTCGTCGAAGGTCTCCTCCACAACGAGTTTGCCGATGAGCCTGCCCTCGCGCAGGACATGGAACGCATAGCGCGGCCTCACGCCCTGCATCTCGCCGACGCTGATGACGGCGACACCGACCAGTTTATCCACTTTGACCACCTCGCCTCGGATGGTGGCCGGCACATCCATGCCGTCGTCGCGACCGAAGGGCAAAAGGCCCCTGGGGACTGCCGATTCGGCCTCCGCCTCGGCCCCCGGGGCCACGGCACCGGTCGGCTTCGGCCTGAACAGCCGCGAGCAACTCGGGGTCGCCAGGGCAGCCAGGGCCAACGCCGCGACGAGAAGCCGTGTTCTGTTCATGCTCATCCTCCTCACCAGCTCACCAGCGGCCGACTGGCGGTGTGTTCTCAACCCGGCCAGTATCATACACCCCTGTGGAGGGTTTGTGAAGCGCAAGCAGGGCAGGAACACGACCGGCGTGTCGCCGGCCTGATGGAAATGTGCATAAGTGCATATGATTCTACTAGTTAGGCCGGAACGCGATCGCCCGATGAGCTCAAGGATGCCAGAAGGCATTGCGCGCGCTGGCATTCTCGCCTGGCATTCTTGCCTCGTGGGCGTCGATCCTCAAGGCAGGCAAGGAGATACGGCTCGAGCCCGCGAGGATCAGGGGCCGATGGAGCGCATCCGCTACCCGCCCAGGCCGATGAGACGGCCTATCTGGTACGTGGCCAGCGTGAAGATGTAGGCCAGTCCGGTGAGGCTACCGAGCTGGAACGCGGCCCAGCCCCAACTGCCCGTCTCGCGGCGAGTCACGGCCAGCGTGGGCAGGCACAGGAGGCTGATGAGGCAGAAGAGCATGACGCAGAAGCCAACGAGCGGCGAGTAGTCGGCCCTCAGGCGCTCGCGGAGGGCCTCGACGTGTTCCTCGCCCGAGCCGACGGCGTAGATGATGCCCATCTGCGCGACGAAGACCTCGCGTGCGCCGAAGGCGCCGAGGAGGGCGGTGCCGATCTTCCAGTCGAAGCCGAGCGGACGGATGAGCGGCTCGACGAGTCGGCCGATGCGTCCGGCCGCCGACCAGGCGATGTCCTCCGCCGCCTGGCCGTGGCGGATGGCCTGGCGCTCGGCCTCCCAGGCGGGCCGGATGTGATCGAGCCACCTCACCGCGGCCTCGTAGCCATCGGGCGCGCGCTCTTTCACGCCCGCAAGCTCGCGCTCCATATTGTGCAGCAGCACGAAGTGCGCGGGCGACCCCTCGTGGGCGCCGTGGTGCTCGGCAGCGCGGTCGAAGCGGGCGCGGATCGCGGCCACCTCGCCGCGCAAGTCGAGGAACCGCTGGATCCGGTCGCCCGCGGGGCCCTGGCGCAGTTGCGCGACCTCGGCAGCATAGCGTTCGGCGGCGGCCCGGAAGCCGGGCTCGTGCTCGAAGTGCTGGTCTCGGGCCGCCTCAAGGGCCAGATCGGCCAGGCCCAATCGCCGGAGCAGGACGGCATCGGGGGCGGCGAGGCCCAGCGCGGGCGCCAGGCTTTCCATGGCCTGGACGTAGGCGGCCGCGGCGCGCTGGGCGCGGGCCGCATAGTCTTCGTCGTACCGCGGCTTTCTCGGGTAGCTGGTGAGGCACCAGAGCACGATCGAGATGCCCAGGATCACGGTGCCGGCCTTCTTGATGTAGAGCCACGACCGCTCCCACACGTGGATGGCCAGGCCGCGGAGCGTGGGCACGCGGTAGGGCGGCAGCTCGATGACGAGCGGGTGCGTTTCGCCGCGCAGCACGGTGGCCCGCAGCAGCTTGGCCCCCCCGATGGCGAGCAAGGCGCCGAGGGCGTAGAGGCCGAAGAGGATCACGGGCTGGAGGCGAACCGTCAGCACCCCCAGCCGCACGAGCACGCGGTTGGGGAAGAAGGCGGCGACGAGCACGGTGTAGATCACCAGTCGGGCACTGCAACTCATCAGCGGCAGCACAAGAATGGTCGTGAGGCGGTCGCGGCGCGTGTCGAGCGTGCGCGTGGCCAGGATGGCCGGCACGTTGCACCCGAAGCCCACGAGCATGGGGATGAAGCTCTTGCCGTGCAGGCCGATCTTGTGCATCACGTGGTCCATCAGGAACGCCGCGCGGGCCATGTAGCCCGTGTCCTCGAGCACGGCGATGGCCAGGAAAAGCAGGATGATGTAGGGCACGAACACCAGCACCCCGCCCACGCCGCCGAGGATGCCGTCGCACAGGAGCGAGCGCAGCGGGCTCTCGGCCGCCTTGGGCCAGAGCTGCGCGATCGACTCCGAGAGCCCGTGGAAGAGCGATTCGACCCAGCCCGTGGGCGCCTCGCCGACCGTGAAGGTGAACTGAAAGACCAAGTAGGTGAGCAGCAGGAAGATCGGCACGCCGAGCGCGCGGTGGAGGATCACGCCGTCAATGCGGTCGGACGTCGTGTGGCGCGCCTCGACGGTCTTGACCACGGCCTCCTGGCAGGCGCCGGAGATGAAGCCGTAGCGGCGGTCGGCAATGACGATCTCGGGCGACTCGCCGAAGACCGTTTGAAGGTGATGGCGCGAGGCGGCGGCCGCCGCCAGCAGGCCCGCGGGGTCGGGCACCGACCGCTCGACCCGCGCGCGGATGATCGAGTCGTCCTCCAGCAGCTTCAGCGCGAGCCAGCGCGGGTCGTAGTGCCCGGCGAGTCCAGGGGCATTCGCGATCTGGGGCTCCAACTTGTCGAGTTCCTCGTCAATCTCGCGCCCGTACGACACCTCCACGGGGACAGGCCGCTGGGGGTTGTCGGCCAGCGCCACGATCGCGTCGAGCAGTTCCTGAGTGCCGCGGTCCTTATGCCCCACTGTGGGCACCACGGGGGCGCCCAGCAGCTCGCTGAGCCGCCGGTAGTTGATTGCGTGGCCCCGCCGCTCGGCGAGGTCGGCCATGTTCAGCGCCAGGATCAGCGGGACGCGAAGCTGAACGAGCTGAACCGTCAGATAGAGGTTCCGCTCGAGGTTCGAGGCGTCCACCACGTCCACCACCACGTCGGGCCGCTCTTCGGTAAGCACGTCGCGCGCGACGACCTCCTCGACCGAGTAGGGCGTGAGGCTGTAGGTGCCAGGCAGGTCAATGACGTGGATGCGACGGCCCTTGTGGGTGCACGTGCCCTCCTTGCGCTCGACGGTGACGCCGGGGTAGTTGGCCACGTGCTGATGGGCGCCGGTGAGGTTGTTGAAGAGCGTGGTCTTGCCCGAGTTGGGATTGCCTGCCAGGGCCACGGTGATGGAGTCGCGCGCCCGGGGCGTCGGACGGCTGGCGGCGTCGGGATGGCAGGCCATGCGTTCACTCCGCTCGAATCTGGAGGGCCATGCCGCGACCCAGGGCGAGTCGCGTGCCTTTCACCTCCACCACGGCCGGCCCATGTCCCGAATTGCGCATCATGCGCACCTCGACGCCCGGTACCAGCCCCATCGCGGCGAGCCGCGAGCGCAGGCCGGCGCCGGCGTCCACGCGCACGATCCGCACGCTCTCCCCGGGCGGCACGCTGCTCAGGGGCCTCCCCTGCCCCGCCACGCCGTTGGGCGCTTCCTTCATCGCTTCGGGTCTCCGTTCTCGGCGGTCACGGCCCGTCGAGCGGCGGGCGCGCCCTCCTGCTCGACAAAGGCCACGAGCCGCGTGAGCACCACCGGCTCGATGGCGTGCTCCATCGCGCACGCATTGCGCTCGGCCACCCCGGGGTCGAGGCCCAGGAAGTCCGACAGGAATCCCGTCAGCACCTCGTGGCGGCGCACCATGTCGCGCGCGATCCGCTCGCCATCGGGCGTGAGCGTCACGTAGCTGTAGGGGTCGTGGTTCACCAGGTCTTTGGCGGCCAGGCTGCGCAGGGCGCCTGTGACCGACGGCATCTGGACGTTGAGGCGGGCGGCGATGTCGCGCACGCGCGCCACGTGCCCCTCGCGCACCAAGTGGTAGATGGCTTCGAGGTAGTCTTCGAGGCTGGCAGAGAGAGGGGGAGCCGCGCCGATTGTGAACCTCGCAGAAGAAAGTTAGCGTAGCCTAATTATAGACGGCGCCAGACCGCCGTGTCAAGCCCAGATTCCTTCGCGGAGCGCGAGCCGTGGACACTCTGACGGAATGGCGGGCTACTCGAGCCCGGTGCGGCGGCGGAGCCACTCGGTCGATTCGCCGACGGGCTGGTAGCTGGGGCAGCGGGGATTCGTGGGGTAGACGCGCTTCACGAACTCGGCGACGGGCCGGCCCTCGAGCAGCAAGAGGTCAGGCAGCGCCGTGCCCGTGACGGCCGCGGCCGCACACAGGCCGGCCGCGAAGCCGTCGCACTCCTCCTCGATGCTCGCGGCGGCGTTGCCGCCTCGCGCGGCGTGCACGGCCTCGTGGAAGACCCCCTCGGCCAGGATCTCGTCGTCGCGCAGCACCAGCCTGCCCCCGATCACCATCGCCTTGACGTAGAGGGCCTCGTGGCCGAGGAGCTCGCGGCGGTAGAGCGCCTGAGGCCCGATGTCGGCGGTGAAGACCAGGCTGCCGCGGGCGATGAAGCGGGCGATCGTGTCGGAGAGAATCTGGCCGCGCCGCGACTGGCCGAAGTCGGTGCCGGCTACCTTCGCGAGGATCGCCTGCACCTGCTCCACGCCCTTCTGCTGCACGTCGGGCGGCGCGGGGGCGGGCCGCTGCGAGCGCCGGTACTCGTTGACCGCCACCATGCAGATGGCGCCGGCGGCTATGATGATCGCGAGACGGACAGGGGAGAACCTGCGTTTGGCCACGCCCGCCCCCTGCCTGGGCGCAATACGGAAGTTCTTGAAGAGGGGTCTGGGGAGGGACTTCTCCCAAGAAGTCCCTCCCCAGTTTCTCACTCACCTATATCGTGCCTTCAGGCTCGTGCCTTTCCTGGCGCTCTGGCAGGCGAGGTCGAGGATGTGGATGGGCCGTCGCGCCCACTCGGGCGTGATGACGAGCGGCGTGCCCTTCACCAGGTGGTCGGCCACGTTCTGGTAGAGCTTCCAGCCCTCGCTCTCGGGATTCTTGTGCTTCTTGATTACCGTCGTGCCGTTCTCGTGGGTCGTCACCTCGCAGGTCTGCCAGTCCATCACGAGCGACCCCAGGGTGCCCGTGGCCTCGAGCCAGCCGCGCTTGGGGTTCGAATCAATGCTCGAGATCGTCAGCGTCACCCACGCGCCGCTGGTGAAGCGGGCGATGGCGAAGCCCTCATCCTCGTTCGTGTCCTGCTTCCACGCTGTCTTGTCGGCCCAGAAGCCCCTGTGGGCGAAGCCCGTGACCTCGGCCAGTTCGGCGCCCTGGAGAATCTGGAGCGAGTATTCGAGCAGGTGGACGCCCCAGTCGTAGAGGATGCCGCCCGAGATGCTCTTGGAGGTGCGCCACCAGTCGCCCGGCTTGCCGTAGCCGCCCATGTGGGCCTCCACGCGGAACACCTCGCCGATGACGCCGCTGCGGACGAGCTTGACCGCGTTCAGAATGCAGCCGTCCCAGTGGCGGTTGTGGTAGGTCGAGAGCACACACTTGTTCTTCTTCGCCGCGGCGATCATCGCGTCGCACTCGGCGGTGGTGATGGCGAAGGGCTTCTCGCACACCACGTGGCGGCCGGCCTGGAGGCACTGGATGGCCAGCTTGGCGTGCGTGTTGTGCGGCGTGATGATGGCGAGGACGTTGACATCCGACTTCTTGAGCATCGTGGCGACCGAGGTATAGGTCTCGATGCCCGGGAACTCCTGCTCGGCGACCTTGAGGCGCTCGGGGTTGAGTTCGGCCACGGCCGTGGGCACCATGCCCGCGCGCTTCATCTCGTTGAGGTGGGCGCGACCCATGTTGAACGCCCCGCCGTAGCCGATCACCCCGCACTTGATCTCCTCTGGCTTCGCAAACCGCTTCACTCGCTGCTCTCCTTACCTGGGACTGCCCTTCGCGCGAAAGGCGACACGTGGCGTATTCTAAGCCGAAGCGGCCCCCGGCGCAAGCCGAGAAGAAGGGACAGAAGGGACCCAAGGGACATGCAGCCCGCGCGTCTTGCGTCCCCTTCGCCCCTTGAGTCCCTATTGGTCCCTTTCTCCTCACCGCAGAAGCAGGCTCACGGGCGCGAAGGGGGACATGGGGACGTTGAACTTGCCGTCGGTGACGGGGATCGGCTCGCCGATGGGCCGGCCGCGGAGGTCGCAGGGCTGGGCGCTCGCCGGGCGAAAGCCGCCAGGAAGCTCCACCAGGCATTGCCCCTTTCCGTCCGCCTGCTCCCAGAGGCGCAGCAGTAACCCCTCGCCGTCGGGGTTTGGGCCGAAGGCGGTGGTTGTCGCGCTTTCGCGCGAAAGCGCGACACCGCGCTGCGTCGGCGGCAGCTTGCCCGGCGGGCCATTGTGCCACGCGGCGCGGCAGGGCTGGCGCGCCTCCCACGAGGGGTGGATGAGGTCGCCCGGTTTCCCCTTGCCCGACGTCGCCCAGAGCCGGACGCGCACGCTCCACGAGCCGCTAATCCACTGCTGAAAGTTGGTCGAGACCTGGTTGTTGAAGAGGTTGAGGAAGACGTACGGCTTGTCGGGCAGGAAGTCGCGGCTGTAGCGCCACCCGCCCGGCCGGCCCAGGCTCACGAGCGGAGTGTCGGGGGAGCAGAGGCCGACACCTGTTCCGTCGGGGCCGGCGACGGTGAGGCCGGTGTTGGCGCAGTAGGCATCGTGATTCGCCGAGCGCTGGAAGTCGGTGGCGGGGTCAACGGTCGAGCCGAGGCGGCCGACACGGAACTTCGCCTTCTCGATGTTGAGCGGGAAGCAGAGCCAGCCGGCCTCGGGCCACGGCTCGGGCCGCTTGTCCGTCACCGTCCACTCGAAGTCCACAAATGGCTGAGCGACGTAGAGCGTGATGGTGATCGCCACGGCGTGTGGCACGGCCTCGGTGGCAGGCGATGACATGCGCGCTCGGACGGCGAGCGGGGTGCGTGTGATCTCGAGCTTCATGTTCTTCGGCGATGCGGCAACGCAGGGCTTATCCTTCGCGGGCGGCAGGTCCTTCTTGCCGAGGTCGTAGGTCGCCCAGTCGGCCTTGACTCGCAGATAGGCATCGAGATAGGCTTTCACCTGATCAGCGTCGAAGCGCTCGTAGAGATATTGCCCAAGGCCGTACGGGGCCGCGGGGTCGGCCAACTCAGCCCCTCGAAGCAGATCGACGAGCGAGGTGATGGCGCCACGGACAGGATCGAGTCGGATGCGGAAGAAGCCATTCCCGATGGTCGTCTGGCCATCGTCGGGGCGCGGGCCAGCGGCATTGGGGGCCTCGGCGGGCACATAGGTTTGGTAGCCCATTGGCGGCACCCCGAGCGCAAGGAAGCGGACCGTGTCTCCTTCACGCTCCGTCGGGACATTCGCGAGCCTGCGGCGGCCGAACGCCTGGGCCAGGCCATCGGGAGGCCTGCCAGGGAACTTCACACTCACCACGTCGTGGCGTGGCCAGGGCAGGGGGTTGTAGACGACTATGCGGGGGCCTTGGACGTTGACGGCGCGGGCGAGGGCCTGGAGGTTGGCTTCGAGGGCCGGGGCGGCGATGGCCTCGGCCTGGCGAATGTAGGCGCCGTGCTCGGCCCAGGACTCTTCGGCGCGCTTGTAGGTGCCTTTCGCGTGAGCGGCCTGCCACTCGGCGCCGTAGAGGCGTTTGCCCCAGGCCTTGAAATCAATGCCCCAGGTGTGCTCGCTGTACATCAGGCTCCGTTCGTAGGCCGCGGCCACGGCGTCCTTCGCGCTCGGCACGTCAACGCCCCAGATGCGCAGGAGCGTGTTGAGGCTTTCGAGCGCCGTGATGGTGGGGCGCACGTTGCGCATGATCTTGGTCTCGATGGGCATGGACATGATGCCGTGGACCCAGGTGTCGGGCATGTCGGCGCGGATGACGGGGAGGTCGGGCTTCTCGCGGCGAATGGCGTCGGCGAAGTCGGAGAGGCGGCCGAAGCGGACCTTCACCCCCGGCATCTCGCGCGCCGCGCGGCCGAGGAGGGCGCGGACGTCGTTGGGGTTCGGCGGCCCACAATTGTCGCCGGTGTGGATGAGGGCGAGCCAGGTGGCGTGAGGCCAGTTCGCGGGGGGCCGCAGCCCCGTGCCGTAGTCGCCGGCGTACATCGTCAAGAGCCGCGAGCCGTCGGGGCCTTCCCACCAGAACAGGGGCGGCACGTCGGGCGTCGGGCAGGCGGCGTTGCAGCCGACGTGCAGGAACTCGACCCCCGCGTGGACGAGCACGGTGGGGAGAATCCAGGTGTGGGACGGCACGTCGGTCATCTTCGCATCGCGCGGCAGCGGCTGGCCGAGCGAGCGGGCGAGTTCGGAGGAGAAGCGCATCCCGCGCACGAGGTCCTCCAGGTCGAGCGATTCGGTGTGGAGGGTGCCGGGGAGTGCGTGGGTGACGAGGCGGCCTTCGCGGAGGGCGTCGAGGATGCGCGTGCGGCGCTCGGGCGTCTGCTCGGGGCCGAGGATTTGCGCCATCGGCCAGCCGGGCAGCGTCCACACAAAGCGGTTCTCGGGCGGGAGGGCCAGCGCGTCGTCGCAGACCTTGAGCGCCCGGTCAATCATCCCCGTGCGGTAGTGGGCCACCACGTCGCGCGCCATCGCCGTGTAGCCGATGTCGAAGTGCGTCTTGAAGACGACCACGACCTCCTTCACCGCGCCGTGGCTCCCAGTCGCCATCAGGAGCACCAGCAGGCCGTTGTGCAACGGTCTGGTCATGGCTAGCCAATCCCCTTGCACGCGCGGGTGCCACCCTCAACGGCCTCCGTTGAGGGTGCAAAGGGCACGGCCCCAAAGCCACCCTCAAGTGAGGACGCTTGAGGGTGGCACCCGCCGGTGTCTCAACAAGACCCTACGTCGCCACATTGCGCCAGCCGATGGACTTGACGCCCGGCAGCTCGCGGAGGCGGCGGAAGACGACCTGCTCGCTGGCGAGACCGCGGCGGAAGCGGACGCCGAACGTGGCGTGCACGCGGCGTTGCTCGAGGTTCTCGTCGAACTCCTGCGACTGCACGTGCATGCCCTGGCGCTCGATGGCGTCGTGCGCCCGCTGAACGACCTCCTCGGCGCAGTCGTCACACTCGGCCACGAGGATGATCTCGCGGTAGACGTCGGCGTGCAGGCGATGCTCGAACGCGGCCAGGAGCATGAGCACGGCCAGGGCGAGAAGCGTGCCGAAGACGGCCAGAGCGTAAGCGCCGACACCGATGACGATGCCGAGCGCGGCCACGAACCAGATGCAGGCAGCGGTGGTGAGGCCGCGATGCATGCTCTTGAGCTTCATGATGGCCCCCGCCCCCAGGAACCCGATGCCCGTAAGCACCCCAGCCGCGATGCGGCTGGGGTCCACCCGCAGAGCCGAGTCCGCTGGCAGGTGCCTGTGAAGCGCCATCGAGACGAGCATGGCCATCGTGGTGCCCAGGCACACCATGATGTGGGTGCGCAGCCCGGCCGCCCGGCCGTGAAGCTCGCGCTCCAGGCCGATCAGCCCGGAGAGCGCGGCGGCAAGGGCCAGCGGCACCACCACCTGGTCGAGCACCAGGCCCTGCAACGTCAGGCCAGCAAGCGGAAGCATAGACATCCCCCTGGAAGCGGGCCATTGTGGGCGGGATGTCCCCATCCCGCGATATATCTCTCCCGGTTCACGCGGCGTGGGGACACGCCGCCCACAATGTCCCCACGCGGCGAATGCAGCGAGGCATCCCACGCTTCACACTGGAAGCAAGTCCTCCTCAATCCAGCCCCTGAATCTTGGGGCCGCCGTGCTCCACGGCCAGTCCTCGGCAGCGACGCAGAGGCTATTGCGCGCGGGATTCAGATGTATGTAGTCCAGTGTCGCCCAGGTCATCTCACCTGACCGCAGCCAGCGATCGTGGTACTCCTGCTGCCACACGACAGGCGTCCTGAGGGCGCACGAGTGAATGATCTCGCGAGAGGTGACACTGGCGAACCCCTTCATCACTTGATCGAGCCAACGGGTCTTTCCAAGCATGAATGCCCAGTGCACATGGTCTGGCATGATGACGAACGCGAGCAAGTGAGCGTGCTGGTGCTCCTGATGCCAACGGATGCTCTGGACGATGGCCTGGGCGGGCATCAGGTCCGTCAGTGGCAACGAGAGGCCCGGGGCACGGCATTGGGTGATCAGGTACCCTGTTCCGGGTTCGGACCACCTCCCCTTGCGGAGGCTGGCAGAATGAGGGAGGTCATCCATCATGTTCGTCTCGCATGCCCATCTTGGGGTCTGAGCCTTGGCCCAGGCGCACATTGGGCTCCGTTGGAGCAATCCAGGGCTGCCTGAAGATCCTCTTCCAGGGGGAGAGGATAGTGGGAACTAGGGTGATGTACGTCTCGGCCGTTAGCAGGTTATGGTACTTTGTGACCAACTTCTCGAGCAAGTCAAGACACCGATTCAACTGGCCGTATGTGGCTGAGGCCCTCTCGCCATCGAGATCGCTGTGGGCAATCTTCTTGTTGACGAACCTCCTAAGCCCCTCTGCAGACCTCCTCAGCTGCTCAAGGTCCCCGCAGGGGACTCCTGGGTCGATATGGACTCCGCCGGGCACCGCGAAGCGGGCGAACTGCTCGTCGGCCATCTTCCGAAGGTGCGCCGGAAAGAGACCCAAGTACCTCTCACGTGACAGGGCCGCTGGGTGCCCGCTGACATCCGTGAGCAACCTTGCCATGCTCACGGTCCGGCTATCCATGTCCAGTTGGCGTCGCACGGCGACCGCCGTGTACCCGGCGTACATCGTGTTAAGCCAAGCGTAGAAGGCATTGGGCCCCTTGATCCTCGGGTTCGCCTCGATGATCCCCCAGAACTTTGTGTACATCATCCGGCTGTGGAGCATGTACTCAACTTCACCACGGATGCCCGCCAGCCACCGGCACCACTGCGCTACACGCTCATCGTCAGTCACAGCGACCACCTCACTTCCTCATAGGACCTGCCGCATGCTGCCTCCACAAGATGGCTCGGACCCGCGGCGTGTGGGCACGCCGCCCACCACAATCATCTCGCTCCCATCGTCTTCTACCTCCCGCTGTGGGCGTGATGTCCACATCCCGCGACAAGGGTCTGCCGAGTTCTCGCGGCGTGGGGGCACGCTGCCCACAATAGTGCCCCGTGCCATGCCCTATCTCAACGCCACTCTGGCGCTGACGAGGGAGTGCGGCGGGACGGTGGCGCGCAGGGTGCTGCCCTTGGCGGCCAGGTCGAAGCGCTTCGGCCGCACCTTGTTCGGCGCATCGGGGCCGTTGTGGTCGCGCACGTCCTTCGCCGTGAGCACTTCCGCCGCCACCCTGTTGGCCTTGGCGCTGCGAAGGGCGATCATCACGTCGAGCGGATCCGTCAGATGCAGGTTCTGGAAGGTCACGACGCACTCGCCCTTCGCAGGGGCGAGCGAGGCCGAAGCACTCACGACAGGCTGCTGCACCACCGCGCCGTCGCCCTTGCGCGCCTCGATCGTCGGCACGTCGTCCAGTTCCACCCGAACTGCGGCGTTGCCCATATGGCCCTGATAGAGGTCGTAAGCGTGGAAGGTGGGCGTGAGCCACATCTTGTCGCCCTCGGTTTGGGCGATGCACTGGAGGACGTTGACGGTCTGGGCGATGTTGGCCATCGTCACCACGTCGGCGTGGCGGTTGAAGACGTCGAAGCACGCGGCGGCGACGAGGGCGTCGCGGAGGGTGTTGCGCTGGTAGAGTCCGCTTTCGCCGCGGGCCTCGGGGTGCCAGACGCCCCACTCGTCCACGATGACGCCGATCTTGCGCGCCGTGCGGTTGTAGAGGGCGATGGCCGTGGCCGCCTCCACGATGTCGTTCTCGACCTGGAGGGCGCGAGGGTAGAGGTTGTAGTACTCGGTGTCGGTGAACTCCGTGGCGTGGCCGCAGTTGTAGTAGCGGTGGACGGAGAGGTGGTCGAGCATGCGGAGGTCGCCGAGGGTTTCGAGGAAGCGGCGATTCCAGTCGGGCGTGGTGTGGCCGCAGGCGATGAGTTCGATGGGCGAGGCGGAGCGGCCGCGCAGATAGGTGGCGAAGCGGCGGTACTCGCGAGCGTAGTCGTCGGGCGCGAAGTGGCCGCCGCAACCCCAGTTCTCGTTGCCCACGCCCCAGTACTTCACGTTGAACGGCTCGGGGCTGCCGCCGGTGGCGCGCTGCTGGGCACGGGTGGTGGGGAGCGCGCAGTTGCAGTACTCGATCCAGGCGGCGGCCTCCTCGGGCGTGCCGGAGCCGACGTTGAGGCAGATGTACGGCGCCGCGCCCGTCTGGCGGCAGAGGTCAATGAACTCGTGGGTGCCGAAGGCGTTCGATTCGGTGTCGTGCCACCAGATGTTCAGGCGGCTGGGGCGCGCATCGCGAGGGCCGGTGCCGTCGGCCCAGTGGTAGTCGTCGGCGAAGCAGCCGCCCGGCCAGCGAATGACGGGGGCGCGGAGCTTGCGCAGGGCGGCCACCGTGTCGTTGCGAATGCCGCGGGTGTTGGGGATGGCCGAGCCTTCGCCCACCCAGAAGCCCTCGTAGATGCAGCGGCCCAGGTGTTCGGCGAAATGCCCGTAGATCATTGGGCTGATGGTCGCCAGCTTGTCTTCGACGCGAATCGTCAGCTTCGCCATCGCTTACTCCTGCAAGGGTGATGCGCGCAACTATAGATGCCTCATGCCGCGGTGTCAAGTGACTTGACACAACCGAGGTAGGGCGTGCATACTTGCCCGCGGAACGAGGAGGGTGGTGTGCGGGTATTCACACCCCACCGGAGGAAGGAGCAGCGCGTGGCGGCCAGATACGTCCTCATCGGCGCGGGCAGCGTGTCGTTCACCCGCGGCCTCGTCGCCGACATCATTCGCACGGGCAAAGAGATCGAGCTGGGGCTGGTGGATATCAGCCCCGAGGCGCTCGACGTGGCGGAGAAGCTCGTGGCCCGAATGGTCGCGGCCAAGGGCGCGTCCATTCGCATCACGGCGTCGCTCGACCGCCGCGACCTCCTGCCCGGCGCTCACGCCGTCATCTGCACGGTCGGCGTCGGGGGGCGCCGCGCCTGGGCCGCCGACATCACGGTGCCCCGCAAGCACGGCGTCTTCCAGCCCGTCGGCGACACGGCGATGCCGGGTGGCCTCTCCCGCGCGCTGCGCATGATCCCCGCGATGGTGGGCGTGGCGCGCGACGTGCTCGAGCTGTGCCCCGACGCCCTCTTCTTCAACTACGGCAACCCCATGACCGCCGTGTGCCGCGCCATCCGCAAGGCCACGGGGGCGAACGTCGTCGGGCTGTGCCACGGCGTCCTGGGCGTCGCCCAGTACCTGGCGAAGTTCATCAGCGTGCCGTTCAACGAGGTCGCCTACACGGCCGTCGGCCTCAACCACATGACCTGGTTCACCGAGTTCCGGCACAAGGGCCGCGACGCCTGGCCCGCCGTGCGAGCCGAGGTGGCCAAGCGGCTCGGATGCGAGCCCGACGGGCTGCTCGACGCCTTCGCCGCCCTCGGCGACAGCCCCGAGGCGCTGGTGAAGATTGACAACCCCTTCTCCTGGCACGCCTTCGCCCTCTACGGCGCCTTCCCCGCCGTGCTGGACCGCCACGCCATCGAGTTCTTCCCCCAGCTCATCCCCGGCGGCGCCTACTACGGCAAGACGCTGGGCGTGGATGCCTTCAGCATGGAGGCGGTGATCGAGGGCGGCGAACGCGCGTGGGAGCAGATGCGCCGCGTGGCCCTCGGGCAGGAGCCGTTGCCCGACGCTTACTTCGGCTCCGGCGGCGGAGAGCACGAGCAGGTGATCAGCATCATAGACAGCGTGGACACCGATGCCGGCCGCCTCTACTCGGCCAACCTGCCCAATCGCGGCCAAGTGACCAACCTGCCGCCCGAGGCCGTCCTCGAGAGCCCCGCCATCGCCGACGCGAGCGGCCTGCGTCCCATCGCCTTGGGCGAGCTGCCCAGCGGCCTCGCTGCCACGCTGGCCAGCCGCATCGCCGTCATCGAGACCATCGTGGACGCCGCACTCCAGGGCAGCCGCGGCCTCTTCGTCCAGGCCCTCGTCGCCGAAGGCTCGGTCGGCTCGGTCGCCAAGGCCCAGCTCCTGGCCGACGACCTCCTCGCCGCCCACGCCGAGCACCTGCCGCAGTTTGCGGCCCGTTGACTGAGCGACCGCGACGTGGAGCCTGAGCGTGCCGTCTGGCACCGGATGGCCAGGCTGGGACAGGTGCCCTCGGGAGTCTCAGCCCGTCGACGGCTCGTGATGGTAGGGCAGAAAGATCTGGTGGTAGAGGTCGCGCGGATCGGTGATGACCAGGTGGTCGAAGCGCGGGTCGTTGGGCACGAGGAGGAAGGGCCAGAACTGCGCGCCGCCCAGGGCGCCGTGGCTGGCCACCTGATCGTCGAAGCACACGAAGCCGCGTTCGTCGTAGGTGCCGAAAAGGATGAGGTCGCCGGCGTTGGTGAAGCCGCCCATGCGCTCGAGGGCGCGGCGGCCGATCGGCCCGGCGTCGTCGTAGGGCGCCAGCGGGTTCTCCCCCTCCATCACCGACACCTCGCCTTCGTGCAGGCGGCCGGTGCCGCGCCGCGAGTGCAGGATGAGGCCGCCCTCGCCCGCTTTCGTGGCCACCAGGCCCACGCCGGGATGCTGCACGAGGAACTCGAGCACGTCGGGGAACTCGCGGCGCACCGCCGCATCGTCGAGCCGTTCGGGCCAGCGCGAGAAGTAGACGTGCGCCAGGGTGCCCGAGTAGGTGACGACGAAGTCGTTGTCCGCGTCCACGTAGTACTTCTCGACGAGGTAGCTCTCGGCGTTGGTGATCTTGCGCAGGAGGCGCGCGAGGCCGCGCAGGATGCCGCGGGGTAGGAACCAGCGGCGCTCGGAGCTGCGCCGGAGGTGTTCGGCGTACAGATCGCGGGTCTTGGCCGACGGCAGGTCGGATGCCTGGGTCTCCTCGCGGACCCGGCGCCCCTCGAAGTGGCGGTGCAGGGTCTGGCCCAGCGTGGCGCCGAAGAGGCGCAGGAACGGCTCGCCCTCGGTCTGGCCGTGGTCGGACACGACGATGAGGTCGTAATGCCGGCCGGGCAGTCGGCGGATGATCTTCTCGATCTCGAAGATGCGGCCGAAGATGGCCCGCAGGTTCTTCAGCGCGGGCCGCGAGCGCGGGCCGTAGTGATGGGCCAGCTCGTCGTAGCTGGCGAACGTGGTGAAGATGCGCGGCACGCCCGCGTAGACGTCGGCCATCACCGCCACCGTCTGCACCTCGCGGAAGATGACGTTCGACAGCGCCCGCAGCACGGGAAACCAGCCCTCGACGACCGAGCTGTGGCGTCCGGTGCGCGCGACGTAGCGGTCGTAGAGCTCGAAGAACAGCTCGCGGACGGCGGCTAAGGCGGTCATCAGCATGCGCAGGGGGTGCATGAGGGCGAGGAGAAAGAGGCGGAAACCGCCGATCTCCTCGAAGAACGAGCGCGGCACCGACGAGTTGGCCGTGAGCACCGCGCGGTCGGCATCGCCGTCCACCAGGTTCACATAGCTCGAGCCGCCGCGGAGCACGCCCATCCGGCCGCCGAGCCGGCTCCGGATGTACTCGGCGCTGTGGGGGCGGTTGCAGTTGACCACCCGGCGGTCGCGCCGCTCGTACCAGCGGAAGGCGGGGATGTCGGTGTTGTCGCCGTAGAACATGCCCACCTGGGCGTACGAGGTGGCGCTCGGCAGGCCGGCGGGGTAGGCGTGGAGCTTGTACTCGCGGGTCCTCAGGCGGCGACGCAGGCGCAGCAGGCGGCCGGTCTCGACCGCGTAGGCGAGGTCGGCGTGGGCCAGCCCGTCAATCTGCACGCCCACGAAGCCGCGGTGCTCCATCGGCCCGCGGTGCCGCCAGAGGCGCAGGGGCAGGTACTTGAGGAAGTAGTAGGCGGCGAAGAGCCGCTGCGCGATCATCGCTCGTCCTCGGAAGCGAGGAGGTCGGCCGCGCCGAGGAGCGCGCTCAGGTTGTGCTGCACGTAGTCCATGCGGATCGAGTGGTCGGCGTAGCTCGAGTAGAAGCCGCCCTGGGCGCGGGCGGGGTTGGGCAGAAGGTAGCTGTTCACGGCATCGTACTGGTGCGCGAGCTGGAAGGCGGCGGAGAGCAGGATGGCGCGGCGATGGTCGTCGGCGGCGGCGCCTAGGCGACGGGCGAGGCGCCAGGCGGCGAGCAGGCCCTCGCAGCGGCCGGCCGCCACGTCGCTGCGCGGCGGCTCGAGCGAGGTGCGCGGCGCGCCCACGTGGTCGCGCCAGCGGGCGGTGGATGGCTCCTCCTGCTCCCGGAGGACCTCGTGGGCGAGGAAGAGGCAGTAGTCGGCCTGCGCGCGGAGGGCCGCGCCCTGGGCGTGAAGCTCGTCGAGGGCCATCATCGTCCAGGAATCGGGGTGGATCATCGGCAGGTCGTGCTCGAAGTGCCAGGCGTCCCGCTTCGTGGACATGAACTCGGCGGCTCGCGCCGCGGCCCGCAGCCAGGCGGGGTCAGGCATGGCCCGCTGGAGACGCACGAGGGCGAGAAGCGCCTCGCCGGGGGCGAAGAGCGGCACGTGGCCGTCGGGGATGTGGCCGCGGTGCTCGACCGCGTCGTAGTCGCTGTGGAAGAAGCCATCATCGCGCTGCATGAAGACGAGGAAGCGGCCGAGGCGCCGAATCTCGCGGTCGAAGCGGCGCGTGCGGGCCGCGGCGCGGTACTCGAGGAGCGCCATGACGCCGAGCGCCGCGGCGCCGAGCGGGCGCTGGCCGCCGTGCTCGAGCCAGGCCATGTCGTCGCGGATGCGCAGGCGGCCCAGGAGCCATTCGAGAGCGCGATAGGCCCCGTCGCGGAAGCGGCGCCGCCCGGTGGCCGCGCAGAGCTGCGCCAGACTCCAGGCCGTGCCGGCGTGGCGGGTGGCCTCGTAGGCATCGTCCTCTACCGCGTCGCGGGCCGCGTTGTAGAGGTACACGAAGCTGCCATCGGGCCGCTGGCCGCGCAGCAGGTAGTCGCCCGCGGCCTCACAGGCGGCGAGGAGTTGCCGGCGGTTCACGCGCTCGACGAGGGGCATGCCGCGATAGAGGTCCACCGGCGGCCCGCCGCCGCCCGGGTCGCGCTCGATGAAGCTCATGGTGCTGAGGCGCTCGACGGTTACCTCGCGCAAAACGGCCTCGGGCGCCTTGAGCTGTGTGAGGGCGTAGCTCACGAAGGCGGCGCCGTCGGGCAGGTCGAGCCGCAGGGCCTCGCTGGGCGGCAGGAGGAGTTCGGCGCCCGGGGCGCGCAGGCGAAGTCCCTCGAGGCCCAGAACGGGCTGGCCCCCCAGGCGCAGCGGCTCGACCGACATCACGAGGTCCACCTTCAGCCGCGCGATGGCCAGCATCGCGGGCGCAAGGATGCCGCGCAGGCGGCGCGCAGCTCCTGCGATCTGCTCGAAGAGCGTGCCGGTGGCCGCCGACCCGATGAGCGGCTCTCGGCCGGGCGCGTGAACGGAGAGGAGGAACGGCTTGCCGGTGGCGCGCAGGAGCTTGGCTGGCATCGTGGCGGGGTCGAAGGCGGGCTTGCCCTCCGCCGCCAGCGCGGCGCGCGCCAGGCGCAGCATGGCCTGACAGTCAGCGGGGGTGAAGTGGTCGGGGTCGTCGGCCCGAGGCACTTCCGCCGCTCGGCCGGCCATCGCCGCCAGCACGAGGCCAGTGCACGCGAAGGCTCTCCACATAGGGTGATGATAGCCCGTGAGGCGTCGGACTGTCAAACCACTCTCTCCGCCTTTGACCGGGCGGCCCACCTGGGCTAGAATGAAGGTGAGGAGGAACCCGGCATCGCCCCGCGCGGCGAAGGGACATCCGATGAAAGAAACCATCAAGCGGTTCCGTGACCTGCTGATCGCCCGCATGACCGTGCTCGAGGACGAAATCCGCCTCGCCGAGGCCCTCTACAAGGAGCGGCATGGCGACTACCGCGACGTGACACTGGAGAACACCGCCGTCTTCGAACGCCAGGCCCACGACATCGCGAAGACGCGCGAGCGGCTGCGGACGATGGACATCGAGAGCTTCGCCTCCATCGAGGAGTACAAGGAGGCGGTGCTCGCCGCGCTCCAGAAGCTCTACGATTCGCGGGTCGCCTTGCGCTCGGGTGTGCGCATGCTCATCGAGTGCGTGCGCGATCTGCACTGTTGAAATCCCCTCTCCACCGGCCTATACTGGCAGGAGCGACGAGAGGAGCCTTGCGTCATGCGCTGGTACCGCCTAATTCTGGTTGGCGCCATCGGCTTCGCGGCCTGCGGCCGCGCCGCCGGCGACGTCATCCACCTGAAATCCGGCGGCCGCGTCGAGGGCGCCGTGGTGTCGCGCACCGACGCCGAGCTCGTGGTGCAGACGGCCGCGGGCAAGGTGACTCTCAAGGCCGCCGAAGTGGCCCGCATCGAGACCAAGGCCAGCCCGCTCGACGTCTACCGCGAGATGGCGGCCAAGGTGAAGGACAACGATGCCGACGGCCACTACGCCCTGGGCCTCTGGTGCCAGGACAACAAGCTGGCGCGCGAGGCCCGGCAGGAGTTCGAGAAGGCGCTCGCCCTCGATGCCAACCACAAGGGCGCCCGCGCCCGCCTCGGCTTCGTGCTGCGCGACGGCAAGTGGCTCACCGAGGTGGAGGCGAAAAAGGCCGATGGCCTGGTGCGCATGGGCGACAAGTGGGTGACCGAGGAGGAGCGCCTGCGGGCCGAGCAGCGCGAGGGCGCGGTCGCCTGGGTGAAGCGCTTCCGCCAGCTCGTGGCCCTGCGGCCCACCAGCGAGCAGTCTGTGGCCGACCGCCTCCGCGAGGCCATCGGCGACCGCCCCCGCGCCGTGCCCGATGCCGCGCTGCGTTACGTCCTCGAGGAGATGATCAAGGAGGCGATCGAGGGCTCGCGCGACCGCACAGGCGACGCGCGGCTGGCCATCGTGAGCCTCCTCGCCGCCTCGCGCGGCGAGGAGAATGCCGAGACCCTGCGCCGGACGGCCGTGCGGGACATAGACGGCCGCGTGCGCGCCGCCGCCATCAAGGCGCTCGCGGCCCAGAACGACGTCGAGAACACCGCCTATTTCGTCGGCCTGCTCCAGCGCTTCACCGGCGCGAAGGTGCGTCTCGAGTCCGACAGGGAGACCCGAAACACGGCCCGCCGCGTGCTGCGGCGTGCCTCGGAGGCCCTGGCCGGCCTCGGCGACCCGCGCGCCATTCCCGCCCTCGCCAACGCCCTGAGCGTGCGCTTCCGCATCAAGGCCAACGACGACGAGCTGCCCCCGCTCAACATCAGCCTGGGGAGCAGTTCCGTGGCCGATATGGCCGTGGTCACCGACCAGTTCGGCCGCACGATCCAGGTCCCCATCACCGAGAGCACCAACTGGGGGGTGGACCTCGGGCAGGAGCGGGACGTTGAGGACCCCTTCTTCTTCAACGATGCCGCCTACAACGCCCTCCGCGGCCTGACCGGGCAGGACTTCTCCCACGACAAGCGCGCCTGGCTGGCCTGGTGGTATCGCAACCGTCATAACCTCGAAGACTGAGCGTGTGCCGAGACCCTCGTGCCAGGCGCCGCTTTCGACGGCAAACGGTATGGGTGAGTGGACGAGGGTAAGTGGGTGGAGTCGAGTCTGAGTCTAAGAGTCTAAGTGTGCCTGTCACACTTAAGAGGTGTAAGTGACGGGTTAGCAGGGCGTTGTGAAGGCTTGTGTCAACGGATGGGCTGTCTGAGGCGACCCCAGCTTCGCTGTTCCACGGCCCTTAGCCCTGCAAGGGCGTGATAGGATAGCCCAGGGTGGAGCGAAGCGCAGTCCTGGGTATCAACGCGCAAGGGTTCAAGCCCCCAGGGACGGCATAGGCCGCCGCATCGAGGGCTGTTTCACCCTTTCAGGGCTGCCCCCCGGGTGGACGACCGTGCCCAGGACTCCGCTTTGCTCCGCCCTGGGCTATCCCATGTCGCCCCGTCGAGGCTCAGAGGAAGCCTGAGACCAGAACTGGGGTCGCCTCAGCCTGCGCGGCGCTTGACGCTCCCGGCGCCAGACCGTAGAATCCGTGGCATGGAGCATAGAACAGATAGGACCAGCAAGACCCCGCAGGGGCTTTCGTCCCATCTGTTCTATCTGTCCTATGGGTCCTACCAGCGACCCGGCCCAACCCGTTGCCCCGCAGGAGAATGCGGATGCTACCCTTGATGCTCTCCCTACTCGCCGCCGCTCCCCCCGAGCCGATCCGGCTCCACCCCGACAACCCGCACTATCTCCTCTGGCGTGGGAAGCCGACCGTTCTGGTCACCTCGGGCGAGCACTACGGGGCGGTGCTGAACCTGGACTTCGATTACGTGCCCTATCTCGATGAACTCCAGCGCTGCGGGCTGAACCTCACGCGGACCTTCAGCGGCGTCTACTGCGAGGGGCCTGGCTCATTCAGGATCAAGGGCAACCCGCTCGCGCCGAAGAAGGACCGCCTCATCTGCCCCTGGGCACGCAGCGACACGCCCGGTTACGCCAACGGCGGAAACAAGTTCGACCTCACGAAGTTTGATTCCACCTACTTCGCGCGCCTTAAGGACTTCGTGGCCCAGGCCGCCAGACGCGGGGTCGTGGTGGAATACGTCCTCTTCTGCCCGTTCTACGAGGACGAGATGTGGAACCTGAGCCCGATGAACGCCAAGAACAACGTCAACGGCATCGGCGCAATCCACCGCAACGAGGTCCACACCCTCAAGCACAAAGATCTGCTGGCCGTCCACGAGGCGTTCGTGCGGAAAGCGGTCGCTGAGCTGCGCGACTTCGAGAACCTTTACTACGAGATTTGCAACGAGCCGTACTTCGGCGGCTGCACCGTCGAGTGGCAGCACCGCATCGCCGACGTGATCGTCGAGGCCGAAAGGGACTTCCCTCACAAGCACCTGATCGCGCAGAACATCGCCAACGGCAAGGCCAAGATCGAGAAACCCCATCCCGCCGTCGGCATCTTCAACTTCCACTACGCCACCCCGCCTGACGCCGTGGCGATGAACTGGGGCCTCAACAAGGTGATCGCCGACGACGAAACGGGCTTCAAGGGCAGCGGCGACACGGTCTATCGAGGCGAGGGCTGGGACTTCATCCTCGCCGGCGGCGCTGTCTACTCGAACCTCGACTACTCCTTCACGCCCGATGCCGAGGCAGGCACGGCCAAGCCCGACGCCCCGGGCGGCGGCGGGGCGACACTGCGCAAGCAACTGCGCCTCCTCAAGGAGTTCATCGAGAGCTTCGACTTCGTGAAGATGGCGCCCGACAACAGCGTCATCAAGGGCGGCGTGCCCGACAAGGCCACCGCCCGCGCCCTCGTCGAGAAGGGTAAGGCCTGCGCGGTCTACGTGCGTGGGGGCACGCAGGCCAGCCTGGTGCTCGATCTGCCCGCGGGCAGCTACAAGGCCGAATGGCTCGACACCCAGACAGGCGCCGTCGGGAAGCCCGAAGCATTCCAGCACACCGGCGGCCCGAGAACGCTCACCTCCCCGCCCTACGCCGAGGACATCGCCTTGCGGGTGGAAGCAGCGAAGTGAAGCGGCGGCCTAACTCACCTCGGCGCAGGCGTTGGCGTCGAAGGGGTTGGTGCGCAGGGCGAGCGAGAAGAGATAGGGGTAGCTGGACTTCAGGTGCCGCATGTAATCGAGCCACTCGCCAATGAGAAGGCCGTAGGCGCGCTTGAGGTCGCCCGCCAGGTGAGCGGCATCGGCGTCGGTGAGGCGGCGCAGGTCGCGCCGGCAGGCGAGTTCCTCGGCCAGATGGGTCACCGCCCACAGCAGGTCGGTGAAGGTGCCGTGCTCGAGCAGGTTGGGGTTCTGGAGCAGGCCGAGCAGGAACGTGCGCTCGCGCGTCAGAAACGCCTTGAGCGCCTCCAGGTCGCTGCGCGAGCACTCCATCTTGTAGTCGTGGCTGCGGAATTGGGCGCGGGCCTTGCGGAAATCGTCGTTCGACCACTGGGGCGTGACGACCAGCCCGCAGACCACGCGCCCGGGCTCGGCGTCGAAGGCCGAGAGGTCCTTGAGCAGCTTCGTGCCCACCTCGCTGAAGAACGCCCCGATCACCATGTTCATCTTCTGAAGCAGCGAACGCTTCTCGTGGGCGTTGAGCACGGCGTGGAGGATCAGGGTCACGATGAGCACGTCGAGCGGCAAGAAGGCAATGTCGCCGACCAGGTAGATGAGGATGTGGTGCAGGTCGCGGAAGAACAGCCAATGAACCGAGTAGAGCACCACAGACAGCAGGACGAGCCCGATGCCCAGCTTCACCCGCCAGTTGAGCTTCTTCATTCGGGGCCTTTCAGCGTTTCAGGTTCCGTGCGTCCAACCCAAGGCTCCTATGCGTATTCTAGAATGCCGCCGGTCATGGCGCAATTCCTTGTTTGACACGGACGGGACGGAGTCCTACGATCCCTCTCCGGGGCGCGACCGTCAACAAGGAGTACCGCGATGAGACGATGGGCTTCGAGAGTCTGCCTCTGGGCGGTCTGCGCAGGAACCGTCGCTCTTGCGGATTCCGTGACGCTGAGAAACGGCGAAATCCTCGAGGGCAAGGCCCGCCAATGGGGCGAGCGCGTGCTGTTCTGGGACCGCTATGGCCAGGAGCACGACTTCCACCGCGAGGAGGTGCGCAGCGTCCAGTACCAGCGCCGCCCCGAGGAGTTGGCGAAGCCCAACCTGCCCGACCTCACGGTGCGCTACATCGAGCGGCTGCCGCGCGACCCCGGCTTCCACGGCGGCTTCGTGCAATACGACCTGCCGGGCAAGAAGGACCTCGGGGTCCTCAAGCCCGAAGCCAGCCAGTACCAGCTCCACCGCAAGCCGGGCGAGAAGGTCACCTTCATCGTTCACATCCTCAACGCCGGCCCGGCGCCCGCGGGCGCATTCGGCTATCGCATCTCCATTGACGGCAAGCCGGTCGCCGCCGCCACCATCCCCGGCCTCAAGCCCGCCGAGGAGAAGCTCGTCGAGGTCCCGTGGGCCTGGCAGACGGGCCAGCACGAGATCAAGGTGGAACTGGACCCCGAGGGCAAGCTCAAGGAGATCACGAAGCTCAACAACACCTTCGCCGACCCCATCCGCGCCCTCACCTTCTTCTTCGCCGTCCATAGGACCACCTACGAGACCTTCTCCCAGGTGCTCAACGTGGTGGACAGCTTCAACTTCGAAGACTGGGCGCAGTACCACGTCCACATGATGAACTACCTGTTCGCGGAATCGAAGTGGCCATCGGCCCCGAACGGCATTGAGGAACGGGTGCGGGTGGACAAGATCATCGTGGTGCCCGAGTGCGACGAACGGCTCTACGTCAAGGACCAGCGCCGCAACGGCGACCCCAAGGAGGTCATCGAGTACAACGGCAACTGGAGCTTCGGCAAGAGCGAACTCGACAACACCCGCCGCTGGGCGCTCAGCGTGGACTGGGGCCTGCCCCACGAGCTCGGCCACCAGCTTGGCCTTGTAGACATCTACCAGCTCAACGTTGACCCGTGGCAGAACCTCGTGCGCCGCATGGACGGCACCTACGCGACGCTCAAGCACTTCTACCCCGCCCCCGCCACGATGATGCACTGGCATGGGCCGCACATCTTCAGCGAGTTCTGCGCCGGCTACCTCAACCAGACCCTCGGCCGCCCCCGCGGCTACTTCGGCGACTACTACTACGACGTGCCCGACAAGTGCTTCCTCAAGGTCTTCAGCATCTCGGGCAAGCCCGTGCCCAACGCGAAGATTGAGCTGTTTCAGCGCAGCGCCTTCAAGCCCCCCCACCACTTCGTCCACGGCGAGCCCGTGAGCCAGGGCCAGACCGATGCGAACGGCATCTGGCTCATGCCCAATCGCCCGGCGCCCCACCATAGGACCCTCTCCGGCCCCGACTTCAAGGGCTACGAGCTGAAGGACAACCCCTGGGGCCACATCCACGTGGTCGGCTTCAACGCCATGCTCCTCGCCCGCGTCGAGGCCGCGGGCCGCGAGGAGTTCTACTGGCTCCGCCTGTGCGACTTCAACGTGGCCAAGTGGCGTGGCGCCGAGAAGGAATACACCCATCCCCTGAGGACCCGTTTCCCCGACGCCGGCGCGCCCGAGCCGCCCCAGAAGCTCCTCGTGAACTACAGCATGCCCATCGAGCGGAAGACGCTGGAGCTGTGGTGGGACCGCAGCCCCTCGCCCGACATCGCCCGCTACAACGTCTACCAGAAGGTGGGCGACGGCGACGAGGAGGTCGAGCCGTTCCGCCTGGTCGCCATCGTGGACCCCGCCCGCTTCCGCCCCGACCAGCGCATCGGCCACGGCGGGCTCAAGTACCACGAGAAGTTTGAGGAGCACGGCTTCTACACGCTCGACACCTGGTTCGCCGTCACCGCCGTCGCCGCCGACGGTCGCGAGAGCGGCCTGTCGGAGACGGTGCACGTGCCCTGGCTCGGCGAGGGCCGCCGCGCCGCCGTGCTGCCCGATGGCCGCGTCATCTTCTCCGCCGACCGACACCCCAGCCTCTACTGGTCGCCCGGCAACAGCGGCGTCCGCGAGTTCGGCGTCCGCACCACCGAGTTCCCCGTGGACCCTTACGGCCTGTGCGCCGATGGCGACGGCAATCTGGTGGTGACCGACGCAGGCAACAACCAGGTGCTCGTCTTCGACCCCAAGGGCACCCTGGTGCGCCGCCTCTCGAAGCAGGCCCCGCGCCGCGAGAGCAAGAGCGCCAAGCCCGGCGAGTTCGACTGGCCGTGCGACGTGGCCACCGACGTGGCGGGCAACCTCTACGTCGCCGAGCGCGACAACCACCGGGTCCAGGTGCTCGACAAGACGGGCAAGCCCCTCTACATGCTCGGCGGCGACAAGGGCAAGGGCGAGAAGAGCTTCGACCGCCCCACCGCCGTCGCCGTCTGCGGCGACCACCTGCTCGTCACCGATGAGGGCAATCGCCGCGTCGTCCTCTACTGGCTCAAGCCCGACGGCCCGCTCTTCGACCGCGAGATCACCGAACTCCGCTGGCCCGACCGCGCGCTCATGACCGCGAAGGAAAACGTCTACGTGTGCGACCTGGGCGACAACACCCTCAAGGTCTTCGACCGCGGCAGCAAGCTCATCGCGAAGCACGAGGCCCTGGAGGCCGCCTTCGAGCCCGGCCACGTGAAGCTCGACGGCCCCCGCGGCCTTGTGACCCGCGACGGCCGCACGGCCTACCTCGTCACCCGGTTCCCCGTGCGCACGCTGAAGGTGCGGCTCGACTGAGCGCCGGCCTCTCGCGCCGGCCCGCGCCTCCTTGACAGCGCCTGGCGAAGTAGATATCGTGGCGTCAAGCGGGAATGTCCTGCGCCAGGAGCGCGCGATGAAGTATGTGGTATACGTAGACGACAACTTCCACCCGGGCGACGAAGAGGAGCGCTACGAACTCGGCGAGTTCGCCAGCGCCGAGGAGGCCCTCGCCGCCGCCAGGGGTGTCGTGGATAGCTTCCTCGGCCAAGGCTATCGTCCGGGGATGAGTTTCGGCGAGCTCTACGCCGGCTACACCGGCTTCGGCCAGAATCCCGTCATCCTCTCGGACGACCCCGACTGCCGCTTCTCGGCCTGGGACTATGCGAAGGAGCGCTGCCGCGAGTTGTGCGGCGCGAAGCCGGGAGGAGAGACGCGTCCCGCGTCCGACCCCGCGCTCAGAGCCGAGCTCGAGGCCGTTTACAATCGCATGATCGCCGCCCTGAAGAACCGCGACAGCCAGGCCCTCATGGCCGCCATGCTGGTCGAGGGCGACTGGGCGCGGGCCGCCGAGGGAGGCGACCTCCAGGCCGAGTTCGCCGAAGCTACTGAAACCCTCCTCGCGATGACCCCGGAACTCTCGAAGACCCGCTTCGTCGCCATCAAGACCGCCGGAGACGACCTGGCCGGCTACTACTGCACGCTGCGCGACGCGAGCTTCGTGAACGTGTTGCTGCTCACCTTCGTGCGGGCCGACGGTCGCTGGCGCCTGACGCCCGAGACCCGCTCCTTCTCGTTCACACCCGAGAACGGGCAGGACATCGCGGCCCGCGTGCGCACGCTGATCGAGACCGAGGCGATCCTGCGCCTCGTGCCGCCGACGCCGCGGGCAGCGGCGCCCGAGGCGGCCGGGCCGGCCGTCGAGGCGCAAGCCTTCCTCAATGTCCTGGCCTACGGCTATGACCTCGAACTGCGGATCAATGGAACGCCCCTGGGCTTCCGGGGCGGCCACTCCTACTCCGGGCTGCTGGTGGGCGCAGCGCCCGGCGCCGAACCCGCCGAGCCCGCCGTCCTGCGCAGGGGGATGAACGAGCTCCTCGTCGCCTGCCGCCGCACAACGGATGCGCCCGCGGCCCGCCTGACCGTGGAGCTGATCGCCCCGCCTGCCAGGCCCTGCTTCCGCCTGGTCACCACGAGGGCCGCGGGCAGAGTCCACGCCACCTTCTTCCTGCCCGACACCGAGGGCGGCGAGCCCCGTCCCATCGAGATCGAGGATTCGGACTGAGCCTCTGCATCGCGCCACCGAGGACACCTGCCAATGGCCGAGGAACCGTCCAGCGCCGCCCCGCCTCTCACGCACTTCGCCCCGACGGAGCGGGCCACCGCCGAAGCGCTGCGCCAGGCCGTAGACGCGGTCAGCGCCCACCCCGTCATGGACGCCGCTCTGCGGACGTTCAGCGGCATTCTCATGGTGCTCAACGCCCAGCGCCAGATCGTCGCCGTCAACCCCGAACTGCTGCGTTTCCTGGGCTGCCCGGACCCCGAGGCCACCCTGGGCATGCGGCCCGGCGAGGCGCTCCAGTGCATCCACGCGCACGACAACCCCCTCGGCGGCTGCGGCACGGGGCCGGCCTGCCGCTCGTGCGGCGCCGCCGTCGCCATCGTCGCCAGCCTCGAAAGCGACGCCGCCGCCGAGGCCGAGTGCCTGCTCACCGCGCGCACCGCCATCGGACGCGAGGAGCCGTTCGAGTTCCGCGTGCGCGCCGCCCCCATCGGTCTCAACGGCCAGAGGCTGCTGGTCATCTCGCTTCAGGACATTCGCGACCAGAAGCGCCGCGAGGCCCTCGAGGCCGTGTTCCTCCACGACCTCATGAACACGGCGTCGGCCCTCGACGGCACGCTGCGCCTGCTGGAGCGCTGCGCCCCCGCCGAACGCGAGGAGCTGCTGCGCGACGCCATCGGCATCGCCCGCCGCCTGACCGCCGAGATCGCCGAGCAACAGGACCTCGTCGAGCTCGAGGCGGGCAGCTTCCGCCCGCGCCTGAGCCACTTGAGCCCGCACGATGTGCGAGAGATGGCCGAGGCCTTGGCCGCCACCCTCGGCTGTGCACACGGCAAGTCGCTGAGCTTCGACGCCCGGGACGACGGCCCCACCCTCTTCACCGACCCCACGCTCCTCACCCGGGCGCTCGGCAACTTGCTCAAGAACGCCTTCGAGGCCACCCCCCCGGGCGGCCAAGTGCTCCTGGCCTGCCGTGGGGAGGGCGCACGCGCCATCCTGGAAGTCTGGAACGCCGCCGCCATCCCGCCCGCAGTCGCCCTGCGAGTCTTCCAGCGCTACTTCACCACCAAGGGCCGCAAGGGGCGTGGCCTGGGCGCCTATGGCGCCAGGCTCATCGTCGAGCGCTACCTGGGCGGTCGCCTCACCTTCACCAGCACGGAGGCCGAGGGCACCACCTTCCGAATCGAGCTTCCCGTCACCCCGCCCACGATGGACAGCACGACATGACGGCCGACCAGAAGCTCAGCGCCCTCCGAGCCGCCCTCAGGCAGTCGGGGGCGCTGGCCGTGGCATTCTCAGGGGGAGTGGACAGCACGCTGCTGCTGAAGACGGCCGCCGACGAACTCGGCGGCCGGGCCGTGGCGATCACGGCGCGGGGCGAGATCTACCCCCGGCGGGAATTGGACTTCGCGGCCGAGCTCGCGCGGGCGCTTGGCGTGCGCCACGTCTTCGTAGAGGTCGAGCCCCTGCGCCTGCCGGAGTTCGTGGCCAACCCGCCCGACCGATGCTACCACTGCAAGCGGGCCGTATTCGCCCTCATCGTGCAGAGGGCCCGCGAGTTGGGCATCGAGGCCGTGGCCGACGGCTCCAACGCCGACGACGCCTCGGACTGGCGGCCGGGCAGCCGGGCGACGGCGGAACTGGGGCTGCTTTCCCCTCTGCGCGACGCGGGCCTCACGAAGGCCGAGATCCGCGACCTCTCGCGCCGCCTCGGCCTGCCGACCGCCGACCTGCCGTCGCGGGCCTGCCTCGCCTCGCGCATCCCCTACGGCACGCCGATCCGCCGCGAGGACCTCGAGCGAGTCGAGCGGGCCGAAGCGGCGCTCGAGGCCCTGGGCTTCACGGGCCTCCGCGTGCGCCACCACGGCGCCGTGGCTCGCCTCGAGCTGCGCGTGGCCGACCTCCCCCGCGCGGTTGCACCCGGCACCCGAGAGGCAGTCCTAGACGCTCTCAAGGCCCTAGGCTACCGCTACGTCGCCCTCGACCTGGAGGGATACCGCACAGGGAGTCTGAACGAGGTCCTCGGTCTGTAGGCACACGGGGGGCGCTGCCGTGACCCAACGCCAGATAGGCCAGACGCTTCTGCGACTCGCCCAGGGCGATCTCACGACGCAGGATGTGGATGCCATCGTGAACGCTGCAAACCCCTCGCTGATGGGGGGCGGAGGGGTGGATGGCGCCATCCACAGGGCCGGCGGCCCCACCATCAAGGAGGAGTGCCGCGCCATCATTTCACGCATCGGCCGCCTCGCCACCGGCAAGGCCGTGATCACCTCCGCAGGCCGCATGCCCGCGAGGCACGTCGTCCACACCGTCGGCCCCGTGTGGCACGGCGGCACCGCGAACGAGGATGAGTTGCTGGCCGATGCCTACCGCAACAGCCTCCAGGTCGCCGCCGAGAGCGGCTGTCGCACCGTGGCCTTCCCGAGCATCAGCACAGGCGCCTACGGCTTCCCCACCGACCGGGCGGCACGGATCGCCCTGCGCACCCTGGCCGAGGCAATCCCCCACCATCGGTTCGATGAGGTGCGCGTGGTTCTACTCATGCCGGGCGACCTCGAAGTCTACGCTGCCGCCCTCTCCCAGATGGCATGAGTCCGATGCTTGTATATGTGTTATTACAGCATATATTCAATGCCGTCTATGCATGATAAAGTCCTATCATATGGCTTGGGCCCTTGGCGGCAAGTGGACATGCCATCCAACGACATACTCTGGCCATAAGTGTTTGTCAGAGCAATTTATGAGGCCAAGCATCCTCAGAGACAGGCGAATTGGCCGCTGTGGTCGCCGATGCTCATGCCGCATGATGACTAGTAGACGCTTTCGAAATATTTGATTACTGCTTTAAATTATACTTGACAATATCATGCTAATCATCATAATAGCACATCGCCTGAATCGATACGATGCTCGCAAGGTGCCCTATGGCCCGCAGCGAGTGCGGATAGACGGGCATCCCCGTGCCCAGCCTGTGCGTCCTGGAGATCCCCGCGTGCGGCTCTTTGGACAGTTCGCTCAGCGCCTCGATGCCGAGCGTAGGGTGTCGCTGCCCAGGGCGTTCCGCACGGCAATCGGGGAGTCCGAGCTGGAGAGGGGCCTGATGCTGGCGCGGGGCCTCGATGGCTGCATCTGGCTCTTCACGATGGCCGCCTGGGATGCGGTCGTGGCGGAGCTGGGTCAGCGCGTCTTCGCCAGCCCAGAGGCGCGGATGCTCGAACGCCTTTTCATCGGCGGGGCCGTGGAGGTGAGCGTGGACAGGTTGGGCCGCATTCCCCTCCCCGAGGGCTTGTGCGCTCGGGCAGGCATCGCCGGCGAGGCATTGCTCATCGGGGCCGCCACGCGGGTGGAGATATGGGATCCCGCGCGCTGGCGGGCGCTGGAGGAAGAGGCCTTGGGGCGATACGAGGAGCTGGCCGAGCGGCTCGCCTGAGCCGTCGGCCGCCAACCAGGCCGCGTACCAAGCCGCCACCGAGGTGAAGGTCATGCCAGACGACCCAACGAAGCGCATCGTCTTCGCCGCCTCGCCTGAGCTCATGGCATCGCTCGAGGGCACGGCTGGGGAACTAGGCCTCAGCAAGATAGGGACGATCCGCCTCGCGGTCGCCATCCTCACCGAGATTGTGCAGCAGGCGAGCCGGGGCGGCAGGCTCATCCTGCGCGACCCCGAGGGCCGCGAGCGCGAGCTGTGGCTGCCACAGGTCGCCCCGCGGCGTCCCCCCTTCGCCGGCTGACAGCTCCCCTCAGTCCAGCCGCTTGAGCCAGAGGTCCTTGAACTGCACCTTCATGGGCGGGCCCTGGTGAACCTGGAGGCCCAGCACGCCCTCCGCCAGGCGCTTCGGGTCGTCGTCCTGGAGGTCAGCCATCACCACGCCGTTGATCGTCAACACCACGCGGCCGCCGCGGCAGAGGATGTGGTAGTCGTTCCACTCCTTGGGCTTGTAGGCCTTGAGGAGTTCGGCGGGGTCGCCGAGGGCCTCGACTTTGCGACTGCCCTTCTCGTCAATCATCACCTTCTCGCCGCGGTTGGCCAGGATGCCGCGGCGCAGGTATTCCATGATGGTGCCGACCCACTTCGGGTCCTCGGCGAAGTCGGCCTGCATGCCCACGAGAGCGTCGCCCTTGCCCGGCTCGCGCTCCAGGCAGCGGATGTAGATGCCCGAGTTGCCGTTGCGGAGGCGGAACTTCGTCCGCAGCTCGAAGTCTTTCAGCTTGCCTCCTGCCCAGACGAGGAACTTGTTTTCGGTGAGCTTCTTCTCGGCGGAGGTGGTGCCGGTGATGGCGCCGTCCTCGACGGACCAGTGGTCGGGGTCGCCTTGCCAGCCGGTGAGGTCCTTGCCGTTGAAGAGGCTCTCGAAGCCGTTGGCGTCCTTGCCGAACGTCTCGGGCTCGGCGGCCAGGGCAGCGGCGGCGAGGCCGGCGAGGGTCACGAACAAGGCAGCTTGTCTCACGTGGGGTCCCTTGAGAAGAGGGCGGATCATGCTTGCCGGCGTCCCTGCGCCGGCGTTCGGGCAATGACTGTACACCGCGGGGGCGAGGGTTTCAAGCGGGGGCCCCTGCCGCGGGCATGAGCCAGGCGAGGACGCGCTGGATCTGGTCGTCCCAATGCTTCCACTGGTGGTCGCCGGGGCCGTCGGAGTAGGTGAGGTCGAGGCCGAGCGTGCGCGCGTGGTCGCGGAAGGTGAGGTTGGAGGCATAGAGGAAGTCCTCGGTGCCGCACCACTGGAAGAGGCGTGGCTTGGGGCCGTGGGAGCGCGCCAGGACGGTGGCGAGGTGGAGGAGGTCGTTGTCGCTGCCGCGGAGCCGGGCGAGGTCGCCGAAGACGTTGGCCATTTCGGGGCCGCGGTTGGGGTCGTTCTCGAGAAGGCCCGCAATGTCCAGCGCGCCCGACAGGCTGGCGGCGGCGGCGAAACGCTCGGGGCGGCGGAGCGCGAGTTTGAAGGCGCCGTAGCCGCCCATCGAGAGGCCGGCGACGAAGGTGTCGTCGCGCCGCGCCGAGAGTGGGAACAGCCCGCGGCAGATGGCGGGCAGCTCCTCGCAGATGAAGGTCCAGTAGCGCAGGCCGTGGGCCATGTCGGTGTAGAAGCTGCGGCCCACGGCGGGCATGACGACGGCGAGGCGGAGATCGGCCACATAGCGCTCGATGCTCGTGCGCCGTTGCCAGATCGTGTGGTCGTCGGAGAGGCCGTGGAGCAGGTAGAGCGTGGGGAACGGCTCGGGTGCCGCGTCGCCCGCGACGGGGCGCTGGGGCAGGATCACGTCCATCGAACAGCACAGGCCCAAGACATCCGAGAAAAAGTCGCAGTGGATCAATGCCATGTGAGGCTCCTGCGGGGTGTTGAGTCCGCGCGGTGCATTATATCAGCCTGGCCGCCGGGAGTCTCCCGCGTGTTGGGCGTGCGGATTGAATTCCCGGCCCAAATCGGCGATAATGGGGTACGAGTGGAATGCAGGCGTTGCGCGCCTCGAAAGGGGGATCGGATGGCCAGGGTGGGTCTGCGCCTTGGAATGGCTCTGGCGGGGTGTGCGGCGCTGGCCGCGGCGGGCGAAGCCACGGGGAAGATCGCCGGCACCCTCGCGCCCGCAGGCAGGGCCCTGAAGGTGGGGGCCGTCGAGCGCATCCCCGCCACCATCATGAAGCTGATGGACAAGACTCACTGGGGCAAGGTGGACCCGAAGACGGGCGAGTACTCGGTGGAGGGCCTCGCGCCACGGAAGTACGACCTGGTGGTCGAGACGGCCGAGGGGCGCATCGAGGGGGTCGAGCTGCGCGTGCTGGGCGAGGAGAACGAGCCGACCTATGACCTGAACCCCGGCACGGGCGAGCTGAGGGTGCAACGCTTCGACGAGAAGCAGCTCTCGGAGGAGGGCGAGGTGCGCACGCCCGAAGAGCGCCGCCGCCGCCTCAGCAAGGAGCTTCGCCTGGACAAGCTTGAGGACCACCTGAAGAAGCTGCTCACCGTGGCGCAGTTCATGGACACGAATCGCGTGCTCTACATCCACGGCACGCCGAAGCGGGCCGTCGTGCTGATGGAGCTGGCGCGCAAGAGCGCCTTCTACGCCGACAAGGGCGGCGAGGTGATCTGGCGAATCGAGACGTATCCCTACCTCTGGATGGGCGACGTGTGGCACAAGCCGAACAAGGGGCTCCAGGTGCTCCAGCGCCTGCGTCTCGACGGCCGCGAGTTCGCCAAGATGGGCTACGTGTACGACCCGGCCCTCGGCGGAATCGCGGTGAAGGCGGGCGAGACCACGAAGCTGGACTACACGCTGCCCAACAAACTGCCCGCGAGCCTGGGAAAAGTGCCCGAGTGAGCGCCCTGCGGGAGGCGGGAGGCGTGGGAAGACATGGGGCGGACGGGTCCGACCGGTCGGACCCGTCCGACACGTTAGAAAGGCCCTCTAGGAGCACGGTTCGGCGGCCATGGCGCAGCAAAGCACCAAGAGACTGAGCAGCGGCGGCGACGGCGCCGACCGCTTCCTGAACAGGCTCGGCGAGCGGTTCCAGGAGTTCTTCGACGCCGCGCCCGTGGCGATCGCGCGCACGGTGAACAGCGCTCTGAAGTTCTTCCTGCGCGGCAGCCGCATCGAGCGCACGATCCGCGAGCTGGCGCCCGTGCTCGCGCGGATCAACGCGCTGGAGCTCGACATGGTGGCCCTCAGCGACGACGAGCTGAGGGCCAAGACCGACGAGTTCCGCCAGCGCCTGGCCGACGGGGCGAAGCTCGACGACCTGCTGCCCGAGGCCTTCGCCGTGGCCCGCGAGGCGGCCGACCGCCGCATCGGCATGTGCAGCGTGCTCTACCGCCCGCACGGCTTCGACCCCGCCCGCCTGCGCGAGCCCGAGAACCGGCGGCTCTTCGACCAGGCCCGCTCCACCCTCGACGCCGCGGCCGAACGGGCCGGCTTCGACCCCACGACCACCCCGATGGCCCAGCAGGTGATGTCGCTCGGCTCGGAGATCGCCCGACTGCGCTTCCCGGCCGCCTTCTACGCCGAGCTGCGCGACCTGTTCCCCGACTACCGCCCGCCGTTCCGCATGCGCCCCTTCGACGTGCAACTCATCGGCGGCATCGTGCTCCACCAGGGCAAGATCGCCGAAATGGTGACCGGCGAAGGCAAGACCCTCGTCGCCACCCTGCCCGCCTACCTCAACGCCGTGGGCGGCGCCCACGTGCACATCGTCACCGTGAACGACTACCTGGCCCGCCGCGACCGCTTCTGGAACGGTCCGATGTTCGAGGCCCTCGGCCTGCGGGTCGGCGCCATCCAGAGCGAGATGAACTCGGCCCAGCGCCAGCCCGAATACGCCGCCGACATCACCTACGGCACCAACAACGAGTTCGGCTTCGACTACCTGCGCGACAACATGAAGGACGAGCTCGAGGAACAGGTCCAGGGCAAGCTCCAGTACGCCATCGTGGACGAGGTGGACAGCATCCTGATCGACGAGGCGCGCACCCCGCTCATCATCAGCGGCCCGGCCGAAGAGTCCAGCGACCGCTACTACATCGCCAACCGCCTCGTCAACACGCTCAAGGGCATCAACGCGCAGACCCTGCCCCGCGAGGAGGGCCACCGCGAGAGCCTGCTCCAGGCCTACGACTACACCTACAACCTCAAGGACCACTCGGTGTCGCTCACCGAACGCGGTATCAAGAACGCCCAGCGCTTCCTGGGCATTGACAACCTGTACCACGGGCGGAACATGGACTGGCCGCCCTACATCGAGGCCGCCCTGAAGGCCAAAGAGCTCTACAAGCTGGACGTGGACTACGTGATCCGCGACGGCGAGGTGGTGATCGTGGACGAGTTCACGGGCCGCCTGATGCCCGGCCGCCGTTGGAGCGACGGCTTGCACCAGGCCGTGGAGGCCAAGGAGGCCAGCCGCGGCGCCCGCATCAAGGAGGAGAACCAGACCCTCGCCACCATCACCTTCCAGAACTTCTTCCGCCTCTACGAGAAGCTGGCGGGCATGACCGGCACGGCCCTCACCGAGGCCGCCGAGTTCATGAAAATCTACAAGCTCGACGTCGTCCCCATCCCCACCAACCGCCCGCTCCGCCGCACGGAGTGGCACGACCTCATTTACGGCACCGAAAAGGAGAAGTGGGACGCCATCGTGGAGGAGATCGCCGCCGTCCACCAGGTGGGCCGGCCGATCCTGGTCGGCACGATCTCGATCGAGAAGAGCGAGCACCTGAGCGCGCTGCTCGAGCGCCGCGGCATCAAGCACGAAGTGCTCAACGCCAAGCACCACGAGCGCGAGGCCGGCATCGTGGCCCTGGCCGGCCAGTTCGGCGCCGTGACCGTGGCCACGAACATGGCCGGCCGCGGCACCGACATCGTGCTCGGCCCCTGCACGGCCCACGGCACGCTGGCCCACTGGCAGGCGAACGGCCTGGCGCCGCGCGAGCTGCCGAAGGAGCTCACCCTCAGCCCAACCCTCGACCCCGACGAGTACGAGCGGCGTCGCGCGGCCCTCCAGCGGCACCTCGAGCGCCACTGGTTCGAGGCCTGGAATCTGCGCAGGAAGGGCGAGACGGGCGCGGTGGCGGACGGCGAGGCGCACAGCCGCCTGCTGGCGTACTGGAAGGCCCGCGGCATGGCCCCAATGGTGCTGCCGCGGCGCAACGTGGCCGAACTCGGCGGCCTGCACATCGTGGGCACCGAGCGCCACGAGGCCCGCCGCATTGACAACCAGCTCCGCGGCCGAGCCGGCCGCCAGGGCGACCCGGGCTCCAGCCGCTTCTTCGTCGCCCTCGACGATGAGCTGATGCGCATCTTCATGGCTGAGTGGGTACGGCGCTTCATGCTCCGCGCCGGCCTGGGCGAGGGCGAGCCGATCGAGAGCGGCATGGTCAGCCGCGCCATCGAGCGCGCCCAGAAGAAAGTCGAAGAGCACAACTTCGAGATGCGCAAGAATGTGCTCGAATACGACGAGGTGATGAACGAGCAGCGCAAGCTCATCTACAGCCAGCGCCAGGAGGTGCTCGAGGGCGGCGGGCGGCGCGACCCGGCCGAGACGATCCAGCGCGCCCTCACGCGCTACCTCGCCCCCGACCTCCAGCCCCCCTCGCCCCAGCTGCCTGTCCGGGTGTTCGCCCTCCTGGCCGCCCAGGCGGCGGCCGTGGGCGTGAAGCTGCGCCGCGACGAGTGGGACCGCGCCGACAGCCAATCCCTCGCCCCCCTGCTGGCCGAGCGGGCCCTCACGGCCCTCCCCAACGGCCTGGGCGAGCGCGAGGTGCGCGCCTGGGCCGCCCAGGTGCTGGCGGACGGCCGGGCCGACGGTGGCCCCTACCCCGAGCAATGGGGCCTCGACCGCCTGGAGCGCTGGGCGGCCAAGCTCGGCGCCGACTGCCCGCGCGACGAGCTGGCCGCGGCCGCGCGCGGCGAGCTGGCCGCCTTCGTGGCCGAGCAGGCGGGCCGGCAGGCCCAGGGGCGGACGCTCGATGCCGTGCTCGAGCGCTGGTTCCGCCTGGGCTTCACGCAGGACTGCGTGCCCCTGGCCCGCTCGACGCACTGGGAGCTGGAGAGCTTCCGCAAGTGGCTCGACGGCGTGGGCGTGAGCGTGGAGATCGTGGAGTGGACGCCTTCGACGACGACCTGCGACGCCCTGACGCCGCGCTGGCTGGCGGGGGCGCGCGCGCGTTTCGCCGGCCAGGCCCCGGCCGAGGTGGCAGCCGAGCTGGCCGCGCGGGCGGCCGGGGTGTTCCTGGCGTCGCCCATGTTCGGCCGCCGGCCCGAGGCGGCGCGGCTGGCCGCGTGGGCCGATGAACGGCTGGACCTGCCCCTCGAGCCCGAGGCGATCGAGGAGGCCTTCGAGGCCCGCGTGGCGCCGCGCCTGGCGGCCCTGCTCGCCGAGCGCGTGGGCGCGCGCCTCGCCAGGCTCTCGATCGCCGAGGCCCGGGAGCAGTGGGCCCGCAGCGCGGCCGACTGGCACCTCCAGGTGCACCTGGCCTTCGCGGCCCACAACCTGGTGGGCCTGGCCACGAGCCTCTCGGCCCGCCTGCGCCTCGGCCTCAACTCACTTGAACTGGCGAAGCGCCCGGCGGGCGAAATCGCCGACCTCGTGCTGCGTGAACTGACCGCACGCCCCCCCCGCGAGGAGCCGGGCGAACACCTCGAAGGTCTCGAAGACATCGTGCTGACGATGGTCGAGAACTCGGTGCGCCGTCTGGTCGAGCAGCGCCTGGGCTCGCGCCTGGGCGCCAGCCCCGTGGAGCAGAGCTTCGTACCGCTGAGCCTGTGGGCCACCGACCTGGGCATGAGGATCACCGAGAAGCAGTGGCGGGCCGCCGACCTCTACGGGCTGCGCCTGCACTTCCTGCGCCAGGCCGCCGAAGCCTATCCGGCCGAGACGACCGCCGAGCTGCTCGAGACCCTCGTGCCGCGCTTCGTCCGCAAGAGCGTGGGGCTGTTCCTGGACTGCGAGGCGTTCCGCGAGCGCCCCAGCTACGCGGGGCTCTCCGGCTGGGCGTCCGAGCGCTTCGCCTTCCTGCCGCGCGACACGCAGGTGGAGGCGCAGCTCAAGCGCTTCGCGGCCGACCGCCTGAAGGAGACGCAGCAGCGCCTCATCCAGGCTCTGCTGGAGGAGCACCCGCAGACGGGCGCCGAGCTGGACGCCGCCGCCGGGCGCCTGGTGGGCGCCACGCTCGAGCTCTACCAGTCCACCCTCGAAACCGATGAGTCGGACCTCGGCGGCCTGGTGGCCTTCGCGCGCGAGGCCTTCGACGTCTCAATCCCCGTCCACCGCCTCGAGGAGCAGGCCGAGGCCGAAGAGCGCGAGCCGATGGCCGTGCTGGTGGAGATGGCGAAGGGCCGCTACGCGCGGCGCGGCCTCGAGAAGCTCGCGGCCGATGCGGTGGGCGGCGCCTTCCGCCTGTGCCTGCCACCCGAGCAGTTCCCCGCCGAGTGGCGCTGCGACAAGCTGCGCGACTGGCTGCGCAACGTGGGCCTGGCCGATGTGGCGAGCGCGGACGATCTGCGGGATGAGACCCTGGCCGAGATGGCCACCTATTTCGAGAAGGCGGCGGCGACGGCCCTGGCGCCCCGCCTGCCCGAGCAGGTGCGCACGGAGCTGGTGCCTGTCGCCCTCCAGATCTTCCTCGAAACGGCGCTGGCGGAGGAGGGGCGCAACTACATCGGCATCGCCAACGCGATGAACCAGAAGTACGGGGTCGAGGTCGGGCCGCTCGAGCTCAGCAAGATCCCCGGCACCGAGCTCCAGACGCTCCTGCGCGACCTGGTGTTCCAGGCCTACGAGCGCCGCAAGGCCCAGCTCGGCGCGCGCCGGATGCTCTGGACCATCCGCCAGCTCCTGCTGCGCATCATTGACACCAAGTGGAAGGACCACCTGTGGTCCATGGACCACCTCCGCGGGGTCATCGGCTTCCGCGGGTACGGCCAGCAGGACCCGAAGGTCGAATACAAGCGCGAGGGCTACGCGATGTTCGACCTGATGACCAAGAGCATCGAGGACACGGTGACCGACTACCTCCTCAAGGTCGAGTTCAACCTGGGCGAAGAAGAGGTGCGGAGCGTGTGGCGGGCCGACAGCTACATCCACGAGGCCGCCGAAAGCTACAAGCAGCAGCAGGCGGCCGCCGAGGCTCCGCAGGGCGAGCGCCGCGTGGCCCGGCCCGTCGTTGCCGGCAAGGAGCCGGGCCGCAACGACCCGTGCCCCTGCGGCAAGACGCGCTCCGACGGCAAACCCGTGAAGTACAAGAACTGCTGCGGCCGGCGGCGCGCGAGCTGAGGAACCTGCCTCCGAACGCTGGCGAGACCCACGGCTCCGCCCCATCGGACCACACGTGTGCTCCATCCAAATCACGCCCTGCGTGAAGGGAAAGGGGGGTAGGCGGGGAGCAGACGGCCCCCGCAGGCTCTCGGTCCACCTCGACCCCATACTGGTTCAACCCTCTGGGGGAGAAAGTGAGCAAGTATGGCGTAAATGGCCGCAGAAGCCCCTGGATCGCCAGAGCGCCATACTAGCTCAACTGCCGGGAGCGGGCGGGGTGAGCAGGTATGAGAGCCCTGTGTCTGGTTTTCCAGACTCTTGGAGGCAGCCCGTTGCCGCGCGCTGCGGCGGGGGAACCGCCTCCCGGCCGAGCAGCCGGACCAGGGGTTGCGCTCCGGGCTGAAAGCGATTCCGCCTTGGGCGAACCCGCGCTTGCATTTCCGCCGCCAATTGCGTATTAACAGGAGATGGAGCAGCGCAGGCGCCAAGCCCGCGCCCCGTGCCGGCGCGTCGAACGACTGGGAACCCGCCACTCCTCTCTGGGGGCACCCCGATGGCCAGCCGAACCCTCGCAGCGTCTCTCCTCCTCGTCGTCCTATCAGTCGCCCGCGGCGCCACGGCGATGACCGTGACCATCACGGCCGACAAGGCCGACGTCATGGTCGGCAGCAAGGTCGTGGCCACCGTCACGAAGGGCCAGAGCTTCGTCGTCAGCCAGCAGCGCGACGTCTGGTACGGCATCCACATCCAGCAGGGCGAGAAGGTGCTCTTCGGCTGGATCCACAGCCGCAACTGCGAGGTCCAGAAGGCCACCACCAAGGCGGGCGACGACCCGGCTGAGGCCGAGGCCGAGAAGGAGTTCGTCAAGCGCAAGGCCCAGGCCGACAAGCTGGTCGCCGAGGGCAAGTGGGACGAGGCGGTCGCCCTCTTCGACAAGTTCCCCTCCCAGTATTGGAAGACCAAGGCAGGCAAGAAGGCCATGCAATACGGCGGCGAACTCGACGCGAAACGCCGCGCCAACCCCGAGGCCGTCGAGGCAGGCGCCGAGCGCGAGTTCCAGAAGCGCAAGGCCGAGGCCGACAAGCTCCTCGCCGCAGGCAAGCTCGACGAGGCCATCCGCGTCATGGAAGGCTTCCCCGCCAGCTACGAGAAATCCAAGTGGTACCAGGAGGCCAAGAACTACACCCTCGAGCTCAACAAGAAAGCCCACGTCGACATGGCCGAGTTCGAGAAAACCGTACTCTCCGCCCTCGACGCCGGCAAGCCCGACGACGCGCTCGCCGCCGTCAAAGCCCTCGAGGAGAAGAGCAAGGCGGGCAAGGAGACCTATCTCAAGTTCGCGCGCGCCTTCGTCGAGCGCCACCAGAAGGCCGCCGCCAACCCCAACGCGCCGGTGTCCAGCGACGATGGCGCGGCCGACGTCTACGCCGAGGAGGCCGACTTCGCCAAGCAGCTCTCGCGCATCCTCAACTTCCGCGGCCCCGAGGGGATCACCACCTACACCACCATCGTGCGCAACGGCAACATGATCTCCCAGGTCGAGGCCACCCTGCCCAAGCCCGAAGACCAAATCCTCATCGGCGAGCAGCTCACCCACGCCTTTCCCTGGTCGCCCAACGTCCGCTACTACCTCGCCAAGCTCTATGTTCGCACGGGCGATGCCGACAAGGCTCTCCAGCGCTACGCCGACGTGCGCCAGCTCGACCGCGGGGTGAGCATCCTCACCCTCGACTCCTTCATCGAGGCTGCGCGCGTCCTCTCCCGCGCCAAGCGGCACCCCGAGGCCGTCGGGCTACTGAAGCAGGCCCTCGCCCGCAAGGCCGACGACTTCATCGCACTCGCCACCCTGGGCCGCGTGCACCTTGCGGCCGGCTCCAAGGCCGAGGCCGCCGCCGCCTTCGAGAAATCCCTCAAGATCAACCCCAGCCAGCCCGAGGCCACGCGCCTCCTCGCCGAGGCCAAGGGCCAGAAGTACACCGAGCCGCCCCTCGCCAAGCTCCAGTCCGCCGAGCTCTTCAAGCAGGTCGAAGAGTCCTGCGTCGTCATCACCGCCACCAACAGCAGCGGCAGCGGCTATGTCATCAGCGCCGACGGCATGGTCGCCACCAACTTCCACGTCATCGCGCCCGGCGGCAAGCTCGGCGTCCGCTTCCGCCGCAAGGGCGAGTTCGTCACCATCCCCGACGTCCAGCTCGTCCTCGCCGACCCCGTCAGCGACATCGCCATCCTCAAGGTGGACGCCCGCGCCTTCCCCCTCAAGCCGTTGCCGCTCGGCACCGCCAAGGACGTGGTGCCTGGCGAAGACATCGTCGTCATCGGCAACCCCGGCATGGCGGGGCAGATTCTCGACTACACCATCACCAAGGGCATCATCAGCAACCGCGACCGCGAGATCAACAAGATCCACTTCTTCCAGACCGACGCCGCCGTCAACCCCGGCAACTCGGGCGGCCCGCTCTTCAACATGAGCGGCCAGGTTATCGGCATGGTCACCCTCGGCACCCACGGCATGCAAGGCACCGGCTTCGCCCTGCACATTGACCAGGTCAAAGCCCACTTCCCCCACTGCTTCCCGGACATGGAGTGAGCGGGGGGCGCGGGCCGGCCCACCCGCCTGCGAGAAGACAAGGCCGCTGCAAGAACCCCAGTGAACCCGCCGGATGCTGATCCCCAGGCTGCTTGGCGCCGCCCTAAACGGGCCTTCCGCAATCGAGCCAGATGCCGGGTTCGAGCCCGGCATGGCCCTGGGCAACGGCCAGACTGCCTCTCTCGAGACCCGCCTCTACCCGGGCACCACCACAGGCCATCTCCAGGGCCAGCTCAACACTTACGCCGACGATCGGGGGCCGTTGGGGGAGCCGGGCGGCCGCGTCTTCAGCTACGACCTCACCGTCGAGATCGTCACGCCAGAGCCCACCACGCACACCCTCCTGGCCTTCGGCGCCCTGGGTCTCCTTGTGCGCCGCCGGGACCAGGCCCGGAGGCCTTCGCCGCGCTCGGGTCTGTGCCAGAAGCCACGCAGGCTGCGGGCCGCCTCTCCCCCATTTGAAGCGCCACGTGCCTTCTGGTAGTATCCTGCCCTATGTCGCTCCTCCTCGACATTGCCTACGGCGCGGGCCTGGTGCTGGGCTCGCCGCTCCTGGCCTATAAGGCGCTCACGAGCGAGAAGTTTCGCACCGGCCACGGCGAGCGGCTCGGCGGCGTGGCGCCCCGCGAGGCCGAGGCACCATGCGTGTGGGTCCACGCGGTGTCGGTGGGCGAGATGAACCTCATCCGCCCCCTCGTCGCGGGCCTGGCCGAGGCTCACCCCGACTGGGAGATCGCCCTCTCTACGGCGACGAACACGGGCCGGGCCATGGCCGACAAGCTCTACCCCGGGCGCAAGGCCTTCTACTACCCGCTCGACTTTTCGTGCGCGGTGGCCCGCACGCTGCGGCGGATTCGCCCGAGCCTGGTCCTGCTGGTGGAGCTGGAGGTGTGGCCAAACTTCCTGGCCGCCGCGGCGCGGCGGGGCGTGCCCGTGGCCATCGTGAACGGCCGCCTGAGCGAGCGCTCGTTCGGCCGCTACCGTCTCATTCGCCCCTTGATGGCCCGCTGGCTGCGGCGCGTGACGCGCTTCTGCGTGCAATCGGAGGCCTCGGCCGCGCGGCTCCGGGCCCTCGGGGCGCCCCCCGAGCGGGTGGTAGTGACGGGCAACATGAAGTTCGATTCCGCGCCCACCGAAGAGGACGGCCTGAAGGCCGCACTACAGGCGCTGGCCGCCGAGTTCGGCCTGGGGCCCGACGAGCCGGTGCTCGTGGGCGGCTGTACGTGGCCGGGCGAGGACGAGGCGCTCGTGGCCATGTACCCGCGCCTCAAGGTGCACACACCCGCACTTCGCCTGGTGCTGGCCCCCCGCCAGGCCGACCGCTTCGGGCCGGTCGAGCAACTGGTCCGCCGCGCCGGCCTGCCGTGCATCCGCCGCACCGCCCTCAAGGCGGGGGCTCGCGGCGAGCCGGGAGCCGTGGTGCTCCTCGACACCCTGGGCGAGCTGGCGCGCGTCTACGGCCTCGCCACGCTGGTTTTCGTGGGGGGCAGCTTGATTCCGCACGGCGGCCAAAGTACAATTGAGCCTTCTGCCCAGGCCAAGCCGACCCTGTTCGGCCCGCATACGGCCAACTTCCGCGACGTGAACGAGCAACTGCTCGCCCACGGGGCCGCGCGGCGGGTGGCAGATGCAGCGGAGTTGGAGGCGGCGCTCGGCGAGCTGTTGGCCCGCCCCGATGTCGCCGCGGCAATGGGCCGGAAGGCCCAACAGGTGGTGGACGCCAATCGCGGCGCGACTCGCCGCACCCTCGAGGCGCTGGAACCGTTCCTTCAGGCGCAGGCGAAGAAAGGAATCGCGAGGCCATGAGCGGACGCAAATACCTCTTCACCTCGGAAGCCGTGACCATGGGCCACCCCGACAAGGTGGCCGACCAGATCTCCGACGCCATCCTCGACGCCTACCTAGCCGGCGACCCGATGTCGCGCGTGGCCTGCGAGACGCTCGTCACCACCGGCCTCGTCGTCATCGCCGGCGAAATCACGTCGAAGACCATCGTGGACCTCGCCGCCACCGCCCGCCAGACCATCGCCGAGATCGGCTACACCGACCCCGCCATCGGCTTCGACGCCAACTCCTGCGGGGTCATCACCAGCGTCCATCGCCAGTCGCCCGACATCGCGCAGGGTGTGGACGAGACGGCCAGCCACGAGCAGGGCGCCGGCGACCAGGGCATGATGTTCGGCTTCGCCTGCCGCGAGACCAAAGAGCTGATGCCATCGCCCATCTGCTACGCCCATCGCCTCGTGCTCGGCCTCACGCGCCTGCGCGAGAAGGGCACGCTCGACTACCTGCGCCCCGACGGCAAGACCCAGGTCACCGTCGAATACGAAAACGACAAGCCCGTCCGCATCCACACCATCGTCATCTCCACGCAGCACCATGAGAAGGCCACCCAGAAGCGCATCAAGGCCGACCTTGAGAGGCTGCTCATCCCCAAGACCTTCCCCAAGGGCATGGTGGACAAGGACACAGTGATCCACGTCAACCCCACGGGCCGCTTCGTCATGGGCGGCCCCCACGGCGACACGGGCCTGACGGGGCGGAAGATCATCGTGGACACCTACGGCGGCCGCGGCAGCCACGGCGGCGGCGCCTTCAGCGGCAAGGACCCCAGCAAGGTGGACCGCTCGGCCAGCTACGCCGCGCGCCACATCGCCAAGAACATCGTCGCCGCCGGCCTGGCCGACCGCGCCGAGGTGCAGCTCTCCTACGCCATCGGCGTCGCGAGGCCCGTCAGCATCAACGTCTGCACCGAGGGCACCGGCCGCATCGCCGACGACCAGATCGAGGCCCTCGTGGCCGAGCACTGGGACCTGCGCCCGCGCGCCATCATTGACTACTTCCAGCTCCGCCGCCCCATCTTCAAGCACACGGCCCGCTACGGCCACCTCGGCCACGCCAACTACGACATCTACACCTGGGAGCGCACCGAAAAGGCCGACGCCCTGCGCAAGGCCGCGGGCATCTGACAGAGGAACCCTCATGAAGTACGACGTCAAGAACCTCAGGCTCGCCAGCCAGGGCCGCGACCGGATCGAGTGGGCCGAGGAGCAGATGCCCGTGCTGCGCCTCATCCGCGAGCGCTTCGCCAAGGAGAAGCCGCTGGCGGGCATCACCCTCGCCGCCTGCCTGCACGTGACCACCGAAACCGCCAACCTGATGCGCACCCTCCAAGCCGGCGGGGCCAGGCTCTTCCTGTGCGCCTCCAACCCCCTCTCGACCCAGGACGACACGGCCGCCGCTCTCGTCAAGCACTACAAGGTGCCCACCTTCGCCATCCGCGGCGAAGACCGCAAGACCTACTACCAGCACGTCCACGCCTGCCTCAATGCCAAGCCGCACATTTCGATGGACGACGGCTGCGACGTGGTCTCGACCATTCACTCCGAACGCAAGGACCTGTTGCCCCACATGCTCGGCGGCTCGGAGGAGACCACCACCGGCGTCATCCGCCTGCGCGCCATGGAGACCGACGGCGTGCTGGCCTATCCCATCGTGGCCGTGAACGACGCCGACACGAAGCACCTGTTCGACAACCGCTACGGCACGGGCCAGAGCACGATTGACGGCATCATCCGGGCGACCAACCGCCTGATGGCCGGCTCGGTGGTCGTGGTGGCGGGCTACGGCTGGTGCGCCCGCGGCGTGGCCACGCGCGCCCGCGGCATGGGCGCCCACGTGGTGATCACCGAGGTGGATCCCCTCCGCGCCCTCGAGGCCGTGATGGACGGCTACCAAGTGATGCCCATGGCCGAGGCCGCGAAGACGGGCGACCTCTTCATCTCCGTCACCGGCAACCGCACCGTGGTCACCGCCGAGCACTTCAGGAAAATGAAGGACGGCGCGTGCGTGTGCAACAGCGGGCACTTCGACATCGAGATTGACATCCCCGCCCTCCGCAAGCTCGCCAAGGCCGTCCGGCGCATCCGCGACAACGTGCAGCAGTTCACCCTCCGCGACGGCCGCCGCATCAACCTGCTGGCCGAGGGCCGCCTCGTGAACCTCGCCGCCGCCGAAGGCCATCCCGCCTGCGTGATGGACATGAGCTTCGCCAACCAGGCCCTCGCCGCCGAGTTCATCGTGAAGAACCACGCGAAGCTCGAAAAGCGCGTTTACGCCGTGCCCAGGGAGATCGACCGCGAGATCGCCCGGCTGAAGCTCAAGGCCATGGGCGTGGAGATTGACACCCTCACCCCCATCCAGCGCAAGTACCTGGCTTCGTGGCAGATGGGCACATAGCCGAACCGCGCCCCGCGGCAGCACGCCAGAAGCGAGCATGAAGACCAATGCCGCCCGACTCCTCGACCGCCTCGGCATCGCGTACGAGCTGCGTGAGTACGCGGTGGACCCCGCCGACCTGAGCGCGGAATCTGTCGCGGCCAAGACCGGCGTGCCCCCCGAGCGGGTCTTCAAGACCCTCGTCGTCCGAGGCGACCGCACGGGCGTTGCCTTCGCCGTGGTGCCCGGCGACGCCGAGCTGGACCTCAAGGCCCTCGCCCGCCTGTCAGGCGACCGCAAGACCGAGCTGGTGCCCCTCCGCGAGGTTCAGCCCCTCACCGGCTACATCCGCGGCGGCGTCACCGCCCTTGGAGCCAAGAAGCACTACCCCGCCTTCGTGGCCGAGGAGATCGTCCTCTACGACCGTATCGCCATTTCGGCCGGCGCGCGCGGCACGCAGATCCTCCTCACCCCAGGCAACTACCTGCGCGCCACGAAGGGCACTGTCGGCCCCATCGCGCGCGCCAGGAGCACAGGAGACGCACCATGAGGACGAGAAGAGCAACAGCCCTTGCGGCCGCAGCACTGGCCGTCGCGTTCGCTGCCCACGCGGCCGATGCCCCTGCGCCCGGCCCGTGGCGCGTGTTCGTCCTCGCGGGCCAGTCGAACATGGAGGGCAAGGGCTCGATCAAGCACCTCGAAGAGCTCCTGGCCGACGAGAGGACGGCCCCCACCTACCGCCATCTGCGGGCCGCCGACAAGTGGGCCGAGCGGCCCGACGTGCTCATCCGCTACACCAACGGCGACAAGATGGACAGGAAGGGCCCCCTCACGGTCGGCTACGGCAATCCACCCGACCGTTTCGGCGTCGAGCTTCAGTTCGGCCACGTCGTCGGCGATCGCCTCAAGGAGCGCGTGCTGCTCATCAAGGTCTGCTGGGGCGGCCGCAGCCTGCGCTTCGACTTCCGCCCGCCCAGCTCCGGCCCGGGCGACTTCGACGCCGACTGGCTGGCCAAGACCGCCAAGCGAGCCAACTGGGAGGGCGAGCCGGCCAAGTTCGTCGGCCACAACTACCGCGACCTCGTGCGCCTCACCCACGAGACCCTGGCGAATCTCAAGACCCATTTCCCCGACTACGACGGCTCGGGCTACGAGATCTCGGGCTTCGTCTGGTTCCAGGGCTGGAACGACATGCTCGACGCCGCGCACCACGCCGAGTACGGCCCGAACCTGGCCAACCTGTTGCGCGACCTGCGCACCGACCTGGGCGCGCCAGACCTGCCGATGATCGTGGGCGAGCTGGGCCAGAGCGGCACCGAGCAGCAGATCCCCGAGCGCTATCGCGCCAAGCACATGAGCTTCCGAGCCCAGCAGGAGAGCGTCTCGAAGATGCCCGAGTTCAAGGACACCGTCCGCTACGTCCCCACAGGCATCCACATGGTCCTCGACGGCCCCGAGTTCGACGGCGGCTACCACTACCGCGGGCGCGCCGACGTGTTCTTCCGCATCGGCGACGCGATGGGCAAGGCCATGCTCCCCCTCCTCAAGGACAAGCCCGCCGACCGGAGCGCCCAGATCAAGAAGGCCTGGGACGCCGCGAAGCAGAAGTACCGCTTCCCTGACTGACCGCCCGGCGCCCCGCCCCAAGGCCGAGGCTGCCGATTGCGGATCCCCTGTCTCCGAGGCATTAAGGCCAGGAACCGGCCGATCTGCCCCGAAGCGGCAGCTGACGGTCGGTCCAGAAACTGCCCGCGGCTGCACGCTCTTGCGCGGAGGCAGATCCGCAGTATATCATGCCCTCAGGGAGGGCAACGATGGAAAGGGACCGAAGATGGCTCAGGAAGTCATCGAACTGCGCGGGCATCTGATCGACTCGCTGATCCTCCCACGGGTGCTCGATGCCGTGATGGCGCACCGGGGCTGCTTCGAGATCCAGCGCATCCAGGTGGGCGTGCGCCCGGAGGACCCGAGCTTCGCCCGAATCCTGGTCGCCCACAAGGACCCGCGCCGGCTCGAGGCGATTCTGCGCGCCGCCATGCGCCAGGGGGCGGAGCCCGTCGAACGCAAGCCCGCGCGCCTCGCGCCCGCGCCATCCGAGGGCGTGTTCCCCGACGGCTTCTACGCCACGACGAACCTCGACACCTCGGTGTTCCTCGACGGACGCTGGGTGCGCGTGCGCCACCCCGAGATGGACTCGGGCATCCGTGTCGCCCCGTCGCATCGCCGGGCCGAGACCGTGAAGATGGGCGACGTGGGGAAGGGCGATCTGATCGTGGTGGGCCACGACGGGGTGCGCGTGGTACCTGCCGAAAGCCGCCGGGCGCCGAGCGACTTCGAGTTCATGGCGAGCGACGTCTCGAGCGAGAAGCCGAAGGGCGCGCTGATTGCCAAAGTGGCGGCCCTGCTGCGGGCCGAACGCGCGGCCGGCCGCCCGATCCTGTGGGTCTGCGGCCCGGCCGTCATCCATTCGGGCGCGGGCCCCCTGCTCGAGCGCCTCATCGCCGGCGACTTCGTACAAACCCTCTTCGCCGGCAACGCGCTGGCGGCCCACGACATCGAGTGCGCGCTCCTCGGCACCTCGCTGGGCGTGTCGCTGCGCGAGGGCGCCGTGACCCGGGCCGGCCACGAGAACCACCTGCGCGCGATCAACCACATCCGCCGCCTGGGCGGCATCCGCCAGGCCGTGCGGCGGGGCCTACTCAAGTCGGGGGTGATGCACGCCTGCGTGAAGCACCGCGTGGACTTCGTGCTGGCCGGCTCCATCCGCGACGACGGCCCGCTGCCCGAGGCCATCACCGACACCGTTCGAGCGCAGCACGAGATGCGCCGGCGGGCGCGGAAGACGCGCCTGGCCATCCTCGTGGCCACGCTCCTGCACTCCGTGGCCACAGGCAACATGCTCCCCGCTGCCACCCGCGTGGTGTGCGTGGACATTCAGCAGGCCGCGGTCACTAAGCTGCTCGACCGCGGCACGTTCCAGACTCTGGGCATCGTCACCGACGTCCAGCCCTTCTTCCGCGAACTGCTGATCGAGCTGGAGCTCGGCTAGGAGCCTGCCTCGTGCGCCCCGCGTTTCTGATGTGCCGGCCCACCCACTACGGCATCCACTATCGGATCAACCCGTGGATGGACCTGCGCCGGCAGGCGAGCCGGACCGTCGCACTGCGGCAGTGGCAGACTCTGCGCGAGGTGCTCGAGCACGAGTTCCGGGCCACGGTCCACCTGTGCCGCGCCCGCCCGGGCCTGCCCGACATGACCTTCACGGCCAATGCCGGGCTGGTGCGCGGCCGCGTGTTCGTGCCCAGCCGCTTCCGTTACGCCGAGCGCGCCGGCGAGGAGCCCCACTTCACCCGCTGGTTCCGCCGCCGAGGCTATGCCGTGCGGCTGCTGGCCGGCGACGGCCGCTTCGAGGGGGCGGGCGACGCGCTGTTCGTGGGCGACACGCTGTTTGCGGGCTACTACTTCCGCACCGACGTTCACGCCCACACGGCCCTCGGCGAGGCTCTGGGTGTGCGGGTGGCGTCGCTCCAGCTCGTGAACCCGCGCTTCTACCACCTGGACACGTGCTTCGCTCCTCTGGGCGATACGGCCGCGCTCTACTACCCCCGGGCGTTTGACGCCTACGCGCGGCGCGTGCTCAAGGAGAATGTGGGCGACCTGGTGCCGGTGAGCGATGCCGAGGCGCACGAGTTCGGCTGCAACGCGGTGGTGGCCGGGCGCCGAGCCGTTATCCCGGAGCCTTGCCGGGAACTCGCCCGCGCCCTGAGGCGGCGTGGGTATGCCGTCTACGGAGCGAACTTCTCCGAGTTCATCAAGGCCGGCGGCGCCGCCAAGTGCCTCACCCTCCGCCTTGATGGTCCCGGCGGGTAGCCGCGCTGGCGGCAAGCGCACCCTCAAGCTGCCGCTTGAGGGTGGCATCCACGAGGCAGAACAGTCCCCCTCGGGTGCACCCTCAACGGCTTCGTTGAGGGTGCATCTTGTGCTCAGACCCCCCGATGCCCTCTGCACCAGTTACACTGAGAACGGCAGCCAAGCCCGCGTCGCGCCTGATCGTTGATTCCGCGCGCCGGTTGCCCTATAATGCGCGCGAGGCGGCGAGGCGGTTCTGCGCGAGGGAGCGCCGGGTGTACATCCACGAGTACCAAGCGAAGGCGGTGTTGACCCGGCACGGCATCGCTGTGCCCGTGGGGCGCGTGGCCCTCAGCGCCCAGCACGCCGGCGATGCCTACGAGGCGCTGCACCGCGAGCAGGCGGTGGTGAAGGCCCAGATCCACGCGGGCGGCCGCGGCAAGGCGGGCGGAATCCTGCGCGTCGCCAGCCGCTCCGAGGCCGAGGACGCCGCGCGGCGCCTGCTCGGCTCTCCGCTCGTCACGAAGCAGACCGGCCCGCATGGGCGGCGCGTAGACAAGGTGCTGGTCGAGGAGGCCCTCGACGTGGCGCGCGAGTGCTACGTGGGCGTGTGCCTCGACCGCACGCGCGCCTGTCCGATGGTGATCGCATCCGCTGGCGGCGGTGTGGAGATCGAGACGCTCGCCCGCGACGAGCCGGGCGCCGTGCTGCGCGAATACGGCAACCCGCTCACCGGGCTGATGCCCTTCCAGGCCCGCAAGCTGTTCGCCGGCCTGGGCCTGCCCCATGAGCACCTCGCCCCGATGACGAAGCTGCTCCTCGCGCTGGCGGGCACGTTCGTGGATTGCGACTGCTCGCTGATCGAGCTGAACCCGCTGGCGCTGTGCGCCGACGGGCGCCTTGTCGCCGCCGATGCGAAGATGACCTTCGACGACAACGCCCTGAGCCGCCACCCGGACCTGGCCGACCTTCGCGACACGGCGCAGGAGGACCCGCGCGAGGTGGAGGCCCAGCGCTTCGACCTCAGCTACGTGGGCATGGACGGCACGGTGGCTTGCCTGGTGAACGGCGCCGGGCTGGCGATGGCGACGATGGACCTCATCCGCCTGCACGGCGGCGATCCGGCGAATTTCCTTGACGTGGGAGGCGCAGCCACCGCGGAGAAGGTGGCCGCCGCCTTCCGCATCCTGTGCCAGGACGCCCGCGTGCGGGCGATCCTCGTGAACATCTTCGGCGGCATTGTGCGGTGCGACCTCATCGCGGAGGGCATCCTCCAAGCCGCGAAGAGCACCGAGCTGCGCGTGCCCGTCGTCGTGCGCCTCGAGGGCAACAACGTGGAAAAGGGCCGCCAGGCCCTCGCCGAGTCGGGCCTGGCCATCGTGTCGGCGGACTCCCTCGACGAGGCCGCCGCCAAGGCCGTGGAGCTGGCACGATAGGGCGTGCACGCCTGCACGCGGAGATTCGATGGGCATCCTCGCCGACTCTTCCACCCGCGTCGTCGTCCAGGGCATCACCGGCCATGCCGGCGCCTTTCACGCGCAGCGGATGGCGAGCTACGGCACCCAGGTCGTGGCGGGCGTCACGCCGGGCAAGGGCGGCGAAACCGTGGGCGGCGTGCCGGTGTTCGACACGATGGCCGAGGCGGTGGCCGAGACCGGCGCGAATGCCTCCGTGATCTTCGTGCCTGCGCCGTCCGCGGCCGACGCCGTGATGGAGGCGGCCGACGCGCGGGTGGCGCTCGTCGTGTGCATCACCGAGGGCATTCCCGCCCTCGACGTGGCGCGGGCAAGAGCCTATGCGCGCGAACGCGCCGTGCGCCTGATCGGCCCGAATTGCCCGGGCCTGGCCACACCGCCCGACTGCAAGCTCGGGATCATCCCTGAGCAGATTCTCACGCCCGGCTCGATTGGGGTGGTCTCGCGGAGCGGCACGCTCACCTACGAGGCCATCTGGCAGCTCACGTGCCTGGGGCTTGGCCAGTCCACCGCCATCGGCATCGGCGGCGACCCGATCGTCGGCAGCTCGTTCGTGGACATCCTGGAGCTTTTCGAGCGCGACGAGCATACGAAGGCCGTCGTGTTGATCGGCGAGATCGGCGGCAGCGCCGAAGAGGAGGCGGCCGAGTTCATCCGCACGCGCATGACCAAGCCCGTGGCCGCCTTCATCGCCGGCCGCACGGCCCCGCCCGGCAGACGCATGGGGCACGCGGGCGCCATTGTGGCCGGCTCATCGGGAATGGCGGACGACAAGATTCGCGCGCTCGCCGACGCCGGCGTGCGCGTGGCCGACAACCCTGCCCGCATCGGCGAAGCGTTGCAGGACCTGTTGAAAGGACGCCAACCGTGAAGCTCTGCGAAGGCGTGACCACCCACGACGTGCTCATCGTCGGCAGCGGCCTGGCCGGCATGGCCGCCGCCATCGAGGCGCACGACGCCCGGGCCGACGTGGCTATCCTCTCAAAGGTCCACCCCCTGCGGTCGCATTCGCAGGCGGCGCAGGGCGGCATCAACGCCGCCATCCGCCCCGACGACAACTGGCGCGACCATCGCTTCGACACGATCAAGGGCTCGGCCTGGCTCGCCGACCAGGACGCCGTGACCGTGCTGTGCCGCGAGGCGCCCGACGCGATCTGGTGGCTGGCTGCCTGCGGCGTGCCCTTCAGCCGCACGCCTGAGGGGCTCCTCGCCCAGCGGCCATTCGGCGGCCAGCGACGCGACCGCACCTGCTACGCCGCCGACAAGACCGGCCATGACCTGCTCCACACCCTCTACGAGCAGGTGCAGCGGCGCGGCATCAAGGTCTACGAGGAGTTCTGCGTCACCCGCCTCGTGCCCGGGCAGGGCGGCTGGCCGAGCCTCGTCGCGTGGGACGTTTGCCGCGGCGAGGTGCGCGCGTTCGCCGCGCCGGCCGTCCTCATCGCCACCGGCGGCGCGGGGCGCGTGTTCGGCCAAAGCTCCAACGCGCTCATCAACACGGGCGACGGCGTGGCCATGGCCTGGCGGGCGGGGCTGCCCATCGAGGACATGGAGTTCTTCCAGATCCACCCCACGGGCCTCCTCAACGGCATCCTGATGACCGAGGGCTGCCGCGGCGAGGGCGCCTATCTCGTCAACGCCCAGGGCGAGCGCTTCATGGAGCGCTACGCCCCGAAGTTCATGGAGCTGGCCCCCCGCGACCAGGTGGCCCGCGCGATCCAGACCGAGATCAACGAGGGCCGCGGCTTCCCGGGTTCGGGCGGCTACGTGCACCTGGACCTCCGCCACCTGGGCGAGGAGAGGATCGCCACACGCCTGCCGCAGATACGCGAGATCGCCATCGCCTTCGGCGGCGTGGACCCCGTGAAGGAGCCGATCCCGATCCGCCCGACCGTGCACTACACGATGGGCGGCATCGCCACGGACACCGACTGCCGCACTGAATGCCCCGGTCTCTTCGCCGCGGGCGAGGCCGCCTGCGTCAGCGTCCACGGCGCCAACCGCCTGGGCGGCAACTCGCTGCTCGAGGCCGTCGTCTATGGCCGCCGGGCCGGGCGAACCATCGCCGCCGCCCCGCGCACCGGCAGCCCGCCCTCCAACGCCGCGGCGCGCGACGAGCACGCCCGCCTCACGGCCATCCTCAACCGCGAGGGCGACGAACGCCCGGCCGCGGTCCGTACCGAGATGGAGGCCGCCATGCGCCGCAGCTTCGGCCTCTTCCGAAACAAGGAACTGATGGGCCAGGGCCTCGACGAGATCCTCGCCCTGCGCGAGCGGGCGCAGCGCGTCGTCGTGCAGGACAAGGGGCGCACCTTCAACCACGATCTGTTCCTGGTCCTCCAGCTCGAGGCCATGCTCGATGTGGCCTGGATGTGCGCCGCCGGCGCCCTCCCACGCACCGAGAGCCGCGGCTGCCACTACCGCAGCGATTTCGAGAGGCTCGACAACGAGCACTTCCTCAAGCACACCCTCGCTCGCCGTGGCCCCGATGGCGGCATGGCCCTGAGCTACAAAGCCGTGACGATTGAGGACATCACCCCTCAAGCGGAGGTGAAATACTGATGCCCACCGCCACCTTCCGCATCCGCAGGCTCAACCCCGACGTCTCGCCCGAGCCCTTCTGGCAGGAGTTCGAGGCCGAGTGGGGACAGGGCGACGTGGTCCTCCACGCGCTCCATAGCATCCAGGAGACCCAGGACGGCACGCTGGCTTTCCGCTACAGTTGCCGTGGCGCTATCTGCGGCTCGTGCGCAATGCGCATCAACGGCGCGGCTGCCCTCGCGTGCAAGACGCAGATCGCCGGCCTCGACAGATCGAAGCCCATCGTGCTTGAGCCGCTGCTCAATAGCCCTGTCATCAAGGACCTGGTGGTGGACCAAGGGCCGTTCTTCGCATCGCTTCGCTCCATCATGCCCTGGCTCGACCCCGGCGGGCGCGACCCGCACGAGCCCTACACCCTCGATGCGCTGATGAGCCGCAACGACCACGACCAGTTCCAGCGCTCGACGGACTGCATCATGTGCCAGAGCTGCTTCTCCGACTGCCCGAAGCGGCGCGAAGACCCGAGCTTCCTCGGCCCCGCCACGTGCCTGGCCGCCTATAAGCGCATTCACCATCCCCAGGCGCCCGACGCCGCCGAGCGGCTGCGGCGGGCCTGCGAGCCGGGCGGCGTCTTCGCCTGCGACCGCCACGCCAACTGCGTGAAGGTGTGTCCCAAGGACTGCCGCCCGATGCGCGCGATCCTGTTCCTCCAGCGTCAGGCCAACGAGGCCGGCGTCGTACCCGAGTAGAGGGGGAGTGCCCATGGGCCAGACGATGGCCGAGAAGATCCTCAGCGAGCACGCCGGCCACAACGTGGCGGCCGGCCAGTACGTCGTGGTGAACGTGGACTTCACCTACGTGCAGGACGGCACGGGGCCGCTCACCGTGCGACAGCTCCAGGCGATGGGCATCGAGAAGCTCTTCGACCCCGCGCGGTGCGCCGTGTTCCTCGACCACGCCTCGCCCAGCCCACGCCTGGAACTGTCGAACGACCACAAGTTCCTGCGCGACTTCTGCCGCCGCACGGGCGCGATCCTGTCGGACATTGGCAACGGCATCTCGCACACGGTCGCCGCCGAACGCTATGTGAACCCCGGCGACGTGGTGCTGGGCGCCGACTCGCACACCTGCACCACGGGCGCGCTGGGCGCCTTCGCCACCGGCATGGGCTCCACCGACATCGCCGTGGCCTTCGCCTTCGGCCAGACCTGGATGCGCGTGCCCGAGACCTTTCGCCTCGACTGCACCGGCCGCTTCCACAGGGGCGTGTACGCCAAGGACCTGATGCTCGACATCATCGGCCGCCTGCGCGCCGACGGCGCGACCTACAAGGCCCTCGAGTTCGTCGGCGACGCCCTCGAGTCGCTCTCCATGGCCGGCCGCCTGTCGCTGTCCAACATGGCCGTCGAGTGCGGCGCCAAGGTGGGCCTCGTGCCGCCCGACGAGACGACCCGCCGCTACCTCGAAGCCGCCGGCCGCGGCGACAGGTTCCGCATCATCCGCGCCGACCCCGATGCCGTCTACGAGCGGGTCGAGCGGTTCGATGTCACCTCCCTTCGCCCGATGGTCGCCCAGCCGCACTTCGTGGACAATGTGTGCGCTGTCGAGGATGTGAAGGACGAGGTGAAGGTGGACCAGGTGTTCATCGGCACCTCGACGTGCGGGCGGCTGGAGGACTTCCAGATCGCCGCGCGCATTCTGAGAGGAAAGAGGCTCGCTCCCGGCGTGCGCCTCATCGCCACCCCCGGCTCGCGGAAGGTCTACCTCGACGGGTTGGCCGACGGCACCTTTGCCACGTTCATGGAGGCGGGCGGCGTGGTGACCGGCCCAGGCTGCGGCGCCTGCGTGGGCGTGCACGAGGGCGTGCTGGCCGACGGCGAGGTGTGCGTCTCGACCCAGAACCGCAATTTCAAGGGGCGCATGGGCAACCCCAACGCCTTCATCTACCTGGTGTCGCCGGCGACCGCCGCGGCCTCAGCCGTCACCGGCCGGTTGACCGATCCAAGAGCATTCGAGTGAGGGCTGACCCATGATCATCAGAGGCAAGGCCTGGAAGTTCGGCGACGGGATCAGCACCGACCACATCGCCCCCGGCCGCCTGTTCCATCTGCGGTCCAATCTGCCCGAGCTCGCGAAGCACTGCCTGGAGGACGCGCGGCCCGAGTTCGCCGCAAAGGTGCAGAAGGGCGACTTCATCGTCGGCGGGCGCAACTTCGGCCAGGGCTCCAGCCGCGAGCACGCGCCCATTGTCATCAAGCTCTGCGGCGTCGGCGCTGTGCTCGCCAAGGGCTTCGCGCGCATCTTCTTCCGCAACTGCGTCAACGTGGGACTCCCCGCGCTCATCCTCGACACCGACTCAATCGCCGAGGGCGACGAACTCGAGGTGGACCTGGCCACGGGCAAGGTGAGGAATCTCACGAAGGGCACCGAGGCCACCACGCCGCCATTGCCGCCCGTGATGCGCCACATCATTGCCGATGGCGGCCTGGTCGAACACATCAAGAAGCATGGCAGGCTGAAGCTGGAGTGACATGAGCACCACCCCGATCACCCTCATCCCAGGCGACGGCATCGGGCCCGAGGTCATCGAGGCCGCCGTGCGCGTGGTTGAGGCCCTCTGCCCCGACGTGCGCTGGGAGCGCTATCCCGCCGGGCAACCGGCCTGCAACGAGACGGGCGAGTTCCTGCCCGAGGCGCTGCTGGACTCCGTTCGCCGCAACCGCATCGCGCTCAAGGGGCCGGTCACGACCCCCGTGGGCTGCGGGTTCCGCAGCGTGAACGTCGCGCTCCGCAAGAAGCTCGAGCTGTTCGCCGGCGTGCGCCCCGCGAAGAACCGCCCCGGCCTCGCCGCGCGCTACACGGGCGTGGACGTCGTGACCGTGCGCGAGAACACCGAGGGCCTCTATGCAGGCGTCGAGCACGAGTTGCTGCCCGGCATCGTCGAAACCGTGAAGGTCACCACCGAGCGAGCCAGCCGCCGCATCGCGGCTTTCGCGTTCGACCTCGCCCGCCGCTGGGGCCGCCGCCGAGTGACCATGCTTCACAAGGCCAACATCATGAAGCTCACCGACGGCCTGTTCCTGGCCTGCGCGCGCGAGGCAGCGAAGAGCTATCCCGATGTCGCCTTTGAGGAGCTCCTGCTCGACAACGCCTGCCTCCAGCTCGTCACCGACCCGTCGCGTTTCGACGTGCTGCTCACCGACAGCCTGGTGGGCGACATCGTGTCGGACCTGTGCGCGGGACTCGTCGGCGGCATCGGCCTGGCGGCGGGGATGAACGTGGGCGACGGCTGCGCCGTCTTCGAGGCCGTGCACGGCTCGGCGCCCGACATCGCGGGCACGGGCCGCGCCAACCCCCTCGCCGCCATCCTCACCGCCGCCCTGATGTTGCGGCACATGGGCAGGACACGCGAGGCCGAACGCGTGGAGGCGGCCGTGGACGCGATTCTTCCCGACCCGGCGTCGCTGACGCCTGACCTCGGCGGCACGGCAACGACCCGCAAGGTCGCCGACGCCGTCTGCCGGAAGCTCCAGGAGTGAACGAATGGCGCGGTCCGAGATCTATGCCGGCATCTGTGGATTCAGAACCCTGGTGCATGCGGCCAGCGCCGACGGTCGCCACGTGCGCCTGAAGCTCGAGAGCCAGTGCCCCGACGTCTTGCGCATCCGCAAGCGCCTCGAGGCCCTCACGCTCGACGCCTACACGGAGGTCGGCCCGTGCGACCAGCCCGGCGGCGCCAAGAAGTCCCAGATCTCCGAACTGTGCCGAGAACTGCCCCATCTGGCCTGCCCCGTGCCGCCGGGCATCTTCAAGGCCCTCGAGGTGGCGGCCGGCCTGGCCCTGCCGCGCGACGCCAGCATCCGTGTGTTCCGCGACGACGAACAGGAAGGGTGAGCCGTGGAACTCCGCCCAGGCGAACTGCTCGATCTGTACTACTACATGGTACTCAGCCGCACGTTCGAGGAGCGGGTCTCCACCCTCTACAAGCAGGGGCGCGTGCAGGCGGGCGTTTTCTCCGGCATTGGGCAGGAGGCGATCTGCGTGGGCACCTGCTACGGCCTGGAGGACGAGGACTTCGTGGCCCCCGCGCACCGCGACACGGGCGTCTTCCTCGTCAAGGGCGTGTCGCCGCGGGCCATCATGGCCCAGCTCTACGGCCGCAAGACGGGCCTGTCGGGCGGCAAGGATTCGGCGCTCCACGCGGGCGAGCCCGAGCTGAACGTCTTCGGCACCACCAGCATGCTGGGCGCGCAGATCTGCGTGACCACGGGCGCGGCGCTGGCCTTCAAGATGCGCCAGCAGCCGCACGTGGCCGTGAGCTATTTCGGCGAGGGGGCGGCGGCCCGGGGCGACTTCCACGAGGCGCTCAACTTCGCGGGAGTCCATCGCCTGCCCTGCATCTTCGTGTGCGAGAACAACCACTACGCCTACTCCACCCCGCTCAATCTCCAGATGGCCTGCGAGAGCCTGGCCGACCGCGCGCTGGGCTATGGCTTCGCGGGCAAGGTGGTGGACGGCAACGACATCCTGGCCGTGTGGAAGACGATGCGCGAGGCGCTCTATCGCGCGCGCACCGGCGCCGGCTCGACCCTGGTCGAGTGCATGACTTACCGCTGGCACGGCCACAGCGAGCACGACGTGGCCATGTACCGCACCGAGGAGGAGTTCATCGAGTGGAAGAGCCGCGACCCGATCCCCCGTTTCGAGGTCTACCTGCGCGAGAAGCGCCTGCTCACCGATGAAACCCGCCAGCAGGTCGCAGAGCAAGCGAAAACCGTCGTCGCCGATGCGGTGGACTTTGCGGAGAAGAGCCCTGAACCCACGGCAGAAGACGCAGCAACCCATGTCTTCGGCCCGTCGCAGGCAGCGGAGTAGGCCAATGCCAGAGATCACATACATCCAAGCCATCTCCGACGCTCTCCGCGAGGAGATGGAGCGCGACGCGCGGGTGTTCGTGCTGGGCGAAGACGTGGGGGCCTACGGCGGAGCTTTCGGCGTCACGAAGGGCTTCGTCGAGAAGTTCGGCTTCTACCGCTGCCTCGACACGCCGATCAGCGAGTCGCTGATCGTGGGCGCGGCTATCGGGGCCGCCATCATGGGCTTCCGTCCCGTGGCCGAAATGCAGTTCGCCGACTTCATCTCGTGCGGCTTCGACCAGATCTGCAACCAGGCGGGCACGCTGCGCTACCGCTACGATGGGCGGGTGAGCTGCCCCATCGTCGTGCGCGCGCCCTCGGGCGGCGGCGTGCGCGGCGGCCCCTATCATTCGCAGAACCCCGAGGGCTGGTTCTGCCACACGCCCGGCCTCAAGATCGTCGCCCCCGCGTTCCCCGACGACGCGAAGGGCCTCCTCAAGGCCGCCATTCGCGACGACGACCCGGTGCTCTACTTCGAGAACAAGTACCTCTATCGCCGCATCAAGGGCGAAGTGCCCGAGGGCGACTGGGTGACGCCCCTCGGCCAGGCCCGCCTGGTACGCGAAGGGCGCGACGTGAGCGTGATCGCCTACGGCTCCGCCGTCCACCACGCGCTCGCGGCGGCCGAGTCGCTGGAGAGAGACGGCGTGAGCGCCGAGGTGCTCGATCTGCGCAGTCTCGTGCCCCTCGACAGGCAAGCGGTGCTCGACACCGTGCGGAAGACCAGCCACGCCGTGATCGTGCACGAGGACTGGCTGCGCGGCGGCTTCGGGGCCGAGGTGGCCGCCCTCCTGGCCGAGGAGGCGCTCGACTCGCTCGACGGCCCCATCGTGCGCGTGGGCAGCCAGAACACGCCGATCCCGTTCGCCCCCGTGCTCGAGCAGGCGCACCTGCCGAACCCCGAGAAGATCGTCGCCGCCGTCCGCAAGGCCCTTCGCTCCGACTCGTGAGGAAGCCGCCCCATGCCAACTGACGTCGTGATGCCACACATGGGCGAATCGGTGGTCGAGGGCAAGGTCCTCGCCTGGCTCAAGCAGCCGGGCGAGGCCGTCCAGGCCGATGAGCCGCTCGTCGAGATCGAGACCGACAAGATCACGGTCGAGGTCCCCTCCCCTTCCGCCGGCGTTCTCCTCGAGACCCTGGCGCAAGAGGGCCAGATGGTCAAGGTCGGGGAACGTGTCGCTGTCGTTGGCGCGAAGGGCGAGGGGGCCGTCGGCGCGGCGCCCCCGCAGCCGAAGCCCCGGAAGCAGGAGGCACCCGCTGCTAAGCCCGCGCCGGCCTCGAAGCCTGCGGCCCCCACACCACCCAAGGCTTCCGAGCCGCCCAAGCCAGCACCCGAGCCCCCGGCACCGAAAGAAGCTCCAGCCAAGGCCGCATCCGAGGAGACGCTGGAAACCGCCTCGCTCGGCGTCTACGCCTCCCCTGCCGTTCGCCGCTTCGCCAGGGAATCCGGGGTGGACCTTCGCACTGTCCAGGGCACGGGCCGTCTCGGGCGCATCACCCGCGAGGACGTGGAGCGCGCGCTCCAACCCGCCCCGGCTGAGGCAAGGCCCCCTCAAGGGGCCGCCGCAGAGCCGCGCACGCCCGACGTGGACCAGGAGCTTGTCCCCCTCACCCCCATGCGGCGGGCCATCGCCGAGCACATGGTGCGCAGCAAGACGGTCGCTCCCCACGTCACCACCGTGGCCGAGGTCGACATGACCGCCGTGGCGGCCTTGAAGGACGGGTGGCGCGTGGCCTTCGATGAGCAAGGCGTCAAGCTGACCTACACGCCGTTTGTCCTCAGCGCCGTCGCCCGCGCGCTCAAGGACTACCCCGAACTGAACGCCGAGTGGACCGACCAGGGCATCCTGCTGAAGTACCGCATCCACCTGGGCGTGGCCGTGGCCGTGGAGAACGGCCTCGTTGTGCCGGTGGTCAAGGATGCCGATCGCCTGTCGCTCGTGGAGCTTGCCCGTGCGGCGCAGGCGCTCGCCGAGAAGGCGCGTGCGGGCAAGATCGCCCCGGCCGACCTCTCGGGCGGCACGTTCACCATTACGAATCCCGGCGTATTCGGCGCCGTGCTCTCGACGCCCATCATTCACCAGCCGCAGGCGGCCATCCTGGCCACGGGCCGCATCGCCGAGGTGCCCGCGGTCATCCACGATGGCATCGCCATCCGCAAGCGTATGTTTCTCTCCCTCTCCTACGACCACCGCGTCGTGGATGGGGCCACGGCCGTGCGCTTCCTCCAGCGCATCCGAGAGATTCTCGAGAAGCCCGACTTCCAGGCATAGAACTATCCCATAACCCACACGGGCTGCGAGGCTGATGGCTAGGAGAGCGTGACGGTCGCGCTGGCCTTCACGCTCTCCTTAAGCTCCCAGGTGTCCAGGTTGAAGTAGTTGAGGGAGACCTCCACCGTCACCACCTGGGGCAGCGAGGTGCGCAGGAGATGATGCTCGGTGTGGAAGGAGAAGCGCGTGGACGACGGATCGCCCTGCTCCCTGTAGAAGGCAGACCCGCTCTTGCCCGTCCAGCCGTCCATCGTGAAGTCCCACACGACGTGGCTCCCGCCGAAGCCGAAGAGCGACATCACGGGGCCAGAGGCCGTGCCAGAAAACCGCACCGCGTAGTCAATCCAGTACTTGTCCTGATATGTCACCTCCACGACGGGCTGATCGAGGGCGATGGACAGGTTGCCTTGCTCGTTGTCGCGGTTCACCAGGGCCACGTCCGCGGGGTCGAGGCCGCTGTAGACGGGGTCGGCGCTCACGGCGGGCAGCAGCGCGATCGTGTAGGGCTGGTCGCCATCCACGAGGCGGTCGTCCACGCCCGTCACCGTCACGGTCTGGGCCACGTTCCAGTTCAGCGGGGTGAAGACCAGGGCTTTCGTCGGGGCCAGGCCCTCCGTGGCGTCAGAGCTTGCGAACGAAATGCTCACGTTGGCGGTCGGTCGAGAGGTGAGCACGACGGTGAACGTGGCCTTCCCGCCCGCCTCGGTGGTGATGAGGCCCGAGGTCGGGGCCACGGTGAAGCCGGCGGGCGGCGCGACGGCGTTCGCCACGGCCAGGGCCGCCTCAAGAATCTCAGGATCGTAAGGGTTTTCGATGACGCGGACCGCGATCTGCTGTCCCGGCGCGCCGGGCCGCGGCACGTTCCTGAGCGGCGCCACGTCCGGATGGAAGAGAATCTGTCGAATCTGCTCAAGGGTCAGGTCGGGCCGGTTCGCCCGAATCTGGCTCACGAGGTACTGCACCTGCGGGGCGGCGAACGACGTGCCCGGGGTCGCCGCCGGGACGGGCACGTAGAGGATGCTCCCGGCGACGGTGGAGTAGTTGGAGTAGTCGGCGATGTTGCCCGAGGCATCCAGGGCGCCCACCTCGATGATCTGCCGAGCGGCCCTGGGGTGCAGGTTCAGCCCGTTGGCCAGCACGGAACTCAGGTCGGTGGACCCGTTGCCGGCGGCGTGGACGATCAGGGCGTCGGCGGCGCCTCGGACGCCGGATTCGAGGATCGCCACGACCTGGCTGCGGTAGACCTCGGCAAGGCTTTGGTTGTAGGTTTTCCAACCGTCGGCGGGGGCCGGCGGCGGGTTGTCTCTGGCCCATTCATCGGGCGTGTACTCGCCATTGCCCCACGAGAGGTTGATGGTGGCGGGCAGGCCCAGCTCGGCGGCGCGCTGGATGACGGCCGCGATGCTCGTGATGTCGCACACGACGGTCGTTCTCACCTCCCCGTCCACGAGAACCGAGGGGATCGCGACCGTGCTGTTGGCCGGGGTGATCGCAGGGTTCGACTGGTACAGCTCGTAGCCGTGGGTGCGGTAGTAGTCCACCACGTCGGCGTGAGTAGCCCCAAGCGCGGGGTTACTGGTTTCCTTGAGGCTCCCGTCGGGGTTGGTATCGAGGCGCCCGTCGCCCGTGAGCAGGTAATACGTGAGGGGGTTGCCGTACTGGTCCTACGACACAGCCATCGGCTCGCCCGCGGCCTCGAGCACGATGTTCCCAGTCCCCATGTCGCCCAGCCCGGGGATCACCGCGGAGTCCACGGCCGACCAGTTGGTCGGGATCGTGAGGTCCTGCGGCGTCGTGAGCAGATTGGGCGAGGCGGTCGTCACGGCCCCCGCCACGGCGTTGATGAAGGCGGCTTCCTGGCCGGGAGCCACCTTGGCCCAGTACAGCCCCATCGCGGGGAGCTGGGCGAAGAGGGCGCCGCCCTGGGCCGACACGATCTTCTCTACCCTCGCGAGGGAGGTCTTCCACGGATTGACCGATAGCTGGACCTCGCCCGACTGCGCCAGGCCCTGGAGGCTCTGCCCCTGGAGGTCCTGCCACGCCACCATCTGCTTCGCGCCAGGGGAGTCCAGGTCCCAGGCCGCATCCTTCAGGGGCCAGGCGCCGGGTTGGGCGGCCACGATCACGTGGAAGTCGCCCAGGGACTGGTCCGCCCCTCCGCTGGGCGCCCACGTGAAGGCAGGGTTGCTGGCGGCAACCGACTTCGCCGCCGTGGCGCTGATGCCGAAGTAGAGCCCGGGGACGTCTGTCGCTATAGCCGCAACCTTCACGCTCCCGACGGCCCCGTTGACCAGAATGAGGCCGTCGCGGAACATGCCGCCCAGGCTCACCTTGCCCAGGGCAGGTTTGCCCGCCGCCACGCCCTCGCCCGAGACGGTGACGTCGGCAGCGAAGTCGCCTGCGATGCCCAGCGTCTTATCGCCTCTGGTGGCAATGCTGGCGATGGTGGGGGCAAAGATGTCGGCCTGCCCGACCCTCGCGGCCGACAGGCTCGACAACGCGCTGCCGATCTCGATGGTCGTGCCGTCGCCGATCTCGCGAGCGATGATGGATGACCTCTGAAGCGGCGTCCCGCCGGCCAGCACGTCGGCACCGTTCAACAGGTCGCGGACCGCCAGCGTCCCGACGAAACCGCCCAGGTCAATCCCCTCCCCCACGAGGTCCACCGCCTTGGCGCTGAGGCTCCTGAGGGCCTCGGTGCCCTGCGCGCCCCGGATGGCGCCGAGGGCGAACCCGCCGTCGCCGCCCTTCACCGCGATGGCCAGCGCGGAGGCCGCATCGGTGCCGCTCAACACCACGTCGAACTGCCCGCCGTTGGGCACCAGCTCGCCGAACCCGGCGCCGCTGAGCGCGAACGTCACGGCCGAGCCGTCCCCGTCCGTCAGGGCCAGCCTCACACCTGTCCTGCCCGCAAACGTGCCGAACCTGTGGGCCACGGAGATGGGGGCGTTTGTGGCAGCCACGTTGTTGGAGGGGTCATCCCCCGCGATGGTATGCCCAGGGTCAATGTCGGCCAGGACGAAGTAGTCGCCCACCGGGGCATCTGACGGAACCAGCAGCGTGGCGCTGTAGGCTCGGGACAGCCCTGGCCCCAGCTTCACGGCCTGCTGTGCGAGCGCCGCAACGGGGGTGTCGCCGCTGCCGGGCGTCTTGTCCAGGGCCGTGTCGGCGGAAGCGTACAGATGGATGTCCATCGTGCCCACGGCAGGCTGGTCGCCCTGGTTGGTCACGAGGATGGAGAACGTCACCCTGTCGCCCGGCACCACCTGGGCAGGTGGGGAGATGGCGTTGATGGTTGCGACCAGATCCGCGCTCAGGAGAACGCGCGGCTCAAGGGGTTCAAGGAACAGGGATCCCCTGACAGGCCGCTGCGCCGCCGTGGGCATGGCCGCCCGCCGACTCACCTTGTCAAGTCTCACGACGCATCCTTCTTCGTCTGCGCAGAGACCGCCCCACATAGAAACTATCTCAGAACCCACACGGGCTGCGTTGCCGGCGGCAGCGGGGCGGATGCAAGGCGCGGCGACGCAGGCGATGCGACGGAGGGCATCGCTGAGGAGCCGCAACACGGCAGCCGCCCCGCTGCCGCCGCAACCCGAAGGGACACCGCGACTTCTGCCTGCGGGCGGCGTCGCTCGTCGTCCACGATGCTCTCCGTTGCATCGCCTCCTCCTCGCTTCTTGCCCGCAGGCGGAATCGCAGGTGTCGCAGCTTGCGTGGGTTCTGAGATAGTTTCTTAGCACCCCGGCTCTCTGCTGTGCCATAGTGGAGTCGTATTATGCCTGTATCGCGCAGCGGCGTCAAGTGCGGTGGCGGAATTGGGCGGTGTAGCTGTATGCCCAACCCGAGGCGCGCCGGCACCGGCCATGGCTGGTCACACGAGCACCGGCGTCGAGGCTCAGCGAGGCGCTGCCCTGAGCCCGAGGGGGCCTGTGTAGTTGCTCAAGGGCCGGATGAGGCGGTTGTTGGCATACTGCTCGAGCACGTGGGCAGTCCAGCCCACGACGCGCGCGACGGCGAAGATGGGGGTGAAGAGGTCGTTGGGGATGCCGAGCATGTGGTACACGCTGGCCGAGTAGAAATCCACGTTGCAGTCGAGGCCCTTCTCGTCGGCCATGACCTGCTCGATGATGGCCGAGATGTCGGCCCACCGGGTGTCGCCGAGCTTCTCGCCAAGGGTGCGGCTCCAGCGGCGCAACACGGCGGCCCGTGGGTCGCCGGTCTTGTAGACGCGGTGGCCGAAGCCCATGACCTTTTTCTTTGCGGCAAGGAGGCCCTTCACGTAGTCGGCGGCCCGGGCCGGCTCGCCGATCTGCTCGAGCATTTCCATGACGTGCTGATTCGCGCCGCCGTGGAGCGGGCCGCGCAGCGCGCCGATGGCACCCGTGATGGCCGAGTAGAGGTCGGAGAGGGTGGAGGCGATGACCCGGGCGGTGAAAGTCGATGCGTTGAAGCCGTGGTCCACGTGCAGAACGAGGCAGTCGTCGAAGACTTCCTCGGCGAGGTCGCTGGGGCGCTTGCCGGTGAGCATGTAGAGGAAGTTGCCCGCGTGCGAGAGGCCCGGCTCGGGCCGCACGGGCGGCAGGCCGCGGCGAATCCTGTGGATCGAGGCCACGATGCTCGACATTTGGGCCGTCAGTTCCTCGGCGATCTCGAGGTTCACCCCCGCCTCGGGGCTCTCGGCCCGCGGGTCGCTCAGGCCGATGATCGAGACGCAGGTGCGGAGCACCGACATCGGCGGGGCCGACGCGGGCAGCTCCGAGAGCACGTGGGCCATCTGTTCCGACAGAGGGCGGTGGGCGGCGAGCGTGCGCTTGAGCGCCACCAGTTCCGCTGCCGTGGGCAGCGCGCCGCGCCAGATGAGGTGCGCCACCTGCTCGAACGTGCAGTTTGCCGCGAGGTCCTGGACCTCGTAGCCCCGGTAGATGAGCTTGCCCGCCTGGCCATCCACGTGCGAAACCGCCGAATCGGCGGCGACGATTCCTTCGAGTCCTGCTTTCTCCATGGCACGCCCCCTCTCTGGTCGCGGTGGGTTGGCGCCGCAGCCCCCGCGGCTGCGGCCGGTGCTTCTACCCTTATGTTAGCCCATGACGCGCGCGCTGGCAACGGTTTTCGCCGCCGCTCGCCGCGAGGACGCTCGGGCGCGCGAGGCATGGAGCACCTACTCCTGTTGTTTCTGGACCGCTCCCAGCGACAGGGCACACTGCGAGCCGATGCGGCTGCCGAACAGGGCGATGTCGCGCAACGCGCCGCGGAACTGGCGGTCGAGTCCATTGCCGTGCAAGGTCTCGTTGTAGTTGCCGATGGTAAGCACGCCACTGCCCTGGCCCGTGGCACCGCGGGCGTAGGTGGTTGTCCTGTCGAGCTGCGCCGGGGTGTCGGCGTCGCCGAAGTACCAGCGGACGTTGTCCCTCTCCTTCGTGCCGTCGTAGGCGACGGCGAAGAAGACCCACTTGCCGATGGCCACCTTGCCCGGCGAGCTGTCGTTAGTGACGCGGTCGGGCCATTCGTTGACGGCGAGGCGGAGGCGCCCGTCGCCCAGGCACACGAGGTCGAAGCCCGCGCGGGCGTGGTTGAGGTTGAAGGCAATGCGGTTGCCGCCGGAGCCGATCTTCAGGCTGGTGGCCTTGAGCCAGCCGCAGAGGGTGAACGAGCGCAGGCCCTCGAGCGCCTCGAGGGGCTTCTCACCCACCGAGACCCATTTCCACGGCTCGCCGTCGCCAAAGTCGAGCGAGCCGTCGGCGCCGCGCTTCACGTCGCCGTGGAGTTTCAGGGGCGGGCTGTCGCCGCCCTTCGCGCCCACGCGGACGAGCGGCTTGTCCGACGGGGCCTCCACGGCGATCGACAGGCTGGCGGTCGCCGAGGCCCCCGCCTTGTCGGTAACGGTGAGCGTGGCCGTGTAGAGGCCGGGCTTCGCATAGGTGTGCGTGGGGCTGGCCTCGGCCGAGGTGGCCCCGTCGCCGAAGTCCCATTGGCACATGAGATCGGCGGGGCCTGTGAACCTGACCGTGAGCGGCGGTGTGCCCTCGGTGGGCGTGGCCTGGGCCTTGGCCTCGGGCCGCAACGCCTCGCCCGGCTTGTAGGGCTCGAAGCGGAACAGGTAAGGGGCCTTCGGCGGGGTGAAGGTGAACTTGCCCGGCCGCGCGGTGCCCAGCGGCGCCACTGTCATGTTCCAGGTGTCAATGCCGTCCACCTTATAGGGGCGGTCGCCTGGCAGGTCAATCGTCCCGGGTCCTGACCTGAGGCAATAGACAAGGTACAGCTCGCCCGGCTTCGCGAGGGTGGCGTTGCCGGGGCACAGAGCAGCATCGGGCACCATCTGGTGGAAGGGCACGGGCTCCATGCAGCGCTTGAGGAAGGCGATGCGGGCCGGGCTCTGGCCGTGCAGCACGCCGCCCTTGGACCACCAGAGGATGTCCTGGGGGTGCTTGTAGGTTTCGCCGTGGCCAACATAGCAGCCGCCGACCGCGCCGAGCCAGAAGCGGTCAACCATCTGCTCGGCGGTGAGGTTGCCCCAGCCCTCGGGGATGTTGCCCTCGTACTTGCACTCGTCGTAGACGATGGGCTTGCGGTACTTTTGGCGCCAGTCAGGGCCGGAGGCGAGGTCGGAGCTTTGGATGCTGGCGTGGGTGACCCAGGGCCGGGTGTGGTCGTAGAAGCCGCGGCAGTTGTGGATGCTGCGCAGGCGCGCGAAGGGGTCCTCCTTCTGGAGGATCTCGAAGAAGCGGTCCCAGTCGGCCATCGCCTTGTCGCCGCGGTGGCCCTTGGTGCCGGGGGCCATGAGGTCGTACTCGTTGGCGAGGGACCACCAGACGTTGCGGAAGGCGGCCAAGCGCGCGATGCCATAGCGCAGGTAGCGGTCGTCGTGCTCCTTGCCCATCGTGGCGAAGCCCCAGCGGTCGTACGGGTGCCAGAGAATGAGGTCCGCCTCGATGCCCAGGCGCTGGAGGTCGAGGATGCGGCGCTCGAGGTGCCGCCAGGACACAGGGTTGGGCCGCGTGAAGTCGAACGTGCCGTCGGCGCGCCGTTCGAAGGGGTAGAACGGCGGGTCGTTGCGGTTGTAAGTGTATGACTTCGGGAAGATGCAGAAACGGATCTTGTTGAAGGGCGCGGTGGCGAGGGTCTTGAGCGTCTGCTCCTGAAGCTCGTCGGTCTGGTGAACCCAGGCATAGCAGGTGGTGCCGATCTGGAAGTAGGGTGTGCCGTCGGCGTAGGCGAAGTGCCACGTGTGGGCCACGCGGACCGGCCCGTGGTTGCCCTTAGCCGGCGGGACGCAGAGGAATTCGCCCGTCTGGCCGTCCAGCTCGGGATCAGGCGACTGCGTCTTGAAGGTCCAGCGCCCCTCTTTCGTGGGCATGCAGCGGACTTTCCAGGTGCCGTCGCCGTCGTGGAAGCCGTTGACCGTCACGGCCTCGCCCTCGCACTCGAAGCGGGCAGAGAGGCCCGCGTCGGTGAAGGGGTTGGCGTAGGTTTTCGACGACTTCAGCGCCGCCTCGAAACAGCCCCACCGCTCGATGGTGGTTGCGCTGCCCAGAACTGCCATCGCCATCATCATGCCTCCTGCTGCCACGATTCGTGCCATTGCCACTGGAACTCCTCTACTGCTCGCGATAGCCGGGCGCCGGATAGCTCTTCGCAGCGTCGTCGAGCACGAGCACCCAGTCGTTGCCGCGGCCGGGCTGGCCGGGGGGCGCGAAGTCGGCGACTCCCGTGTTCGGCACCTCGCCAGCGGCCGTGGCTTGGCCGGTCCTCGGGTCGAACCACCACGCCTTGGCCGTTTCGCCGCTGATCTTGCCCATCGCCACGCGGACCGGTCTGCCCGTGGGCAGATAGATGAACGCGTAGTCCGTGCCCCGCGTGGCCTGGACGTGGTCGGCGCCCGAGCCTGCGTCGCCGGCGATGAGGCTCTGGTCGGGCACGCGGTCGAGCATGGGGCGCGATTCCATCAGGTGCCGCACGTGCATCATCTGCCAGGCGCCGGGCAGGTCGAGCACCTCGTGCCACCAGTGCCGCACGGGCCCGGGCCAGCGGGCGTCCTTGAGGCGCGGGTGGCGCATCATCCAGATGGGGTGGCAGCCGTAGGTGTGGCCGTGGCCGCCGGCGAAGAGGTTCCAGTAGGCGGCCTGGCGGACGTCGTAGTCGTCGAACCAGTCCTCCTTCTTCGAGCCGCGCACGGGGTGGTCGTCGTAGCGGGGCTCGCCGTCCATGCAGGGCTTGACGGGCGTGCGGGCGTAGTCGGCGGCCACCATGCGGTAGTTCGCGCCGTCCCTGGCGCCGTGGCCGCTCTGGAGCATGTTGAAGTCCAGCCAGTCCTCGTCGTGGAGCCATTCGGCGGAGCTTCTGCCGCCCATGGGGTGGAAGGTGATGAGGTGGCGGCCCGCGTCGCCGCGTCGGAGGCCCCTGGCCATGGCGCGAATGATGGCGCGGTGGGTGTCGTTCTCGATGGGGCGGTCGCCGCCGAGGATCCAGATGATCGGCTGGTCCTTGTAGCGGCGGCCGAGCCATTCGCCATAGAACTCGGCGTTGGCGGGCGAGAAGATCTCCGGGCCTTTGCCCCACTTCTTGTTCCACTTGTCGCCCCAGGTGGGGAGCATGCCGGTTACGATGCCCTTCTCGGCGGCCTTGGCCACGATCCAGTCCACGTGGTCCCAGTAGTCGTTGTCCGGGCCGTCGGCCACGGCGGGCTTCGTGGGGTCGCTGCCCACGAGCGGCAGGTGGCCGTAGGCGTTGGGCACGCCGAGTCCGTCGAGTTCGGCGAGTGCGACGGCCTGGATGACGGTGAAGCCCTTGGCCCGGCGGTTCTCGAGGTAGCGCTCGGCCTCGTCGCGGTCGAGGCGGTGGAACAGCTCCCACGCGGTGTCGGCGAGGTAGAAGAACGGTGAGCCGTCCGCGTGCACGAGGTAGCGGCGGTTGGGCGAGACCTTGAGGGGGCCGCGGCGGAGGTCGGCTGCCGGCCCTCGGCGTGGCGTGGGGGCTTCCTCGTGTTCGGAGGCCTGGATCGAGGCAACGATGGCGAAGATGAGGACGATGAGCATGAGCTTCATGGCGTTCCTCTCAGAGGGTCCAGGGGTTACCCAGCCCGCGCCAGGGGCCTTGGGCGACCTGTATTATACCGGGGCCTGTGCGAAAGTCCACCCGGGCGCTGCCGGGGGCAGTGGGGCGGGTGCAAGACGCGGCGGCGCAGTCACGCGACGGTTCCCGCGCGGGCCCCCGGCTCGCCGCGGCGCCCAACTGTATCACCCCCTGGAGGGAGGGAGTGATACAGTTGGGCAGGAATGGCCACGAATGCCCCCGGATCGCCAAAGCGCCCAACTGTATCACCTGGCGGGCGCGAGGGGCAGTGATACAGATGGGGGCCGGGTGTCCGACGTTGGGCGCCTGGGGAGGGTGCCTGCCAAGCGGAGGGGGAGGTCGGAGTTGTAGCCGCCGGCTGACAGCTTGTCCAGCGCCGCCGACAACCGACAGGTGATCAGCAGACCGAGGTCCCCCCTGCCATGCCAGGTCCACGCACACGGCGCTTGAGGCGGCCAGAGCGCTCATGTAGCCGCTGGAGGCTTTGGGTGGCCTCTGCCGGGTCCTCGGAGCGGACCCACGAGCATCACGAGCGATGTTGCCTGGGTGCAACACGCCTGGTGCCCGCACTTGCCCCGGGCGGATAACGCTCGTGTTTTCATAGCCTTGCGGGCACACTGGCATGTTGCCGAAAGGCCACATTGGCGCCCGAAAGCGCCTGTGGCGGGGCCGTGGCCGGCGCGGTGCGGACGCGAGCGGGCAGCCCCGGATTGACGTGGCGATCACGGAGGACCAGTCACTTGGCAGATGAAGCTGGCACGGCGTGATAGCGCACCCGCCGCGCTCCGACCAGCGGGGATGCCAGTAGTCGCCCCGGCATAGGATTTGCTAGTTGAATTGTATCATGGCGCTCTCACTGTTTCCTGTGAAGGGTGAGAGAGCCGCGGGCTGGCGGGGCTCGCCTCCGCAGTACTCAACACATCTGGAGCAGAAGCAACACATCCATGAAGCGAACGGCAACTTGCGGTTGGGTCGGGTGCCTGGTGGCGGTTCTGGGTCTCTCGGCTTCGGGCGCGCCCCTCTACTGGGACGGCGATGGTGCCGGCACGGTGGGGGGCGGGTCGGGCACGTGGGACACTACGCTTGCCCGCTGGAGCGCCACGGTCGGAGGAAGCACGTACCAGATTTGGATGAATGCCAACCTGGACGACGCGGTCTTCCAGAATGCCCCAGGCATTGTCACCCTGGGCGCGCCGGTGACGGCTCACGACCTCACGTTCGGCACCCAGGGCTACCGGCTGGTGGGCGCCAACGCCCTCACACTCGGCGGTGCCACGCCCACGGTGTCGGTGACCAACGCGGGCGACTGGGCGATGGTGGGCGTGCCTGTCCAGGGCACAGCCGGCCTCACCCGCGCGGGCGCAGGCAGGCTGCTCCTCACCGAGGCCAGCACCTTCACCGGCGGCGTGACGCTCAACGCGGGCACCACCACGATCATCAACAACCCGAACCTCGGCGACCCGGCCAACGTGGTGACCCTCAATGGCGGCACCCTGCAACTGGCCAACTCGAGCAGCTCGGCGGGCGGGCTCTACCTCCAGCTCGGCAACCCGGTGACCGGCGGTGCACGAACCGTGGTCGTCGGGCCTTCGGGTGGCACGATTGATGTGCCGGCTATATCTAGCGGGGCCGATGGCGCGGCCATCACGGGCATCAATGCCCTCACCGGCAGCGGCACTCTTACCAAGACCGGCCTCGGCTACCTCTTCGTGGCGCAGGCAAGCGACTTCTCGGGCAACCTGGTGGTCGCCCCGAACGGCAATCAGTTCGACATCCGCGCGATGGGCACGATGCTCAACGTGGCCAGTGTGACCGTCGGGCAGTCGAGCTATCTCAATGTGGACAACCAGAACTCGCTCATGAGCCGCCAGTTCCCCGGAGGAACGAACAACCTGGCGTACTCTGTGATTCCGGACCGGATCAGCGACACGGCGCCCATTCTGCTCGAGGGCGGGCGCCTGATGTACGTGGCCCGCAACACGGCGCTTTCCGGCACCTCGAGCCGCGAGATCTTCGGCGCCACCACGGTCGGCCTCGGCCAGTCTGAGATCCGAGCCGAGCGCGCCGGCGGCGGCGGCTCTGACCTGATCCTCTCCAACCTCATTCATAACGTGGGCGGCGGCACGGTGCGCTTCACCGCCGGCAACACCATCGGCCTAGCCGGCGACAACGGCCGCATCACCCTCCAGCAGGTCAACGGCGTGGCCCCCACCACGGGCATGTTCCTCGGCGGCTGGGCCGTGGTGAACAGCGACAACTTCGCCACCTATGTGGTCCCCGCCAGCCTGGGCGCCGCGGGCGGCGTGGTGCCCTACGGCAGCGCCGTGGCCGGCGCGCCGGCCTATGCCACCACACCCTTCGCCAGCGGCAAGATCGTCAACCTCACCGCCGACTACACCATCCCAGCCGGCGACAGCGTGGTGGGCGCCCTGCGGCTCGCCGGAGCGGCCACCCGCCAGGTGCTCTTCACCAACGCCAGCGACACGCTCTATGTCGAAAGCGGCGGCATCCTTTCGGACGGCAATAACAACGCCCGCAACATCGGCCTCACCGGCACCCGCGGCCGCCTCACCGCCGGCACCACCACCGCCACCACGCCCCAGGAGCTCTTCCTCCACAACAACTCCAACACCACCACCATCTGGTCGCAGATCATCGACAACCCGAACGATGCCGCGGCCACCGTGGCCCTGGTGAAGGACCTCGATGGCCAGGTGAACCTGGAGAACAACCTGAACTCCTATACCGGCGGCACCAGCGTGCTTCGCGGCACACTCGAGGCGCGCGCGGCCGGCACGCTGGGGTACGGCCCCGTCGTGGTGAAGAACTCGCGCCTCAACCTCAACGCCGCCGGCGCCATCAACACGGCGGCGACCGCCGGCGGCTACACCATCGTGGACAACGGGCAGATCTACCTGAACAGCACGAACAACTACAACACCACCTGGGACCGCTTCACCGTGCCCGCGGGCGGCGTGCTCTCGGGCCAGAACTCCAACACAGCCAACCAGGGCCTCGGCAGCCTCACGCGGGTCGCATCGCTCACCGGCGGCGGCCAGGTGGTGCTCGCGCCCGGCGCCGTGGTGGCACACAACACCCACTTCAACGACGCCACCAACGGCACCGGCGTGCGCACGGTGCAGAACCTGGGAACGAATGCCGACCTCTTCTACGGCCTCTACAGCGATTTCAATCCTGGCGCGGCCGGCTCGCTCACCGTCGGCGCCGGCACCCCCTGGGCGGGCGTCAGCACCGACCGCAGCGACCGCCGCTTCACCCAGGGCACCATCGTCGCCAACAGCGATTTCACCCTCCAGGGCCTCCTGCGCGACAACGGCTACGCTCTCCTCTATCTGGGCAGCGCCGGCAGTGCCGCCACCTACGGCATCACCAACGCCGCCGGCGGCCCCATCAACGCCAACGTTGTCGGCCGCGTGATGCTCGACGAGGACTCGCCCGTAAGCCTGCCGAGCGATCTGACGTTCGTCGTCACGCCAGGCTCCGTACTCTACCCCAACCGCAGCAACTCGCTCGGCAGCGGCGGCAGCTTCGCGAACGTCCTGGTGCAGGCCGGTGGCACGTTGGATCCGGGGAACTTCACCGGCGTGCCTCCCGCCATTCCCGGCCCACTCAATGGCGGCCTCGTGACGGTGGCCGCCGGCGGCCGCCTGCTCCTCAACGACGCTTCGGGCATCGGCTCCGGCCAGGCCGGCAACATCACGATGCAGTCCGACTCGATCCTGCACCTCAACAGCAACAACGTCTTCCTCGGCGCGGCCACCGGCCAGTTCGTCTACGAGCCGGGCGCCATTGTCCGCATCGAGTACAGCAGCCCCTACGGCTTGAAGCCGATCGTTTCAGATGCGCCGGGCGGCAGCCAGGTGGTCTACGAGGTGTGGAATGCCGACCGAACCCTCACCAACCAGATTCACCCCCTGATCACCGCCGGCCCAGGCTCGCCCAACGTCGCGCCAGAAGTCCTCACGATTGCCAACGGCGGCATGCTCACGAACGATTCGAACGACCGCCGCCTCAACGAGGGCCGCGGCCGCGTGATCCTGGGCGACGGCGCGGTGCTCGCCGGCACCAGCCAAACCTACTTCAACATCCAGGAAAGCCTCGACGTGCAGGCCGGCGCCACCGTCTACATCGGCAGCAGCCGGTGGGTGGACGGCAATCCGAAGCTGGGCGCCGTGCAGTTCGTGCAGGCCGGCAACAACACGGCCGGCGCCGGCGTGACCTTCAACGTCGTGGACGGCGCGCAGCTCTCCTTCAACGCCGCCAACGTTTTCCCCGATACGGCGAGCCTGCACCTGCCCGCCGCGGTGACCTACTGGCCGCCCGTAGGCAACCCCTCGCCCGGCGCCTGGAGCGGCCAGCCCGGCAACGGCAGCACGCTGCTGCTCAACTCCGGCACGGGCCTGAGCAACCCCGAAATCATCGGGGTGCTCACCGGCCAGGGAGGCGTGATGGGCAACACGGGCGCCCTGCTCGGCGTCGGCTGGGGCGCCGCTGCCGACTTCACGTTCGACGGGGTGTTCAAGAGCGCCAATGGCCAGAACCCCGGCCTCGTCAAGGTGGGCGCCACCACGATGACGCTGACCAACGTCAGCGACTCGACGGGCGACCTGGCCATCTACCAGGGCGGCCTCACGCTCAGCGGGGCCGCTCAGACCGCCTTCGGCACGGTGCGGCCCACTAAGACCGGCACCCTCACGCTGGACAACAGCGCCACCGCGCTCAACAACCGCCTCGGCGGCAAGAGCATCAGCGGCCAGGGCGGCGTCATCAACCTCATCGGCAACGCCGTCACCCCCGTCACGGAGACCATTGCCACGCTGAACAACGGCGGCAACCCGGTCAGCACGCTCTCCTTCCTCAATGTCACGCCCGGCGCGGCCACCACCACGCTGTTCACCACCACGATCGAGAACTTCAACAACGCCGGCGGACGCCAGACGACCTGGGTCTTCCGCTCGCCCGCGATGGGCAACCTGCCCGGCACCTACGACGCCAACAACGCCTACACGCCGAACCCCGCAAACGTCACGAATGGCCTGATCATCGCCACCAACCCGAACCTGGTCACGCGACAGCAGTTCGGGCAGAGCGCCAACCTCATCGCCGGCGCCATCGGCACCCCGCTCGTAATGACCCGCCCCGACATCCTCGGCGACACCGACCCCAACGGCCTGGGCGTTGGCTTCGTGACGCAGGACAACAACTCGACCACCGGCTTCCGCCTACTCGCTGCCTCCGAATACACGAGCGTGTTCCAGGATAACATGATCAACAACGTCAACGTGCGCCTCACCGGCACGCGCAACACCCTCGGCGACACGCGCATTGACAGCCTCACGATGCTCCCCGGCAGCACGCTGAACATCAACGGCACCCTGCCGCTCAACACCACCCCGTCGCGTCTGTTCCTCTACTCGCCGGGTATTCTCGCCCAAGCGGGCGGCACCTCGACCATCGGCGGCACAGGCTACCTCCAGGCCAGCGACAGTACAGCGCTCTACCTCCACGCGCAGGGCGACCTGGACGTCAATGCCATCGCCTACTCGAACACCGGCATCGTCAAGACCGGCGCCGGCACGCTGAACTTCGGGCCCGGCGCGGCCAGCATCTGGCGCGGCACCCTCACGATCAGTGAGGGCACCGTCAACCTCGGCGCCAACAACAGCTTCGTCGTCACCCGCGGCCAGAACGCCTTCACCGGCCAGAGCCTCAACATCAGCGGCGGCACGCTCAACCTCGGCGGCAACAGCCAGCTAGTCAACTCGCTCAACAGTGCCAACCCCCTGCCCTACGGCGGAGCCGCCGGCGGCACGATCACCAGCGCAACCCCTGCCTCCCTGGGCATCCAGGGCGGCGGCACCTTCTCGGGCCTGATCACCGGCGCCATCACCCTCGACAAGATCGCCAACAACACCCTCACACTGACCAACAACCTGCCGCTCACCGGCAACGCCATCGTGCGCCAGGGCACCCTCACCCTCCGCGACGAGGCCCGCCTGGGCAGCACGCCGCAGGTGGACATCAACTACGCGACGCTTCAGCTCGAGAACGCCTACCTGGCCGGCTACAGCAACCGCATCAACCCCGCTGCCCCCGTGAACATGAAAGGCGGCACGTTCGAGCTGCGTGGCCGGCCAGGCGCCGTCATCCAGGAAAGCCTCGCCGTGGTGAATCTGTTGGGAGGCCAGAACGCCTTCAACAGCTTCGCCGGCGGCAGCGGCGCCAACGAGATCGCCATCACCAACCTCAACCGCTTGGCCGGCAGCGGCGCCTTTGTGACCTTCGGGCAGAACTACGGCTTCCTCGGCACCGCCGGCAGCGACACCACGGCCATCCGCGACTTCGTCACGAACATCAATGGCTCGCCCCTCGCCCTCACCAACAACATCCTGCCCGCCTGGATGATCGTCAACAACGACCACTTCGCCACCTACCTGCCCACCACGGGCATCAGCTACCTCAGCAACACCAACGACGGCTATGCCAACTACGACTCCACGGATGTCACAACCGCCGGCGCCACCGCCAACGTGAACGACGGAGCGAACCGCACCATCGCCGCATCCAAGACCGTCAACGCAATCCGCAACGCCCCCAACGCCGCCAACACCTTCACGCTTTCCTCCGGCGTCACCCTTACCGTAGCCAGCGGCGGCCTCCTCACCAACAACAACAACACCTTCATCTATACGGGCGGCACCCTCACCTCCGGCACGGGTGAGCTGGACGTGTTCGTGAACCAGAACACCACCATCTTCCGCAGCGTCGTCGCCGACGGAGTTCCAGGCGCCCTGAGCCTCGTGAAGGGCGGCGCCGGCAACCTCCAGCTCGAGGCCAACAACACCTACACCGGCACCACCTACGTGGACGCCGGCACGCTCACCCTCAACCGCACGGGCGCCAACGGCACGACCGACGTCGCCGTCCCAGGCAGCCTGGTGATCCACAACGCCACCGTCACCGAGAGCATCGCCCAGCAGATTCGCAACACGGCCGACGTCACCCTCTTTGGCGGTGGGGTACTGAACCTGGTGAACACGACCAACACCACCGAAACGCTGGCCTCGCTCTCCCTGTTCAACGTCGGCGGTGGCACGACCAATAACGTGCCGATCGTCACGCGCGCGGCTGCCCAGGCCACCTCCGCCCTCAACCTCACGGCCGCCGCCGCCATCACCGCCTACAGCGAGAACCCCACGAGCACCCCCTCGATCAGCGTCAACCTCGGCACCGTGAACTTCACGCGCGGCGCCGGCCTGCCCCAGACCATTGACGTGAGCGGCACGGTGCCTCTCGGCCTCGTCTTCAGCGCCAACATTGGCACCGTGCCCACGGGCGTCGCCGAAGGCGGCCTCATCAAGACCGGCGCCGGCACCATGGCACTCGGCGGCAGCGGCACCACCCAGTTTGGCAACCCCCTGGTGCCCACCGATGTGTTCAGCATCCAGCAGGGCATCGTGCGCCTGGACAATGCCAACGCCCTCGGCGGCTTGAACGCCGTCACGACGGTTCAGAGCGGCGCCGGGCTCCTCGGCCGCGGCGTCAACCCCGTCACCGGCAGCATCCGCCTCAAAGCCGGCAGCTTCCTGGGCACCACCGAGGGCGACACTACCTTCGGCACCGCCACCACCACGGCGGCCAACCTGTCCACCCTCAACGTGGTCGGCGACGCGACCATCTACGTCTCCGACTACTTCCTCCCCGGCTGGACGCAAGGCCAAACCATCAACCTCAACAGCAAGCTCACGGGGAGCGGCAACCTCAACGTCGTCGGGCCGCAGATGGGCCTCGCCACCGGCACGCTGCGTCTCGGCAACAACATCACGGGGGCCTCCCCGGGCGCCAACGACTACACCGGCACCATCACCCTGAACCCCAACACCATCCTCCTCGCCCAGGCCACGGCCAGCGCCACCACAGGCAACGAGCTGGGCGGCGCCACCGTCCGCCTGGCCGGCGGCGAGTTGCGCCTCCGCGACAACAACACGGTGAACTACGGCAACAACGTGATCCTCGCCGCCGACTCGTTCATCAACGCCAACAACGCCGGCGCGAACACCGGCAACACGATCACCATGGGCACCCTCACCGTGCCCAGCGGCTCGCCCACCCTCACGACGACGTACAACAGCGGCGGCAACTACTACAGCACGAACAACAGCTATCAGCTCTCCTTCGCCTCGCTCGACGGCGCGGGCACCTTTGTCAAGGGCGGCCACCAGCTCATCAACATCAGCTCCATCGCCCCGACCTTCTCCGGCAACATCGTTGTCGCCGGGCCGCAGGGCATGTCCCTCGCGCCCTCTGCCGGCCTCAACCTGCCCGCGAGCTGCACGCTCCAGAATTTCACCGTGGATGGCATCCACCACGTCGGCGGCGGCTCCACGCTCGGCGTGAACGGCATCCTGCGCGTCGGCGACAACGCGGGCCAGGTCGTCAACGGCACGAACGGTGTCGCCAACGGCGCCATCACCGGCGCCCTCCTCATCCCGAGCACCGCCAGCGTAACGGCCAACATCCTCCAAAACAACGGCATCATCGGAGCCACAGGCGGCACGAGCACCCTCCGGGCCACCCAGATCCAGGGCCGCGGCGTCTTCGAGGCCTACGGTCAGCGGCTCGACCTCACCGGCCCGGGCTCCGCCCAGGTGCTCATCAACGACTCGGCCACGCCCACCATCCTCCGCGTGGCAGGGAACAACGTGGTGGGCCTGAACCCAGCCAGCGGCGGCACCATCACGGGCGGCGTGGAGGTGCAGAGCGGCACCCTCCTCATCGCGCCCACGGCCCCCACCACCAACCCCTTCGGCGCCACCACCATCAGCGTCTTCGGGTACCCCGTCCAGACCGTGGGCGCCAACGGCATCCCCGTGAACGTGCCCAGCCCCACCTTGCAGGTGGGCGGTGGCGCGAACTCGGTCACGCACGGCGGCAACATTGTCAACAGCGGCCTCGTGCAGGTGGCCGCGGGCTCCTCCCTCACCGTGGCCGGCACCATCCAGGGCGCCCCCGTCCAGTACCTGCCGGGCCTCCTCGAAGGCAGAGCGACCACGGGCTCGCTCGACACCTCGGCCACGCGCGTGCCCAACCCGGGCAACTTCGGCATCAAGCTCGAGCCACGCGGCGCCCAGACCAACGTCGTCACCCAGAACGCCATCACCGGCTGGACCGATAACGATTTGTGGATCTACACCGGCCAGTTCTACGATGCCGACGGCCTGTTCAGTTTCATGGCGAACGTGGACGACCGCACCGGCATCTGGATTGACGGCGTCCAGGCGCTCTACCACAGCGGCAACTACGTGGTGAGCACGGCCTCCACCGTCGGCCAGCGCGACAGCACGGTGGCTGCCGGCCAGAACGCCTCGGGCGGCACGATGAACTTCGGCATGGGCCCCAACGGCGACGGCTGGCACACCATCGAAATCCGCTTCAACAACGGCGCGGGCGGCGCGGGCGCCTACAACGCCTACAACAACGGCATCCAGAACAACTTCGGCTTCGGCCTCAACACCGACGGCACCCGCGGGCTCGACGGCGCCCTCTACACCCGGCCCATTGACCCCGGCGACGCCAGCCTCTTCCGAACCGCGGTTGGCGGCCCGGGCAGCATCCAGATCGACACTGGCGCCGCCCTCAACCTCACCGCCCCCGGCGCCACCCACAGCACAGGCAACCTCATCGCCGGCGGCAGCTCCGGCGCCGCCGCGCTCAACCTGGCCAACGGTGCCACCCTCAACGCCGTCAACGTCGTCATCCCCAGCGGCGTCACCTTGAACGCCAGCGCCCTCAGCGGCGCCGCCGCCCTCACCCTCACAGGCAACCTGACGGGGCCGGGCAGCACGCTGAACCTGACGAACGTTGCTCTCACGTTCAACTCCAACGCGGCTCAGGCTGCTGACGCCACGATCTCGGGCAATGGCAGCCTCACCAAACTCGGCACCGGCACTCTCCGCGTCGGCGCCACCAACAACTCCTACTCAGGACCCACCTTCATCAACCAGGGCACCGTGGCCGCCGCCGGCACCGGCCTCGGGACAGGAACCGTCACGGTCGCCCTCGGCGCCACACTGACACTCCAGGATCTCAGTGCTGGCCTCATAGGCGAGTACTACAACATCAACCCGGGGTCAAGCGGGTCCAACCCCAACTTCGCCACCCTCGCCGCCCTCAACAGCCACCTGAGCACCTACACGCCCAACCTGATCTCCTCCTCCGCGGCCGCGGGCGCGAACTTCGACTTCGCGACCAACGGCTCGCTCTTCCCGGCCCCTTACAACAGCGGCGGGGCGAACTTCGAGGTCCGCTGGACCGGCAAGTTCAGCGCCCCCGTCGCGGGCAACTACGCCTTCTGGACGGGCAGCGACGACGGCAGCATGCTGTGGGTTGACGGCATGGAGCCTGCCGCTGTGAACAACAACTTCTTCCAGGGCGTCACCTGGCGGGGCGGCACAGCCATCCCCCTGACGGCCGGGTTGCACGACATCACCATCGCCTTCTACCAGGGCACCGGCAGCTACGGCCTCCAGGCCGACGTCCAGGGCCCCGCCGGCAGCGGCCTCGAGGCCCGCCAGCGGTTGCCCAACGCCTATCTGTTCAGTGGCGTCTTCGGCAACCTCATCATCGGCGCGCTCGCCGGCGATGGCACCGTGGCTCTCGGCCCCTACAAACTCACCGCGGGCGGCAACAACGCCGACACGCTCTTCTCCGGCCAGATCACCGGCATGGGCGGCCTCGTGAAGACGGGCTCCGGCGCCCTCTACCTCACCGGCGCCAACAGCTACGCAGGCGGCACCACGCTGGCGGGCGGCACCCTCGGCATCAACGGCGACGCGGCCCTGGGCGCCGTCCCTGGCGCTCCCGCAACCAACCTCACGTTCGCGGCCGACAGCACGCTCCGCACCACCGCGGCCTTCGCCCTGAATGCCAACCGCGACATCCTCATCAACAACGGCGTCACGGCCACCTTCGACACCAACGGCTTCGACGTCGCCATCGGCGGCGGCGTCGCTGGCCAGGGCCGCCTCACCAAGACGGGCCTCGGCAGCCTCTCGCTTCTGGGCGCTCACACCTATGCGGGGGCGACGACGGTGCAGCAGGGCGACCTGCTGGTCGGCGGCAGCCTCACCGGCCCCTTGAGCGTGCTCGCCAACGGCCTCCTCTCGGCCGGCCCGGGCATCAGCACCGACACGCTCCTGATGCTCGACGACTACGACCAGCAGGGCACCCTGCGCGTCGAGATGGCGGGGCCGAACCAGGGGGCGGCCGCCAACGGCTTCGACTTCATCCTGGTCAACGGTATGGCCACGCTGGCCGGCGGCGCGGTTGTGGAGATCGACCTGCTCAATGGCTTCGTGCCTCCCGCGTTCAGCACCTATGACCTCCTGGTCGCGGTGGATGGCATCACGGCCGATGTGGGGCTGCTGATCGTGGACGCCTCGAGCGTGACCTTCAACTACGGCTGGAGCCTGAGCCTGGTGGACGTGCCCTCCTACGGGCCCGACGCAATGGCCCTACGGCTCACGGCCGTGCCCGAGCCCACCACCCTGGCGCTCCTGGCGCTCAGCGGCCTGGGCTTGCTCGCCCGCGCCCGGCGCCGCCGCGCCGCCTGAGCAGCGGGCCTTTCAACGATGAGTCTCCATCGGGGGCGCTCGACGAGCGCCCCCGCTTCTTTTCGCCACCCCGCCTGCGATGCTCTGCCATCTCCCTGCTTGGCGTTCCGGCCTTTACCCGCCGTGCTCCGTCTGCTATAGTGGCGGCGGTTGGCGCATGAACCACGACCCCCTTGGCTGGAGGAAGCGCGATGCGGGTTGCCGGATTGGTGACGGGTGTTATGGCACTGGCTCTCACAGTGACGGCAGCGGCGAGCGAGGCCGCCCCGCCTCCAACGATGACCGAGCTGGAGGCGTGCCTGGCCAAAGTGCCTGCGTTCAGGTACGGCGAGAGCCGGGCCGCGCTGGCCGATGCCGAGCGGATGCTGCCGCAACTGGCCACCGACGCCGCGCAGCGGGCAGCAATCGAGAAGCGCTTGATCGCCCTCCTCGTGGGCGAGGGCACGAATGACGGCAAGGCCTTCCTCTGTCGCCAGCTCTCCCTCGTGGGTTCGGCCGAGGCCGTGCCGGCGCTGGCCGGGCTGCTGCCCGACAAGGAGATGTCGCACCACGCGCGATTCGCCCTCGAGCGGATGCCCTGCCCCGAAGCCCTCGCCGCGCTCCGCGACGCGCTGGGCAAGACGGACGGCAGCCTCCTCGTAGGCGTGACCAACTCGCTCGGCGAGCGCAAGGACACCGCGGCGGTGCCCGCGCTCGCCAAGCTGGCCGCCGGCGCTGACGAAGCGGTGGCCGAAGCGGCCGTGGCCGCGCTGGGCAAGATCGGCGGCGACGAGGCCGTCAAAGCCATCGCCGCCGTGCGGGCCAAGGCGTCCGAGAAGGTGCGCCCGGCCGCCACCGATGCCTGGCTCCTCGCCGCCGACGGCCTGGTCGCTGCCGGCAAAAAGGCCGAGGCCGCGGCCATCTACAAGGCCGTCTACCACGGCGAGAAGCACGAGCACCTCCGCGTCGCCGCCTTCCGCGGCCTGCTCGCCACCGGCGACCAGGCGGCCTGGGACCTGATCATCAAGACCCTGGCGAGCGACGACCCGAAGATGTGGGGCACGGCGGCGGCCTTCGCGCGCGAAATCCCCGGCGCCCAGGCCACCCAGGCCCTGGCCGGCCAGCTCGCCAAGCTGCCCGCGCCCGCGCAGGTGCTCCTCCTGGGCGCCCTGGCCGCACGAGGCGACGCGGGCGCGCTGCCCGCCGTGCTCGACGCGGCCAAGGGCAAAGATGAAGCCGTGCGCGTCGCCGCCCTGGGCGCGATCGGCTCCATCGGCGACGCCTCATGCGTGGCCCTGCTGGCCGAACTGGCCGCGAAGGGTCAGGGCGCCGAACAGGCTGCTGCCCGCAAGAGTCTCGTCATGCTTCGCGGCAAGGAGGTCGACCCCGCCCTCATCGCGGCTGCCGCAGCGGGCGACGCCGCGGTGCGACTCGAGTTGATCCGCGCCCTCGCCTCCCGCAACACCGCGGCGGCCGTGCCCTCGCTCCTCAAGGCCGCCGAGGACGCCGACAAGGCGATCCGCACCGAGGCGATGAACGCCCTGGGCGTCCTGGCCGACGCGAAGGCGCTGCCCGCGCTCGTGAAGCTGCTCGTCGAGGCCAAGGCCGACGACAAGCGCGCGAACGCCGAGAAGGCCGTCGTCGCGACCTGCCGCAGAATCGAGGACAAGGACGCGGCTGCCTCAGCGGTTCGGGAGGGATACATGGCTGCCGCCCCGCCTGTCAAGGCCTCTCAGCTTCGTATCCTCGCCAGAATCCCGTCGGCTAGGGCTCTGGACACCCTTCGGCTTGGGATGATGGACGCAGACGCCTCGGTGAAGGACGCGGCGATTCGTGGTTTGGCCGAGTGGCCCGATCCCGCGCCCATGCCGGCCCTGATCAAGATTGCCCACACGGCAGAGAATCCCGTTCACAAGGTGCTGGCGCTCCGCGGCTTCATTCGCCTGGCCGCGCTGCCCAGCGAGCGGCCGGCCGAGGAGAGCGTGAAGCTCTTCGCCGACGCCATGGCCCTCGCCGCCAGCCCGGACGACAAGAAACTCGTCCTCGCCGCGCTGGCGAACGTGAATCACAAGGCCGCGCTCGACCTGGCGATGGCGTCGCTCGGCGACGCCGCCATCGAGGTCGAGGCCGCAACCGCCGCCGTCCAGATCGCCAAGAACCTGCGCAAGACCGACCGCGACATGGCGAAGGCTGCGCTCCAGAAGATCGTGGAGGCCTGCAAGAACCCCGCTGCCCGCCAGACAGCCGAGAGCGCGCTCCTGGTCGTGGACGCCGCGCTGAACATCGCGCCCCAGGGCACCGCCACCAGCCCCGACGGCCACGACAGCGACGGCGGCGCCGGCGGTGACCAGGCCGCCATTGACGGCGACCCGAACACCTACTGGGACGAGGCGGATGGCCAGAAGCTCTATCGCCTGGTCGTCACCTTCAAGCAACCCGAGAAGATCGGGGCCATCAGCATCCTCGGCTACCAGCACCACCAGTACGCCCCGAGAGACTTCGAGATTCTGGCCGACGATAAGGTGGTGAAGAAGGTCGAGAACGCCCAGTACGACGACAATTTCCTCGTCATCGCCCTGGGCGAGTTGACGGCGAAGGCCGTGGAACTGAAGATCACCGGCTACTACGGCAACTCCCCCGCCATCCGCGAGCTGGGCATCTACCCGCCCGGCGGCAAGCTGCTGAAGATGGAGACGCCGAAGAAATGAGAGCCAGAACACGTGCCAGCATGCCGCGCCGCGGGTTCCTCGCAGCCAGTGCGGCGGCGCCGCTGCTCGCACGGCGCGCCGCCTGCGCCGAGACTCAGAAGGAGGCGAAGACGATGACCATCACAGTGCCGGAGCAGAAGGTGCCGGTGCTGGCGGAGTGCGACGTGCTGGTGTGCGGAGGCGGGGTGTCGGGCATCACGGCGGCCGTCGCCGCCGCGCGGCACGGGGCCAGCGTGGTGCTTCTGGAACGCTGGCCGATGCTCGGCGGCATGGCCACCGCCGCTCTCGTCACTGGCTGGCACCGCAGCGACCGCGAGAAGATGGTCATCTACGGCCTCGTCGAAGAGACCGCCCAGCGGGCCGAGAAGCACGGCTGGATCTGGAAGGACGGCCAGTACCCCCGCGCCCACGAGACCCACTGGTTCGAGCCCGAGGGGATGAAGATCGTCTACCACGACATGCTCGACGAGGCGAAGGTGCGCACCTTCTGCTACACCGTCGCTGGCGAGCCCATCGTGGGGGGCGGACGCATCCACGGCGTGCTGGCCGACACCAAGCAGGGCCGCCGGGCGGTGCTCGCGAAGATCGTGGTGGACGCCACGGGCGACGGCGACGTCGCGGCCAAGGCGGGCGTGCCCTTCGAGTTCGGCCGGGCCTCCGACGGCCGCGTGCAGGGCATGACCATGATGTATAGGGTCTGCGGCATAGACGAGGCGCGCGTCAAGTCCTTCCCGCCCGACAAGGCGCGGGCTGTGATGGAGGCAATGCAGGCCGCCAGCAAGGCCGGCGAACTGCCCCCCTTCAACCACGCCTTCGGCCTCGGCCACGCCCGCAACCGCTTCATCCCCAACATGTGCCCCGTCGCTGGCAACCCCCTCGACGAGGAGGAGCTGACCCGCCTGACCATCAAGAGCCGCCGCCAGGTGCACGCCTACTGGGACTGGCTTCGCACCCGCGTGCCCGGCCTGGAGAAGGTGCAGATCGAGCAGACGGGCGCGAGCCTGGGCATCCGCGAGTCGCGCCGCATCAAGGGCATCAAGACCCTCGACGCCGCGATGATCCTCGGCGCCGCCAAGCAGCCCGACGCCATCGGCCACGGCATCTGGATGATAGACATCCACGACCCCCTGGGCACCGGCTACACCACTTGGAACGACCGTGGCCAGCGCAACATGGTGCCCGTGGGCAAGAGCTATCACATCCCGCTCGGCATGTGCCTCAACGCCACGGTCCCCAACCTCGCCGTGGCCGGCCGCTGCGCCTCCTCGACCCACGAGGGGCACTCCTCCGTGCGGGTCCAGACGCATTGCATGGTGATGGGGCAAGGGGTGGGCACGGCCGCGGCCATGGCACTCGACGCCAAGTGCGACCTGGCGCAATTAGACACCCGAGCCCTCCAGGCCACGCTGAAGAAGGATGGCGTGTACCTGGAGGATGTGCCCGAGGCCAAGGGATGAACCGAAGCCATCACTTCCCCAAGGTGAGGCCACCGGCGTCGGAGCGCGTCGGAGGGCTCGGAGGCTCTGCGAGGAGCCAGACCTTGACGTCGCGGTGAATGCCGAACTCGACGGCCGCCTGATGGGAGGGGAGCCAGACATCAATCCGGTTCCCTCTGATGGCGCTGCCTGTATCCTCGACAACAAACGTGCGGCCGGGAAAGAGCTGAAGCCGAACCTGCGCCCCCTTGGGCAGAACACCCCAGTCGGCCGCGATCATCCCGCTGCGAACGCGTTTCCCGCTCGCCGTGAGGCCCCTGGCCCCCCGGCCACAGCACTTCCGGCACGAACAATAGGCCGTCACCGTGAATTCACCAGGGTAAACGCCTGCCACAGCATGACTTGCGGCCATCGTCGCCGCCAGAAATGCACTGGCAAGCAGGGTCGTTCGCATGGGGGGCTCCCGTCGCAGATGCCATCAGGGGCCGCCCGCCCGTCGCCACTAGCACTGAGACAGCAATCCATGTGCCATCAGAGGCACCTCGTGGCGTAGACCGGTCGTTCGCCACTGGCACCATCGCGTTAACTCTATAGCCAGCAAGTACTTACGTGGAGTGCTGAGAGGCGAAGCCATGGGGGGCGCAGTGAGGGGCAGTGCTTGCCCGTCGGGCCACCCATAATGGCCCGAAGTTGCCCGTTTCGTGCAGTGAAGCGTGCTGCATTACTGGCGGATCAATACCAGCCGACCCGTGGCTGGCCGGGATCGGTGGCCAGCATGGTGGCGTCGAAGAGGCGCTTCATCAGCTCGTGCTTCACGTCGCGGCTCTCCGCGTCGCGCCACAGGTTGTGGAACTCGCAGGGGTCCTTGCGCAGATCGTACAGCTCGCCGATGTCGTGACCGTGATAGACCACGAGCTTGTGGCAGGTGCCCGTGACGATCATGTTGGCATGCGTGGCGTCGCCGTCCTTGAAGGGCATCGCGTCGTGATACTCGCAGCGCACGAAGTCCCGGTGGCGCGCGGGGTCGGCCTTGCCCCCCAGGATGGGCAGGAGCGACTTGCCGTGGATGTCGGCCGGCACGGGCAGGCCCGTGGCCTCCATGAGGGTGACGGGGAGGTCGGTCAGCTCGACCAGGGCGTCGCTGCGGAGGCCGGCCTTGAAGCGCCCCGGCCATGACATGATGAGGGGGACTCGGACGGCGCCCTCGTAGAAGCGGCAGCCCTTCTGCTGGAGGCCGTGGTCGCCGAGCATCTCGCCGTGGTCGCTGGTGTAGATGACGATCGTGTTGTCGCGCTGGCCCGAGGCCTCGAGGGCGGCGAGCAGGCGGCCCACCTGGTCGTCGATCAGCTCGATCTGCGCGCAGTAGGCGGCCACCATGCGGCGGGCGTCGTAGCTGTCGGGCGGGATGGGCTTGCGCGTCTGGTGGTCAATCCGGCTGAACGAGAGCTGGCTCCATGCCTCGTGCGGCTGGAAGAGCGGGAGCGGCATGCCCGCCACGTTCATCCGTGACAGGTAGTCGGCCGGCGGGTCGAAGGGCGGGTGCGGGTCGAAGCAGTTGAGGCTGAAGAGCCAGGGCCCCTCGCGCTTCTCGCAGAGGAAAGCAATGGCCTCGTTGGCGCACCAGGTGGTTTGGTGGTGCCTCGCCTCGATGCCCGTGCGGAAGAGGCCGCCGCGCTGGCCGTAGGCTTGCGCCCAGTCCACCCCCTGCTCGGCGAGCCAAGCCTGGTAAGCGTGGTGCTCGTTGGGCCAGAACGTCTCGGGGTAGGGGTGATGGCTCCAGCGGTAGACGCGATAGCCGTCGCCGAAGCGCGGCTCGACGCGTTGGTTGGCCGCGGCGAGGTGGAGCTTGCCGGCGAGGCCGCAGTCGTAGCCCACTTCGGCCAGGCGGCGCGTGATCAGTTTCTCGGGGCAGGGGAAGAAGTCGTTGCCGTTGCGGTTCACATGCAGCGTGCTCGGGTAGTAGCCCGTGAGGAAGCTGGCCCGGCTGGGCGTGCAGACCGGGCTCTGCGCGTAGCAGCGGGTGAAGGCCACGCCCTCGCGCACCAGGCGGTCCACGTGCGGCGTGCGGACGTGGGTGTGGCCCAGCGCGCCCACCGTGTCCCACCGCTGCTGGTCGGTGCAGATCCACAGGATATTCGGCCTCGTGTCAGGCACTCGACCCGTCTCCTCTCTCCGGGGCGGGTGGGATCAGTCGGCCCATTCCAGCGCAGCTTCGCCACTAAGGCGAAGGCGCCGCGCCGGGGCGTCGAAGGCTGGGGCCAGCTCGACGGATGAACGACCGAAGGTCTCGAACGCCGCGGCGTTCGGCGCCGCGCCGCAGACACACAGCCAGGCCACGCGCCGGCCCGCGGCGCGCAGTTCGCGGCCGGTGAGCACGTCGTCGTGCGGCACGAGCGGCTGGCTGCACCAGAGGGCCACCGCGCCGGAGCGCCGCCGTCCGAAGGCCCAGTGGCCGCGGACCTCCTGTCGGTCGAAAGCGTCGGAAGGCCAGTGGGCGTGGGTGAAGCCCACGGGATGGGCGTCGGGGATGTCGAAGATCTCGGCAAGCATGCCCTCGGTCTGCGCCAAGCGGGGCAGCGAGCCGTTGCCATACCAGTAGCCGGGCCGCGACTGCGTGCCGTCGAACGTGCCGCCCGGGTGGCTTACAAACACGTGGCAGTCGCGGGCGAGGGTAGCCTGCCACAGGTGCTGCTGGTAGCCGGGCTTGCCGGGCCAGAGGGCGGCCCGCCAGTTCGCGGGCGTCTCCGCCGCGCCCTCGCCGAGGTCGAACGACGCCGGGATCGCCAGCGAGGTGAGCAGGTACTCCGCCGTCTTGTGCAGCACGACCTCGACGCCGTCCTGGCGATAGCGGCGGCAGGCGGGCTGCGTCATCAGCGGGGCGAGGCCGGCCGGTGGCTGATAGCTTGGCGACGAGGCAACGAAGGCTATCCAGTTGGTGTGAGCGACCACGGCCTCGGGCGTCGCGAAAGAGAGCAACGCCTGCGTGCCGCCCGTCTCGGGATAGAGCACGTTGCGGTAGACTCGCCCCTGGGGCGCAATGACCACGCCGTCGAAGGCGTGCATCGCCAGGTCGCGGAACACGCCGTCTGCCACCGCCGCGGCCCGCTGGGCGAGGGCGGCGTCGCCGGAGAAGTCCACGATGTTCATTAGTGCGGCGACCGTGAGGGGCATGTAGGTGCTGGAGAGGTATTCGCGGAAGCCGACCGGCTCGACCTCGGCCAGCCACGCGGCGCAGCGGCGGAGCCCGAGGGCTGCCTGCTCGGCCCCCGTGCGGCCGCTGTTGCTGAAGCGCTCGTCGGGCCACAGGCGCCCCGCGAGAAGCTGGCAGCCGTGGAAGAGCAGGCTGTGATTCTCGCTGCCGAAGCACATCGCGTCGGTGCCGGGCTCGTCGTCCCAGTAGCGGAAGGCAAGAGCCGTCTTGCGGATGGCGGCCCGCTCGTCGGGCGACACCAGGCCGAGGTGCACCATCCGTAGCAGCGCCGCGAGCGTGAAGTCCGAGCAATCGCGCCGCTGGTCAATCCCCTGGAGCGTGGCGTCGAGGATGGCTGACTCGTCGGCCGCTTCGCCAAGGATACGGCGAGCGAGGACGTTGAGGATGTGCCGCGCGCCGTCGCGGGCGAAGTGGCGAAGGTGTTCGCGGCGGTGTTCGTCGAGGGGCAACGCCGAGGGCTCCGCGGGCGGGTGATTCGCCGGGATCTCGAGCGCTCGCTCGAGGGTCTGGCCCACAGCCGCGATGGAGACCTGGAGGGCGAACGCGCCCGTTGGGTCGAAGCTCGTGCCTCGGGCCCCCGCGGGCCAGGGAACGAACCCAGGGCCGACGGCGACTCGCGCGTCCTCCGGCGCCGGCTGCTCGGAGGCGAGCGCATCGCGGGCCGCGGCGCGCACGCCCATCAGCCAGCGTTCGGCCTCGGCCAGTTGCGCCGTAGCCGCGGGGGCGCCCGGCAACTGCACGGCGAGGCCGGCTGCGTCGTCGAGCACCTGGAGGCCAAAGAGCATCCGTGTGTCGCGCACGCCCAGCACGTGCAGCCGCACGCACAGGCGGTTGACGCCCCGGCGGAGCGGCAGAACGAACGGCGCGGCCTCGGGGTACATGTAGCGGGGCACGTCGTGGCGCAGCACGTGCGCGCCGTTCACCCACAGGTCGGCCGTGCCGCAGGCCCACAGCCGGGCCGCCAGCGAGGCATCGGAGGGCGCGCGGGTGTCCGTCATCGCCCACAGGTCGAGGACCTCGAGCAGCGACGAGAAGCCGCTGCACTCGACGAAGACGTTCTGCCCCGGGGCGAGGAACTGCCACGGCTTGCCATAGGGTCCGGGCTGGCCCGGCGCAGCGTCGTGTGGCGGAACGGCGATGGCCGGATCCACGGCGGCGCGTCGCATCTCATCGTCCGAGCCGCTCGGGCCGGCATAGGGCGTGCGGTGTGGCCCGGCAATGAGCCAGTGCCTCAGGTACCCATCGGGGTCGCAGGCGAAGCAGCGGGGGTTCATGGGCGCATTCTCTCCTTGCATCCTCGCGTGGACATAGAGAGAATGATAGGCTCACGGGCACGCGAGTGCAAGGGCGGCTGGCTGGAAGGCAGTGCCGATGGGCGACGGGTTCCCCACCTTACGCTTCAAGGGCCGGCTGCGCCCGTCGCAGGCGGATGTGGTGGCGATCGCGCGCCGAAAGCTGGCGGGAGACCGGCGATGCCTGTACATTGTGGCGCCGCCTGGGTCGGGCAAGACCATTCTGGGCCTCTATCTGTGGGCCGAGTGCGTGCGGAGGCCGGCCCTCGTGCTCTCGCCCAACTCGGCCATCCAGGCGCAATGGGCGGCCAAAGCGGCCATGTTCGACGCCGAAGGCGGCCCCAACAGCCTCGTCAGCACCGAGGCGGCGCGCCCCGCGCTCCTTACCTCGCTCACCTACCAGGCGGTCACCCTGCCCCGCCGCGGCGGCGACGGCCTCGACGAGCAGGCGCTCGAAGTCTGGTGCGATACGCTGATCGAGAAGGGCCAGGCCAAGGACCCTGCCGAAGCGATGGCCTGGGTGGACGACCTGCGGGAGCACAACCCCGCCTACTTCGAAGAGCGCCTGGCCGCCTACCGCAAGGAGGTCCGCGATGCCATGGCCATCGGCGGCGACGCCTTGCGCACCCTCCACCCGAGCGCCCTCGCCAACCTCCAGCGCCTGCGCGGGCGCGGCATCGGCCTGCTCATCCTCGACGAATGCCATCACTTGATGGGCCACTGGGGCCGCGTGCTGGCCGAGGCCCACGAGCTGCTCGGCCGCCCCGTTATCCTCGGCCTCACCGCCACGCCGCCCGACGAGGAGGGCCGTCTGCCCCAGGACGTGCGCCGGTACAACGACTTCTTCGGGCCTGTGGACTACGACGTGCCCGTGCCCGCTGTGGTGAAGGACGGCTTTCTCGCGCCCTACCAGGACCTCGCCTACTTCGTGCGCCCCGCACCCGACGAGCTGGCCTACATCGCCCGGGCCGACGAGGAGTTCCGCGCCCTGGTGCGTGACCTCTCCTCCTCTGAACCTCCCGCGGGTTCCGAAACCCGCGGGAGGCTAGCGCCCTCGGAGCCGCTGGCGGCATGGCTCCAGCGCGTCCTGGCCGAGCGCGAGCTGCCGATGGCGAAGATGAAGACGTGGGAGACCTTCGAGCAGCGCGACCCGCAATTCGCCGAGGCCGCCCGCCTGTTCCTGATGTCACGGAAGCTCCCGTTGCCGCCCGACGTGCCGAAGCCGCCGCTACCCCCCTCCCTGTCAGGGAGGGGCCAGGGGAGGGTCGAGCCTTCACCCTCACCCCAACCCTCTCCCTGGAAGGTAGAGGGGTCGGCCTCCGAGCTGGCGATCCTCGTGCCTGTGCTCGACCGCTACATCCGCCATTGCCTGCGGCGGTCGCCCCACGCCGCCGACCAGGAGCTGGCCGAGCGCGCCATCGCGCGGCTGCGCCTCCTGGGCGTCCAGATCACCGAAACGGGCACCCAGCCGTGCGCGTCGCCGGTCGGCCGTGTGATGGCCTACTCGCGCAGCAAGCTCGAGGCCCTCGTGCCCATCCTCAAGGCCGAGATAGCGGCCCTGGGCGACGGCCTTCGCGCCGTAGTGATCGCGGATTACGAGAAGGCCTCCGCCACCTCGGGCGACGTGGGCAATCCCCTCGACGACGAGGCCGGCGGCGCCGTCGCCGCCTTCCGCGCCCTCCTCGCCGACCCCGCCACCGACGCCCTCGACCCCGTGCTCGTCACCGGCTCCACGGTGCTCGTGGACGACGACGTCGCGCCGCGCTTCACGGCCGCAGCGAAGAAGTGGCTGCGGGCCAAGGGCATCGGCGTGATGCTTCGGCTCCACGACGAGGCCGGTTTCCACGCACTCGATGGCGAGGGCGCCGACTGGTGCCCCCGCGTCTACGTGATGATGGTCACCGACCTCTTCCAGCGTGGCGTCACCCGCTGCCTCGTGGGCACCCGCGGCCTGCTGGGCGAGGGCTGGGACGCCGAGCGGGTGAACGTGCTGGTGGACCTCACGACGGCGACGACCTCGATGACGGTGCGGCAGGTGCGCGGCCGCTCGATCCGCCTCGACCCCGCCGACCCCGCGAAGCTGGCGAACAACTGGGACGTGGTGTGCGTGGCCCCCGAGTTCACGAAGGGCCTGGACGACTACGGCCGCTTCATCGGCAAGCACCGCTGGGTGTTCGGCCTCACCGACGACGGGGCCGTCGAGAAGGGCGTGGGCCACGTGCACCCCGCCTTCACCGAGCTGGAGCCCGAGGGCATCGAGGGCTCGATGGCCGTGCTCAACGCCGACATGCTCGCCCGCGCCGCGCGTCGGGCCGAGTTCCGCGCCCGCTGGCGCATCGGCGAGCCGTACCACCCCGAGCCGGTCCACACCCTCGAAGCCAAGCCGATCCCCGAGGGCTGCCACGGCGGCTTCCCGCCCTTCGGCCGGCCGCGCGAGCCGTGGTCGGGCACCTCGCTGTCGCTCGCCGTGGGCGAGGCCGTGCTGGGCGCGCTGCGCGCGGCCAAGCTGCTGGGAAGCCGCTCCACACTCCAGGTGGCGGAGCGCGCGGGCGGCTACGTGCGCCTCTTCCTCAAGGGCGCGACCGCGGAGGAGAGCGCGCTCTTCACGCGCGCGGTCGCCGAGGCCCTCGGGCCGCTCGACAACCCGCGCTACGTCGTCCCCCGCTACGTCGAGCTGCGCCAGTCCACCTGGCTCTCGCGTGTCCTGCCCGAGATCGTCGGGCGCTACTTCCAGCGCCGCCAGCGCGTCTTCGCCATGCTCCACGCCGTGCCCGCGGCCCTTGCGCGGCACAAGGACCTTGTGGCAATATACCAGGGCTGGTGGAACCGATACGTCAGCCCCGGCGAGGCCGTCTACGCGCACCGCGGCGGCGGCGAAAAGCTCGTCGAGCAGATGCTCGCCGAGGGCCGCGTGCCCCAAGGCGCGCTGCACGAGAAGGAAGTCTTCCTGTAGATCCGTTGGCAAGGAGAGTCATCGTGGCACACGATTCCCGAACGCGACGTGAGTTCCTCGCTATGACGGCGGCGGGGGCCGCAGCGGCAACGATGCTCACCCCCATCCTCGCCCGCGCCCAGGCGAAGAAGCCGCTCAACATCCTGTGGGTGACCTGCGAGGACACCAGCCCCGACCTCGGCTGCTACGGCGACCCCTACGCCCTCACGCCCAACCTCGACAAACTGGCCGCCGAGGGCTGCCGCTACGACCTCGCCTTCTCCCACGCGCCCGTGTGCGCCCCGGCCCGCTCGGGAATCATCACGGGCATGTACCCCACCACCATCGGCTCCCACCACATGCGCTGCCACGCCGTGCCCCAACCCTTCGTGCGCTGCTTCCCCGAGTACCTCCGCGCTACAGGCTACTATTGCACAAACAACTCGAAGACCGACTACAACTTCCCGCCCCCGCCCACCGCCTGGGACGAGTGCTCGAATAAGGCCCACTGGCGCAACCGGCCCGACAAGAGCCAGCCGTTCTTCGCCGTCTTCAACATCGGGACAACCCACGAGAGCCAGTGCTGGGCGATCGACGGCAAGCTCGACCACGACCCCGCGAAGGCCAACCTGCCGCCCTACTATGCCGACACGCCCATCATCCGCCGCAACTGGGCGCGATACTACGACCAGGTGACGAAGATGGACGGCCAGGTGGCCGGCATCCTCAGGCAGCTCGGGGACGATGGCCTGGCCGACAACACGGTGGTCTTCTTCTACGGCGACCACGGCCGCGGGCTCACGCGCGGCAAGCGCTGGTGCTACGACAGCGGCCTGCGCGTCCCGCTCCTCATCCGCTGGCCTGGGGTCATCAAGCCGGGCAGCACAAGCGACCGTCTCGTGATGTTCATCGACTTCGGCCCCACCGTCCTCTCCATCGCGGGCATCCAGCCGCCCGAGCACATGCAGGGCCGCGCCTTCCTGGGCGAGTTCGACACGCCGCCGCGCGATTGCGTGTTCGCCGCCCGCGACCGCATGGACGAAACGTATGACATCATCCGCTCCGTCCGCGACAAGCGCTTTCGCTATATCCGCAACTTCGAGCCCCACAAGCCCTATGCCCAGCGCATCAACTACATGGAGAAGATGCCCATCCTCCAGGAAATGCGCCGCCTCCACGCCGAAGGCAAGCTCGAAGGCCCCCAGAAGCTCTGGTTCGCGCCCACCAAGCCCGTCGAGGAACTGTACGACACGGCCAAGGACCCCCACGAGATTGACAATCTCGCGGGCAAGCCCGAGTTCCAGGACGTGTTGGCGAAGATGCGCAAGCAGCTCGACGACTGGATGAAGGAAACCAAGGACCTGGGGCTGATCCCCGAGGGCGAGCTGCGCGCGAAGGGCATCCCCGGCGGCAGGCCCGACAAGACGGCTGACCCGAAGATTGAGCCTGCTGGCGGCAGATTCGACAAGCCAGTCAGCGTGGCGATCACCTGCCCCACCGAAGGCGCATCCATCGCCTACGCGCTCGAGGGGGGCCAGACGCCGCACTGGCTGCTTTACTCGAAGCCGTTTGCGCTCGACAAGAGCGCTGCGGTGCGCGCCCGCGCCTGCCGCATCGGGTGGAAGGACAGCGCCGAGGTGAAGGCGACGTTCGAGGTCGGCTAACCGCGCTGGCACCGCGAGCAGTAGTCGAAGAAGCCCAGGCGTTCGAGGTCCTGGTGCAGGTGATGGCGCTGCTCGAGGGTGAGCTCGCGCAGCGGCGGGCGCACGGGGCCGCAATCCACGCGAATCATCTTCATCACGGCCTTGAAGGCGGCCAGGCCGCCGTGGCGCACGAGCGTGGCGATCATCTCGGCCGCGCGATGCTGATCAGCCTGGGCCGTCGCGAGGTCGCCGCGCTCGAAGGCCTCGATGACGCGCAGGTAGAGCGGCGCGGCGAAGTTGTAGGTGGTGCCCACGGCCCCTTTGGCGCCCAGCACGAGCGCCGACAGCAGTATCTCGTCGCGTCCGAAGAGGATGTTGTAGCGCCCCTCGCGGAAGCGCACGCTGCGATGGTAGTCCATCAGATTCTCGTAGGTGAACTTGGCGCCCGCGAGCGTGGGGATGCGGTCGGCGGCGCGCTCGAGGAACTCGGCCACGGGCACGTTCACGCCGGTCATCGAGGGAATGTGGTAGTAGTAGAAGGGCAGCTCGGGCGCGGCCGCGGCCACCTCGGCGCACCACGCCACCAGATCGTCGGTGCTGGCCGGCCGGAAGAAGCAGGGCGCCATGGCCCCGATGGCCCGCGCTCCGATCTTCTGCGCGTGCGCGGCCAGGGCCTTGGCGTCCTCGGCGCAAGGGTGGCCGACGTGGATGATCACGGAGAAGCCCTCGGGCGCAACGGCACGCCAGCGTTCGGCCACGGCCATGCGCTCGGGCACGGTGAGCGACAGGCTCTCGCCCGTGGTGCCGCATACGAACGCGCCGCCCACGCCGCTGAGGATGAGCGACTCGGCCTGGGTCTCGACCTTGTCGAGATTCAGGCTGCCATCCACGTGGAACGCCGTGAAGGGCGCCGCCACGAGACCCGTGATGTGCTCTGCCATCGAGGCTGCTCCTATCGGCGAGAGGGCTATCGCGAGTACCGCTCGTGCGCGGCCGCCATCGCGGGAAAGGCCGCGTGCGGCTCGGCCTGGTACCAGTAGGCCACGGAGGCGATGTCGTCGGTGAGGGGCTGGAACTTGCCGCCCGGCCACCAGCCGAGGGCCTGCATCGTCACCTTCAGGTCGCTCTTGAAGCGGATGGGGTCCAGGATGTGCCAGCGGTAGAGTCCGTGCCGCGGCACCTGGCCCTCGGGCTTGCTGTAGAGGGGATAGCCGAGGAACGGCGTCGAGTAGGTCTGCCCGCCGAAGCCCCAGGCACCGCAGAAGTAGTCCTCGGTGCCCGTGCCGCAGATGGTCGGGAACCGGCCGTCGCCGTCCATGAAAAACTTGATCTCCCCCTCGCCCCACCAGCCGTTGGAGAGCTGGGTCCAGGCCATGAAGGTGCCGACGTAATGCCCCTGCCCCTTCACGCCGTCGAGGAGAACGTGTTCGGGGCACTCGCGCGTGGTGAGCGAGCGGCGCCACTGGGCGTGGAGATAGGCCGCCTCGTCGGGCACGGGCTGGAGGGCGTAGGTGATCTGGTAGAAGAAGCCGCCGATGGCCTCCCAGCGCTGGTTCTCGACGGTGATGCGGGCGCTCTGGCGGAAGGGCATGGGGAAGTAGCAGTTGAAGCCGCCCGATGGGTTGACGCAGATGGGCAGCGAGTTCACGTTGTAGCGCAGGGCGTGGCCGTTGCAGAAGAAGTCGCCCAGGGGCACCTCGATCGAGGGCGTCTTCTCGGCGTCCCACGTGAAGCGCAGCAGGCAGTCGCGGTAGGCCTTGGGGTCCACCGTGATCCAGATGTGCTGGATGATGCCGGCGCCCTGGATGTCGGCAAGGGTCACGGTGGCGCCGGGCTCGAGGGTGATGCAGGGCCGCACCTTCCAGCCCTGGCCAAGCATGGAGGCGGGGCCTTGGCCCTTCGGGTCCTCCTTCGCCCCGCCGCCCTTCTCGCCGGTGGGGTTCTCCGCCGAGATCGAGCGCGTCTCGGCGTCCGAAAGCAGCGGCAGGCATCCAAGCCCCAGGCCCAGTCGAGGCAGCATGTCCACGGCGATCTCTCCTGGATCGGGTCGTCATCGGCCACGACGCAGGATGTAGGATTACCATGCGGCCCCTGCGCTGTCAAGGCGAATGCCCTTTTGACTTCCCCACCCGACGTGGTATCCTGCTGACAAGGAAAGCGTGGTTCTGGGGTGAGGAGCGGAGCATGGCAGGAGGACCAGTGAGGGTGGCCCTCTGTATGGCTGCCGCGGCGGCGTTGTCTCATGCGGCCGACGCACCGCCACTCGGGCTCGCCGACGTGCTGGAGCCGATCCGCGCGAAGCACAAGCTGCCAGCGCTGGCCGCGGCGGTGGTGCTCAAGGGGCGCGTGGTCGCCCTCGACGCCGTCGGCGTGCGAAAGGCGGGCAGCGACGTGGCAGTAACGCGGGACGACCAGTTCCACATCGGCTCGTGCACCAAGGCGATGACGGCCACCCTCGTCGGCCTCCTCGTCGAGCAGGGCAAGCTGAAGTGGGAGACGACCCTCGCCGAGGCGCTGCCCGACCTCGCCGACGCAATGCACCCCGACTTCCGCCCCGTGACGATCCGCCAGCTCCTCTGCCACCGCGGCGGCGTGCACCCCAATCTGCCCGAGGGCAAGGCGTGGGCCGACGCCGCGCAGGGCAACACGCCCCGCGAGCAGCGCACCTGCTTCGCCCGCGCCCACCTCGCCCAGCCGCCCGCATACAAGCCGGCTACACAGTACCAGTACTCCAATGCGGGCTACGGCATCGTCGGCGCCGTCCTGGAGCGGCTCACCGACACTCCCTTCGAGACGCTCATGCGCGCGAGGCTCTTCGAGCCGCTGGGCATGGCCTCGGCCGGCTTCGGCGCCATGGGCACGCCCGGAAAGGTGGACCAGCCCTGGCAGCACCGCGTGAACGACAAGGTCGTGGCAGTCGCCGTCGAGCCCGGCCCGAAAAGCGACAACCCCGACCCGCTGGGCCCCGGCGGCAAGGTGCACTGCTCGATGGCCGACTGGGCGAAGTTCGTCCTCGAGCACCTGCCCACCAGCCCGCGCTCGCCCCGGCTGCTGAGGCCCGAAACCCTGGCCGCTCTGCACGAGCCGCCCGAGGGCGGCGCCTATGCGCTGGGCTGGAACGTGACCGAGCGCGCCTGGGGCGGCGGCCGGGTGCTCATGCACGCCGGCAGCAACACCATGAACTACGCGGTGGCCTGGCTGGCGCCGCGGCGCGACTTCGCCGTGCTCGTGGCGACCAACCAGGGCAACGGCGGCGCCGAGAAAGCGGCAGACGAGGTCGCAGGAGCACTCGTGCGCAGGTTCCTGGAGACCCGATGACCACTCGCCACCGCATCCCGCGCGAGCAGAGAGACTGGGAGCACGCCGAGCCGGCCGTGCGCGTGTGGGTGCAGTACGCCGAGCGCAAGTTCGGCGTCGAGTTCCGCCACCACGAGTGCCTGGTGCACCTCCACGAGCTCATCGCCACCCAGTCCGAGATCGAGCGGGTCAAGTACCAGCTCGTCCGCGACGAGGGCTACCGCGCCGACGAGCCGATCATGGTTTACCGCGGCCGACTCGGCCGCTCGTTCATCGTGGACGGCCACACCCGCGCGCGCGTGAAATGGGACCTGGGCGAACGCACCCTGACAGCGATCGTGCTTTCGGCCACCAACGTGGAGCTGGACGCTGAGTTCGCCCGCATCGCCGAGAACGTGGGCGGAGGCAAGCCCATGCACATCCGCGACGTGCCGGTCGTGGACCGCCTCGGCGAGGGCACCGAGGCCTGGCGCAAACGCCGCGCCGAGCTGCACCGCGAACGCGAGCGTGGCCTCGCCCGCAAGCGCGCAGCGTCACAGCAGCGTCAGGAGTAGCCTCCAGAGCGGCCCCACCCGGACCGAGCGAATAGCCGCCTCGAGCTTCCCGCGGTGCGCGGCGAACTTCTCCTGCGGCCCCCAGGCCCCGAACGTGCAGACGTGCCGCTCGCGCGCCATGATGGCGACGAGATAGCCAGAGGGCTTGCCGTCAATCCCCTTGCTCCCCGCTATCACCCGCGCGACCATGCCCGTGCGCAGCCGCACGAGCACCTCGTCGGCCGAAATCGCCCGCGTCTCATCCTCGTCCTCATAATACTGGCTCATCAGCGTTTGGCGGTCCCGACGTGCAGCCGTCGGGGAGCGTCGGACGGCTGCTGCGGCGCCGGCAAGTCCACCTCATAACCCTATATGCAGCCACGCCTTACGCCCGCCGGCCATTCCCCCGCCATACTTGCTCACCTCTCCCTCTCAAGGTTGAGCAAGTCTGGGCACCGTGCGCCCGCCAGGCACTCGGCAGAGCCCCCAGCCCCGAGGAACCGTCGGGTCCGCAAGGATCAGACGTGCCCACTGCCGGCCCCAGGCCACTCGAGCCAAGATCGCCAAACCCTGAAGAGCCACACTTTCCCTAGAGCCTGCTTCAAAAAGAGCTTAGAGGCTGTTTCACAAGGAGGCCTCGCGAGGCTGGAGGAAGTTCCAGGGCACAGCCGGTCGAGAGGAAGGCTTTGTGAATCTCCGGGAGCCGTTCCCATCGAATCCGGAGCCGGCGGAACTGAGGAGCCACGCGAGTGTCCGCTCGACCACCCAGCGGGTAACCCCCAGGCCACTGCCATGGGGAGAACGCATACGACCCTCGCTGCGTCTTCGGGACACCGGGTGGCCGCCAAGCCATTCGCCGACCCTGCGCCGGACGGTCGGCATGCGCGGCGGCCTATGGCACGCGCGGGAAGACCTTGACGGCCTGAGCGCGCACGTGGACGGCGATCTGGTCGCCGACGCTCAGGCCTGGCCCTCCCGCGGCGCGGCGGTCGTGGGCGACCAGGGGGAAGCCTGCGTCCAGCTCGATCTCGGTGTGGGTCGGCTTCGGGCGAATCGCAGTGATGGTCGCGCGCAAACTCGTCGCGTCCTCCGCTCGCGGCGCGGCGTCCAGAGCGATGTCCTCCGGCCGAATGGCCACGGTGACGGGGCCGTCGAAGGCGCCGTAGTCGCTCAGGAGGGTCGGGCCGCCGTCGAGTCTGAGGCGGCAGCCGTCGCCGATTCGCTCGGCCGTGCCGTGCAGGAAGTTCCGCGCGCGGCTGAACTCTGCGACGAAGAGGTTGGCGGGCCGCGAGAGCACCTCCTCGATGGTTCCTACCTGGACGAGGCGCCCGTTGTTCAGAATGGCCACGCGGTCGGCCACGTCGGTAGTCTCCTCGAAGCTGTGGCAGACGTGGAGGAAGGTGCCACCGACGGCCCGCTGGATGCGGCGCAGTTCCGCCGCCAGCTCGGACCGCAGGTTTTCGTCGAGGGCGGCGAGCGGCTCGTCGAGGAGGAGGATACGCGGCTCGGTGACGAGGGCGCGGCCGATGGCCACGCGCTGCTTCTCGCCGCCGCTGAGGTTCAGCGGCAGGCGGTAGTGGAGGTGCGCGACGCCGAGCAGGTCCATCATCTCCTGGGCCCGTTTCCCGACGTCCGCGCGAGGGGTACCGCGGGCCTCGAGGCCATAGGCCACGTTTCGGCGGACGGTCATGTTGGGGAAGAGCGCGTAGTCCTGGGGCACGTAACCGACGTGCCGCTCCTCGGGATAGAGGCCGGCGACGTCGTGGCCATCGACCATGACGCGCCCGGCCTTGGGCCGGTAGATGCCGACGATGCACTCGACGAGCACGGTCTTGCCAGCGCCCGTGGGGCCGAGGACGACCATGTACTCGCCGTCGCGTATGGAGAGGCTGATGTCGCGCAGGTGGAACTCGCCGAGGTCAATGCTGAGGTTCTCGATCTGGATCATCGCGTCACCACACGTATCCCTTCCCGCCCAGTTTGTGAATGGCGTAGACGGAGAGCGCGCTGACCGTGACGAGCACGAAGCCGATGGCGAAGCCGTACTCGACGTTGCCATACTCGATCTGCACCCACATGTTCACAGCCAGCGGGTCGGCCTTGTGCAACTGGAGGCCGCGGGCCAGGGGACTGAAGGTTTCGAGCGGCTTCTCGGCGAACGTGCCGCAGAACATCAGCACGCCGCCGAACTCGGCGGCGGCACGCGTCCAGGCCAGGATCAGCCCGGCGATGAGGCCCGTCTTCGCGCTCGGCAGCGTGACAGTGCGGAAGGCGCGCCAGCGCGAACTGCCCAGCGACCGGGCCACGTGCTCGAAACGCGGGTTGACGCCTGCGAACGCCGCGCGCCACACGCTCAGTCCCATCGCCAGCGAGAGGACCAACTGCACCACCACGATGGCGGGCAGGGTGTACGGCACGTAAACGCCGAGGCTCTTCTCCAGCTCGAAGATCGGCCCGTATTGGAAGACGATGAGCAGGCACAGGCCGATGGATGCGGACGGCAGGACGATGACCGAGGAGAACAGGACGTCGATCACGGCTCGGCCTGGAATCTTGTGGCGCGAGAGGGCGTAGGAGGCCGGAATGCCCACGAGGGCCGCGACGAGCGTGGTGAGCGTCGCCGTGACCACCGTGAGGTTGACCGAGCGCCAGAAGGCGGGATCGTGCCAGAAGCCGCCGGCGAATTCGCGCACGCGCCCCTCGTCGGCGCGCCAGGTCTCCATGTCCTTCGTGATGTAGAGCTGGCCCTTCGGCCGCAGTTGCTCGAAGTTGCTCACGAACAACCAGCACGAGGCCATGAGCAGCAGGACCGTGACGAGGTAGGCCAGGGCCACGACGAGGCGCGCTTGTGAGCGACTGGACGCGAGGCGCGCGAGCAAGCTCTGCCCCTTACCAGACATAGCTCTTGCCCCCGATGATCCGCACGGCCCCCATGCTGGCTACGGCCAGGAAAACGCACACCAGACTGAACGTCACCACCCAGCCCATCATCCCGCCGTTCCAGTCCAGGTAGACCGCGAAGGGCATGACGTCGGTCAGGGCCTCGGTGCCGCCCACGAAGAGCATCAGCGCTTCCCATTCGGAGGCCGCCCTGGCCCATACGACAATGGTGCTGGCGATGAGGCCGTTCTTCGCCAGCGGTAGGGTCACTTTCCACAGCGTGCGAGGGAGCGCCGCGCCGAGCGACCGCGAGATGTGCTCGAAGCGGGGGTTCACCGCGTCGAACGACGCCTTCATCAGGCGGGTCGAGAACGCGGCCGTCACCGCGAACTGCACGAGGATCACCCCCGGCACGTTGTGCGTGAACTCGATGCCGGCCAGGGCCGCGAGTTGCTTGACCGGAGCCGTGCGCACCAGGCCGAAGAGGAAGGCGCCCACCGCCGCCGGCGGCACCATCACGGGCAGGTCTATGAGGGTGCTCGTGAGCGCGGGGCACGGGAAGCGCAGCCGCGAGAGCGCGTAGCCCGCGGGGATGCCCACCAGGAGCGAGAACGCGGTGGCCGAGGTCGCTGTGTACACCGTGAGCCAGAAGCGCACCCAGAGCCGCGACTTCGTGAGGAACCACTTGGCATCGCTCAGGCCCAGGTAGGCCGCATTGCTGCCCACCAGGACCACATAGGCGGCGAGAATGAGGCCCACGGCACCAATGCACAGGATGGGCCAGACCGCGCGCCGCCCCCGGTGGCGGCGGCCGATGGCCTCTTGTGGCGGCGGGTGGACAGCGGCGTTACTCACAGCCGGACCTCTTCGTCTGGCGTTGCCTGAGGACTTCCTTCACCAGGTGCCCGCAGGTCTCCGCGGTCACGGGGAGCGTCTCGTCCTTGCACACCCTGGCCGCCTGGACGAGCCACTTGCAGTCGTCCTCGCTGGCCTTGGGGTCGGTGCAGAAGCCCTCCCTGTCGAGAGGCCCGGGGTCGATCACATAGGCGTGGCTCCGGAAGATGGCCCTGCCCTCGTCGGAGAGGATGAACTGCTTGAGTTCGCGCGCGAGTTCGGGATGCCTGGCGAATGCGAGGACCGCGACGGGCAACCGCATGAACCCGCGGTACTTGGGCTCGATGGGGATGATCTCCAGGTCGCGCAGGTACAGCACAGCCGTGCTGGACCACAGGAGCCCGGCATCCACGACCCTGTGCTGCGGCGCCGTGGCCGCCTCGGCGATGCACTTGGCCTCGTGCACCGCGTTCTTGCGGACGGCGTCGAGGATTCCCGCCCTGCCGAATATCTTCTCGCCCCAGATGCCGATGGCACAGGCCTTCGGGTTGCCGAGGCTCACGCGCACGCCCGGGCGGGCGAAATCCTCGATCTTCTGGATGTTCGCGGGGTTCCCGCGCGGGGTGACGATGACGACCATGAAGTGCGCAGCCACGTCGGTCTCGGGATTGTAGTCCTTGATGTAGCCACGCTCGACGGCCTGGAGGAGGTAGAACTCCTCGCCGGGCATGTACAGGTCGCCCTCCCGCGAGCGTTCGATGTCGGCGATGAAGTACCCGGAGCCCTTGTAGGCGAAGTTGAACTGGATCTCGGGGTGGAGTTTCTGGAAGATCTCTTTCACCTCGTTGAGCGACGAGCGCTGGCCGATGCCCGCGTGGAAGAGCATGCGTTCCCGTTCCTCCCCGCATCCGACGCACAGCGAGAGTGCTGCGGCCGTCAGAAGCCAAGGTGCGGGGTTGCGCTGCCGTATCGCCTTCCGTCTCGGTGGATTGCGCATGTCGATGCTTCCGCTCCTCGCGTTTACCCCGTCCGCTCTCGACTGAGGGGAGGAGAATCGTCCTTGCTCCATGATGTCATTCGCTCCTGACGTGCCTGGCGTGACAGCCTTGCGCGCGGCCTCGCTACCCGCCGCCGGTGGTTCCCTCAGAACGAGTACGCGGTCTGGAAGAAGAACCAGTCGGCGTCCGGGCTGGGGCCCGTGCGCTTGATGAACGTGCCGGGGAAAAAGTGGCAGTAGCCGGCCATGAACTCCCAGTGCTTGCTGTGCTTGTAGTTGAGGATGAGGTCGAGTTCCTGGCCGAGGTCGCGGCCGGCCTTGCCCGTGGTGTCCTGGCGGGCGGGGCGGTCATTGCGCCAGTACCAGGCATCCTTCGCCTTGTCGAGGCGGAAGATGTGGTAGTCGAGGGAGAGCTTGGCCTTCTTGATCGGCTTGACGCTGAGGCTGAGCTGGTAGTCGTGCAGGTTCATCCACGGCAGGAAGTTCATGCGGCCGTAGTACATGTCAATGGCCCCAAAGGCGCCGTCGAAAGTCCCATACCGGCCGTCGTTGGGATTGCCGTCGCCAGAGGCATAGCTGTACTCGACTCCGATGCGCGGCTGCCAGGGGTGGTCGAACGTGCAGCCGAGGCGGGCGTTGGCGCCCCAGGCGCGCACCTCGTCGTCGCTCGCCACCTTCCCCGTGGCCTTCACCAGCTTTCGGTCGCCGAAGGTGTGGGCCAGCGTCCCGCCGTAGTCCCACGGCTTGCCGAGCTTGCCGTCCACGTAGAAGCCGACCGTGTGGGTATCGAGGTCGAGGCGGTCGCCCTTGGCGTTGTAGAGCTGGTCGGGCCGCGTGCGCTTGTGGAGGCAGAAGAGGTCGAGGCGGAAGGGCAGCTTCTTCACCATCGCGTAGACGCCGTAGGCGTCGAGGCTGCTGTCGTGCTCGTCGAAGCTGTGGGGGTCGAGGCGGATGCGGTTGGCGAAGATGCCGTGGACCTCGGCGAGCGGGGTGTCAGCGATGAGCTTCACTGCGTCCCAGGTATAGCGGCCCGCGTTGCCCCACTCCCCTGGCCCCCAGATGCGGTTGTCGGCGTAGAAGATGGCTTGGCGGCCGATCTTGATGCCGAAGGGACTGTCCCCGATGTGCAGCCATTCGAGATATGCCTGGCGCAGGTCGAGCGGGTTCCTGTAGGGGCACGAGTGGAGACGGCTGTCGAAGTCGTCGGTTCGGAAGTCGGAGCCGTAGACTCGCGCGTCCTGAAGCTCGACGTAGAAGCGGGCCTGCTCGGCGAACCGGAGGTTGAAGTCGAGCCGCGTCCGCTGGAGGAGGAAGCCGTCCTTGGCACGGCCTGGGGCGGGGTCCGCGTAGCGCTGCTGGTTGAAGTCGTTCTGATATTCGTAGCGGAACCGCACGCTGCCGCCGATGTCGAGGCGGAACGGACCGAGGGGGATACCCTTCAGCACATCGCTCCAGTCGGGCTCCTTGGGCTTCTCCTCCTTCTTGGCGTCCGGCTCTGCCGCAAGTGCGCATCCCCCAAGCACTAGCAGCCACGCCGCCAGCGCCCAAGTCAGTCTTCGCACCACTTCCCGGCTCCTGCCTCGGCATCCCGTCCTCGACACGAGTGGGCCAGTCCTCCGGCCCCACACTCCTATTCGCCCCGCGTTTCAGGATGTGACAAGAAGTGGCCATAGTACTTGACATGCTCCTATACCGTACGCCACGCTCTTTCTCTGGCCGCTCCGCGCGCCAAGTCCGGCTCCGGGCGGCAGGCTCAGTGGGCACGGGCATGATGCCTGGCTCCCCTGGGGGAATCGCGATGAAGCAAGAACTCCAATGTGGTGGCGCCCTTGGAATCGTCCTCCTCATCGCACTGGCGTTCTTGCTTGCCACGCCTTGGGCAGGAGTGGGTGAACCCACGGGCGGCCCACTCAGGGTGTTCGTGCCGTGGTGCATGGAGAAACGACTCCGCCGGATCGTCGAGGCCTTCCAGGAGCAGAGACCAACGACGCCTGTGCGGTTCACCACTGGAACCCCCGGCCAACTCCTGGCCAAGATCAAAGAGGGAGGGCGCCCGGACGTCTATATCGCGATGGGACCAGCAGAGGTTGAGGTTCTCAACTCCCTCGGGCTGGTTGTCCCCGGGTCAGCACGCGAGATTCTGATGCAGACACTTGTCCTTGCCGTCTCGTCGGAAGCGCGAGAGAGCGTCAAGGAGCTCCGAGACCTGGCGAAGAAGGAGGTGGCGGCGGTGGGCATCGGGCAACCGACGCTGGAGTCGGGCCGGCTCACCAGAGCCGCCCTCAGGAAGCTGGGCATCCTGGAGGCAGTTGAGCCCAAAGCCAGGACGTCGCCTCTCCGTTGCCTCGTTCTCGGGGACGTCCAGGCAGCGGTCCTCTACGAGCAGTGCGTCTATGACGAGGATCTGCACGCGGGCGTGCTGGTGACACAGCGTGGGATCGGCTCCGCGTGGCCTCTTCCGAAGGAGCTCTGCGAGCCATTCCCGGTTGTGGCGGTCGCGCTCAAGCCGGGCCACCCGGCTGCCGCCACGTTCATCCAGGTCCTCACCGAGAAGCGCGCGCAGGACATCCTGCATCGCCGCGGTGCCTGGTCCTGCCCTATCTGCGAGATGAAGCAGTAGGAGAGCGGTGCCTGTGTGCGGCGTGCGTCGCCGCTCCTCGGGCCACCGTCAGCAGGTCGCCGATGGCTTGCCGATAGCGCTTGAGGCTTTCAAGCCACATCTTCAGGCATGCCAGCCCGGACGGAGTGAGCCTGTACAAGCGCTTGGCTGGGCCTCGGGTTGACGCGCCCCACGAGGCGACGACGAACCCCCCCCGTTCCATTGACTTCAGGCAGCGGTACACCCCTGAGACATCAGGTTTCTCCCCCTGTTGCGGAGGCAGCTTGGCGACCTCTTCAGCGACTCGGTAGCCGTGGAGGTCCTCCCGAGCGAGCACCGTCAGAACCGCTGCACGGAGCAGCCTGTCCAGCGTGCGGCCAGTGCAGGGACACTCGCCCGGGTTCTCACGACGCCGTGCTTTGCCAGCAGACACGATCTTGTACCTCCGACCAGAATCCTACCTGCCTGGCTCTTGCGGGTCAACTCCGTCCGGCGCGCGAGGCGAGCCGGTCTTGACTCCTCGTGCGCGAGTATACCCAGCGGCAGGCAGGACAAGGCTTGAGGCCACTGTGTGCGGCGCCCACGAGGCGGAATGAGCAGTTCGTGTCGCCGATTCCACTCAGCATCCATCGCCCTCCTATGCACCCTCGTCGGCTCCGGACGATGAGGTGAGCACGCCGCGTCGTCGAACCCGTGCCGCTCGACCAGACGGCATTGCATTCGGCAATCTGCTTGCACGAGGTGATTGCATCGTGCAATCGCTGGGCGGCATAGGGCAGTCCCACCGCCACTGGGCAGTGCTCGTAATTCCTGTGATAACAAGGACGTGGGCTCGCTCAGGCGATCTGGACACACTACTGGCACGCTATTTGCACCGCTGCCCCGCGAAGGGGCCGGACATGAGAGTTGCAGTCCCGCTCTTTGGCACACGCGTCTCGCCCCCCTTCGACTGCGGTGCCGTCCTCCTCGTCGCGGATGTCGAGGACGGCAAGGTGGAATCGGCGGAACAGGTCGTGGATGCGTCAACGAACTCCCTGGAGCGCGTGGCGCGCCTGCGGCAGTTGCGGGCCGACGCGGTCATCCGTGGGGCGATCACAGGCTTCGTGCTTCGCCGCCTGGCGGCGAACGGCATTCGGGTGTACCCCTGGGTGTCCAGCGAGGCCAGCGAGGCCGCGGCTGCCCTGGCGCAGGATCGTCTCCCCAGCCCAAGACCCGCTTTTCGGCAGCCTGAGTGCCCCCACAGCTGTGGCCTCCATCTGCGGGCTGTGTGGCGACGAAATGGAGTTCCACCTTCTCATCGAAGAGGGAGTCATCAAAGACGTGAGGTACCACACCGAGGGCTGCGAGACGACCCGGCGGTGCGGCCGCGCGGTCGCCCGGAGGGCCTAGGGCAAGTCCGTCCTCGACGCGCTGGCTATCAGCCCGCGTGAGATCATCGACTCCGAAGAGTGCCTGCCCGAGGATGGCCGGCGCTGCGCCATCCTCGCAGTAAGCACGCTGTGCCGCGCGATTGCCGACTACCTGCTCACACTGGAATGCCCCGCGATGTGACCCGGGGCATCGTGGAACGGGGGACCTGGCCGATGAAGATCGCGATCCCGACTGCTCAAGGCAGGCTCTGCGCCCACTTTGGGCATTGTGAGCAGTTCACCATCGTTACCGTCGGGAACGGGGCGATCAAAGGCAGCAAAGCCCTGGTGCCGCCGGCCCACGAGCCTGGCGCCCTGCCGCGCTGGCTCCACCAACAGGGCGTCGCCGCGTGGGGTCCGAAAACCCGTCCCACGAGATCGAGACGCTGGTTGCCTTGTCGGTGGGTTGCCGCTTGCATGCGTGGGTGGGCAGAAAAGGTCGGCACGCTCCAGATCGACAGCCGTCCCGGCCGCCTCTTCGAGCGCAACACGCAGAAGCGTCGCGCCCAATCCCGCGCCAAGAGACTCCAAGCTCTCAAGGCCAAAGAAGCTGCGGCTTAATGCGTCGGCATTGGGCCAGGCACCTTGCTTTAGGGGCGCCGCGCGCGCGGGCGGATCAGCCAGTCGGGGAGCTCGCCAAAGGGGTAGCCTGCGTCGGGAACGAAGAGGCCGATGTCGCCCTGCGAGCGGTCCAGGTTGATCTCCGCCGGGGCCAGCGGCTCGGAGGCCCAGAACTGGTCGCGGATGACGAAGTAGTCCTGCGGCCCGCCCTTGACGAGGACGATGGTGCGGCGGTAGACGAGCGGTTTGGCAAAGGGGTGCTGGGGATACTCCTGGTGCCAGATTTCGGGTGGCAGCTTCTCCACTTGGCGGAGGCGCTCCGACTCCACCTGGCCGATGGCCACATCGGCCACAGGCGAGGTCTTGAAGGCGATCAGGCGCTCGTAGCCGTCCATGTTCGCGTAGCGGCAAGCGTCCCGCTTGCCGTCCGCAACCGGGACGGTTGCGGCTACGGTGCCGAAGGCCACGCGGTTGTGCATGTGCTCCTGGCCGGCGCCGCCGTGGAGCGTGACCGAGTGGGCCATGTCCTCCCGCAGCTTCGCTTCGGCTGCGCGGCGCAGGGTCTCGAAGTGTGGGCAGCCCTTGAGCTGCGCGGTCAGCGCGATGGGCACCCGCATGAAGTCGGTGAAGAAGTTCGGGTTTTCCGGGCTCCAGAAGTTCCAGTAGGAGCCGTAGGCATCGGGGTGCATCATCACCTGGACGCGGGTGAGGGTGGAGAAGTCACCGGCCTTCCCCGCATCGGCGAGCGCCCGCCTGCCGGCGCCGCGGATGCCGCCGGTGGGGTTCATCTGCCCGCCGTCGTAGAAGTTCATCCCCGCGAAGGAGCCTTTCTGGCCAGGCCAGTCGAGAAGGAACTCGTGGTTCAGCTTGTCCAGCCCCTCCCACGCATAGCGGGTGACGTAGGCGATGTCGCAGGGGGCGAGCGTGGGGGCGAAGAGCCACCAGAGGCGTTGGCCCTTCCAGGTGGGGCAGCGCAGGCCGGCGTAGTCGCCGCTCTCCTTCACGATGGCCTGGATGCTGTTGTTGTGGGGCCAGACCCATTGGCTGGCCCGCACCACGCCCGCGCCGAGGGAGCTCGTGCCGTCAGTGGCGGCGAACGCGCTGACGCTCTTCCCCTTCCATCCCAGGTCTCCTGTGCAAGCGTCCGCGCATGGTCCGGCGGTCAGGCGCGCTTGACGTCTGTCGCGTCCCGCGCTTAGATTGTGGCAGAAACCGTGCGCGTCGGATCCGACGCGGCGGTTGCGCTACACAAGGTGTCGAGGAGGAACCCGATGTCGCCTGGCCAGATCATCTCACTGCTGATCGTGGGCGCCGTGACGGGTTCGGTGGTGGGCGGGCTGGTGACGCGCCGCCGCGAGGGTTTCGGCCACCTGCTCAACCTGCTGTGCGGCGTGGTGGGCGCGCTGCTCGGCGGGGGCCTCTTCAATCTGCTTCACATCAACCTGGGCCTCGGCAGCATCGCCGTGAGCCTGGAGGACCTCGTGGCAGCCTTCGTGGGCGCGCTGCTCCTGCTGGGCGTCGTATCGCTCCTGCGCGGCCCCTCGAAGAAGGCCAAGAAGTAAGGGCGGCCCAAAGGCCGCCCTCACGACTGGATGGGACGTGGCGAACGCCGCTACTGCGATGGGGTGGGCAGCGGCTGCTTCTGCAGCGTGACGACGAGCGTGGCGTCGCCGCGCGGCGGCGCCGACGCCTGCTTGGCCAGGTTTGCGTTCACGGTCGTGGGGCTGAGCGTCCACATGCAGCCCGTCAGCGGATCCACGATGAGCCAGCCAATCAGGCCGCCGATGAAGAAGTTCCCCACGATGTACCACCCGCCCAGCGACCCCGAGATCGTGACGACGGCGGGAGTGTAGCCTTCCTTCTCGATCTGGACGCGGTATTCGCCGCTGGAGAAGAAGCCGCTCCCACGCTTGAGCCTGACGGTGCACGGGGCCGCCTGAGCGGTGATCACAGAGCCTGAGCTGTCGTAGATGGTCACCCGGCTGCCCGCGGGCGAGGCGAAGACGGAAACCGATTGCCGTGTGCTGTGGATGATCGACGCGCAGCCCGAGCCACCGATGATGGCTGCCAGCGCCACGAGGCCACAGATCAGCCCGCTCCTCTTCATCCCGTGTCTCCTCACTGGGGTGCAGTTCAGCCGACCCGCGGTGCATGCTAGCCCAAGTTCGTCAGTTCGGGGGCCGGAAGGCCGCGATTTGGCGATTCTCGGCCTTCCGGATCAAAAGTCTAGACTACATGGCCGATCAAGTTGTTGAGCCGGCCCAAGCCACTTCGGCCGGCCCAGGCGCTCCGGGAGCACCAGGCCCAGCCGATCAAGGAGGG